>VFQQ010002348.1_pt1 | contig 21786 bp, 39 predicted proteins | sample 3512341 | NCBI WGS metagenome assembly VFQQ01 (sample SAMN10412373, study PRJNA504923) | tailings metagenome | isolation source: Relicate 2 Philex TSF1 revegetated site | place: Philippines: Tuba, Benguet | collected 2017-08-29 | reverse complement strand
CACGATTAATACCTGGAGACCGGCCCCCGAAGCATGAAACACGAAACACAAGGCAATTTGGTGCCAATTTGAGCCCAGGGGGTGATAGGGTGCCCCGTCTGCCGCCGCCGCCCCCACGACATTTCATAGGGCCCCCCCCCCCACCCCCCCACCCCACCTTTACTGCAGGTGCGCGACGCCAAGCAGGCTGAGCAGGAGTTTGCGGCCGAGTGCGAGCGCCTGGACCGCGAGTTTGCGCAGGAGCGGCAGCGACTGCAGGTGTGCCACATGGCAGGGCAAGTGTGGCACATGGCAGGGCCCTTGGCAGAGGCAGCTGGCGGATGTGGGTGGCGGCAGTGGGGCTAGCGTCCACCTGCATGTACAATGGCTGCTGCTATGCAACAACCAACACAGATAGTCAATTGCCAGTGTGCTTCACGCCTAACATCAAGCCAACTCCTTCCGTCTGCAGACCGAGGTGGAGGATGCCAAGCGCGTGGCGGCCACAGCCAGCGACCAGGCCTCCGTCCTGCGCGAGGAGGTGGGTGGGCTGCTAGGCCACAACAAGCACGGCTGGTCTGCACTGGTTGCACCTGCATGCCGGCACGCAGCTGCAACCCATGCCTGTGTTGATGCAGTGCTGTCCTTTGCCACCCACTTCATTCTGCACCCGCAGGTGGGCCAGCTGCAGCGCCAGTACGCCGACGCCAAGCGCAACTACGACAACGAGGTGGTGCAGCACGGAGACGCGCTCAAGCGCTACGCAGGTGAGCTGCAGGCACTTGCTAACTTAGCTTGCAGAGGGCTTGCTGGCGGATTCTTGGTAATTGGAGGGGAGCTGTGCGGCGAGGCATCACACTCTGCAGGTGTTGTCACATCATCCTCCTGTGCTGATGGCCTCCACCGATCTTGGCCCCTCCCCTGCCCTGGCCCACAGCCCTGGAGGCCGCCCAGAACAGCCTGCAACAGCGGCTGAGTGAGGCGGTGCTGGAGCTGGATGCGGCGCGTGTGGCCAAGGGCCAGGCCGAAGTGGACTTTGAGGTGGGCAGGGGGCATGAGGGGCGGGCGGCACGGGGCAGGGCGGGGCTGCCGTGCTGGGGCATTGAAGGATGGAGCTGGGCTGCACGTTTGTTGTGTTGATATGGCAGCCGAGGGCAGGAAGGGGGCGGCATGTAGTGCAACAGTAGCTGCTTGCTTTCAGCCCACAATCCTGCCTGCAAGCAGCTCCCACACCCAGTCTGCCTGCCTGCATCGCCTGCCATTCTGTTCCCTGGCCAGGTGGCGCGCAACGAGCTGCAGCAGAAGGCGGCCGAGGCTGAGCGCCGGGCCAAGGCGCTGGCGGAGCAGCGCGACGTGCTGCAGCAGCAGCTGGAGAAGGCGGCGGCGGAGCGGCCCGGCGAGGGTGAGCCAGGGGTGCAGCTTGCTCCCTCTGTGGTACAGCAGCCTCACCACTATGTTGCCAGCAAGCACACAGGGCTGATTGTCATGGTCTGACCTACTTGACCCCGCCCCGGCCCTCCACTCCAAACCGCAGGCGGCGACTTCTCCGAGGCGCTGCGCCTGCTGCGCCAGGAGCGTGAGGCGGCGGAGATCAACCTGCAGGTGCCTGGGGGGCCACTCGGCGGTGCTGTGCTTGGTGCCTGCCACTGCTGGCGTGTTGTGCACACGTGCAATGCTGTCCAGCCCGTCTGCAGAAGTGCCATGTTGTTCACACACCACCCTCCCCCCACCCCCACCCTCCTTTTGACACAGCTGGCAGAGCGTGAGGTGGCGCGCCTGCGCCAGGAGTCGTCTGTGGCCAAGCGTGCCGCAGAGGAGGCGCGGGCGCAGCTGGGTGCGGAGGTGGAGCGCGCCCGCTCCGCTGTGCGCGCTGAGCAGGACCAGGCGGTGCTGATGCAGAAGCTGGAGCAGTTCAACCTGCTGCGCGAGAGCAACGCCACGCTGCGGTGTGTGGTGCCAGGGGGTGGGGCCATGGACATCTGGGCTGGGCGGGGCGGGGGGCAGCTGCCAAGTTTGAGTGAGCCGTGCTGGGGCTGTGACCCGCTTACATCTGTGTCGTCATCAACCAATCTCACCCCAACACAAACTTGCCCCTGCAGCGCGGACAACGAGCGGGCACAGCGGCAGGTGCGGGAGCTGCAGCAGCGGCTGCGCTCCTCCGACGCCTCGCAGGCGCCGCTGCAGCAGCGCATCCGGTCGCTGGAGGCGGCCGCCGCCACCGCCGCCGCTGAGCTGTCGGCGGCACAGGACCAGGCAGAGCGGTGGCAGAAGCGGGCGCAGCAGCTGATGGCCAAGTACGAGTCCGTGGATGCGCAGGAGCACCAGCGCGTGCTGGCGGAGCTGCGCGAGGCGCAGGACAAGCAGCGCGCCGCTGAGGCAGCGGCAGCTGCAGCCACCGCCGAGGCGGCCACGCTGCAGGCCAGCCTGGCCAGCGAGCGCGAGGCGCTGGCGGCGCTGCGCCAGCGGCTGGAGGAGGCGGAGAAGGAGAATGCGGCCAGCAGCGGGCAGGCGCAGGAGCTGGCCAAGGCCAAGGTGGGTGGGGGCTGGTGGTTGGTGGAGTCACTGCCAGCAGGAGTGGGTAGGCGAGGGACAAGCCAGGGCACGCCTCGCCTTTGGTGAGTGGTTATTCGCAGCGGCAGTGGATCCCCCTCATGCTGGTCTGACGCGTACACATGCGCGCCCCCCATCTGCCCTCCCCACCTACAGTCCGACCTGGAGACGAGCCGGAAGATCCACAAGAACCTGACCGAGGCCATCAAGCGCAACTTCAACCAGGAGGGCCTGCCCATCAAGGTGGGCGGGGCGGCAGGAGCGGGGCAGCGGCAGGGTTGTGTGCTGCGGCTTGTGTGTTGTGGCAACGGTGGTAGCTCACACCGCAGGCTGCTGTGACAACCAGCAGGCCAACAACTTTGCCCTCCTGCCACCCCTGCGTGTGCCTGCCCTGCAGGAGTGGATTCTGGCTCAGATGAAGAAGGAGGTGCGGCTGCGGGAGCTGGAGGCGCAGGCGGCGGCGCTGGACCAGGGCCGCGAGGTGGGCGGGGCGGCGAGATACAAGGGGGGGTTGGGTGGTGCCCCTGGCGTGAGTGTGTGATTGCAGCCATGGCTGCCGCCGTGACCTGGTTGCCTCGGGCAAGCATGTAGCCTCGGGATCCACAACGTCACCTCCCGCCTGTCCCCCGCAGGGCAATGCTGCCGCGGAGGCGGGCGCCGTGGCTGCTCTGCAGGCGGAGGTGGAGCGGCTGAAGGCCGACCTGGCGGCGAGGGGTGGGTGCATTTTTTGTACAGGCTGCCTTGCACTGGCTAGCTGATGGTTTGCAGGACGAGCCAGTGAGCATGTCTGCAGTCAAGGTTTGTCGCTGCTGTGGCCATGCTGCTCACTCTACTGGCTGGCCACCCAGCGCACACACAATCTATCTCCTGCTGCCCTGCCGCCAGGCGCTGAGCTGGAGCAGGCGAAGGGCAAGTCCAAGACGGCGCAGGACAAGGCGCTGCAGCTGGGTGAGGGGGCCACTGCCGATGCCAATGTCCCTGCCACTGCTGCTGGCCATGCCCAACGCCTTTCTGTTATGCAGCCCGGCAGCCGGTGCGCTGGATTGACCTGCCTGCTGCCTTGGCTCAACAACTCTAGTTGCTGCACCTGCCGTCCCTTTGCCTGCTCCACAACTGCTTGCCCCTGCCCCACCTATCGTGGCCTTGCAGCCAAGAAGGCGCGGGCCTCGGCAGACGAGGCCAAGCAGGAGCTTGCCGACTGCCAGGCCAAGCTGGAGGCCGCCACGGGCGAGGCCTCCAAGGCGGCGGCACAGGTGGCGGCACTGCAGGCCGAGAAGCAGCGTCTGCAGCAGCGCATTGCAACACTTGAGGCGGAGCTGGCGGCCAGCCGGGAGGCGGCGGCGGCGGCGGCCGCGGCGGCGCGGCGGGGCCCTGCTGCTCGCGAGGCAGGGCAGCGCCAGGTGGCCGAGATCCAGGAGCGAGCCATGGCGCAGCTGCAGCAGGAGCTGAAGAAGGCGGTGCAGAAGCGCAAGCTGCCCGAGGCGGCGGCGCCCGCTGATGCTGCCACTCCTCCTGCGGCGGCGGCAACAGATGCGGCCACCCCCGCAGCTGCGGCGGCAGAGCCAGAGTCGGTGGCAGCGGAGCAGCCGGCCAGCAAGCGCACGCGTGTGACGCCCCCCGCCGCTGAGGAGGCGGCTGAGGAGCCGGCGGCGGCTGAGGAGGAGGAGCAGGCAGCTGATGAGGCTGCTGCCATGGAGGAGGATGAGGAGGCGGAGCAGGTGAGGGGTGGGGCGGTTGTGGCACAAGGCAGCATGCAGATCAGCAGACGGCGGTGTGCATGGGTTATGTGCCATTACCTCTGCCATGCCCCACTGTTTGCATTCCTTGCCGCTCACAAAGCCCGCCCTGTGCCTCGATCTTGCAACCCTGCAGGCAGCGGCCGAGCACGAGGAGGGCGAGGAGGGCCAATATGAAGAGGAGGAGGAGGAGGGAGAGGAGGGGCATGTGGAGGGTGAGGAGGAAGAGGCAGCGGCTGCGGCAGCGGCGGCTGAGGCAGAAGCTGCTGAGGCCGAGGAGCAGGCAGCTGAGGCGGCGGCAGCAGCTGCTGCTGCTGCAGAGGAGGAGGAGGCGGAGGAGCAGCAGGGGGAGGGCGAGGAGGACGGGGCCGGCGGCGATGAGATGCAGCCGACAGAGGAGGCGGAGGACCACGGCGAGGAGGCGGGTGAGCTGCTGGGTGAGGGAGTGAGGTGTGGGGCTGCCTTGCATGCAGCTGCTGGCTGGTGATAGCGGGCTTGCAGGGCAGCTTTCGATGCTGAGTGGCATTCCTTGCAGCTTTCACCTGCACCTTGCAATCCTGCCGAGCCCTGCTGCCCCTGCTTATGCCGCCCTGCTGCAGGCGAGGAGGTTGATCAGGGTGAGGAGGAGGCAATGGAAGCTGAGACGGAGGCGGTTGAGGACGAGCAGCTGGAGGGGGCGGAGGAGCAGGCGGCGGCTGAGGAGGAGGCGCAGGCAGCCGAGGAGCAGGAGGAGGCAGCTGAGGAGGCCGAGGAGGCGGCAGAGGGCGAGGGGCAGCAGCTGGAGGGCGAGGGCGAGGAGGAGCTGGAGGAGGAGCAGCCGCTGGAGGAGGGCGAGGAGGAGGCGGCGGCAGCAGAGGAGCCAGTGCCCGCTTCCCCAGCTGCTGCAGAGGAGCAGCCGGCGGGCGAGCAGGCTGAGCAGCCTGCCGCAGCGGCGGCGCCAGAGCCGGCGGCATCAGAGCTGGAGGCGGCTCCCTCCCCGGCGACTGCGCCCTCGCCAGCGGGCGGTGCGGCTGATGAGGACTTTGATGCCCAGATGGCGGCCATGGAGGCGGAGGACGCCGCTGAGGAGGCGGCCAAGCAGCAGCAAGAGCAGCAGCAGCAGCAAGCAGCGCAGCAGGCCCCCGCCGCCGAGCCCGCCCCCGCCTCCTCGCCAGCGTCTGCGGCAACCAGCCCGGCAGAGGTTGCAGCCCTGACGGCTGCCCGCCAGGCGGCCAAGGCAGCAGCCAAGGCGGCGGCACCCAAGCCAGCAGGGGCAGCAGCCAGCGGCGGTGCCACGCCGAGTGCCAGCGGTAGCGGTGCGGCGCCCAAGCGCAAGCGTGCCCCCATTGTGTTCCAGGCCCCGGCGCCCGAGCCAGCGGCAGCCACGCCGCCTGGCCCTGCACCAGGTGTGTACAGCGCTGCGGCTGAAAAGTGATTCGACAGAGAGTGACATGCTGTGGTCGTAGGCTTTGTGGTTGGGCTGCTTGTTGTGCGGTGTGAGTGTCTGCCTCCTGACCCACTGCCGCCCATTGCACCTGACCGCTGCCGCCCATTTCTCGCCATGCAACTGCAGGGCGTGGGCCGCCAGGCGGGCGCGGCACGCCCGGCGCAGGGCGCGGCCGCGGGCGCCTGGGCCCCGGGCGCGGCAGGGGCACCCAGCCACCGCAGCCGCCCCAGCAGCAGTAGAGCAGCAATTTCGAGCTAGCCAGGCCAGACCACCTCCATTGTGCATTCAGCCATGATTGCAGTGTTGCAAGTTGTCAGCACATCAAGCTCGCAGTGTCGCCGCATGTGCAGAGCAGTGAAATAGGTGTGGCACGCCAGCCTCAGGCCGTGGCGCCAGCATCAAGGTGGAGGGGCAGCTCGTTCGCCCTCAATCGAGCCGTCGTTTCTTTCCTCAGGCTGCCAGCCCAATCAACTGTCGTGGCTCTTGATGCTCTTCTCCTTCTTGGCCACCATGTTGTCAATCTGCGGGGATGGCAGCAGCGCAGAGGCTTGCATGGTTGGCATTGCATGCTTTGCAACAGCGCTGAGCAAGAAGCATCGACTTGGAGTTCTGGCCTTCCAATGCAATTGCTCCGCCAGCTGCCCCCAAGCCAGCCATCCCAGGAGCCACCATTTCGTTGCCCGCCGCCAGCCCCCGCACCCCACCTGCGTGATGTATTCGTCGGTCACGCGCTGCACCTCCTTCTCCACCCGCTTGCGCTCGTCCTCGCTGGCCAGCTTCTTGGCGCCGTCCATGGCCAGCTTGCGGGCGTGCCGCACCGACACCTTGGCCTGCTCGCCCTCAACCTTGGCCACCTGGCGGGTGGGAGAGGGAGGGGGGAGAATGAGGGGAGCGGGGAGTGAATGGGTAGCATGAGTGGGTCAGGGAGGTGGCAAGTGACGGCTGTTTGGCGGTTGGTGGCACTGTGGTCGCTGGGCAGACAGGCACCAGCCACCCAGCGCACCTTCATCATGGCTGCAATGGTCTCGACGGTTGGCCTGCAGGCACGGACGAGGCAGCGAGTGTGTGGAACAGGGCAACCACAGCACATGGGCTGGCCTTGAACTGGCTCATCTCTGCTGGCAAGCTGGGCAGGAGGCCTTGTGCAATGCGAACCGCCCATTCCTCTGCCCAGCCAGCCACAGGTTCGACCCCCGCCGGGTCCGCACCGCGGGATGGGGACCAGCACCTCCTGCCCCTCCGCCCGAGGGCTCAGCTTCAGGGGCGACTCGGCCACGGCCTTGACCACGCTGGGCACCGCCTGCATCAACAGCACGGGTGGGCAGGCAAGAGAGATGACGGGCATGAGCCTGCAAACGTGTCCCCCGGATGCACTGGGACAACCCTACAACAGCAGAGATGCCTCCTGCTGCCCATGCGCCAGCAAGGCAGCCCAGCCAGCAACATCGCCCCAGGCTCACATCCTGGTCAAACACGGTGATGGCCAGCAGCTGCGGGTCGCGCACAGACACGCTGCCGCACGCCTTGAGCGGCAGGCGGTCGCCGTACACGTCCACCTGCGGCGGGAGAGGGGATGCAGCACAGGTGCGTCATGTCCTGGGCAGCCTGCTGGTGCACATTCCAACCTAACTAAGCAAAACAACCGCACATTCCTGCCACCCCATGTGTACTTCGCAGCCGGTCCACAGGCCCAACCCACACCCTTCCGCCGGCAGCCAGCCCCTGCAGCACCTTGAGGTGGTCCAGCATGCCGGGTGTGGCGCGCCCCGTGCGGATGTTGGCCAGCTCGCCCTGCAGGTGCATCAGCGACCGCTCCATCTGCCTGCAGGAGGTAGCAGGCAGGCGGCAAGCAGCGGCAGGTGGGAACAACGCAGGCAGAGAGCTGCGGGACCAGCGCAACACATATGATGAAGCACTGACAAACACGTACTGAGCTCACTCCTTGAAATCCTTCATGTCAAACGCCGCAGCAGCATCGCCAGGCGGCGCGGCCTCCGCAGCGGCGCCCTTCTTCGCCTCTGCGGCGAAACATGAAGCAGGCAGCTAATTATGCATGGCCTGTCTGGAAAAAGACAGTTTCACGCACAGACATGCCATCTGGCTCACTTTTAGAGAAGGGCGCTGCATGCTGCAAGGCCCACGGGGCCGCTGCCTCGGGCCGCAGGCCTGCTGCCGCCGCCGCCCCGCCGCTCGCGGTGCAGGCCGCGCCTTGCCTGCCGCCGGCTACGAGCTCACTGGTGGCTCCTGACAACCTGCAGCAGGCAGCAGAGCCATCTGGTAAAGGCACGCCCCGCTAGCGTTGCGCTTTCGGCGTTGGGGCTACCGGAGCGCTCGACCCTATGCTCACCATGCCAGGCTGCTGCCACCAATACGTTGAGCTGCCCTGCTGCGGAGCGCGCGAAGCATCTGCTGCACAAGCAAAAGTTCAGGCTCGAAGCGGGGCGCTAGCTCTGATGAGGGGACTGAAAGCAAAGGATCAACGGCCGCAATGAATGCCAAGTGCTGGCCGAGGGACATGGCGCCTTCAATGCCATGCCCCGCCGCAGCACAGCTCCCGCCGCCTCCGCTGCCGCTGCACCGACGTGCTGCATGCTTGCGAACAGGCGTCAACATGTGTCCGTTGAGTGCATTTCCATCAGATATGTAAAGCAGTCGATGCTGTGTTTGGTGGTTGCGATGCTGCATTGCAGCGCCGGCCTCATGCCGCCACCGCCTCCTTGGCCGGCCACTTCTTGGCGATCCAGGCCTTGAACGTCTCCGAGGCCTTGGCCAGCCCTCCCTGCGCGCTGTCGGCGATGGTCTCATCACCGTCCACCAGCAGCACCCGCATGTCCAGGTCCGGCTCCTGGCCCGGAGGGATGGCGGGGCCCGCTGCAGGTGGGCGTGTGGTGGGTGGGTTGGTGCGTCGATTGGGGTGGGCAGGTACAACGGCATGTAATTTCGCACACTGCAGGTCAGTCGTTTGAGCACTGAGGTCTCTCATACCACAATCATCCAGCCAACCAGCCAGCCAGCGGAGAGGAGATTGCATCCTCTGCAGGCCACCCACCCGCCACAGCTGCCTGGTACTCGTGCTGCTCCTCCTCCAGCTTCTTGGGCAGCGGCGTCTGCAGCAGAGACGTACAGTGGCAAGTGCAAATTCAGCCTGTGTGGCATGACAACCACGCAAAATGGAGGCATGGTGAGACCAAGGGGGTGTCCTGCCTCGAGACTACCAGCCCTGACTGCAACAGCTCCCCTCCCTGCCCCACCTGCAGCTCCTTGACCCAGGCTGCGCTGCCCAGCGGCGCCCCCGTCAGCCGCTGCACCAGGTCCAGGAACGCCTCGCCGTTGCCGGGGGCCTGTTGAACACAGATGGGAGGTTCTCTTCGGCAAAAGCATCCTTTCAATAACCATGACAAGGCTCCCAGTGGCCCCACTGCATGCCGTCTCCCTGCAATGGCAGTGCAGCCTAGCATAAGGGTGCAGCACGCTCACCCAGTACGCGTCTGCCAGCTCCTGCCCCACACGTGGCTCGTCAACGATGCGCCCAAACTTTGTCAGGAAGTAGGCACGCGTCTGGTGCACCCCCATCTCTGCGGGGGATGGGCAAAGAGGGGGCATGGTATGCCCGGCACAGTACTGCTGCCGCTCCATGCAGGCAGGCACCTGCTGATGCTGGGCCAACCAGCCTGCCAAAGCCCCATAACTGGCGAGCTAATCAAATTGTGCAACACGCAGCTTACCTGCCAGCACGTAGCCTGTGCAATAGGGGAGGGGAGGGCAGGCAGGAGGGCCGCTGTTGGTAAGACAGCACGGTCGGAGGCCCTACGCTGCCACACAGCAGCGGATACAAATCTAGCTTCAGTGGAGCACTCCTGGGCACTCTTCCACATGCAAATTTAATTACCATGATAGTATGCCGGCAGCGTCCCCGCCGCGCAAGAAGCAGCGCAGCATCAAGGCCTATTTTGCCAAGCCATAGAACCAGATTGCAGGCACACAGTAGGCATGCTGCCGCGCCGCCTGTGCAATCATAACTGAACATTTCGCTAGAGCACACTGCCACAATCACCCTCAAACCCATTCAAACTGTTTGGCCATTCCTATGAAGCATAAACCCAATGACCCCGCAACACACTCCGCACATCAACATGTCTTCCACACGCCCCTGCCGCCGTGCTTGGATGTATTTCAGAGGCAGCCATCTCCGTGCAATTTCCCATTCCTGCTGGTTGTACGGATCACTGCTAAGCAGGAATGAACTTTTACGTCTGAACTGTGAAAGCGTTACAAAGCATACATGTAAGGCACCTTTCTTTGGCACAGTACAAAAGGCGGGATTCACACAAGTGAAACAGAACGTCGGGTTGCCGTCCGGCTGCCGCTCCGCTGCTCAACACTTCGGCGCTGGAACTTGAGAGGAGGTGAGGCACACTGCATTTGCAACAGAGATGTATATGGAGGTGCATGTGAGGTGGAGGGTGGCCGCCCGCGCACCAGAGCGGTGGGGCCATCCCGCGCGGCACCTCGGACCAAACCAAGCAACGCCTTACAGCAGCACAGCCAGCCACCACAGCAGCACATGCAAGCAGTACACCAGCACAACCATGCTTTTAAACCGCATGAAAAGTAGCGCACCTCATGAGGGGGCGGGGAGCGGCGCCGCCCTCGATGCGCGCCTCCACCTCGTCCGCCAGCGCCAGGATGCGCTGCGGGGTCACCTCCTCCTCCGGCAGCTCGTACAGGGCCTTTTCAAAGTAGGGCACGCTCAGCATGGTGCGCACCCTGCAGTGAAGTGGTGGATTATTGCCAAAAATGGGGTCGGCAGACGAGGCGGGGCCGAGGGCAGCAGCCGGAGGCCGCTACACATCCCGCCTACATGGGCCCTCCAACACTGATCTTGCCAGTGCTAGCTCTGCAGACTTGCAATCCACGGCAGCCCCAGCAACCCTCCCCAGAAGCCGCCCTCTGCCTCACATGAACACCTCGTAGGGCTGGGTGGAGCGCAGCTTCTCCTCAATCACCGCCCATGGCAGCACCTCGCCCTGGCTGCAGCGACGGAAACCGGGCGAGGGAGTGCATGGCATGCAAGTGAGCTGAGTGAATGAAGCGGCTGCTAGTACAGCGTATAATACACCTCTCAAGTGCCCCACAACCACACCAGGTGCACTGCGTCAGCACAGCGCCCGCGCACCTGTTGCGGGCGTAGCGGCCCAGCCATGCGGCGTCCCCCGCCAGGCTGTCCAGGAACATGCTCTGCAGCTCGGCGTATGCCACAGAGGTGGGGGCGCGCTCCTGGCTAAAGAGGGGGCTGCGCTGCAGCACGTTTGCAAAGTGCGCGGCGTGGCCGCCCTCGTGCAGCAGCGTGACGAGCGCGGTGCGGCCGCTGCCCACTTGCGTGGGCGTGGCCAGCGAGGTGAAGTTGGTTTGGGAGGGCACCCAGGTGCCGTCCGACTTGAAGTAGGCGGGCTGGGGCCAGTGGCAGAAGCCGTTTGAGTACTTGCCGTCGCGGTCGCACAGGTCCAGGGCCATGGTGGCCCCCCGGTACCGGATGCCCAGCGCAGCAAAGGTGCGGGCCCACACGTCCACCGCATCCGCAAACGGCAGGTACGGGTCCATCTTCTGCGTCAGGGCGGGTGTGGGAGCGGGTTCGGGAAGCAGGGTGAGCATGAAGCCAGGTAAGAGTCACAGGGACGCTTGTTGCTCAGGACCCCAACAATGCCAGCAGCAGGCCGCCCTCAGCCCTAGCTGCATGCAGCCACCAGGCCCTTCCGCTGCCCTCAGCTCGCCTTCTCCACGTCTCCCGCCAGGCTGTAGCCGGTGTTCCAGGGCTGCAGCGCCGCCTCGCCCTTCTGCTCAGCCAGCGTCTTGCGGGCTGCAGACAGCAAAGCAGGGACAGCAGGGCATGGTGGGTCTTTAGGAACAGAACATGTGCAAAAACGCTCAGACGCTTCAGCTACACACAGCCCCCCAAGCTTGCAGACAAGCGTGCATGGCACTCTGCCGCTCTCGCCCCTGGCCCTGCTTCCGCACCTGCCTCCATCAGTGGCCGTGTCTCGCGCTCCAGCTCGTCCAGCATGCCAAACAGCACCTGAGAGGCAGCAGAGACAGGGCCAGGGGCCAGGGCGGCTGGATGGGCGCTGCTGGAGAGCACACCGCCGCTTCATGTGTGCAACTTCATGAAGATGCCCGCAAGTCCTGCGCATGCACCACCATGGTGCCACCCAGACATCCACCCCTCCCCTGCCATGCCACCCGCGCTCACATCCATGCCAAAGCCCTCTGCCTGCTCCAGCTTCATGGCGTAAAAGTTCTCATAGCCCGCCACGCGTGCCAGCTTGTTGCGCAGCTTCACAATCTCAGCAAACTGGTCTGCAGTTGGGACAGGGCACGGGAGCTAGCCGCTCAGACCAGTCAGCTGCAGTTGTGGGACGCCAGACACTCCCGCCAGCCACTCCCAGCACAGCTAACCAGCATGCAGTCTGGCGCCGTCTGCCCGCCGCAGTGCGCACCCGCCACGTGTGGCCCCACGCTGCGCAGCCCCTCGTAGGCCGCCTTGCGGACCTCCTCGCTCTCGCTGGTGCGCATCGTGTTGCGCAACTGCACAGAGGAGGCCTTGGTGAAGGTGCCCTGCGGGTGGGCAGCGACAGGCGCCCGGCAGGAGCGGGGGATGGTGTGAGTTTGGGAAGGGTGCAGCTGTGGGCTGAGCCACGGCAGTGATACTCCTCAGGGGCTAAGCAAAGAGCAGCAGCTGCCCTGCAGGCTTGGAAGGCAGGCTGCGCCTGCTGTGGCGTTGACTGGAGGGCACGGTGACACTGGAGGTGTGCCCATGCCATTCCTCCCCACCCCCTGCTCGCACCCCGACCGTGTAGCCCAGTGCCATGTTGTTGCGGTGCTGCTGCAGCTCCGCCTCCAGCTGGTTCAGCCGCTCCTTGTACTGCGGGGACAGGGCACAGGGTGGGGATGAGGAGGGCAGGGCATGCACCTGCAGCTGGCCCAGGCACTGGACACACTGAAGGCTGGGCAGGCGCTGCCTTGGTGGGGACTGGCCACTCTTCATGCCCTGCCCAGCCCCACCTGCGCCGCCCGCTCGTCCTCCGTGATGTAGGTCTGCGGCGCCAGAGGGCAGTTTTGGCAGTGTTGACCATGCCAACTTGTTGAGCGACTGCTGCTGCTGGCTGTGCCTGCACTCTCTCAAGCCCCAGCTCACTTGACAGCAAGCACATGCACTAGCTTGCCTGTCCCCCGCCCCCCGCCGCCCCACCTTGAACGTCTTCTCCAGGATGGCCAGCACGTGGCGCTGCTCCGCCGTCACCCCCTGCCCCTCCGCCAGCAGCTGGCGCACCGCCGCCAGCTTGGCGGCGTCAGACAGGAAAGCGTCCAGAGCGCTCTTGGTGCGGGCCAGCTCGTCGGCGGACGCGCCCGCCATACCCATCTTGGTGGACCAAAAGTTCCTGCAACAGCCAGGAGTGCAGCCTCATGAAAGCAACACAGCTCATGATCGCAGCGTTCCGACATTATGTAGCAACGCTGGCATGCGGCAGGCATGCTCCCAGGCTGCCCACACCATCCCAGGCTGTGGTCCAGGTTGCCTGCCCCAAGCCCTCCAAGCCATGGTGCCAGCTGCGTTGCTTGCCTCTCGTACTCCACGTGCACCTTCTCGTAATCCGCGTTCATGGAGTCAATGAAGGCATTAACCTCGGCCGGACCAGGCAGGGGCTGCACAACCAAGTGGTGGAGCAATGGGTGCATTTATGTATGCAGGCGGCGGCGGTAAGACGGGCGGGCCAGCGGCGGCAAGGTTGGTGGGGGCCAGGGAGCCCGCCAGCGGGCCAATGCCGCCTGCCGTCTCATTGCAAGTTTCTTTATCAATGTCTCTGCTGCTGTCAAGCAACACGTGAGCCCTTCTACGGCAGCCCGCCACAAGAACGGAATGGAACCACCCACCTGAGCGGCCGTCATGGTCTGTGCAGCCTGTGCAGTGACTCGCCGAGAGATCTGAAGCTTGGCACCGCGGGCCAGGCCCTTGCAAGCCAGCAAAGCGCGGCCGGCTCCCGCTGACAAGCGCACGGCGCAGCGCATGCGCGATCCTGGCAGTCCTGGAGGTGATAAGGCGGATGCAATAGCGATCGGAGGGTCTGACAGGGCGCACAATGCTAGGGCTCTTCATGGGGCTGGTGCTGCCTCACGGAAGGCCGGATCGATCATCCCGTGCACCTGCAGTCTGTGGAGCCCTGTCTGGGCACTCTAGTGGTGGCACCAGGCGCCAAGCCGCCAGGACAACCCCACTTGTGAGCGGGCTGTTCTCGCCTGGCTTCTGCAGCGGCTGCGACCAACGCAAATGTGCATGATCACATCCACACATGACTTCAAAATGCTCCGATCGTTGTAATAAAGCCGCTTTCCGCTGCCGCCGCCGCCGCCGCTGCCATTTCTCCTCACTTGCTTGCTAGCTTGTGCCTGCTGCTGCTGCTGCAGGCCGCTGCCCTTGGCTGTCGCTGTACAGCACTCCTGCTAGCTGCCCCCTGTTGCAGCGGTAGGCGCTTGCCGCTCATGTCGTCGCGAGGCACGGCGGCGGCAGCCGCGCTCCTGGGCGGTGCAGCGCTGGCCGCCGGGCTGACCGCGTGGCGCGTGCTGTCTGCCGAACGCTCGGCGACTGTTGTGCCGCTGCAGCGCCTGGCCCGCAAGTACCGCTCCAAGAGCCGAGCGGGCCTGGTGCCGGTTGCCAAAGGTGCGGCTGCGCGAGCGCTGCGACAGCCAGTGTGTTGTTCGGTCGGTCATGCCTCGCTCCACTGCAGCTGCGTGCCTGCTGTGGAGCTGCCTGGGCAACCATGGGCTCAACGACACAACGTTCACATCCGCTGTCAAGCCTGCCTGCTGCAGGGGCGCCACAGGGCGAGCTGAGTGTGCTGCCCAGCCAGTATCCCGTGGTGCGGCGCGACGACAGCGTGGTGGAGGTGCTGCATGGCGAGACCATCGCAGGTGCGCCATGAGGCGGGGTGCAGGCCGGGGTTGCCGCTGAAGATGAAAGCTTGCTGATAGGGCTGGGTGTCCGCTCCTGACGGCAGCGCAGACAGCCTTGCTGCTGCCATGGAGCAAGCTGCAGCCGCCTGCCCTGCCCCCACATGCAGACCCCTACCGCTGGCTCGAGGACCCCGACAGCCCGGAGACGCAGGCAAGTCTTGGACAGCCAGTTGCGTTGTTTGGAGATGGTGCTGTAGCGTCTGCTGGCTGCATGGGTTGGCTGACATAGCTGCATGTATACGCCATGTCCCAGAGGTATGCTTGTGCTTCTTTTCCACCGGCTTTTGTCTATTCCTCCCTGCCTGGCCGGCAGGCGTTTGTGGAGGCGCAGAACGCGCTGACGCAGAGCGTGCTGGCGCAGTGCGACTCGCGGGTGCCCTTCCGCCAGCTCTTCACCAAGCTCTACAATTACGAGAGATATGGTGAGAAGCCGGGTGCAACAGGGTGCTGATGGGGATGTTACAGAGGGATGCGGCCTGATAGCTGTCATTTTCCACTTGCACTGCCTGCCGTACACTGCCCCACACTGCCTCCGCTGCCCTTCGCTGCTCTTGCTGCAGGCACGCCCTACCGCAGGGGCCAGCGCTACTACTTCAGCCACAACAGCGGCCTGCAGAACCAGTCGGTGGTGCGCTTTGCTGTGCTGCGCTGTGCTGCCGCTGCACGAGCATCCGCTCTGCTGCTGCGAGGGCAGGCAGGCCTGACTGAAAGCCAGCTGCTGAACCCAGCTCACCGGCCTGCCGAGGCCCCCTTCCTACTGTTGCTGCTGTCCCTACCTGGCTGCTCCTTGCAGCTGTACAGCCAGGGCAGCCTGGAGGGCGAGCGGCGCGTGCTGATCGACCCCAACACCCTGAGCGAGGACGGCACCGTGGCACTGGGCGGACAGGCCTTCAGCGAGGACGGCACCCTGTACGGTGAGGGCAGGCGGGCAGGCAGGCGGGGAGGCTGCGGTGTCAGCATGTGTGCGTGTGTTGCGGCTGATGAGTGTGCACCAGGCATTGCACAACCAGCCGCTGCATCGCAAGACACCCTGGCCGCCAGCCTGCACTGCCAACCCGCTGCCCCACCTGCACCCGCCCCTGGGTGCCCGCAGCCTACATGCTGAGCAGCGGCGGGTCCGACTGGAAGACCATCCACGTCAAGCGCATCGACCAGGAGACGGGGGAGACCACGGGTGAGCGAGGCGGGGGCCGATCGCCTGGGCTGGGACAGCCACTACAGGGCTGGGCGGCCCCAACTTGCAACTTGCGGATGAGGAGGCGCCTCCAAGCAGCCTGCAGCTGCTGCGGTGCCTCGCCTTCCAGAGCCGACTGCCCCCTTACCCCGCTGCACCCAGATCTTGAGGACAAGTTAGACCACGTCAAGTTTTCGGTGCGCTGGCCGCTGTCTGGTGGGGTGGGTTGCTGCCGTGGTGGGTTGCTGAAGCGCTTGTGGCGAGTATGCCTGCCCTGGGGCTACCCTTCGTGAGCCCGGTTATGCCCGCTGCTCAAGCAGGTGCTTGCGGTTTGCCTCCGCTTGCTGGCAGGGCATCACGTGGACCCACGATGGCAAGGGCTTCTTCTACTGCCGCTTTGAGGAGCCGGAGACGGCTGACAAGGGCACCGAGACCACACAGAACCTGGGTGGGCGGGCAGGGCAGGGCTTTGCTTGCGTGTGAGACCTGGCTGGCAGTCTGCTTCTGCAAATTGGCGGTACTGTGCCTCACCCGCTGTGGCTGTGGCACCTTTTGCTTCCCGCAGGCCAGCAGCTGTGCTACCACGTGCTGGGCACGCCCCAGAGCCAGGACGTGACCGTGCTGGCCGACCCCGACCATGCCACGTGGATGTTCGGCACCGAGGCAAGGCGGGCTGCAGCTGATGGGGTTTGGTGCAAGTGTTGCATGCCCCTGCCAGTCAGCGTTCATGTGTGCTGTTGAGGACAAAATCATACAATGTGTCGCTCGTGCTGCGGCGTTGGTGAAGCGGCTTCCCACGGCCCTAAAGCAGCCTATCACAGCCCCAACCGCTGCACCTTTGTGACAGGTCACCAAGGACGGGCGCTACCTGCTCATCAGCGTGTCCGACGGCTGCCTCCCCGCCAACAAGCTCTGGTGCGGGCCATTGGGGTGCTGCTAGCAAATGCACTCGTTGCCTGCGCGGCCTTGTCCCCCTTTGCCTGACTAGCAGTCCAGCACCCCTCCCCCTGCGCTCTTACCAGCCCTACAGCCCTCCTCCTTCGCCTCCCTAACAACAACGCACCTCTTCCCCCCTCCCTCCCCCTCCCCACAGGTACGTGGACGTGGAGGCCCTGCCGCGTCACGCCGCCAGCGGCGCCCTGGCGCTGGCCGACCTCGACTTCCACTCCGGCACCCGCAAGCTGCCGCTGGTCAAGCTGATCGACGACTTCTCGGTGGGCTGGGGGGTGTTCGGTGTTGTTGAAAGAAAATTAGGGGAGCAACCATTCACAAGTCGTGTGGTCTAAGGCCTCTGGTAGTTGCAAACACTCTCCTCAGCTGCCTGGAATCGTCCACAAGCGCCACCATTCCTTGCCGCACCACCGCAGGCGGCCTGGGACTACCTGGGCAACGACGGCACAACCATCACCCTGCACACCAACTCCAACGCTCCAAGGTCGGGCGGCTGCCGAGGCGCTGAGCGTGCACCTGCTCTGCAGCCTGCAAGCAGATGTGCACAGCATTCATTTGGCAGAAGCATGCCGTCCAGACTATCACTCCTGCCCGCCTGCCACTGCAGGTATCAGGTGGTGCGGGGCGACATGGCCGCCCCTGACTTTGCGGCCTCGTGCACCGACCTGATGGCGCAGCACCCCAAGGACCTGCTGCAGTGGTGCTGCCTGGTCAAGGTGAGGGGGAGGGGTGGGGGAGGGGTGGGGTCAGGCATTGATGGAGGCCCTGGAGGGGATGGAGCTGGTGCAGGTGCGGGTTATTGGCTTGATGGGCCGGGCCTGCAAGCTTGGCTGGCTTGCTGCTGCTTCCCAAAACCAGCGGTGCACAACAATGCAGAGGCGGCCACCACCAACGCACCCCGCCTCTGGCCCCCTTCCCCCTGCGCCAGGGCGGCACGCTGGTGGTCTGCTACCTGCGCGACGTGGTGTCCGCGCTGCAGCTGCACAGCTGGCAGACGGGCGCGCTGGTGCGGAGAACTGGGGGGCGGCCTGATGGTTGCAGGCTGGAACATCACACACTCATGAGCTTTGCAGCAGGCATCAGGAGCAATGCACCACTTGCATGTACCCCTCCGCCTGCCCTTAACTTCATTGCTGCGGCGCCTTATATCCCTGCACACCCATCCCGCCCACCCCCCAGGTGCGCACGCTGGAGATGCCGGGCCTGGGCTCCGTCAGCGGCTTCTCCGGCTCACACAAGCACACCGAGACGTTCTTCTCCTTCACCGGATTCACGGAGCCGGTGCGTGACAATGCATGCTCAGCGTGCAGCACGTGTTGTACGTGATACTCCTTGCAAGCCTGGCAGCCTCTGCTGGAGCTGCCTGCCCTGCGAGAGCTGGGTTGGTGGCTCCCAGGGGTTGACTCGTACTGCGCGGTTATGACCCACTTTTGCTCTCCACCCCTCTCTGCACTGCCCAGGGCGCCATCTACCGCGTGGAGGTGGCCGACGCCGAGCCCCAGCCGCACCTGTTCCGCCGCATCCGCACCGTGGGCTTCTCTCCAGAAGACTTTGTAACCAAGCAGGCGAGCATGGGTGTGCTGGAGGGGGCAACAGCACCCCATAGGGAGCCCAAGCTGGGCAGCGGCGCTGCGCAGTTTGCTCTCTACAGCTGCCAGGTCAGGTTGACCAGCCATGGCCAAGTTTGCAGGTTTGGGGTGTGCCGAAGCTTGCAAAGAGTGCTGCCGCCCGCCCCGCCACCTGCCCCCATCCCTCTCATGCTGGGGGAGCTGTATGCCGGGCGGCAGGTCAAAGCATGCAGTGGTGGAGCCGCAATTGGCTCACAACTGCATGCCTGTACGGCTGCCGCCCAGCCAGGGGGCATCGTAGTCAAAGGGTTAAGTTTGCAGGCATGCAGACCAGCGGCGGAACCCGGGCGGCTATTTCTACTCTAATTTTTCTACTCTAATTAGATTTGCTGCCTGCTACCCCGGATTCAAACAGGAATTTGTGACCAGCAACGACGGCACTAAGGTGCCCATGTTCGTGGTGCACCGCAAAGGGCTGGAGCTGAATGGCTCAAACCCCACCCTGCTGTATGGCTACGGGTGAGCAGCTGGGCGGGCGATGCCGCCAGCACACCTTCACATGTATCTTCTGCTATGCATGGGCTGCACCTAACACATTGTTTTAATCAAGCCAGCCTTGTTCTGTCCCAGTTCTCTACTCGACGACCCCTCCTGCCTCGGCACCCCACCCCCTGCCATGCGGCGCAGCGGCTTCAATATCAGCCTGGAGCCCGGGTTCAGCGTGGCGCGCCTGTGCTGGATGCTGGCGTACAACGGAGTGGTGGCGGTGGCCAACCTGCGGGGCGGTGAGCGGTGCAAGCACAGCAGGGAAGGGAGCCGTGCCGTGCAGCCCAGAACTTGTCATGCATCCCCTGGCACACAGCCCATGTTGGACTGGCGCCGTAAGCCCTCACCGGCGCGTTGCACAACCACTGCTGCCCTCCGCCCTGTGCTGGCAGGAGGCGAGTATGGCATTGAGTGGCGGGACGCGGGCAGCGTGCACAACAAGCAGGTGGGGTACCGCCTCGCAGCGTTGAAGTTACATGGTAGTAGGGCCCAGCCATCGTACAACAACCGTATCTCAAGTTTCATACCTCCTTCACACCCACCATTGTACCGCAGAACGTTTTTGACGACTTCCAGGCCTGCGCCCAGGTGGGGCTGCTCACAGCCGCAGGGCATGCTGTCCTGCTCTTTTGCTGCTCAGTGGGCCCACACCTCTCGAGACCCCATGTCGCAGCACAAAACTTCCCTGTCGCTCCCACCCCCCTGCAAGCAGTTCCTGCATTCCTCCGGCTACTGCTCGCCGCACACCACCGCCATCCAGGGCGGCTCCAATGGCGGCCTGCTTGTGGCTGCGTGCGGCAATCAGCGCCCAGACCTCTTCCAAGTGAGTGGCCTGTGCTGGCAGCCGCAGACGCATAGCCCTGCACCGTTCTTGCGTGTCTCCACATGTGCACAGTTGCTTCCAACCCTTGACTCTCCGCCCTGCTGTGCCTTGCGTCATTGCAGGTGGTCCTAGCTCAGGTGGGGGCGGGCTTTGGACACTGATGGATGGGGGTGCACACCGCACAGCAGTAGCCGCTGCTGGTGCGCTGCATGCTTGGCTGCATATGCAGGCACTTATGTAAACGTCTTGCCTGCTTCGTAGGTTGGGGTCATGGACCTTCTCAGGTTCCATATGTTCACGATTGGTGAGGCGAGGCCTGCGGGGGTGGGATGGTTGTGGGTGGGCTGGGTGCTCTGGCGGTCCTGTGCGCTGACTGTCACGGCGACCCTTGCCCTTCCCATAAGCTGGCTTGGACTTTAATGTTGTGGATCCTAACGCCATGCTGCCGGTACTTGCCGAGTGCCAGCAGCGTGGCACAGCAGCTTTCCTGAATGTCATGCCTGCCTTTCACCGCCTGATGAGCAGGTCACGCCTGGTGCACGGACTACGGCGATCCCGACAATGCCGAGGACTTCAGCTATCTCCTGCGCTACAGGTGGGAGTGGCTGGGCAGCTGTTTGCGTGAACATGCTGTACAGTGGTGCGCAGCAGTGGACTGTCCAGCTGCAAGCTGAGCAGCCTTTGCCTGCCGGGCTATGCCTTCTGCTAACTATCTGGCGCTGCTCAACCCCTGTGCCCTGCAGCCCCATCCACAACGTGGCGCCGCCCGCAGATGGAGGGCAGTACCCGGTAAGGGGCAGGGACTGAGGCCAAAGGCTGTGGCCAGCTGTTTTCATGCCTCCTGCTCCGTGCCGGTGACGTTTGTGCTCTGACTGCCCCTGCCCCGCAGGCGTACATGATTACCACGGGCGACCACGACGACCGCGTGGTGCCACTGCACTCCCACAAGCTGACCGCCACGCTGCAGCACGTGCTTGCTGGTGAGCCAGGATCACTTGTGCCTGGTTGGGCGATGGCTGGCAGGTTGAGCGTGCAGAACACGCGGGTGGCATTGCTGCCGAGAGCCTCCATCAACAATGACACATACCATTGCTTTTCAATGCCCAGGTGCACCCAACTCGCCCCAGCGCAACCCGCTGCTCACACGCATCGAGGTGCGGGCGGGCCACGGCGCCGGCAAGCCCACCAGCAAGATCATCGAGGAGCAGTCAGGTGGGCGGCACCAGGGGGCGGATGCCGGGCAGGGACTGTGCAGAACTCATGCTTGTCGGAATGCCCGATCAATTGTCGGCTGCTATGTTGGGCTCCCACGCAGCTGCAAGGTGATTCTCACCCGTTCTCCGTCCACTTTTCTTCCCCAACAGACATGTTTGCATTTGCGGCCGCGTGCATGGGAGCAAAGTGGGCGGCGCCAGCTGCGGACGAGTAGGAGACAATTGTGGCGCTGGCGTGAAGCCTCAGCCAATTTGCACGCTACTTACATTCGCTAGTGTGGAAGGGCAGGGAACGAGACAACACGCTACTCGCTAGACAGGAATTGATTGGCATCAGTAACACAAAGCACATGGCAGGCAGGGCAAAACTGGTGCACAAAATTTGGGGATAAAGAAAGGATGAGCAGCAGTCAAAACTTGGTAAGTGGAGTGAGCGTTCGACCGGGGAGTTTTCTGGGCAGCGGTCCCCATGCCAGCACCAGCACTTTCACGTACATTCAACAGAGTCTTGGCGGCTATTACGGCTGCAGGCCACTCCGTCAGCCGAGGGCGGCCCCTCACAGCCGGCTGCGCGCCATGGGGCTCAGCAGCGGCTTCAGCACCGGCTCCCAGGCGGGGCCCTCGGCGGTGCCGTTCAGCGGGCTGCTGCGCGCGCTGTCCAGCAGCGCCTGCGGGGAAGCGAGACGCAGAGCAGGGTTGGAGCAGGCATACGTAGGTACAAACAAGAGACGTGAGCAGCTGGCAGTCTGTTTGAGGCAGCCCTTGCATAGGTTCCAGGTGCTGTTCTCAAGGTCCCCAGCCGCCGCACACCTG
>VFQQ010002346.1_pt1 | contig 21802 bp, 41 predicted proteins | sample 3512341 | NCBI WGS metagenome assembly VFQQ01 (sample SAMN10412373, study PRJNA504923) | tailings metagenome | isolation source: Relicate 2 Philex TSF1 revegetated site | place: Philippines: Tuba, Benguet | collected 2017-08-29 | reverse complement strand
TGTGCAATTAGAGGCGGATGCACGGGACACGCAGCAGGGTGCATCGTTTATAACTTGTGGGACGCTTGATGGCACTGAGTCCGAGCCCACTCACATGAACAGGCTGCCGTTCCACAGGCCCACGAGCAGCAGCACCAGCCAGGTCGGGGCGCTGTGCATGCTGACGTGGGTGCTGCTCAGCAGCGCGAGCCGTGTGAGGGTCCAGCCCTACGGGGTTCCATATGGGCGGCATGACACGGGATGGACATGGCACCCCGCAAGCCGAGGTCTCTGGTGTAGCAGCCACAGGACGGCTGGATGTCAAGGGTGGACCCCAGAAAACCCTCTGCTTCTGCACCATATCGATTCTGGCACTGGCTGTGTATGGGTGCACTCAACAACACACACCTGGTGCAGCCACACACCCAGGCAGATGGGCGGCCGCCAGTGGGCGTACAGGCGCGGCTGCCGGCTGGCCAGGTGGGCCACCGCCATGCAGAGCAGGGCGTACCAGCCCACCGGCTGCAGAGCACCTGCGGAGCAGTGCAGGGCGGAGGAACAGACGCTGTTGCTGGCTCGCATGCAGTGCAGCTGGTGTAGTAGATGCATCGCACCAACATCAGACAGGCGTCCACGTGTTGCTATGGGATGAGACGAGCGCACCTGTGTCAAGCATGCCTAGCAGCACCAGCACAGTGCTCAGCACCAGCCCCGTCCATGCCGCCAGCCTGCAACGCATGTGGGTGTAACGTGGGCGGGTGAGCGCTCTTCTAGCTGCCGCCGCAAGCAAACACACAGTGAGGATGGCAGCACTTGCACAAGCAGGCCACAGATTGTCCTCCAACTGGGCATGCCACCTTGCGCACCTCCAGTGGAATGGATCCGTTGCGGCGGCCTGCTCGTTCTGTAACCTGCATAGTGCTGAAGTCACGCTATAAGGGACGGCACGCATGTGTGACCGCTACCGCTGCCGCCGCCGGCAGCCCAGCCGTGGCGCTGCTCGGCAGCAGCCCTCGCTAGCAGCTAAGAACTGCGGTTGTCTGCGCACACACCTGTAGAAAGGGTCATCCATCCAGTCCCACAACAACCGTGCCAGCCGCATTGTTGTAGATATTTTGCTTGATCAGGACAGGGGTGCAGGGGCGGCGGCGGCGGCGGCCCTGGGACTGGGCGGCGGTGGCGGCTCGCCAGCCTTCCGCACCATGCCCTGCCTGGGCAGGGTCGCGCCCAGGCTCTCTCCGAGTTTATTGGCGGGCGTTCTCAGCTGGCGTTCTCAGCTGCCCAGCCCGAAGGACTAGCCTACCATACGAGCGAGCGGGCGCACACACCGCAAGTTTGCCTGCAGCTGCCGACGCAGTTCTAATGAGCCGCGGATCAAGAGTGGCTCAGCATCGCTCTCCATATCCAGCCCCGCACTGGCCACTTTCACAGGGGCTTCATGGCGTGCTCAGCGCAACAGAGCGCCGCTTGCAGGCCGCAGCTCGAATTGGCTGGTGGGAAGGAAATCCCTCGTTACATTTCCGCTAGTCAACATCATGTTGGCGAAGTGAGGCCGGTATAACAGCAGATAACGGAAGTAAATTTCAAAGCGAGGGTCGAGTAATTGCGCGCGTAATGCGCCAAGTTGAAGGATAGCGCTCCAAAGCCGTGTCAACTCCACTGCTACGCATAGGTGTTAAACAGCTGCGCTGTATGCACGCCAGGCATCACAGCGCACCCAGGAGCCGGTCAGCAAGGATGCCCGCAAATAGCAGCCCACCATACCTGCGGAGGGCGGGAAGAGTGCCAACCAGTGTGCCCAGTGATACAGGCTGGAGCGCTCGGGCGAGGGTGAGGCAAGGCCGCATTACTCACACCAACTGCACCTCCACCAGCCTTGCGCGCAGGATGGTGTAGTCATCCATACGTTGCAATTCGCTCCTCAACACACCCGGCTTGCTTGCTGTTCTCACCACGTGTTGCTGACAAACTTGGCGTTGCAGTCTGCTGCGTTGTCCAGATCGACTGTGCCTATCTGCCACGCCAGGTGCGCTGAGCACGCCGCCACGCCTGCAGCAGCAACAGCCACAGGCAGTAGCCGCATGAGTCAGGGAAGCAGGCATGTCATACAACTGAGCTGCCGTTGGGAACAACGTCTATTGCGCTGCGGCTGTCACTACAACGCTGCGCCATCAGGCTGCCCACGATGTGCCACCACAAGCTCCACCCGCCTCCTCAGCAGTAGGCCCCCAAAGCTCACCAGCATAGTAAGCAGGGCCACACCCCGCCGCCTGGCCCGTGGCCGCCAGCAGCGCGACCGAGGCCGCGCCAAAGCCGGCGCAGTAAGCTTTGGTGTGAGCACCAAAGGTGAGGGCCGTTGAGCGGATGCCCGCCTTCACATCATCGTGCTTGTCCTGCAGGTGGATTTGGAAATGCTGTCGTCACATGTGGCAGCTTACAGCAGCACTCGTGCAGCAACCGGCTCCTGCAAGGGGCGCGATAGCCAGCTAGCGCCATGCAACATCCGGTCCTGCACATCAACCAATCGTAAGCAGCCCCACCTGGTGTGCATAAATGGTGTCGTACACTAGTGTCCAGCAGACACCCGAAGCATAGAGCGGCAGCACCACAGCCCAGTCGCAAGCGCCTCGTGCCGCCGCCCAGCCAAAGAGCGCGCCCCAGTTGAACGTCAGCCCCAGGAAGGCCTGGTGGATACAGGCAGGGCGCAGGGGGTGGTGCAGGTGGTGTGGGGAATGGTTGGACGCCAGCGCATGCATGGGCAGGTCCGGCGCTGATCAGGCTGCCTCGGTGTTTGAACAAAAATGCGTGCAATCCAATACAGTGCGGTCTGCACACAACAAAAGGGTGCCCTGACCAAACCCACCTGCGGCCAGCCGGTGATGCGCTTCATGGCTGGGTAGGCAGCCACCAGGGCCAGCGAGGAGGCGCCCACAACCTGAAAGGCGAGTGTGGGGGGGGGGCAGGGCACAGAATTCATGTCACGTACTTGCCATGCATGCCATCGAATGCAGGGCCACTGCAACACCAGGCCAGGTTGGGCCCCCCTGGGCCTACCGTGCTTGCAAGCTGCTGGCCGAATGCGAGTGGTGAAACAATCGGCCACCGCTGCTGCACCATTGACAACAATCGGCCATCAAATGCGCTGCACCCACCTGGCTGTAAGGGTTGAGCTGCAGCAGGATGGCCAGACCGGCCGACAGCTGCGCCCCCAGGAAGGCTGCAGGGCAGGCAGGAGGCAGGCGACAGGGAAGGGTGGGTGCCCAAGTTGCAAGCTTGGGAGGCCCCTGAGCAGCAAGGCCACACGCAGCTTGTGCCACGGCGTCATGCACTGGCAAAAGCAAGGCATAGCAAGTGCAAGAAAGCTGCACACGGGTGTGCTGAATCAGCGGCACCATGCGCGTGAGAAACGCAGTTGCCTCACCAACAGCCTGTGAGGGCGTGACCGTGCCTGCCGCCAGCGGCCGGCTGCGGGTGCGCTCCACCTGCAGGCCACAATAAGCTCACACAAATGCTGGTTGGTTCCGCTGCCAGCCAGCTGCCTGGTAAAAGAGTGCAGGTGCCGTGCACTGCTGCGTTGGCTGCTCATCCCTGCCAACAACCGCCGCTGCTGCAGTCGCACTGCCACACGCTCACCTGCTTGTCCAGGTTTCGGTCCCACAGGTCGTTGATGGTGCAGCCGGCGCCGCGCAGCAGCACAGCGCCCGCCCCAAACAGCGCCTGGCGGAGTTGGTTGAGAGTGGGAGTGGCAACAGGGGTCGGGGGATGTGCAACTTGGTGCACATTAGTTCATGCCATCGGCTGCCCAAACTATTGCGCAGCTCTTTACAGGATATATAGAGGACAAGCACACCTCCCACACCCTTCCTCACCATCAGGCGGAGGTCTGGCAGGGTGCCGGCGGGTGCAGCCAGGGTTATCGACCAGAAGCAGGGCCAGGCCAGCAGCCACGTGCCAATCGGCTTCTCTATCCGCATCAGCTGCGCGTATGGGATCCATGACTGCGGCAACCGGTCCAGCCATGTGCCTGTCACAATGGGCTGTCGCGTCTGGCCCCTAAAGGCTGTCGCCGCTTCTGCTGCAGGGCTGCTGCCGTCCGCTGCGCCCTCCCCGCTGCTGCCGCCGCCGCTGGTAGGCAGTGTGCTGCTGCTGGGCTGCTGGCTGCTTGCATGCTCACGGTCAGATGCAAGCAGGCTTGCAGGCGATGTCGACAAGGGCCGGCTGAGCTGCAGCTGTGCTGCCCAGGCAAAGCTAGCCGTGCTGCTTGCCGCCGCCGCTGGCGGCAGGCAGGTGCTGGGGCTCCATCCCGCAGGTGTGAAGCCGCCGCTGGCGTGCAACCAGTGCAGCACATCGCCCAGAAGCTGGGTAGCTGCCGCCTCGGCCCTGGGGACGCCTCCAGCACCCAGCAGCGCGCCGCTCCTCCTTGCGCAGGCCGCTAGCATCCCGCCCTGCTGTTCCTACGATGCGCGATGGCTGTGAGGTATTCGGGTTTGAACGCCGCGGCAATGTGAGAGGCCAATTTGCCAGGTGAGCCGCCGCCGCCCTGCTGCCGCCCGCTGCCGCCGCTGGGCCAGCAGGGGCTCCGTGGCAGCGCAATTGTCGCTCATACGGCGATCGCCGCGATTGACGCACCGTTGCACCCCTTGAGAGACCCCAAACACGCCCTTCCCAGCGAGTTGCGTTTGCAACATGGCTCCCAATGCAGTCTGAGCGCCCTCCAGGGTCTCCCAGAGGCGGGGTGGCGGGAGAGGCCGGCGCAGCCGCGGCGCCCGGCCCGGCGGAGCACCAGGAGCAGCCTGGCGGCGGCGCCGCCCTGGCGGTGGCCGCAGCGGCGGGGCCGGACACCGAGCTTGTGGCCGAGGCCATGCGCCAAGCTGCGGCCGCCACGCTGCTGCCCTTCCAGCGCAGCCTGATTGAGGAGCTGCTGGAGCAGGACGGCCTGGTGGTGCTCAGCCCCGGGCTGGGCCTGCAGCAGGTGGTGGCGGTGCTGCTGCGGCTGCAAGACGCGCGGCTGTGCCAGCCTGGCCAGTCGGGCGTTGTGCTGGTGCTGGGAGCCTCGCCCTGGCAGCGAGACGCCCTGCGCAGGGAGCTGCGCCGCATCGACCCAGCGATTGAGGCCAGGGCGGCGGCCGCGGTGGGCGGCGGCGGCCGCGGCGCCGCAGGTGCGCTGGGGGAGTTGTGTTGTTGCTCTGATCAATCATCAGCCCAGCAAACCGGCAGCACCCATCCTCGCACCTCACCTGCCGGCCTGCCGCTCACCCTCTCCGCCTGCCAACGCTCCCACTGTCGCCGCCACAGCAGCTGCCGCTTTCGAGGTGCCTGCTGAGGTGACCGCCGATGTGCCGGCCGGCGAGCGGCAGGCGCTCTACTCCACTCGCTCCTGCTTGTTTGTGACCACCCGCATCTTGGTGGTGGACCAGCTGAGCGGGCGCATCTCCGGAAGCCAGATCGCCGGCATTGTGGTGCTCAACGCGCACAGGTGGGTGCAGACGGGCAGTGGGTGCAGAAGAGCGGTGTTCTGCACCCACCTAGGTGTTCAGCGGTGGCACTGCGGGGGTGGTTGGGGAGTGCGCTCGAGTGCTGGGACTGGTCGCCCTGCCCGTCTGCCCTGGCTTGCACTGTCCCAGGTAGTCCCACACCCCGCCTTGGCACCCCACGCCCCGCCACCGTCCGCAGGGTGACCGACAGCAGCGGCGAGGGGTTTGCTGTTCGCCTGTACAAGGCGGCGCGGCCGCAGGGTGTGGTGCGCGCCTTTTCGGACGTGCCCTCCGCCTTTGCCTCGGACTTCAACAAGGTCCGGCCTTGCTGTGGGGTGTGCGCGGGCTGCGGTTGGGGAGTGTCCGGTACCGTGTGAGGGTGGCTGAGCAGCAGCGCCATCACTGTCCTCATTTGCAAGCTGGACGGTAGTGCTAGCCCGGAGTCTGGGCCGCCATTTGTCAATCAGCCAGCTCCCTGCTTTCAACTCGACTTCTCAATTAGTCAGCTCTCTATCTCAACTCGGTCCCACAGGTTGAGAAGGTGATGAAGGCGCTGCACGTGCGCTGCCTCTACCTGTGGCCCCGCTTCCAGGCTCAGGCGCGGCAAGACTTGGAGGCCCGCCCGCCGCAGGTGGGGTGGGGGGAACAAATGTCAGTGGCCCTCAGCTGTTGGGGGCAAGCTAGCCAACGAGGATGCGCCTCGACGTGGTGCATCCCATGGCCTTCTCATCCGCTCTTGCCTGCCCCCAATCTTGCCTGCAGCTGGTGGAGCTGAGCCAGCCACCTACGACCTGACCCAAGGCAGTGTGTTTGCGCAGTACTGACCTCCCTCTTCACCCCTGCCAGCCCCCATCCTGCCCGCAGCTGGTGGAGCTAGCCAGCCTGTGAAGTGCACCGCAAGGTCTCTTGTCACAACCACTCACCTCCCAATCTGCTCCTGCCAACCCCCATCCTGCCTGCAGCTGGTGGAGCCGAGCCAGCCCGTGAGTGCGCCCCAATGGTCTTGGGTGCAACAACTTACTCCTGATCCCCTCTTGCCAACCCCGTTTCGCCCGCAGTTGGTGGAGCTGAGCCAGCCGCTGAGCCCCGCCATGGCGCTCATCTACGAGTCAATCAGCGAGCTGATGGATGCCTGTGTCAAGGAGCTACGCAAGTACAACCGCCTGGATGCCAGCGACCTGACGGTGGAGCAGGTGGGTTGATATAAGGTCACACATTGAGCAGCCTGTGCGGGGGTGATGTGCTGGTGTCCTTGAGTGGCATCCCCCATAGCAGCCACTGGCACGCCCTGTGCCTGCAAGTGCACTGTGCTGCATGCCCCACTGCCGGCGTGCATGTGACCCTGCTGCCCCTCCCCATCCCCATCCGGCGGCTCACCCCCAGGGTTTGTTCCGCTCGTTCGATGAGATTGTGCGGCGACAGCTGGCGCCCATCTGGCACACGGTATCGCCCAAGACGCGCCAAATCGTGGCCGACCTGCGCACGCTGCGCAGGTGGGTGGCAGCAGCTGCCCGCACTTGTTGGGATTCGTCGCCGCGACCTTCATGGCCCACCTCGACAGGCAATCCACCCTCCCACAACTTACTCACAATCTCCCACCAACCCCCTTCCACGCAGCCTGGCCTCCTACATGCTGCGCTTTGACGCCGTGACCTTCATGGCTTACCTGGACAACCTGCGGGCCACGGAGGGAGTGAAGAGCGTGTGGCTCTTCCACTCGGGTGGGTTGAGGGCCAGGCGCACGCCGCAACAGCCTGCAAACGTGGCGATGTGCATGGGAGCGGCCTCACCTGGGCGGCTGGAGGCTGGGTGGGTGCAGCCATGTTTCCCTCACTTGTCTTCACTTGTTGTGAAGGACCACCAAATGTGGGGTCGAGTGCTCAGCATGAACGGATCACGCTAGCAGATTGATCTGCCCTTGAACAAGAGCGCCACCCCTACACACGTGTCTCCTTCCCTCCCAACCGCAGCGGCGCACGCCATCTTTGAGGCCGCCAAGAGCCGGGTGTACCGCCTGAAGCAGCAGGGCAGCGGTACCGGCGGTACCGGCAGCACCGGCGCCCAGGCGCAGCCGCGCAAGCGCAAGCAGGCGGGCGGCGGCACTGGGGAGGGCGATGCAACGGCGGCAGCGGCAGTGAAGCCAGCGCCCACAGTGATTGAAGCGGTGCTGGAGAGCATGCCCAAGTGGGAACTGCTGAGAGAGGTGGGTGCTGGGGCTGCGACCCATGCTCATGCCTGCTATCTGCTCATGCGCCACGCACTGTGGGCAAAGCCACGCCACGCCATGCCATGCCTTGCCATGCCATGCCATGTGTGCTTCATGCCATGCCATGCCATGCCATGCCATGCCACGCCGTGCCATGCCATGCCATGCCATGCCATTTGCCGCTATACGCCTGGCGCCATTTATCATGCCATTTCCCTCTAGCTCCTGCCATGCTGAGTGTCGTGTCATGCCATGGCGTGCCATTAGCCAGACATGTTGAGCTGGTTGTCGGCATGTTTGTATGGAATGCCCTCTGTCCAACCCCGTTTACCAATCACAGGTCATGGAAGAAATTCAGCAGGAGCGGCAGGCACTCCTGGCTAGCAGCAGCGGCGGCAAGGGCCGCGATGCAGGTCCGTCAGCGGCAGCAGCAGGCGGAGCAGCAGCAGCAGCAGCAGCAGCAGCAGGGCGAGGCGGCGGGGCAGCGGAGGTCATAGTGATAGACGATGATGATGAGAGGCAGCAGCCAGAGGGGCAGCCAGCTGATGCGCCTGAGCGGGGCGGCGGCCCTGGCGAGCCGGCAGCAGTGCAGCAGGAGGCGGCGGTGGCGCCAGTGCTGGTGGTCTGCCAGGACACTTTCACTGCCGGTCAGGTGCGGTGTGGGGTAGGGCAGAGTGCGCGCGTTGAGGTTTGCCGCAATGGCCATGCCTTGTGCGAGAGAGATGCACGGCATGGCTTTTGGATGCGCCCTGGGCATGCCTTGTGAGGCTGCACCACTTGGAGCTTGTGCAGTGCACGCATCACCTTCCCGCTGCCACCTTGAATAATGCACAATTTCACCAATCACCAAAGCACTCCATCATGCTGCGCCTGCCTCTTGCCCCGCAGCTGCGCGAGGTGCTGAAGAGCGGCGGGCCCACCGCCCTCATGACCCGCCTCTACCGAGACTACCTGCAGGTGCAGCAGGGGTGGTGCCTTGCAGCAGGCAGTTTTGGATGCATTGCGCCGTTCCGCGTGCCTGCTGTCACCCTGCCTGCTTGGGTGTGGTGCTCGCCTGCTTGCCTCGAGTTGTTGACAACTCACTCTCCACCCCCTGCCTCTTCAACCGCAGTACAAGCTAGAGGGCGGGGCCAAGGGTGCACGGCGTGCTGTGGGCGCTGTGCCACCCGAGCCTGGCCAGCCTGGCGGCGGCGGTGGCAGCGGCACCGAAGCTCCGCCCTCGTCTCGAATGATGGGCGGCTACAAGCCTGGAGAGGAGCAGGCGCTGCTGAAGGAGGCCAAAGCCATGGCGGGGCCTGCGGCTGTGGCGGCAGCGGCGGCACAGCGGGCGGGGCGCGGCGGACGAGGGGGCCGGGGTGGGCGTGGCGGCGGCCGCGGCGGCCGTGGGCGCGGGCGCAAAGGCGGCAAATCAGAGGACGCAGCGGCGGCAGCGGCAGCCCTGGCAGTGGCCAGCACCACGGGGCGAGGGCATCCGGAGTCCCCGCCACCCCCCGGCCGCGGCGGCGATGCCTCACAGCAGCATGCCGCAGCTGGCGCGGCGGCGGGCGAGGCAGCGGCGGCAGGGCCGGCGGGCCAGGGGCCAGCCGGCGAGGAGCAGCACCCGCTGCTGGCTGGGGTGGAGTTTTTGGCGCTGGAGACGCACGGCTTCATGCGGCTGTGGGAGGCGCAGCCGGCATGGGTGGTCATGTACGACCCTGATGTCGCCTTCACGCGCCAGCTGGAGCTGTACAAAGCGTCCAGGTGGGTTGCTGGGAGCTGTTGCTTCGCGTTCTGTTGGTGTAGTGGTCTGATGCGCCCCAACCGCCATGCCTGCTCCCGCTTTGCAAGCCCAGAGTGTCCCTTTGCGAAACTTGCTGCTCTGTACCACTTGTAGCGCTGTTGTAGCCCGCCCCCCTTGTCATCCTCCGCCCTCAGGCCCGGCAAGCCGCTGTGCATCTACCTGCTGCGATACGATGACTCGTTCGAAATGGACCGCTACCAGGCTGCAGTGGTGCGGGAGCGGCAGGTGTGTGCCGGGTGTTTCATGAGTAGTGCTTGGATGGGTTTGACTGGCATTGCTGGGCTTCGTCATCATGTGCCAAGCTCTATTTTGGTGGTGCAGCAGGGAAGCTGCCTGCTGGCGACCGCACTTGCAGCCAACGTGCCCCACTTCTGCATGCCGCCCTCCTGCACCCGAGGCATCTTGTCCTAACCTTGCGAGCCGCCCTATAACACCCTTTTCGCTGCAGGTGTTTGAACAGCTGATCAAGAGCAAGGAGGTGCTGGTGCTGCCCATCGCAGCCGCGCGCGAGCAGGCAAGCCGCTGGACCTGTGGCTGAGCGTGTGGGTGCTGCGGCTGTGCATGGCAGCGTGCCTGCTGGGGGAGGCCATGGGGAGGGTGCGCTGTGCTGTTTGCTCATCCCTGTCTGTTGCTTGCTATCCGAGTGGCGCTATGCTCATTTGTCTTGCTGAACTCAGCTGGCTCAGATCCAGTACAACCCACCATGCTCCTGGTGTGCAGATTGACCCGGGCCGGCGCCTGCCGGCCACACACGAGGATGCCATGATGCTGGGTGGTGAGCTTCTGCGCACAAGAGCACTATTCGCCAACTCCCTGCCACTTTGTAACCCCTGGCGCTTGGCATGCTTGAAGAGCGCCAGAGCAGCTGACCTGTGTATCATTAGTAACATGCCCAAGCCCCCACCGATTGCCTCGTCCCATCCCACCCTTTGCCTCACCTCCCTGGCGCAGGCGCCACCAACGCGCTGACGCGGCGGGCGGGCGGCCGCTCGCTGCGCTCGCTGCCCAAGCGGGTGGTGGTGGATGTTCGCGAGTTCATGAGCAGCCTGCCCTCGGTGCTGCACCAGCAGGTGCGCGGTTATGGGCAATATGCGGAATGGACAGTTGCTACGGGCTGTGGTCAAGGGTCGGCACCATTGTGTCAGCCTCTTGTTGTGTGCCCCACTTGCGTGCAACAGCTCAGTGCCCAGATGTGTCGGGCCTCACTCCATGTGGCCTCTTGTGCTGCGCAGGGCTTGGAGGTGGTCCCTCTCACTTTGGAGGTGAGGCCAGGCCACTAAGTGTGTTCTGTGCGTCGCAGGCGTTCATGGCAGCGCTGCTACCCTCTGCGCCCATTGCATCGGTGATGCCGAATAAATCACTGCCGTACGGTCCGTGCTGCTGCCTGCAAACCGACCCTTCCCCATCAAAAACCCTGCCCCTAGGTGGGCGACTACGTGCTGTCCCCCGAGATCTGCGTGGAGCGCAAGTCCATTTCGGACCTGAAGGGATCCCTGGCATCGGGCCGCCTGTACCACCAGGTTGGTGGCTTGGCTGCTGACCAGTCTTTGTTTATCCAAAGTGGGGGTGCATGTTGGGAGGTGGCTAACCTTGAGCGGCTGTGCACGGCGACTCAGGCGCTTGTGCATCCAACTTGGGATGCCTCATTTGCATGCCTTCTGCCGCCCCTCAGGCCGCGATTGGCGTGACCGCTGCTGGTTGCACTCCCAGTGCATCCTCTTCAGTCTTCTTCTGCGACCTGTTCCACACCGCCCCTCCAACAGGCCGAGGCCATGACCAAGCACTACAAGACGCCGGTGCTGCTGATCGAGTTTGAGGGGGACAAGGCCTTTGCGCTGCAGGCGAGAGGGGGTTGCGCATGCGCTGCGTGCGCTGGCTGTGTTGTATGAGATGCTTGGATCAGGGCAAGGTTATGAGGTATGCGCGAGCATGGTGTTTGCACCCTCGCGCTCCGCACATTCCCCAACGCCCCTCACACCCTCACACCCCTCACACTATTGCCACCCTTGCGCCAAGCGCAGGCCTCCAGCGAGGTTGGGGACGACGTGCAGCTGCACTCGTTGATGAGCCGCATCGCGCTGCTCTGCCTGCACTTCCCCCGCCTGCGCCTCATCTGGTGAGGGCTGTTCAGGGCAGAGCGGGGTGTCGTGGCTGGGCAGGGGGAGGCTGTTGGGCAAGGGGAGACTGTTGGGAGTGGAAAGGTGGGGGTGCCAGGCTGGTGTGCTGTGCTGTGTGCCTGCTGTCCTGCTGGAGGCGGGGGGCCGCTGGGCCACCAAGCCAACTGTCCCACCTGGAACTGCTTTTGCATCCCACCACAGGTCTCGCTCGCTGCACGCCACCGTCAACACCTTGCGCCCTCGGGCTCACGGCCTCCTGCCCCCATCTCAGCCACCCACCTCAAACCGGCTCGTCTTTACCATTGCACCACGCAGGTCTCGCTCGCTGCACGCCACCGCCGACATCTTCCAGCAGCTCAAGGCCAACCAGGACGAGCCAGACCCAGTCACCGGTGAGTGAGTGAGGGCTGCATGTTTAACAAGGGCTGCGTAGGGCCTTGGGGCCCTGAACATTGTAAGCACGCCGGACCAGGGTGGCTGGTCACCTGTGGTGCTGGGTCGTTCTGGGCACGCAGCGTGCACTTTTTTGTGCTGCAACTTCCCAACTCAGGGTGAGACTGATGGTGTGGGTCGCAGAACCGAGCCCAAAGCTGAGCTGCCACCACTGTCCTGCTCACAGCTGCTGCTCCTTCTCCCGCCCCGCAGCCGCCACTGTGGGCGTGCCGGATGAGGCGGCAGTGGGCGGCGGCGCTGCCCCCGCCGAAGCACTGGTCAACCAGTCGGCCATCGACCTGCTGCGCCGCCTGCCGGGTGAGGGCAGGGCTGGTCTGTGCTAGCTGGAGACGTTCAGTTGGTGCAGGCGCGTCCTTTATTGAAAATCAGGCTGGTGTCTGATTGCTAGGCACTGAGTCATCTGATCTGTTTGGGGTGTGCCCAACAATGGCAATCTGATTATCGCTGCCTTGCTCGCACCCTCGCAGGTGTGACCGAGGGCAACTGGCGCTCATTGATGCGGGAGGCGGGCAGCCTGGCTGAGCTGGCGGGGCTGTCGCTGGAGCGACTGACCGCCATCATGGGCGGGCAGGCGGCCGCCAAGCGCCTGCACGAATTCCTGCACCAGGAGTGCAAGGCGCTCTTTGGCGCGCTGTGACGTAGTGACGTAGCTAGGCCGCAGGTAGACAGTAGACCCCGCAGGCACCAAAAATCAAGCGCAGCAGCGGCGCCCCCAGGGTTCTGGGCAGATTAGATAGCCGCGATGCAGGACCATTCAATTCGTCAGTGACCGTTCAGGACACCTTTCATGAAGTTCCATCTCAATTCTTTACAGCTTGGCAGCGCAAGCGGCTGTAAGCCTAGGTGAAAGTACATCGAGGGCCTGGCTCGAGGATCAACAGGCGACGTGCAACAACAACAGGTGCATTTTATCTGTACAGCACACACTCACTCTCCTGAGAAACAAGTGCACTCGCAGTGCATATCAACAGTCCACACGCGCACATGGTCTATCAAAGCAGCGCAACGGCATCGTGCGGCGGCGGCAAGGCCGGGAACGCGGTGGGTTTATTCGAACCGGTCAGCCGCCCGCCCCGCATTTGTGGATCAACATCACAGCAGCAACAGCAGCATCATCGCTCCCGCTCCTTCTCCCGCTGCTGCTCCTGCTGCTCCTGCTGCTGCCACAGGCGGCGCTGCTCCGCCTGCCGCTCCCGCCGCCGGCGGTCAAAGTCCTCCAGCTCAGCGCGCGCTTCGCGCGACCGCTCCTCCAGAAACTTCCTGCGGCAGATGTGGCGGAACGTGGCAGGCAGGGCAGACCAATCAACACGTTTTTCTAGCACAGTGAGCCAGGCAGAAGTCAATAGCCATAGCGGCTGACCAAAACAAGAAACGAGCAAGCGATGTGCCCGCCCGCCGGAAACCTTGGAAGCAGCGGTGCCGTGAGCGCACCTGTCGGGGCGCCGCCTGCGCGCTTCTTCCGCGCTGCGCGTGCGCTCTGCCACCTCCCCACCCAGGCTGGACCTGCAGGGTGGGGCGGGGCGGAAAAAGGGGTGGAACGGGGGCAAAAGGGACGGGCTGGCAGGGCTGTAGATTGGCCTCACATGTGATGGCCACAGCGGGCAGGCGGCAGCTGCTCGAACGCTTAGCCCCCCAACCCAGCCACTTGTTCAGCAAGCAAGCATGTAGTTAGGCAAGCCGCTGCCCTTATCGTTCAGCACAGCGGTGGCAGCGCACCCGTAGCGCCCCAGCGAGCGCACGGCCCGGGGGATGGAGGCCAGCAGGGTACGCAGCACAGAGGGCAGCTCGATTTCCACCGGCTCCGTCTGAGCCAGCCGCTCCACCTGCGGAACAGGAGGTGGGCTCGTTGTTTACACCACAAAACTTAGCGAGTGTGATTAACGAGTGCATGGAAGGTGGCAGGCAGGGCAGCTGGGGAAAGCAGACGACGTTTGTCGGATGGCACAAGTGCGGCGGATGTGGGTTTGGGTTGGCGGACGGCGGGCGGTGCCCACATCCCAGTCCAATAAATGCTGGCGCTGTGTGCCCTTTTACTGGCTTTCACCCACCTGGACGTGCAGTAGTTACTCACTCAAACGAGGAAGCAGTTGTGAGAATTGTGCAGCACCATACGGTGGCTGTTTCACCCACCTGGACGTGCAAGATGCAGACCAGCAGGGACACAATGGCAAAGCCATCCAGCTCAAATCCGTTGCCCTGCGAGGAAGAGAGGCGGCCATGACCATGGACATTGAATTACTGAGCCGTGCCGCCGAGTGCAGTACTGTATTGGCTGGGACACGTCCGAGCTTGTGTACCCCTGCCATCCCCTGCACCCTCGCCCCTGGTGCGCCTCACCAGGTAGGGCAGGGCGTAGAGGAAGGCAAAGGACCAGTAGAGGGTGGAGGCCTCCTCGTCGTCCAGCGCAGCAAACACCCAGGCCTGCAGCAGCGGGACAGATGAATGGTTGCATGCTATTGCGCTGGATGGCGGTAGTGCGGAAACAGCAGGGGTGAGCAGCAACACAGATGTTTGATGCACATCAAGTTTGGTGGTGCTGGTGCTTGGTGCTGCTGCTGCTGAGCTGTAGTTTGCATCAAGTGCAGCACATTCTGCCTACAGCAAGCATGTGTCTTCCCCAAGCCTGCCCCATGGCCACACAGGCCAGCAGCTGCTCTCCACGCACCATGGGGTTGATGAAGGGCAGCACGCTCAGCACGCCCATCACGCTCCACCGGATGTTGTCTGCGCGAGCGTTTGAGTCGAGCAGCAGGCGTGAGTTTGCATGCACACAAGCAGCAGGCTCGGCAGCGCCGCCAGGCGTTGCAGCGCGGCTGCACACCAAAATTGCCCCGTGCCAAGCTTCCCCCGCTGTCCGACCGAGCAACCACACAGCTGCCAAACGTGACCACACCTGCGCCCCTGCCCTCATTTGGGGAAAGGTGACAGCATCACTGCAAGCGCAGGTAGGTTCAAGCGCACCTGCGCCCTCGTCCGCATTAGGCGACAGGTAGCGCCGCTCGTTTCGCTCCCGGGCATCGCCCGTCAGGATGGGCAGGGCAGAGAAGCCCAGTGCCAGCCTGTGGAGGAGGCAGGTAGCCCGGCAGGGAATGGGTGGCTTGAAGTGCAGAAGTGCATAGCTGGGCAAGGGGGGAAGCCCAGCGCCAGCCTGCAGCAGACACGCTTGGGGTGGGTTGAGGCTGACACATGGCAGTTGAGGATGGGCAGGGCAGAGAGTCCCAGCGCCAGCCTGTGGCCATGCAAGGGCAGCCAGGCAGGGTTAGCATGGTTTAAAAAATTGGCAGCCGTGCGTGGGTGGGCAAGACAGGCCAGCCCATGGCCCTGGAGGAGCGGCTGCACTGTTTTCCTGCAGCAACTGCACCGGGAAGCGGGCGCCCCCGTAAACCAGCACAGCGTGCCTACTGAAACTGAAATCCCCATACAGCAGCACCAGCGTGTGGCTATCCAGGGAGTCCCAGCGCTCACATGAATGCTATGCCGCAGCCAGTCTGCAGGCTGCCGTACAAGTCGGCCTGCAGTCAGATCAGGGAAGAATGGGAGGGTGGAGGAAGGCTGGCGGGACGGAGGGGCAGGAAGGCTGGGACGCGAGAGGCCAGGCCAGTGGTGGTGCAGGGGGCCGGCGAAAGCAACGCCATGTAATAAATCGGTCCTGCACAGCACCCTCCATCCCTTGATGACAAATTCAGCCTGGCTTCGAGACTGCCCTACCCACCGGCAGGCTGTAGAGCGCGGCTCGCGGCGGCGCGGCAGCTGCTGAGCGGCGGCGCTGGGGGCGGTGCACCGGCAGAGGCGGCGGCCGGGCCAGCAGACTGCTGCCCTGCATCTGACGCTCTGCACTAGTAGCTCCGTGCAGCCCCAGGGCCGCGCAGGCCCGAGGTTGCGCACGCCCGAGGCCGCCCACTGCAGGCCGCCCAGGCGCGATCAGGCACGCGCAGGACGCGATCGGCGGCATGGAGGGCCGTGTAAAAGCGTGGAAGCCCAATTCAGGCACGCGGTGGAGCCGCTACCAAACCCTTCTTCGCTCCTGAGCGGGTGAACAAGCTCAATTAATCTGTTAGCGGCCGGTAGCAAGAGTGGAGCTGTGGAAACGGCCGGAATATGAGCAGCAGGACGCTCTGTGCATGCGTCCTAGTAAGCGCAGCGCCGCGCTGCGCCGCCTGCTATGTGCCTCGCTCTCCTGCTGTCGTTTGGCTTGCGATTACAGAAGTGAGCGAGGGAGAGAGTGGCAGGGCACCGGAGCAGTATCAAATGCTAGTGCGTATGTTGCTACTGTACACGCGTCATACAAAAGGGGAGAGCTGAAGCATGGGCGGGTGCGACCTGTCACCCCATCTGCACTACATGCCGCCGGCGCACAAAACGTGAGCTATTGCTGCTCCAGCGGGGGGTGAAGCCTGGCACCTAGTATCATGCTGCTGCTGCTGTTGCTGCTGCGGCTGTGGGGCAGCACGGCACGGCGGCGCGCTCAGCAGCAGCCCTGCTGCTGCCGGCGGGGGGCGGCTGCGGCATTCACATCAACCGTCTCTGCAGGGCGGGAGAGTGGGCAGCGCATGACCAACACAGTGAACGTGTTGTGTCATGGCATACTATCTTTTCAAGGTGCGGCCTGCCACAAGCTCACGTGCAGCAAGCAAGCGATTGAAGGCCAGCCCTCTGCCTGAGTCCTGCTCGTCCCCGCTCTCATTAAGGCTTGCATTGAACAATAGTACTTCAATTGCTGCGCACCCGGGATGTACAGCTCCTCCTCCGTCTCATTCTTCAGCGCGTTGCGGGCAATGGTGGCAAACGCGTCGTCCACGTTCAGGTCCTCCTGCGGGCGGCAAACAACGAGCAAAGGATACTCGTCAGATGAGAGCCTTCAACGGTACGGCATGTGGAGGAGGCTGAACTGAAAATGCACATCTGTGCAAGGCAGCCAGGGTCGGTCACCGCCAACGCACACCACTGTAGCGCATCTCGTTTGGCGCAACACACAGCACAGGAAGCAGGCGCCACAGGTCTGCTGCACGCGCCTTTGCGGAGGTGTCAAAGTGCGGGATGCCGCCCTTGGCGCTGCACCACTGCTTGGCCTTCTTCTCAGACACCTGCAGAGGGGGACAGAGGGGGGGCAAGCAAGTGCAGGCAAGGGGGTGACATGAGCCAACTTGCAAGCACCAGGGAGCAAAACGGCATGCATCCAGAAGCAGACACCCGCTGATGGGCACCAGGCAATGTTCGCAGCTGACGCCGGAAGCAGCACAGGACACAGTTAGGGCGTGCTTTTGCTCCTCCCAAGCGCTGTCCCCCTCCCTCTGCTCACCTGCCGCTGCGCACGAGTCATCCAACATTGGCAGCTGGCACGGGACCCCCCACGGTTCCATGGCAAAAAAGTGCTGAAGTGCTCTTCTTGTGAGCGCCGCGCCCCTCTCCCCCGACTCACCTGCCGCGTGCGCCCGCCCTCCACATCCACCTTGTTGCCCAGCACCACAAAGGGGAAGTTGTCGGGGTCGGAGGGGGAGGCCTGTGGTGGAGTGGGGCACTGGATCATCAGCCAGCAAATGTGGTGTAGCGCGGCCACCAGTGTCCTGGATGAGGCACCTGCCTGGTGTAAGATGCCGCAACCCTCAGCTCACCTGCTCCCCCATGATGTCCCCATTACAACACGTGCCCATGCCCCCGCCTCACCTGGATCAGGAACTCGTCCCGCCAGTTCTCCAGGTTGTCAAACGTCTTGCTGCTGTTCACGTCGTACACCTGCGGGGGGGAGTGAGCAGGCAGGCAGGCAGGCCGGCGAAGCGGGTCGGCCCCTCGTGGTGCACAGCGGCATCTGAACGCACGCAGTGTGCTGCCATGCAGCTGCGCCAGGGCGTACTGCCATGCTCCGTCAGCAGTTGCTCTCCATTGCAACGACTGCCGCCAAGCAAGAGCCCGGCAGCCCTGCACAGGCACCACAGGCACACATGCAGCCAGGCTGCGCTCCCCGCAATCCAGCCACACTGAGCCGCGCACCAGCACGCAGCAGTCTGCGCCGCGGTAGAAGGCCACCCCCAGGCTCTGGAAGCGCTCCTGCCCTGCCGTGTCCCATATCTGCGGCAGCAGGAGCAGTGGAGCAGCGCTCATTGACCAGATGGAGCAAGATGAAGCAGATCAGCGGCGCACCATTGACATGCTCGCTGACGTAGTGCACTGCTTTAGGCAGCAGCGCCGGGAGGATGCAACTTTGCATGCCATGTCATGTGAGGCAGCAGCTGGGGAGCCAGCGCAGATGTGCATCCAGTGGCGGTCCCAGGCTAACAAACGCGGGTCTGCACCGGCCGCCTTCTCTTTGCTAGCCAGCCCAGCCCGCCGCTGCACCCTTGCCTGCATGGTGACGAGCCGGTCGTCCACTTGCACCTCCTTTGTGAGGAAATCGGCGCCAATGGTGGCCTTGTACTGGCTGCTGAACTTCTTGTTGACGTACTGGTTCATCAGCGACGTCTTGCCGACGCTGGAGGCACGAGGAGCAGGCAGCGCAGCGGCGTGAGCAGGGGCAGGCGGCGGCAGGCGGCGGCAGGCAGCGGCGGCGGGCTCAGTGGCTGTGCAGCTGGCGGCGGGAGGCACCGCCGCGCCAGGCGCCTGATCAGCTAGTGTGCTTCTTCTGGCCAGGGCGGCAGCGCCGCAGGCCAAGGGAGTGCGCCGGTCGACCGAGCACCTTGCCCTCCCTGCGTCCCGGCGGGCCGGCGCGCCTCACCCGCTGTCCCCCAGGATGATCACTTTCAGCAGGGTGCGTTTACGGCTGGCCATCGCGCTGCTGGGCTCTCGGAGCTCGGGGGTCTCCCACAGGCCTCCTGGGCGCAGCAGCACGCTTTGCAGAGGATCGGCACAAACTTGCAAGCAGCACAGAGCCGAAATTCCCTGTCGCACCTGCCTGCTGTGGCCAGGTCAGAGCAGGGGCTGGCCTACTGCCTCCCAATCCGGGCTGCAGCGGCATTACCATCCAGCGCAACCATGCTGCTCGCAACACGTCCAGTGCCTGCGCTGTTTAGGGCCCGTCTGGCCCCGGCCCGTCTGGCAGTGCGCCGGCCGCTGCGAATTGCGGCCTCCAATGGCGAGCCACCTGTGCAGGAGAAGGAGCAGGCCACGACAGAGCTGAAGAGGCAGAAGGTGCGTGGCAGAACCCTCCCCGCCGGCGCTTGCAAGCGCTGCCGCCGCTGCCGCCCGTCACCGCCCGCTCACGCGCCCGCTCACACACCTGCGCTGCTGCCCACTGTGCTGCAGGTGGAGGAGCTGGCCAGAAGCCTGAAGAAGATGGTGAGCTGTGTAGGCCGTTGGCTCTTGCCGTTCTTGTACTGCAGTCGCTGGCACGTCCTGCACAAGCCTCGCCGCCACAGTTCGAGCCAACTGAGCCTCACCCACCTCCGCCCCGCCCCTCCCCTGCCCTGCCTGCCCAGGGCATTGACCGGTCCACAGCGCAGCGCATCATGAGCATCTGGCGGAAGAGCGGCGCAGCAGACCCAGATGGCCTGCGGTGCGTGCACACCTGCCTGCCTGGCTGGCCATCGGGAGACCGAGGCACACCGCTGGAGGGATGCGGCACGCTGCTGCTGCAAGGCTGTGCACCTGCGCTGTCGCTGGCCGGCTGTTTCGGCCACCGTTCGAACTCCGGCTGGCTCTATGAGGTCCCTGCTACTTGCATGTGCTCATGCTGCCTGCTTCTCACCCGCCTGCCCTCGCTTGGCCCCCCATGCCGCCCCCACCCCAACTCCTCCTCCGCAGCAAGCTGTTCATCAAGCGCAGCGTGAACAAGTCGACGCAGATTGCGCTGCAGCTGCTGGTGGACGCCGCAGCGGGCGCCGGCGCTTTCTATGCAGCGCGGGTAAGGCGATGCATGGGGTGCAGCCGGGGGGCGTGCAGGGCTGTCCCTCTGCGGCACCCGCCTGCCGCTGGCGCATCGCTGCTGTGGTGTTGGGGCTGTTGACCAGCATGCCCCTGTCCTGCCTGCCCACTTGGCCCGCAGTCCATCACTCCCGAGCAGCTGGGCACCTGGTCGCTAGCAGCCAAGTATGGTGAGTGAGTGACCAGCCGCAGTTCCAGGTGGCAGCAGCAGGCCTCCTCGGGCAGCGGTGCGGCTGTGCACAGCAAGCGGCTGCCATCCACTACCCTTCTCACCATCAATGCAAAATTCGACCCTTGAAAATCCCCCTGTCAGGCTTCCTCTTCCTGGCCATGTACCTCCACAGCATTACTTATTCAATCACATTCAATCAATTGTTTCTTGCTGCTGCCTTTCCTACAGGCTTCTACTTCCTGGCCATGTACCTGTTCATCGGCGCCTCCTTCGAGTTCTTCTCGCTGGGAGCCCTCTTCTATGCAGCCTACAGGTGAGGCCCTTGCTCGATGCACAAGTGCTGAATCCTTCCTTCCAGGGATTGCTCTTCTGCGCAGCCTTCAGGTGAAGCTGGGGAGGAAGGCTGGGGCGGCAGCACACAGCAAGCTATGGTGCAATCACACTGTATGCTGGTGCAGCACAGTGGGTTCCGCCGCCGCAATTGGCCCTCCGGCAGGCCCGCTCCCACAAAGGAAGCAAAGCACAGCCACCTTAACTCGCGTGTGTAACTCCTGCACCCTCCCAAGCAGGTACTCCACCAACGCTGGCATCGCACACCCAACACCCAACCCCTCCCTGCACCTCCCCCTCGCCCCCTCCAAAACAGGTACTCCACCAACGCCGACGCGTTCCTGCTGGCGGTGCAGGACATTGCGGGGGCGTCCTCGGGGCTGGGGGTGGTGGACCAGGCCAAGCAGGTGGGCAGCTGTTATTTAATCAAGTGCTGCTTATCAAGTGCTGCTCATGACATGCTGCTTACCAAATGCTGTTTGCGCCCCCCTTGGTGCAGGCGGTGAACATCGTCAAGGTGCTGCAGGCGCTGGACCAGATCCGGGAGCTGCTCAAGGCAAGCGGGCTGATTTGCATGTTTCTGGCTCAGAAAGCTAGTTTGCTGTTGTCAGTTGCATTGGGTCCGCAGCCAGCCAGGCCGTGCGAAATGCGTGCTCAACAACTTGCAACCCGGGCCAGGATAGTGCCGCTGCCTCAGATCAGACACCTTCTTCGCCGACCTGGCACCCACTCTGCTCTCTGGATAACTTGATCTGATTGTTGCGCCTCGCTTCCTTGCAGGACAGCTCCGCCGCATCGGACACCTTTTTTGCCGACCTGGGCACCTACCTCACGCTGGAGCGGGCGCAGCGCCTCTACGCCTTCCGGGCAGAGCGGTGCGCAGCGGTGTACACTTGTGGTCTGGCTGATCAGCAACTTTGCGCCGGCTGGCTGCTTGTCGGGTGGCTGGGGTTAAGCTGATGAAACAGGCCGTTGCCTGGCCTTCTTTGCCATTACACCTTCCGGGCAGAGCGGTGCGCACTGGGATGCACATGGGTTGTTGCAACCAGAGCCGAGCTGCAACACGCACCTAATTGAGCAAGCAAGTGGCTGCAACACACACCTGGCAAAAAGATCCGCTCTTGCAACGCCTCCCATCTCCTGCAGGTACGGCCTGGACGATGCAGCAGCAGCTGAGATTGCCGCCGTCTTTGCGCGGGTGAGCACGGGCGGTGCAGGGCGTGCAGTTGCTGCCCAGTTAAGGATAGCGGCATATCGCCTTTGCCTGCCAAGCTGTTCCCAGCGATACAGCACACGCTGCCTGGCACCTTCGTTGAAGGTGTCAAAGCTCAGCGTGCGGCCCCCTTTTCCCCTGTGCAGTACGACACCAATGACGACGGATTCATCTCACCTGAGGAGTTCCGCCGCCTGTGTGCCGAGAACCAGGTGCATACATGC
>VFQQ010002345.1_pt1 | contig 21811 bp, 12 predicted proteins | sample 3512341 | NCBI WGS metagenome assembly VFQQ01 (sample SAMN10412373, study PRJNA504923) | tailings metagenome | isolation source: Relicate 2 Philex TSF1 revegetated site | place: Philippines: Tuba, Benguet | collected 2017-08-29 | reverse complement strand
ATCCCGGTCCAGCGGGGTCGCTGGCCCCGCCGGAGGCGCTTCCGTTCAGGTCACCATGGCCAACGGCTGGCGCCCAATTCCGGAAACCAGCATCGCGGGCTCCCTCTCTCCAGACCGCGGGAATCGCAGGGGACGCGTTCTGATGAAGAGGGTCCGCCACACCCGGTCCGCGATGGGACACGAAACGTGTTCCATGGTTCGAGAGCGCTCATGGCCTCCGGCGGCCAGCAGCGTGCTGGACCCGCCAGCGGCCCGCTGGACCGGGGCGGGATCTCCTTGACCACGCAACCGGTCGACTTGGCCGCGTCAGTCCCGTGATCTCTGAGGCAAACACTCGCCGGATCCCGCGTCCCTACCGGATGCGGTAGTAAAAGCGGCCGCCCCCCTCTTCGCCGGCGGCAAAGGTGGTGGAGCGCGGGGTCCGGAACCGGCGGTACTGCCACGAGCTCCCCTCTTCGTAGAGCCCCTGCGTCGTGACCGGCCGGGACGCCCCTTCTTCGCCGAGGGCAAAGGTCGTCACGTTGCCCGAGCCTTCTTCCCCGAGGGCGTAGGTCGTGACATTGCCGCCGGTCGGAGGCGGCGGAGTGGTCGAACCTTCTTCTCCCACGGCATAGGTCGTGACGTTCCCGCCCCCTTCTTCGCCGACCGCGTAGGTCGTGGCGCTGGGGCTCGTCCCCCCCTCTTCGCCGAGGGCCCGGGTCGAGGGCTGCACGCCCCCCCCTTCTTCCCCCAGCGCCTGGGTGGTCGGAACCTGGGCCTCGCTCCGGCGGCCGCTCAACAGAGCCAGCAGCCCCGCAGCGGCCGCGCCGACGCGGACAAAGAACGACCGCCGCCCCGCGGCCGGCTCGGCGACGGAACGGGTGGACACTTCAGCAGCGGACTCGGCCGCCGGTTCGCTAGTGATTCCATGGAGAAACGGATGACGCATCGGACGGCTCCTCAACAAACACGCACTTCCGCGTGGGTCTTCGTCTCGCTCGCGTGTTGTTCGTTCCCGGAGAAGGAAGAGAGGGACGCGAGTCGATCGAGCTTCGGATCTGTCGGGCTTCAGGCCCGGCTGGTGAGACGCCGATCGAAAGCAGCGAGTTCCAGCGATGTATTCTAACGATCCGGTTAAGATCGAAGTCGGTCCTCCCTCCTCACAGCGGTGTTCCCTGATGTCTGGTTCCACGGTTCTGATTCTGGCCGATCGGCATGACGAGCACGCGGCGCATGTTCAAGCGGTGCTGACGGCTCGGGGGCGGGACGTGGTCCGGCTGACGAGCGCCGGGTTCCCCGGCTGGCTGCAGCTCGCGCTTGATCCGGCGACGGGTCATGGACACTTGGTCGCCGATGAGGGACGGCGGGTCGACTTCGAGGAGCTGCAGTCGGTCTACTGGCGAAACTACTCCGGCGTCGGCCTCGCCGAAGGTCTCCCGGAGGACCAGCAGTGGATCGCGCAGAACGACGCCCGGGCGCTGTTCGAGGCGTTCCTGATGCTGACCCCCGCGCGGTGGGTCAACGGCTGGTCGGGGTTCACGCTCCATCAGACGAAGCCGGTCCCCTTCGCGCGGGTCGCCCGGCTGGGGATCCCGGTCCCCCGGACCGTGCTGACGAACGATCCGCAGGTGGTCCTCGACTTCGTGGCAGCCAACCCCCGGTCGATCGTGAAGCCGGTGCAGGGGGGAGACCACGCGATCCCGATCGCTCCGGAGCACCTGACGCCGAAGCGGCTCGAGACGCTGCGGTTCGCCCCGATCACGGTGCAGGAGCAGATCGACGGGACCAACATCCGGGCGTTCGTGGCGGGAGAGCGGGTGCTCGGCTGCGAGATCGAGGCCCGCACGCTCGACTACCGGGACGACCAGGCGGCGCGGGTCGTGCCGCATGCGCTTCCCGAAGAGATCGTCCGGCAGTCGCTCGAGATCGCGCGGACGCTGGACCTCGTCTGGACGGGGATCGACTACCGGCTCGATCGGGACGGTCGGTACGTCTTCCTGGAGGCGAACCCCAGCCCGATGTTCCTGGGCTTCGAAGAGCAGTCCGGCGTCCCGCTGACCGAGGCGCTGGTCGCCCTCCTGTAGCGGTCCGCGCACAACCGCAGCCGCGGACTACGGCGCCGGCTGAGTCAGGTAGGCCCAGATGGCCGCGAACTGTTTACGCGCGTCCCCCTCCAGGATCTGCGTCACCTTGGTCGTCCTGCCGTCGATGGCGAGCTTCGGCATCCGGGTCGTGACGTCGAACCGCGGCGGATCGAGCGTGAACCGCGAAAAATACTCCGGCTGGATCCGGTGCGGGACGAGGGTGAAGTTGATCCCCGGCGCGAGGAGCGTCTTCGCGTCCCCGGTCGGCGGTTTGTCGCCGAGGCCGTGGCACTGCCGGCAGTCGAGCGCCTCCTTGTCGACCAGCCGGATCCCCAGTTCCGCCAGCGCGGCGTCACCGGGCTTCATGGCGGCAGACGAACTTGCCGCGAATCCGTGCTCCGCCGCGAGGCCGCGGGCGATCGCCTCGGCGTACGCGGGAAACGCCGGCATCCGGGCCTTGAGCCAGGGGCGGGTCCGCTGCGGATGTTTTCCCGCGAGCAAGCCCGCGACCCAGTCGGTGTGGAGTTTCTCGCCGGCCCAGGTGAGCGTCGGCAGCGTCTCGGGGGCGAGGCCCCGGTCGCTCTCCTCGGCGATCAGCCCGCCGCGGGGGCTGACGGCCGAATCGCGCGAGTGACACGCCTGACAGTCGAGCCGCTTCACGAGCCGGCGGGCGGTGTCGACCGCCGTGTCGCGGGCGAGCGTCTTCTCGCCGTTCGCCGAGAGGAAAGCCGTGAGGGCCGCCCGGTCCTCCGCGGAGAAGCCGTAGTCGGGAATCTGCCCCCACTCAGAGGGGCGCGTCGGAAGGCCGGCGAGACAGCCCTTCGTGACATCCCGGATGGCGACCGGTTGCCGCGGGTCGGTCACCCGATCTTCTTCCTTCTGCTGATCGTGGCAGCGATTGCAGCCGCGAAACCGCCACACGTCGAGAAACTCGAATCCCTCCTTCCCCTTTCTGGGGGAGTCCCCGTTCAAGTCGACTTTCGGGCCGTCCTCGATCCGACCGCGTCCTTGAGGGAGCAGCAGCGCGGCCAGATCCGCGGCCTCACTGGCGGTCATCCGGAAGTCGGGCATCCGGCTCCAGGAGTGCTCGCGATGCGGACTCTGGAGGTAATCGATGAGCCCGTCGAAATAGAACTTCTCGTCGAGACGGGCTAGCGACCTGCGCGAGTCTCCTTCCTCGTCGTCGTTCAGACGATGGCAGGCCAGACATCCCAGGTCTTCGTACAAGACGCGGCCCTGTTCGGCTGAACCGGAGGACGTCGACTCCTTCTCCGCTCTGGCCCACCGGTACCGAACCATCAGCGACAAGTACTCGTGTTCCACCTTGTCGACAGGTTGGCTGACGTCAAAGAGACGTGGCATCCGCCGATGAGGGGAAGTCGATGCGGGTGCTCCTCTGAGGAACTCGCGTATCCATTGGAATTGGATCTGACGCCCTCGTTCTTTCAGTGTGGCCGCAATCTCATGCATCTCGAGCGGGGCCGACGGCGACGCCGGTCCGGCGTGGCAGCGGGCGCACATCCGGTCGAGGTACAGGTCCCGACCGCGGCGGAGCAGATCGGACTGCACGAGACCGGCCTCCTCGCCGTCGCACCAGAGAGCGGTCGGCGGGACCGGCTCTTCCGCGAACTCGGCCGAGGACCACATGAGCCGGACTGCGGGGTGCTCGCTTTCCGGGAGCTGAAGCCGGAGGCGGTTGTAGCCGGCATGAAGCGGGACAGCGGTCTCCGTCGATGCGGATGTCCCCGCGGCGTCGGCCTGGAGCGGCAGACGCTGACCATTCAGCTCGAGCGTCGCTCCCGCGACCGCGCCGGCGATCCGGAACTGGTAACGCCCCCGGAGCGAGATCTTGAGCAGCCCCTCGAGAACGGCTGAGGCGGGGCCCGGTTCGAGGAACGGTGTCGGCGGTTCCCCAGGCAGCGAGACGAGGTTGGCCATCCGGCGACGCTCGGTGTCGCGGCGGTTCCCCTGCTGCCAGCGGACGAGGACCCCGGGCCGCAGCCGCTGCTCTTCCTCGGCGGCGAGTTGCCCCGGCGACCGCTCACGGTTGAGGCTCGCCGGATCGACGGTCACGTCGGGGACGCGGTGGAGCGTCGCCGCGAGCGTGTTCTCGATCGGCTCGCCTGACGTTCGCGCGAGGGCGTACTGCACCGTGATCTGGCAGGCGGCGGGGAGGGACTCGATCTCGAGGAACACCCGGTCAGGGGCAAGCAGCGTGGCCGAGCGGACCCTCAGCTCATCGTGTCCTTCCTGGGACTCCTCGAAAACTTTCCAGTCGGGGGAGCCGTAGGCGGCGGAGTAGCGGTAGTTCCAGGCCTCGACGTGGTAGCTCCCCGGGTCCTGAGCCAGCGCGCGGTCGAGCGGCGCGGCGAACCGGATCTCGAGGCCGTTCCGGAACGCCTTCCAGGCGGTCGGAAGGCTGGTCGGAGTCTCCGTGCGGCGGACCCGCTGCAGGCAGCCATCCTGCGTGGCGGAGGTGACCCACCCCCGCAGGCCGACGACGTACAGGTGCCCATCCTCCGCGCGGAACCGGCCGCGGCAGATCCCCGAGTCGAACGTCAGCGGGAGCGGAACGGTCGCCCCCTGCCGGTCGGGAAAATGTCCCTCGGGGACGACCAGCATCGTGGTGCACTGGCCGAACGAGTGATGCAGCCAGTGGCGGCCGAGGTTCCCCCAGTGGTCCGGGTCGATCCAGGTCTGGCCGCCGCAGGAGTTGTCGGTCCGGCGGGGGATCCAGCAGAACGGGGCTTCAACCCCGAGTTTGGAAAGTGGCTCTTCAAGAGCGAGCGTCGGAGTCACAGTCCCCTTCCGATCGCGCGGGCCGGGGTAGCCGTAGTGTTCGCCGGGGCGGACCAGATAGAGCGCCGAACCGGGTGTCCATTCCCCTTCCTGCGGAGCGGCCGTGAGGACCGGCTTGCCGTCGATCATGGCCAGCCCCATCCCGTTGGGGTTCCGCAGGCCGGCCGCGACGACGTCGAGCGCGCGGCCATCCCCCGAAGCCCGCAGCACCCCCTGCGTGGCGTGGACGAGGTAAAAATTGTCGGCGGGGTCCCGCTCCAGGCAGGCGACATAGTCATGGCCGCCGGCGGAGGTCTCGTAGAGGTTGTTGACGCAGTCGTACTCGTCCGCCTCGCCATTGCGGTCGGTGTCGCGAAGCCTTGTGATCTGGTCCCGGCCGAGGACGTAGATCTCGTTCCCGACGATGACCAGTCCCAACGGCTGATAGAGCCCCGTGGCGAACCGCCGCCAGCGGAGTGATTTCAGGTCCGCATCGACGCCGCTCACGGTCCAGACATCGCCGTGGACCGTGCAGAGGGCGAGATCGGGCTGGCCCGGCTTCCCTTGGGCATCCCCCGTCCGGTCGAAGAACCCGACGCCGGTCGTGAACAGGAGGGCCTTCCAGGGGTTGTCGAACGGGAGCGCGAGCGTATCGAGGGCGAACCCCTGCCGGTCGGGGCCGAGTTTCCCCACGGTCACGAGCCCCTCCCCCCACCGCGGCGGAGCGGGAGCAGTGGAACCGGACGGCGGCGGGACAAGCGCGCGGGCAAGAGCAGCGTCCTCCCCCGGCGGGCTCGCGAGATGAGAGGCATACGCAATCGCGATCGTCTGCCGCTCCGTTGCCGCAGGAATCCGGAGACCGAGCCGGGTCGTCTTCTCTCCCGCCGCGACGATCGGCTCGAGCCCCGCAGGTGCGCGGACCGCCAGTGCGAGACGGCGATCCCGCTGATCGATCCCGAGCCGCAGCGTTGCGCCCTCACGACTCGATTCCGGCCTGGCTCCCGGCGCGTCGAACAGCGCCAGCTCGAACGGCAGGGCGTGCGGCTCGAGCGTGATCGTCCGGACGAGGACCGGCTGCTCGTTCGTCCCCGCGGCGGTGGTCTGCTCGGTCACAGGAGTCGCACCGACGCGAAACCGCAGCAGCGGTCCCTCGGCCCGATCGCTCATCCCGAGGTACTGAATAGCAGACGCTCCGGCGGCGGTCTTCTCGCCGCTGACGATCGACCAGGCGGGCCCCTCGCGGGTCGAGAACTGGAGCGCCCCGTCGATCTTCGGCATCCCGATGATCCCGTACCGGGCAGGGTCGAACTTGAGAAAGCCCCCTGACCAGATCCCTCGCAGCTGCATCTGCTGAGTGTCGTACAGCGCCACCGCTTTCAATGTGGAAGATGAAGCGTCGGCCGCACTCCAGCCGCCACCGAGCTTCATCGCGAGCCCCTTGCGGACCGCCCCTTCGGGGAGCGGGACCGTGTAGGCCAGAAACGGGCCGATGTCGGTCTGCTGCCAGCGGTTGTCGACGGAGTCCTGCTCGGTCCAGTCGAACCCGACCGCCTCCTTCCCCCAGTGGCTCGGCTTGGCCGGCAGCGCGGCAGCGGCGGCCTTCTGCTTCGCCTCCTCGAGAGCCGAGACCGCCGGTTTTGCGGCCGCGTCCCGCTTGCCGGCCGATCGGTCGGGGCTCGTCCCCTGTTCCGTCAGCTCGTCGAATGGCCACAGCCCGAGCGTCTGGTCGTCGGCCTTCGCGGCCTCGCTCGGAACCGCCTCGAAGGGATGGGCTCCCGCGCGGATCGTCAGGTCGTCCAGGAACCCCGCGCAGCCGATCCCCTTTTCGACGAGCCGGCCGACCGCGATCGCGCCGGCCGTGGACGCCTTCACCGGCTCCGGCAACGGACGGTCGAGAGCCAGCTTGCCGTCGACGTAGAGCCGCAGCCGCTGCGTCTCGAACACCATTCCGACGTGATGCCACCCGCCGTCGGCGATGTCGACGGCGGTCTTGTACTCACCACCGCGGCCCGGCATGTAGACGCTGAAGACCCCCGAGCCGGCATAGGAGTACAGCTCCCAGTGCGTCGCCGACGACTTCGGCTCGCTGGCGACCAGGATGTTGAACCCGCTCTTGTTCTCGAGCCGCGTCCAGCAGCCGACCGACACCGGCGCACTCCGCATCGCGTCACTCGCCGGGAGGTACAGCGCCCCGGTCCGGGCATCGAGCCCCTTGCCGAATTTGCCCTCGCCGAGCGACAGCCGCTGCGGCACCGGAGCAGACGCCGCCGCCGGAGGAGCGACCGGAGCAGCAGCCGGGGGCGCGGACTGCGGATCAAACTCAATCACCTTCCGCCTCGCTGCCCACGCCACCCCGCGGCGGAGCATCTCGCACGGCTCGAACGCCCCATAGGTCTTCTCACTGTGCCCCAGCAGCGTCTGGAACACCCGCCCCTTCCCATACCCGTAGGTCCAGGCGAGCGGCTCGTCCCGCTTGGTCACCTTCGAGGACGCGGTGATCAGCGGTTCGACCGGTTCGCTCCCGTCCTGCCGGAAGTAGAGCTCATCCTCGATCTCGAACGGCTTGAGCCCCCGCGTGATCTCATGCGGCAGCGCGGTCGGCGAGACGCTGAACCGCCCGAACGCGTCATGGCCGCTCTGCGCCTCCCCCTGCCCGTGATGGTTCCAGACCCGCCGGACGATCTTCCGATACTCCGGCCAGTCCGACTCTCCCGCCATCGGCAACGAAAAATTCCACGCCCCGTTGCCGAAGTGGACCACCAGCAGCCCACCACCGTTCTCGAGGAACCGTACGAGCCCTGTCCGCGCCTCGTTCGACAGCGGCGTCTTGTCGTGCCAGTTCGCGTACGAGTTCTGGACCAGCACGTCGTACTTCTCGCCGAGACTCCGGAACGCCGCTTCGGGATCGGTCGTGACATCAACCCGCACCCGCGGATCCTTCTCGAGCTGGGCCTCGATCACCGGGGTCGTCTTTTCCCAGTTGTGCCACTTGTGGGCGTCGTTCCCCGCCAGCAGCAGCACCCGGATCGGCTGGTCATCGACCGCCGCCCGCTCGGTCCCCTGTTTCCCCGACAGCGCCGCCGTGATCTCGGCATGCGTATAGAACTTTCCGGCGACCCCGGTCTCCGGAACATCGACCTGCGCCGTCCAGCAGATCGCATTCAGGATCAGCCGTCGAAAATCGTCGTTCCGCCAGTTGTCGTAGAAGTGCCCGCAGGTCGTCCCGAATCCGCGGCCCCCGTTCTTCCGCTCCCGCGCCCAGGCGACATACCGCCCGTCGCCGTCGCGACCCGGCAGCGACGGCACCGCCAGCAGCGGCGTCACCTCGCCGAAGCGGAGGTTGTAGTAGAACTCCTCCTTCATCGAGAACGGCCGGACACCCCGGCAGACCGGATGCTCGCCATGCGGCAGCTCGACCTTCGTCTCCTGCGTCTGGATCGCCGAGTACCATTTCTTCTGGCCGTTCTCCTCCCAGTCAAAATACGCCCCCGTCCAGTCGAGGACTTGCGGGGCGTACTGATCGGGAGCAAACGTCGAGAAGTGAAACGTCAGGAACCCGCACCCCCGGTCGATCTGCTTCTGGATCCGGGCGACCCGCTCGGGGCTCTGCAGCGGCGGCATCTCCTCATAGAGGTCCCCGTCCCGCCCGTCGCTGATCACCATGATCGTGTCGGCGCTGTCGAGCGTCCGGTCGTCCTTCGGCCAGCCGTCGAGGTGGTACTCGACCGCCACCCGCCCGGCGACGTTCGAGTTGTCGAGCATCACCTTCAAGAGCTTCACCGACCACGGGTAATCGTGAATCCCGTTCCCGACCGGCCCATGACTCTTCGGCCCCGCGATCAGCACGATCTTCCGCGGCGGTCCCTCCTCAGCCCCTTCCAGCACCAGGCCCCCGCGCCCCAGCATCGATAACAGGACCACGCAGACGACAGACCGAGCGAAGCGGACGAGCGGCATTCCGGCACTCCCGAGAGAGGTAGGCCGCTATCCTCAGGGCTCGTTCGCTGCGAGTCCAGCCTCCCCTCGCGGGACTTCGCCGGGGCCGCTACAGTCGCCCCCGCAGGGCAGGGGCAGGGGCAGGGGCAGGGGCAGACTTTCTTTCACATCAGGGCGAGGCGGCTATGCGGAACTGGATCTCGGGGATCGTCGGAGTCGTGTGGGGCGGGCTGATCGTCCTCCGGGCTCTCTTCGTGGTCGGACTTCCATCCGGCGACGGAGCCCTCATGACGGGATATCTGATCGGAGTCGGAATCGGCGTCCTGATGTTCCTGGCCGGGATCTACTACATCGTCAAGGCGATCAACGAGCCGGCGGTGACGAAGAAGAAGTCGAAGAAGGGAACGGGGAAGCGGAAGGTTCGGCAGAGCGAAGAGGAGTAGGGGGGAATCGATCCCGACAGCATCGCACAGAAGTCTCTGCCGCAAGTCTCCGGACTGTCTCTGGAGCGAGTCGAGATGACCATTGAACATCGGGTTCAGCTCGGAACCGACGGCGCGACGTTTCAGCTGTTCCATCCCGCGGACCGGCCTGCGCGGGGTTGGTTGTCGCAAGACTTCATGATCCGGAAGGACTTCGCCGCCGGCCGGCTGGTCTCCTTCGGGACCGGATCGGATGGTCGGTTCACCTTCAGGATCACTGCGGGTGATCTCACCGAACGCGAGAAACGACTGCTGGCCTGCCGGATGGAGTTTCGCTTCGTCGTCCGGCACGGAAGCGTCCTGCTCGACAACGCCTGCGACTACGACAGCTTCTCCTTCGAGGTCCCCAACGGCCGGTATCGGGTCGTCGTCTCCTCGATCGCGTGGTACAAGGAAGAAGGGGCGGACGACCTCACGCCCGATCAGACGGCACCCAACTTCGTCATTCAATTCCAGCCTGTCGATGACCTGGAATCGATCGTCCCGCCCGACGCGCAACATGACTTGCGAGGTCGTCTCGGATGGACTCCCGACCCGTTGCGACGACCTCCCTACACTCCTCCCGCTCAACCCGAAGCAAGTTTCTATCCCTTCCTGCGAATGCCAGGTGTGCTCGTCACCCCGTTCGCGGAACGGGAGTTCCCGATTTCGGCCGAGCGTCGAGCCGAGTTTGACGTGCTCAACGACCGGGGCGAGTTGGGGACGGGGATCGTCGTCGTCCCTTCGGAGCGCCTTCCCTGTCTGGCCAGCCTCGTCACCATCGGCGCGTCTTGCGATGACGGCTCGGGAAGCCTGCTCCTCTTCGGAACGGGACAATGTCTCGTCCAGGCCAGGGCGATCCACGGACTCGATGGCGAGTCACGTATCTCCGTAAGGCCCTACACAACCGATCGCAGTCCCGCCGACTCAAAGCAGCTGAGGGGACTTCTCGAGACCTACGCCGACTACGTCAACGCAGGAAAGGCACGAGAACGAAGGCATCCGGACTTCGAGGATGCCGAGTTCGACATGGAATCCCTTCGAGCGATGACGGAGCAGGATGAGGTCGTGTGGGACATGGTACGCCGACTCCCGCTCCCGCCGGGCCGAAAAGTGCCGATCGCCCGAGCGAGCCTCCGCGAACAGGTTTCCCTGCTGGCAGAATGGCTGCGCGAGTCTTTGAGCTGATCGTTCTCGCGGGAACGTCCGGTAGAGATTGGACGGTTCCTTGTACGGAAGCGCCTCCGGCGAGGGCAGGGGCTGGCCCCTGCACCCCAACAACAGCTTAGCCGCGCTTGCGTCCTAAGTAGATGTAGTACGGCGCCCGCACCAGCGGCAGGTACGGAACCTTCCCCGCCGACTCCGTCAGCTCCACCGTCTCCAGCCGCGACTCCAGATACGGAATGTGGTCCGCATCCAGAAACACGTTCGACGACGCAAACCACGTCGGCCAGAACGACCGCGACCACCACCCATGCCGCACCCGCCCCGCCGCCGGATGCTTCCGCGCGGTGAAGAAGTCCACCACCCCCAGCGTCCCACCCGGCTTCAGAATCGACACCGCCTGATCGATCACCCGGAACCAGTCCGGAATCATCGTCAGCGAATACGAGAAGGTCACCACGTCCGCCTGCCCGCCAGCGGGCGGTACAAACGTCGTCGCGTCCCCCTCCACCGCCGTCACGTTCGTCCAACCCTGCTTCCGGATCCGCTGCCGCGCGACATCCAGAAGCGAAGGACACAGGTCGACGAGATACAACTGACCGAGCCCCGCCAGCCGCCCCCCGATCCGCTCTGCGTTCTCACCGGTCCCCGCCCCCAGATCGACCCACACGCCCCCCTCAGGGATCGTGACCCGGTCGATCATCTCCTGCCGGCCATGCAAGAGCCGCCGACGGAACTGGTCGTACGCCCCCGCCTGACCGGAGTAGAAACTGTCGAGCCGCTCCTGATGCGTCGCTCCCCTGGTCGGATGGACCACCATCTGCCAGAGGACGCGCAGATCCTGAATCGCTTTCGAAGCCATGGAGTCGGTCGCATCGGATGCGTGAGGAGCGGGCGAGGACAGCCTCGCGACTCCTCACCGGGGAGGCCAGCGGCGCCAGGCCCGCCGGCCGATCCTGCGGAAGCCCCGCACAGGCGAGTGAAGCCGCAGCCCGGGGCTGGCGGCACTTCCGGTCGGGCCCCGCCCCGGCAACGTCAGCCAGGCGGAGCGGAACTCGAGTCTACGTTCCCGGCTTCTCCAGTCGGGCCACCGTGAAACTCCCGTACGTGTTGACACGGTCTCGCGCATGAAGCGTCCCTGCCAGTTCGCGGTCGTAACGGAGCAGGTCGGCCATCCGCATAGTGCGTCCGGAGACCTGCACTTCAATGGGATCGACGAAGTCACAGCGGAACCCCGCACTCCGCCAGATCACGCGGGCGTCCGGGGCAGCCCGGTCCACGATCCCCTGCCACTCGGCATGGAGCGCGTCCCGCAGATGCTCATACAGCCAGTCCATATGATCGAGCAGAATGAACCGCGAGATCGGAGCCTCGCTCTCCAGCAGGAAACTCAGCAGCGACCCGGTGAAGATGTTGAGCCGGTTGACCAGCCCCCCCTTGAGCCGCTCGAAGTTCTCCCGCTTGAGGTATTCGGGACAGCACTCGGGTGTATACCGGCCGGTGAGGTACACCTGCCAGAAATAGTTGTCCGCGATCGGCAGCCGGGTGAAGACCGTCTCGACCCGGTCCATGATGAACGCCGCGACTCCCCCCGGGTAATCCCGGTCGATCTGCCGCCGCTGGCTGGCAGGGACCCCCAGCATCGCCATCGTGGTGTCCCGGCGGAGCGCCCAGCGGATCAGCGGACGGAACAGCCGCTCCCGCAGGTTCTCCCGCTGGTAGATCTCCGCCTGCTCCTCGACCGACTTCGCCGACAGCAGGGCGTCGATCGGCCCCCGGATCCGGGCGACCCGGTTGATGTAGCCGTTGATGAGATAGGCAAACAGCCCCGACGAACCCCGGAAGTAGAAGCTCCGCCCGCTGGCGAAGAACTTGCGGCCGTTCTTGTCCCAGAACCTCTGCGCGATCTGTGACAGCCGGGGACGGAGGATCGGGTAGACCTGCCGCCACTCCTCGCAGTGCCCTTCGCCGAAGATCTCGAAGAACGTCTCGTACGGCAGCGTCCGGATCCCCGCGACCTTCAGCTCGAGAAGCGCATTCTGGATCGGGTTCATGTCGATCGCGTTGACCCGTCCGGCTCCGGCGAGGACGTAGTCGAGCGCGTTGCAGCCGGCGGATGTAATGACCGCGACGTTGTCCTGCTCGGTCAGCTCGAGCGCCTGGCGGTCGAGCCGGGGATCTTCCCAGCACTGGTTGTAGACCAGGTTCTTGAGGTGGATCAGGCTGAACCAGCGGCGGCGGAGAGTTTCGAGCATGGCCTTGGAACCGGAAGAGTGTTCGGGAGGGCGAGGATCAGGACCGGGCCGCCTCGGGCTCGGTCAGTCGCGAATAGGCGGCCTCGATCGCGAGGCCGGGGTTGGCGGCCCAGTCCACCTTGCGGGCGGGGACAGGCCGGGGGAGCGGAGCGAGCGGGGTCTTCCGCCGCACGGCGCCGCTGTAGAACTGTTCGAGCGAGAGCTGCCCGTCGTCGTGCTCGACGATCGCGCTGCAGTTCTCCACCCAGTCACCGGTGTTGCAGTAGGTCATGTCGCCGCGGGGGGCGATGACCGGGGTGTGGAGGTGGCCGCAGACGACCCCCTGACATCCCTTGTTCCGGGCGTAGTCGAGGATCGCGGACTCGAATCCGCTCAGGAAGCGGATCACCTGCTTGACCCGCTTCTTGGCGCGGGCGCACAGGTCGTACGGGCTGACGTCCCGCCGGGCGAACCACCGGCTGAGGTACCAGTTGGCGGTCAGGACCGAGTCGTAGACCGAGGTGCTGAGTCGGCTGAGCCACTGGGCGCGGCCTTCGACGCAGTCGAACTGATCGCCGTGCATCACCAGGAACCGGCGGCCGTCGGTCAGGTCGACCTCGAACTCGTCGGCGATCTCGATGAACCCGAGCTGCCGTTCGACGACCCGGGCGATCATCGGATCGCGGAGGAAGGAGTCGTGGTTGCCGGGGGTGTACTGGATCGTCGCCCCGCGGTCCGCCCAGAACTCGAAGATGTTGAGGATCCGGCTGTAGCTCTTCTGCCAGCACCCCGCCCGCCACTGCCAGCCGTCGAGGAAGTCCCCGACGAGATAGACTTTGCTGGGGATATAGCGGGAGAGGAAGTCGAGCAGCGGCTCGGTCTGCGAATGTCGGCTGCCGAGATGCACGTCGCTGAGAAACAGCGTGCGGATCGGCTGCGACGTCCCTGTCCTGGTTTGCGAGACCATGATCCCTCCAGTTCACAGGAGGCGGGGAACGCGACCCGCGTCCCACCCAATTCGTCTGAGGTACACAACCAGTTTCGGCCGCTCGTGTTGAGGCCATATGAAGTTTGGCGGAAATGTTAAGGAAACCGGTTTTCGACATGGACGAGGTCCCGGCGGAACCGCTCGATGGCAACCGGATGGAGGACCCGGTCTCTCGAGCAAGGAGGACTCTGAAGAGAGAGGCGAAGCCGCGGCCGCGATGTCACGCCGATTCGGAAAGAAACCCGGGGAGCCTGAGCGAGCGGCGTCCGACGGACTTCGCTGAAGTGACGCGATTGTCACCGGCGACGCATCGAGTTCAGCGCCTCGGTATCCTGAGTGACTGTCAGGGAGCCTCACTCCTGCCCATACCGATGCCCGGTTCCGAATCCCCTTCGCGCAGGTCCTTCCGCCGCTGGCTCATCGCGGCTGCGGCATTGCTGTTCGCCGGTCCGCTTGCGGCGTTCGCCTGGCGACACCGACCGCTCGGCCCCGAAGAGCGACGGCTGATCGGGACATGGGAGGATTCACTCGGACTCAAATCGACCGGCAACCGCACCCTGTTCCGGTCGGATCGCCGCTACTGCACCGTCCCTGGCCCCGGCAGCCTCTGTGGTGTCGTCGACTGGGGAGACTGGTCGATCCAGGACGGACGCCTGACGATGATGGGCGACGTATCCCTGGCGGACAGCTGGCGCGCCACCCAGGGTCTCCTGAACGGTTCGGGCTGGCAGATGCCCCGGATGACGATCGTCCGGTTCGTGCGATTCCCGGCCGCGAACGAGATGGAGTGGGAACAAACAGAGGGGGTCCAATCTTCGGAGGATGAACACCTCGCGAGGATCTCCGACGGACCAGCTCTGTAAACCGTCCGCTGAGTCGCATGAGTTGGCGCTGCAATCGGGCGGACATTCGGCCTGATCGTGTGCGACTTCGACAGCTCCGTGGCACTTGCGGAGCCCCGCCCGCGAGTTCGCGAACGCATTCGTGAAGTCTGCTGCGGCATCAAGCTCCGCGCCGGGGCCCCGCTTCGCTGCGTCTCGCCCAGCCCGACAGGCGGAATCCGCCGGTCGGCGAGTGCGGAAAAAGTTTCGGCTGGAGTCACTCGGGGGCCGGGCACGATGTCTAGTTCATGGGGGACTGCGCCCGCATTCCGCCCGAAGGAGATGGAAGACTAAGGAGAGTGTCCGTGTACGAGGCCTTCTACGGAATGCGGCACCGGCCCTTCTCGCCGGTTCCCCACCCGGAATGCTTCGTCCCCGTCCCGCAGATGGGAGACGCCCTCCGCGAGCTCAAGACCTGCGTCGAACGGGACCAGGGGATGGCGGTCCTGACCGCCCCCGCCGGTGCCGGCAAAACGCTCCTCTGCCGCCGCCTCTGCCGCGACCTCCTCGACCGGTACGCCATCGCGTTCCTCGGGACCTCCCGCTTCTCCTCCCGGCGGGCCCTGCTCCAGGGGATCCTGTACGAGCTCGGCCAGCCCTACATCGGACTCTCCGAACAGGAATCCCGGCTGGGACTGTTCGATGCCCTGCGGACCGAAGCAGGAACACCCCATCCGCTGCTGCTGGTGATGGACGAGGCGCACCTCCTGCCGCCGCGGTTCCTCGAAGAACTCCGGACCCTCGCCGACCACGACGTCGGCGGCGAGCGGCTGATTCATGTCGTCCTCAGCGGCCAGCTCGCCCTGGAGGAGACGCTGTCCGAGGGACCGCTGAGCGCCCTCAACCAGCGGGTCGGCTGCCACGTCTGCCTCGAGAGCCTCACGGCGGACGAGTCGGCCGACTATGTCCGGCACCGGCTGGCTTGGGCGGGACTCGAGGGGGGGGACGCCGACACCGTCTTCACCCCGGCGGCGCTGTCGCTGATCGTGCATGCCGCCGACGGAAACCCGCGGCGGATTAACCAGCTGGCGGACCACGCCCTCCTGATCGGCTTCGCCGACGAGGAACGACCCGTCGCGCTGGCGACGGTCCAGAGCGCCCTGGTCGATCTCCGCGAGCTGCCGCTGCAGTGGAACGAGCCGCTGGCGCTCTCCCTCTCGGAATCCGAACAGGGGGACGCCGCTCCCTCCTCGGAGCGGGAGACCGGTTCCTCCTGGCCCGGCTCCGCAGAGCCGCTGGAGGGCTCTGCCTCGAGCGTCTTCGAATGGGGACCGGAGTCGACCGCGAGCGAGTCCGGCACGTCCGGCTTCAGCGGGCCGCGGTTCTCCTTCGAACCCCCTCCGGCGGTGGAGCGTTCTCCCGGCGGGAGTGACCCCGGGGAAGTGGACTTCGGATCTCGCCCAGGGGGCGATCTCGCTCAAGGCGGGGCGGTCGAGTTCCGATTTGATTCGGACCCGGCCCCCGCGGACTTTCCGGGTCATCCGGATGGGGCAGACAGAGACACGGCAGAAGGATCGGCCGGACGGGCTGCGGGAGAGGGAATCGAGGCGGCGGAATCGGAGGTGCTCTCCGGATCGCAGCCATGGTCGACGCGGGAACCGGGCGCTCCGGAGGATGCCGGAGAGGGGAGAATGGAAGCGATGTCCAGGGCGGGATTTGAGGAAGTCATGGTGGACGACCGGTACGCAGTCCTTGATCGTCACAACGAATCGGGGGGGACCGCGACCGCGGTCGATTTCGCCCCGGTGGCGGCCCCGCGGCTCGCCTTGCCTTGGCCCGAGCCGCTTGCCTCCGGGGGGGAGCGGTGCATCGAGGAAGAGCTCCGCGATCTTCTGATCGGGATGCAGTCCGACATGCAGTCGGCCCTCGGCCACGCGTCGGCGATGCCCCTGTATGATGTGGTCGAGCCGGAAGACGAGCCATTCGGGTTCGAATCCGCCCCGGCGACGCTCCAGTTCCCGCCGAGCTCTGGCATGCCGACTCCGCCGCCGCCGCCGCTCCCTGCGGCCGCGTTCGAGTCATTCCTGATCGACCCCGAGGGGGGCTTCCCCGCGGCGGACGACATCGTCTACGAGGAGCCGGTCGCCGAAGCCTTCGAAGGGGAAGCGGCGGAGCCGATCGCCGAAGAGCCTGCCCCGGACCGTCCGCTGCGGCGGTTCGCGCAGCTCTTCAGCCGCCTGCAGCGGCAGCGGGGCCGGATGGAAACTCGCATGGAACGGGACCGCGAGTAGGGTCTCACCGGAACGCGCGGATTCGACGGTCCAAGACCTGGCCGTCCAGGAAGCGTGTGGAAGGGGTAAGAGCTTAGAGAGGGAGTGAGGGCGAAGCCGTCCGCCCGTGCACGCCTCCTACGTTGACTGCCTCAACTCTCTAAGCTCTCACCCCCGCCGCTGACTCGACCGCCCGGCGCAACGCCAGACGGATTGATCAGTTTGGATGGGTGCCAGCAGTCGGACCAGCGGGAAGAAAGAGAGACCCTTGGAGACACGCGAGTCAAAGTTTCGAAACTTGAGAGGACGGCAGATTGGGTCAGGCTGCTGTCAGTAGCGGACTCGACGTCAGCGAATCTCCAAGGGTCGGGCTGGGTCAGACAGCAAAAAGGATTTGCACTCGGCGTGCCATCGGCGCACGCAGCGCGAAAAATGCAAAACTCCAATGTTTCGCGCGCCTCGGGTGTGAATTTGACAAAGCAGCGCTGCCATCCGTAGTCTGTGTTCGGCACTTTCGGCGCTTTCGGCGCGCCGGAAATACTGAACAAACGAGACTGTTCCGTGGCGCTCTACACCCGCTCCCAACGGATCCTCACCGCCTGCGCGGCGGTCAGTTATCTGTTCTGCGTGGTCTGCGTCTGGTACGTGGCGACGAGCCCCGATATCGGTCTGCGGTGCCTCCTCAAAGCGGACGACCCCCTCGCCTCGGGGGTCCAGATCCGGGCGATCTCGGATGAGATCCGTCCCTATGGGGACGCAGTCCGGATCGGCGACTACGTCGTCGAGCTGAACGGCAAGCCGATCCGCTCCTTCTTCGACTACGTCGGCGAGCTCGCGACTCTCCGCTCCGCCGCCCCCCGCATCGGCGGCCGGCTCAAGACCGTCGGCTTCGACACCCGGCTCCTCGCCGAGACCAATCCCCCCCGCCTCGTCGAGTCCGAAGACGGACTCCGTTTCGTCCTCTGCCGCCTCCGGACCCCCAACGACGTCCTGCAGCGGGCCTACATTCAGCTCAAACCCCCGCCGACCGGCGGCGTGCTGATCACGCTGCTGTGGCTGATGATCGAGACCCCGATCATCCTCATCAGCGGCCTCGCCTGCTGGCGGCGCCCCTTCGACGAGCCCCTCAAGATCTTCTTCGTCTCGACCTTCGTCAGCCTCGTGGCGTTCGTCGGGGGGAACCACTGGTGGGTCATCAGCGGCCACCCGGTCCTGATCATCCCGTTCGCGATCACGGCGGTCCTGTTCCCCGCCGTCCTGTTCCACTTCTTCCTGATCTTCCCCTCCCCGAAAGAGTTCCTCAGGCAGTACCCCCGCCTGACGCTGACCCTGATCTACGGGATCCCGATCGTCGTGGCGGGGATCATCACCCTCCTGGTCGCCGGGGGCTGGCTCCTGTCGGCCCGGCTGGGGGAGGGACCGCTCGCCACGGGGGCCGAACTGCTGCATGGCCGGGTCGTCACGGTCATCACCGTGCTGCTCCGGATCGTGATCCAGCTCTACCTGGTGGTCGCCGGGCTCTACTTCTCCGGCAGCCTCGTCTCCGCCACGCACAGCATTTTCCACACGCAGAACGCCGTCGAACGGAACCAGGTGAAGTGGATCCTGTGGGCCGGGGCCTTTGCGGCGCTGTGGGTCGCCTACTCCCTGTACCTGGCTCTCTTCCGGCGGACCGATTTCGCCCTCGGGGCGGCCCAGCTCCCGATGTTCCTCGCCGGGGCGTCGTTCATGGTCGCCTACGCGATGGGGATCGCCCGCCACAAGCTGCTGCTGATCGATCAGGTGCTTTCGCGCGGGATGTGGTTCTACGCCAGCAGCAGCGGCCTCGCCGTCTCGTTCAGCATCGCCATCGCGGTCGGAGCCCTGGCGGCGATCCGGAACGACCTCGGGGTCCAGAACCGGACCTTCCCGCTGTTCGGACTGCTCATCCTGTCGGTCCTCGCGCTCACCTGGCTGCGGGACCGGATCCAGCGGTCGATCGACCGGCAGTTCTTCGGTGAGAAGTATCAGCTCGACCGGGCCCTGCAGCGGATGAACCGGGCGGTCGCCAACCTCCTCGAACGGGACGCGGTCGCCGGCAACCTCCTGAACTCCTGCTGCGAAGTCCTCCGCGTCGACCTCGCCGCCCTCTACCTGTGGGACGCCCCCCGCTCCCGGTTCTCCCTCGCGGCCGCCGTCGGCAAGGGGGACCTCCCCTCGCAGATCACGGTCGCCGAGGAAGTCCTCATCGCCCTCAAGCATGGAGCCTCCTTCCAGCGGGTCCCCAGCGGCACCTCTCCCGAGCAGTCGCTGATCCGCCGGCTCGGCATGGAGCTCGTGACCGGTCTCGAGGTCGACGGCGAAGTCGCCGGCTTCATGGCCCTCGGCCCCAAGCCGAACGCGGTCGCCTATACGGCCGAAGACGCCACGTTCCTCACCGCCCTCAACCGGATCACCGGGGTCGCCTTCCACTGCGCCCGGGTCCACGAGGACCTGACCCGCCTCAACGAAGACCTGCAGGTCAAGACGGTCAAGATGGTCGAGCAGGAGCGGCAGATCTCCCTGCTGCAGAACATCCTCGACAGCATCTCGCCGACGAGCCGCGGTCCCGAAACCTCCGGTGCGCTGGAGCGGTCCTCGATCGTCGGCCACGGCCCCGCGATCTCGGAAGTCCTCGAAACGGTCCGCAAGGTCTCGAGCAGCGACGCCTCGGTCCTGGTCCGGGGCGAGAGCGGCACCGGCAAGGAACTGCTCGCCCGCACCCTCCACGAGAACAGCCCCCGCCGCGGCGGTCCGCTCGTCAGCGTCCACTGCGCGGCCCTCTCCTCGACCCTGCTCGAGAGCGAGCTGTTCGGCCATGTCCGCGGCGCGTTCACCGACGCCCGCGAGGACAAGGTCGGTCGATTTGCCCTGGCCCACGGCGGGACGCTGTTCCTCGACGAAATCGGGGACATCTCGCTCGACGTGCAGATCAAGCTGCTCCGCGTCCTTCAGGAGCGGACCATCGAGCCGGTCGGGAGCACGACGCCGGTCAACGTCGACGTCCGGATCATCGCCGCCACGCACCAGAACCTCGAACGGCTGATCCAGGAAGGGAAGTTCCGCGAGGACCTCTACTACCGGCTCAACGTCATCACGGTCACGCTGCCGCCGCTCCGCGAGCGCCGCGAAGACGTCCTGGAACTCGCCGCCCACTTCCTCAAGTCCGCCGCCGAGCGGGAAGGCCGCCGGATCACCCGGATCGACGACGGCGCTCTCGAGGCGCTGATGAACTACACCTGGCCGGGGAACATCCGCGAGCTGCAGAACGTGGTGAACCGGTCGGTGGTCCTCGCCGAGAACGACATCATCACGCTGCGGGACCTCCCCGCGGAGATCCGCCGTCCCGGACGCCCCGTCCCCCGGGCCCCCGCGCGGGTCGTCGAGCCGAAGCTGCTCGGCTCACCCCTCCCCTCGCCGCCGCCGCTGAACCTCGGTCCGACCCGCACCCTCGTCGTCGGCTCCGACGACGAACGGGAGATGCTCTCGGGCGCCCTGGCGCAGTGCGCCGGCAACAAGGCGGAAGCGGCCCGGCTCCTCGGCATGCCCCGCAGCACCTTCTTCTTCAAGCTGAAGCGCCACGGCCTCGGCTGAGCCGCATCCCCCGGGGGATGAAACACGGGGGGTGAAATTGGTGTGAAGATGAGGGGGGGAGACGTGTTTCGGCCCCGCGGGTGCGGATAATCTTCGCCGCGGCTTTTCCAAGCGGGGCGGACGATCATGACGGCAGTCGACCTGGACCAGATGGATACGGACGGGGGAGGGGACCGGCCTGTCCCTTACCGGGCGGACGGCGGCTACACCGTCGCCGGCGGGATGATGCTGATCGGGCTGCTGGGGTTCGCCGGGATGCTCCTGGGCGTGCTGGCGAGCGTGGTCTCGAAATGGTTCTATCTGATCGTCCTGTTCCCGATGGCGATCGGGCTGGGGGTCGGGGCGGTCGGGGCATTCGGGATCCTGCGGTTCCGGATCCGGACGCCGCTCCTGTGCGGGCTGGCGGGGTTCTGCGGCGGCGTGTTCGCCATGCTGGCAATGCACTACACGGACTTTCGGCGCGAGATGGCGTTCCGGGGTGATCACTTCACCGCGCAGGAAATCGAAGTCGCCGCGCGGGTCGAGGAGATCCGGAACGATCCCAACGCGAGCCCCGAGGAGAAGGCGCTCGGCAAGGAGCTGCGGGGTGAGCCGCTCGTGCTCAAGATGCTGCAGGTCCGGACGTTCTGGGACTACATGGACTATGCGGCGGAGCGGGGGGTGGAGCTCAAGCGGACGGGACGCGGACGGGGGCTCAACCTCGGCCACACCGGGTCGTACATCTACTGGGGCGTCGAAGTCCTGATCGTGGCCGGGGTCGCCTTCGGCATCATGAAGTCGGCGGCGGAGGACCCGTTCTGCGCGATCTGCGAGAGCTGGAAAGTCGAGCAGGAGTTCCCGGGAGTGGGGGGCGCGCCGCAGGAGCTGGCGGCGGCGCTCTCGGCGGGGGACCTCGCCAAGGTGCAGCAGCATCTGGCGGAAGAGGGGGCGACGAGTCTCGTCAACCTGTGGGTCTGCCCCAACTGCGAGGAGGACGCTCCGTTCGAGGCGGGGGTCAAGGAGCTGGTGACGAACGCCAAGGGGGAGGTCTCGAAGAAGCCCCGGTGCCTGGTGACGTTCCCCGGCGAGTCGCTGGCGGAGGTGCGGGGGATCGTCTTCCCGTACGCGGCCGCGGCGGCGTTCGAGAGCTCGGAGGAATCGGCGGTTGGGACGAGTCCCACCGCGCCCGCTTCGGAGCCGGAGAGCGCCTGACCGGACTGCGGGTCTCGGTCGGAAACAACAAGAAAGTCAGCCACAGAGGTCACAGAGAACACTGAGAGCCCGCTTGGCGGGATCGAGGGGCAGCCATGGGCTCCCCTGCTCTCGGAGTCCTCTGTGCTCTCTGTGGCTGGAGATCGATTCGGCGCGGCCCGGGCTTAGAAGCTGTTTCAAAAACGTGTTCGGCCCCCAGATCCAGCCCCCAGAGGGGGGCCTGCCGATCCCGGTCCAGCGGGGTCGCTGGCCCCGCCGGAGGCGCTTCCGTTCAGGTCACCGTGGCCAACGGC
>VFQQ010002344.1_pt1 | contig 21822 bp, 38 predicted proteins | sample 3512341 | NCBI WGS metagenome assembly VFQQ01 (sample SAMN10412373, study PRJNA504923) | tailings metagenome | isolation source: Relicate 2 Philex TSF1 revegetated site | place: Philippines: Tuba, Benguet | collected 2017-08-29 | reverse complement strand
GTGTCATCAGGTCAACAAATGTGGCCTGCCTGCTGCCCCCCTGGCGGACACGAGCTGACCAGCGCTGTCTTCCTGTCTGTTCAAATCTCCATGCAGGCGCCCACGCTGCCCGCTGTGCCGGAGCTGCCTGAGGTCAAGATTCCGGGCCTGAGCGAGTTCAAGGCAAGCGTGGCAGCTGCCTGCACACCTGCGCTGCTTGCAAGCTGCTGCGTTGCACCCTGATTAGCAGAGTGTGCCTGCGGAGCCCTGCCAACCTACGCTCAACGCCTGCATTTGGCCCTGCCATTGCTTGTCCTGGGCTCTGCAGGTTGAGGCGCTCAAGGCAGACCCCAGCCGCACTACCAAAGGCTGGTCTTGCATGATGCACCTGCTGTCGTCTGCTGATCCTGGTGACGCCTGCCTTCCTCGGCCCTGCAGATTGAGACGCCCAAGGCGGACCCCAGCCGCATCACCAAGGGCTGGACCGCACCCAAGCTGCCCGAGTTCAAGCCCGAGCTCAAGGTGGGTGCCATGGCTTTTGGAATGGCTGCTTGTTAAATGGCAGTGTGAGTTGCCAGTTGGAGACGCTGACCACGACATTGCCCAGTTGAGCAGTTGGCCGGGCACCCACCCTCCTGCCGAAGACGTTCTTGCTCGTCGTCGCACCTTCCTGCAATGCACGTGTCTGCTCTGTACCGGCCTGCTAGAGGCATACATCACACAGCAGATTTTTCCAACGCGTATCCTCTCTCCACCTCCCCTTCCTTCACTCAGGTGGACAAGGAGCGCCTGGTGCTGCCCAAGCCGGAGCTGCCCGCCTTTGAGCCGCCCGCCCTCAAGGTGGAGGCGCCCAAGCTGGAGGGCTTCAAGCCGCCCCCCGCACTCGAGGTGTGGCACAGAACAATTCTATCAAGTGGTCGGCTTGGGCTGTGCTGATGCAGGGCGGTGCTGGGCAGTGGGGAATGGGGAGACCTTCAGCCTGCCCAGTGTCTGGCAAGATTTCTTGCTGCCGTCTGTTGCTGCCGTCCTCTCGAACTAATCGGAAAGCGCCCGCCCTCCATCCCCTCTCTGTCTGCTTCCAGGGCAAGAAGTTTGAGCTGCCCAAGTTTGAGGGCTTCAAGGCGCCGCAGATCAAGCTGCCCGAGGTGAAGGCGCCCCAGGTGCGGAGCACACAGTAGAATCCGTCGAGTTTCTTTTACTTCTGTCCAGAGTTTGAGCTGTCGCTCTGTGCTGGTAAGTTGGCGGGTGCTCGTGTGCTGCTGGTGTGTAGCGCATCTGCTCTTCCTGGCCATCTTGCTATTACTGAAGCTATCCCTCCCTTCTCGTCTCCCGCCCTCTTCCCCCAGGTCGACCTGCCCAAGATGCCTGCCGTGCCGATGCCCGTGCCGGCGCCCGCCCCCGCCCCCGTGCTGCCGGTGCCCATTCCCGTGCCGGTGCCGGCCCCCGCACCTGTGACTACACCCGAGCCCGAGGCGGCGCCAGCACCCAGCTTCTTCCAGACCTTCCTGCAGCAGCAGGAGGAGGCGCGGCAGCAGCGGGAGCAGGAGGCGGCCGACCGCGCGGCCGCCGAGGAGGAGGCGCGCGCCGCAAAGGCGGCGGAGGAGGCGGCCCTCGCCGCCCAGCGCGAGCGCGCGGCGGAGGAGGCTCGTGCTGCCGCTGTGGCGCGGGAGCAGGAGGCGCGGGAGGCTGCCCGCGCGGCTGCCGCCGCCCGTGCAGCTGAAGCGGAGCGCGAGCGGGCTGAGCGGGCCGAGGCGGCGCGCGCTGCCGCCGCCGCACGCGAGGCCGAGCTGGCTGCCCAGGTGGGTGTTTTGAATGCTTGAGCAGTGGTTGGTTGTGCTAGCCGAGCTGCCCCCGGGCTGCTGTGGTCCATGCCATGCTTGCGGCGCTTGTCCAACCGCCGCTGCATGCAAGTGCCTGCCTGCCTGCTCAGCCTCCTCCCCAGCACCCACCATTAGCTGCACCCTGCACAGCCTTCTACCTGTGCCTGCTGGTCCAACAATGCATTTCCATTCTTCTGCTGCGCTCTGCTGCAGGCGCGTGCCCGGGAGGAGACAGTTAAGGCCGAGGCGGCCGCCCGCGCTGAGGCCGAGGCACAGCGTGCTGCGCAGGTGAGGCCTAGGCCGATGGGGGTTGACCACCCACCTGGTCAGCTCAAGTCGGTTGGAGCGCTGCAGCGCTGTCCGTCATGTTGTATGTGCCCATCGAGCGGGACCACCCAACCACCCGACCGCTCACCTGCCCACCCTCCCCAACCGCCCCGCAGGCTGCCGCTGCCAAGGCGGCCGCGGAGCGCGCCGCCGCGGAGCAGGCTGAGCGCGTGGCTGCTGAGAAGCGCGCTGCTGAACAGAAGGTGGCGGCGGACAAGCGGGCCGCGGAGCAGGCGGCAGCCCAGAAGAAGGCCCAGGAGGAGGCCGCCAAGGCGGCGGCCGCCAAGCAGGCGGCGGCGGGCAAGCGGCGCGGACCGCTGCCGCTCTTCCTGGCGCAGCTGCTGGTGCTGGGCGGGTTTGCCGCGTTGGCGGCCGCCTTCACCAAGTATGCCGAGGTGAGGAGAGCGGGCTGTGGGCAGGAATTGCACAGGCGTTTTGGCAAAGGACCCGCCTGCTGGGGTGGGGTGCAGGTAGTCGATTGGCAAATCGGATGGCTTGCTGGGCTGCGTGTGGATCCAGTGTGCCTGCTCTGATGTCACGCCGCGATGGCTTTTTCTCCCTGACTGCAGGAGACGCGCAAGGCGCTGGAGGCGGGCACCAAGGCCTTCAAGGCCGCGTTCAACTACATGGACCGTGTGGTGAGCTCCATCGCCGAAGCTGAACGGGATGGATTTTCGGAGAGGCGCTGGCCCCAGTGACATGGCTTGCACAGGAGCATAAGGGCAGCGGCTGGCTCAGAAACATGTGGTTTCGCCAACATGCTGCCTTATTGGACACCCCTTGCGCTTCTGGCACTTCACTGCCGCTGTTTTGCGTACCTCCTGCGCATGCCGCAGATTGGGCAGCCCCAGGACTACACCCGCCAGGGCGACCCCCTGGAGGATGCCTTCACCTCTGTTGAGAAGGCGGTGGCCGATGCCCAGAAGAAAGTCAACGGCAACTGAGCTGATGCAAGCACCCGCTGCTGACGGCAGCAGCCGATGCCCAGAAGAAAGTTGAGGGCAACTGAGCTGAGCTTTGGGCCAATGCCCAGCCAAGTCGAGCAACAAACTGATCACATTTCATCCAACTGCCTTTCCACTGGAGGGCCCGTTGCTGCTCACCACAGCCCCGATGCTGCGGCTCAGCCGCCCACCCACCAAGGTGCTGCCTGCCCCTGCGATGCGACGATGCGGGCGGCACCCTTCCAACCAACCAAAATAGATATGTTTCGGGCCGGGCGGCGTGGCGGGCAGATGAGCCACCATACCACGTCGCGCCGCATGCGTTTGTTTCCCCTGCTTGTGCTTGTGACTGTCACCCTAAACCGGTTTGAACGCCCGCACCCCTCCTGGCTTGCATGCCTCCCTTTCACCCCACCCCAACCCTCCTGCTATTGGCACCAAAACCAACCCTCCTTTGCACCGCTTGAACCTTTTCTCAACGGCGACATGCCTCCTCCTATGATGATTGATAGTGCCCTCCCGGGCTCGCACCCCATTTCGTTCCCCCATCTCACTGCTTTTCACAAGCGACGACTGTAAGCACCAACCAAGCGCAGCATGGGTGGCGCAGCAGAACAGAAGGAGACAACAGAAGGGGGTGTGAATCGGAACAGCTTGTACTCAAAGAGAACTAAAACTTGCAGTGAGGCACACAGAAGGCCGTGTTGAGAGAACTGCTGGTACGTCATCTTCTTCGCCGTGCATCGTCTCTACCCGCTACCGTTCTTAGGCGCATTGAACGCATGCACGTTGCCAGACTCCACTCCCGCCTGCGGCGCAGCATGAGCAGGAAACAGGGAATCACATTAAGCGCCGTGCTTGCGACAGCATCTGACTTGTGCTGCATTGCACAGTGAAATGGGCTAGCATCATGCCCGGGCACTCTCACCAGCCGACCAGCTGTCGCTGCTGCTAACAATCCCGATTAAAGCATCCTGCTTTCCAGGCTTGCCTGCGGGTCAATGGCCACGTTGATAAGGGTGGGGCGACGAGACTCGAGCGCCTGCCGCAGCGCCGCCTGCGGGAGGCAGGAAATGACGACAGGTGTGGCGCGTCAGCAGAGCGCAAACTGCAAAGCACATGCACAAGGCAAAGAAGAAGGCTCAGGCCACCAGGCGTGAAAAGCAGAACAATCTGATCACACCCAACTGTCCCACCAAGCCCGACCGACCTGCAGCTCGTCTGCGGTTGCCACAGCCACACCCCTGCCGCCAAACGCTTCCATCATCAGGTGGTCTGCACGGCAGGCAGGCAGAGGGAGGTGACGAAAGGAGCTGCTTTCGGGCGGCACGTGGTTGCAGTGCCCATCTTTGCAAACCGTGTCTGCAAGCAACGACAGCTGGCTGCTCCGCAACCGCTAGGATTGCGAGCAGCTGCTGATGAGCGCTCCCATGTGCTGATGCATGGAGCCGCGGAGCTTTCTCTTCCCTGTCCCAGGCTCTGAATGCACATCGCTCACATTTGGACAGGGGCACAAAGTCAGTTGGGGCCGGGTCGTTTGGCACACCCGCCGCCGCCAGGCCTGCGGCACCGGGGAGTTGAAACATCAGGAGGGGCATGAGGCAGCTGTGCTGCTGTCCTGCAACCTGCACTCCTCTACACGACCTGAGCCAACATGGTGGCAGGGGCAAGCGTGCTCAGCAGCCCGCCGTGGCATCACAAGAGGCATAATCCAGCTGCCGCGGCTCTGCTCACCAGCTGCCGCCAGCTCCCGCAGCCGCTGCTCCCGGCGGTCGCCGCCGTAGATGCCGCCTGCGATAGAAACAACACAACACACATGATCCCAAGCTCAAAGCAGGCAGGGGCACTCGTTGTAGCACACGGGCTGAGGCGCAGCCCCGAGAAGTGCAGCGTGCAGACTGTCCCGCTGCACAAACTCTCCGGCCGTTTGATGCAACAATGTCTCCAGTCCTCCGCCGCCCTCACCGTTGTTCATCACCACGATGCAGACCGGCAGGTTGTACCTGCACAGATACAGATGACACATCACAAGCGGGTTACTCAACCCTGTGGTGTATCCCCACGCAGCTGCGCTGCCCCACTCAGAGAGCAGAGCAGCGCGGCGCAGTGCACGGGGCGCCATGCGGCCAAAACACTCCCTGGCCAATGTGATGAGCAGGCAAATACACCAGTTCGCGTTTCTCACCTGCAGATCGTCTCGCACTCCATGCCGCTGAAGCCAAAGGCGCTGTCGCCCTCCACCGCCACCACATTCCTGCAGGCAGGCAGGCAGGCAGGCAGGGTGGCAGGCAGGGTGGGGGGAACGGTTGCTGCCAACAGAGCTCGATCAAACTGCTGCAGGCTCACTGCAACACACTGCCCCGCATTGCATCCCTGCTGACAGCCCATATGCATTATTTGGCCGTAACGCTGATAACGCCTGCCCTGCCTGCACCAGCCCACCTGTCTGGCGACACAACGGCCGCAGCAATGGCGTAGCCAGGCCCCACTCCCATGGTGCCCCAGGTGCCGGCATCCAGCCGGCTGCGTGGCGCGATCACCGGCTCCAGCAGCACCCTGCAGGTTGGACATGAACATTTACGTTTGTGCTGATCAGTGGTTTGTGTTAACAACTTGCTGCTTGGTGTGCAGATTCAGCATAAGAGTGTAGTAAACCAGTTCACCTCACACAGACCGCGGTGGACATCCCAGCCCCAAACGCAGCTTTCCTTGCAAACAGAACTTCCCCCCACCTGGCATTGTCCATGGTGTTGGCCCCCTCTGACACCACCACTGCTGGATTGGGCAGGCGGTTGAGCTCGTCCCGCACCACCCGCAGCGTGGTATGGTAATCCAGCGGGAACGCGGTCCTGGCCATCTTGGCAGCCAGCTTCTCCCTGGCTCCCGCCACCTTGCCTTGCAGGCCCGCCAGCCAGCCAGAGGCAGCAGCCCCTGGCAGCAGCGGGGCGCCAGCTGGCTGGCCCTGGCGCAGCGCGGCCAGCAGGGCAGTGGCACCGGTACCGGCGTCGCCATGCAGGACCACCGCTGCCTTGGCTGCGTCCTGATCAGAGGGCTCCACATCCAGCAGGACAAACTTGACACCGCTGGACCAGCGGGGCGGCTCGCCAAAGTGCAGCTGCCAGTTGAGCCTGCGAGGAGCCCAGGACAGGTTTATGGGAGCGGGTGTGGGCGAGATTGACCAGTGCGAGAGGGCTGGGATGGCCAGCGGTGAGCCGCACGTCCACTGCGTGCAGCGCACAACGTCACCCGTCATCCCTCCACTAGCCACCAACAATCGCTGCTAATGCCCTACTACTGCTAATGTCCTACCAGAACCCTCATGCTCACCTGGCGCCCACAACCAGTGCCACGTCAGCCTGGCCCAGCGCCATGCTGCGCGCTGCGTTTGCGCACAGCGGGGAATCGTCCGGTACCACTCCCCGTCCCATGGCAGTTGCCAAAACGGGCAGCCCAGCTGCCTCTGCCAGCTCGCGCAGCGGTCCCTCCGCTTGGGCATAGCCAGACCCCTTGCCAAGCACTAGCAGCGGGCTCTGGGCTCCCCGCAGTAGCTCGGCGGCCGCCGCCACGTCAGCAGCGGCGGGGGCGGGGCGGGGCGGGCGCAGCGGGCCTGCCACGGATGCCTCCGCCTGCTGCACTGCTGCGGGGTCGTCCAGTGCAGACATCAGGATGTTGCTGGGGATATCCACATAGGCGGCGCCGGGGCGGCCCAAGGCAGCAGCCTGCAGGAGAACAAGGCGGGTGGGCACAGGGGAGGGAGGCGATTGGTGGCGGTTGGCGGCAACCGCTGATTTGCCCTGGTGCGGCGAAACGCTGCCAATAGCTGGTCCATATCTCTGAAGCCACCCTGTTTGAATGCACAGGCACCCACCTGGAAGGCCTGAGCAATGACTCCGGGAATGTCGGCCGCCTTTGCCGCCTGGCCCGCCCACTTGACATGCCCCGCCACCGTCGCCAGCTGGTCGCACTCCTGGAAAGCACCCTTGCCCACTTCATTCTGCAGAGAATCAACCACAGAAATGAGGAGGTTGGAGGCAGGCTGGCCAGCTGGTCGCACTCCTGGAAGGCGCCCTTGCCCACTTCCCTTCTGCCAGGAAAAAGCAGAAATAGGAAAACGTTTAAAGCGCGCAGCGATTCCTGCCATCATGGAAGCCCATAAACACAAGCCGGCTGCGCACAACTCATTAACTGCACCCATCCGGTCCAAACCTACTCCCCCACCTGCTCGCAGCTGCCGCTGATCATGACGAGGGGCCAGCAGTTGACCTGGGCATTACTGAGCCCCGCAATGCCATGCACCACGCCTGCAGGCAACGCAGCGCGCACGTTGCAGGGGAAGTGACAGCTGCTGGGTGGCAGCGCTGGGCCCTGCACGGGATGAATGCTGCATGCTTGCGGCCTCGTCACCCTAAGCTGCTTCCTGACTAGCTTTCCCTGTCCGGCGCCGGCATGGCATACGCAGCATCTAGCCAAGCACACAGGCCGGATGGCAGCTGAGCGCCCTCATATGTTCGAAATTCAACCCTCAAAACCCGTACCTGGGCCCGAAACTGTGAGCAGCACTCCAGGCACTCCGGTGAGGAAGCCCGCAGCAGCAGCGGCATAGCCGGCTGCCTGCTCGTTGCGGCACGAAATGAAGCGGATGCCGCAGGCCTGGGCAGCTGCAGGATGGAGCAGGCGGGGTGGCAAAGAGATAGGAGAAGGTCCGCCGTGCAGGCAGTGCAGCAGTGCAGGTGACCTGAGATGCAAAATGGGTGGTGAACGCTTGCACCAGCCCTTGAGATGCCATTGCTGTACACTGGGAACGACCCACACCTGAGGCCAGCTGTGTGACTGGAATGCCGATCACTCCAAACATGTGCCGCACGCCCAGCTTAGCCAGCGCGCGAGCCACCAGGAAGTAGCCATCGTTGGGCTGCTTGCTGAAATCGATGGATGGGGTTGCCTGGCTGCCAGCTGGCGCGGCGCCGCCGCCTGCGGGCAGGCGGGCCGGGCGGGTGGAGGGGGCGTGCTTGGTTACAGAGCGCTGCTGTGTGAAACAAGTGGAGGCTGTGCAAACATTGCAAGCTTCCGAAATGGTCATTGCATTCATAATTCCCAACACAAAATGGGGCTGTGCAACTATGCGGCTACTGGGGTTGCATCGTGTGCTGCGCCAACACGTGCTGAGTTCTGGGCGCAGCACAGTGACACGCTTCCAACCATTCACTTGCCTGCAGACAACACAAGGTGGCCAGCTGGGTGAATCTGTGGTCCTCCCATTAGCGCAGAAGCACCCTCAGGCGCAAGCAGGAGGATACGCACCGCTTGCAAACCCAAGCCCTTTGTATGCCCTTCAATGGTTGGTTTTGGCACACTCACCTCCCTTGATGAACGCGTCCACCATAAACCGCCTCGAAATCTTGCCGGTGGGCCTGCAGCACACAAAAAACCACACAGCTGGTTGGCTTCCATGGTTGAAGAAAGAAATGGGCCCGGTGGGTGCGCAGCGCGCCGCATTGCCAGCACGGCGCAGTTGTTGCACAGCCCGGCTGGCTGCGCTACTCACCCCTTGGGCAGCTCGTCGGTGACAAACACCATCTTGGGCACCTGCGGAGCAAATCGATAGAAGCTACAGTTGCTGCATGACTTCAGCAGAACACGTGAATGGAAGCTGAAATTGCAAGCGATGTCTTCGCTCCCGAGGCATCAGCTGCATGCTGCTCCAACTGGTGTGAGGCCCACCCACAGCATGCCACACAGCGCCGCACAGTGAAGCGAAGCGCAACGCAGTGCAGGAGAGGCATCAGGCAAAGCAGCATGCGGCTTTTGCTTGCCTTGAAGGCTGACAGGCGCTGGCCCACCACCCGCTGGATGTCCTCCTCTGCACATCAGGGCAGCCAAGGTATCCACTTTCAATAACACCACATCAGCCAGCGCACTAATGCGACTGCAAAGCAGCAGGCATGCAGGCGCCGGCCCGCTGCACACGGGGCGCCTCGTGCGGTGCACATTGCACAGATTGCAAGCCGGGAACACGCCAGCCAGTCTCACCGATGTTCTGCATCTTCTTGCCCTCGTCGTTCAGCACCACGGCTGCCGCCACCACCTGCAGCGCATGAACCGAATGCAGAGAGGATCGCGATCTAACCAACCCAGGCACTTCTGTCGTAGTGACTGCGCCCAAACCGCGTATGCGCTCCACCTTCAACAGCATGCATATCTTTTCAGCATGCAAAGGCAGCTTGCCTCTCCATACTTCTCATCCGGCGCTGCAAAGGACACCGCCTCGGCCACGCCCGGGTGTGCCAACAGCGCGCCATCCACCTGCTCTTGATTGGAAGGAGCAGCATGGTTCTTGAAAAGTACCACAGTACGTCGGTTCAGGAGTGAATCAGGAGTGCTGCATGCCAGCAGCGCGCTATCCACCGGCACTGGTTGAGGTGCAGACCTGATTTGGTAAAACGTGATTCAGCATGCCAACGCTGCTTGCCAGGAGTCAGTACGGGCAGCAGTGCACAAACACCGCATAAGGTACCAAGCACGCTGAGTTGCCATGCCCTAGGTCACCCAGGCTTGCCTCAATGGGGCTGATCTTCTCGCCGCCACGGTTGATCAGCTCCTTGATGCGGCCTGCTCAGCAAAGGGACCGAGCATATTTCCCTGTCGAGAGAAGCACGGTCCCGCCCTACGGCGCTTTGCCCTGTCTGCCTCCTTGGTGCCAGGTGGTAGGCATAGAGTCACTCCCGCCTGCAACCGTGTGCTTAGCTCTTTGCAAAGCTACGCGCCCCGGGCGAACTCGGCGTGCCACTCAGCCAGTCCCTGCCACCCGATTGCTGCCCGCCTTGCCTGTGAGGGTGAGGTAGCCCTCGGCATCCAGGTGTCCCTGGTCTCCCGTGTGGAACCAGCCGCCTGCATGGGGAAGGAACACCCAGATAAAAGTGTGTGTTTGTTGCGGTTTGGGCTTGGTTGCAACTGCAATCCACGTCCAGCTTGGTTGCAACCGTACTCCATGTCCAAGCAGCAGGTGCACAATCGCCCTGCCACCAACATGTCCGAAACCCATGTGCATGGCCAATCTGACCTGCGAATGCCTCCTCGTTCGCCTTGGGGTTGTCCTTGTATCCAACGGTCACGTTGGGTCCACGGATGCACACCTCGCCAATCTGGCCCGGCGGTAGCACGTTACACTGCTCATCCAGAATGGCCACCTGGGGTGGACGAGAGAAGAGCAAGGTGCCGAGGGTCAGGCAACTGTGGCCCCCTTCAGCACATGGCAACTGGTCTCGGGCATCTCAGGCACGTGCCAGTGAAAGGGACGCCACCAGCAACTCAAAGGCTGGTGTACAGCGTATCCAACAGTCCAACCCCGGATAAGCAAGCCGCCCCTTGCTCACCTGCACCGAGCCCTGTGCCTTGCCCACCGTGCCGGGGCGGTGGTCGCCGTGCTTGGGCAGCGGGTTGGAGGTCATTTGGTGGGAGGCCTCAGTCATTGCGTACGCCTGTCGCACAGACAGAAATGGAGGGCTGTCGAGTCAAAAAGCAAGCACACACACAGGGTGGGCAGCGGTTGGAGGTCATTTGGTGGGAGGCCTCAGTCATTGTATATGCCTGTGCCAACCGGGCAAGTGGGAGGAGGAAGACATGTGCAAGGTTGTGGGTGCAAGCAGGGTAAGCAGCAGGTTGGAGGTAATCTGGTGGGAAGCCTCAGTCATTGCGTACGCCTGGGGGTCATAAGGACAGAAATGGAAGGGTTGCAGAGTTAGGCGCCCAGCGCACCCGGAAACTTGCCAAAGCTACAACCTTCATTGTCAAGCTGATGGCAGCGGATTGAACACAGGAAGCAGCAGCACTGCAGCAACCCACATTCAGCACCGGTGCCTTGAAGGCCGCCCCGAGCTTGTGCAGCAGCAAACTGGATGAGTGAAGCAACGACAGAAGCACCCACCTCCAGCACCGGCGCCTTGAAGGCCGCCTCCAACTTGTGCAGCGTGGCGGGAGCCAGGGCGGAGCTGCGCAGCAGAGATTGCGGGGCAGCAAACAGGCACCCAGTTGATGTGGTGCAAGAGGCGAAGAGACCCACTTGCGGGTTGTGGATGGCATGGGCAGGCAGGGAATGCGCTGGCGGCGTGGAAACCGCACAGGAACAAATCCAAGCAGTGCGTAACTGTAGGGTGCCTGTGCCGTACCTGCACGAGCGAATGGCGCGCAGGGGCGGCGGCGAAGCGGCTGGGTAGTCCTGGTCGGCGCGTGCCAGCAGGATTTGATGCATGGTGGGCACGGCTGCAAGGGAGGAGAAGAAAGACAGGAGACAACAAAGCACGGTGTGGGTGGGTGAAGACAAGCAGGGCTCATGCATGGCAACCACTGGGCGTGGTAAGGTTTTAAGTCGCCATGCGAGGCGCGTGGGCGGCAGGGAATCAGCCAGCTGGTCTGCACAAGAGGTTCGCAGACACTCCACACAAGAATGGTTAACACAAACTGCTCACCTGTGTAGAATGTCATGCCGTGCTCCGTTGCGTCCTGCCAGAAGGTGCTGGCCGCGAACCTGCCAGCGGCCGGCAGGATGACGGCTGCACCCGCAGCCAGCGGCGCCTGCGCAGGTGCAGCAGAAGGGGCTGCGTAATGAGGCTGGTGCTGGGAAAATGCCTCCGTCCATTTTGAAGGACGGCATGTGGGTCGTCTTTAAATAATTCTGGGCAGCAACATGCACCAAGCTTCCCTCACCAGCAGGCCCGCCATCAGGCCATGCACGTGGAAGAGTGGCATGACGAGCAGGGAGCGGTCCTCCGGCACAAACTCGTAGGTCTGCATGGGGGGCGGTGTGGGCAGAATAGGAGTTATGTCTGCATGGTGGACCTATGCAGCCTTGCTGGCTAATGACAGGTGGTTTCTTCGAACACACCGTGACCCTAAAGACACCCTCAAACCACGCTGCAGTGTGCGGCCGCTTGGCAGGCCTTAGCGAACCGCACATCCGCAGCCAACTGCCAAACCAGTTGCTTTCTTCCGGCACCACCACCCACCTGCACAATGTTGGACAGCGAGGCCGCCAGGTTTCCCTGGCTGAGCGGCACGCCCTGCAGTTGTTGGAGCAGTTGAGACATGAGTGGTGAGCAAAACTTGAGCGAAGAGGAACGCAAATTTGATTGTGCAGGGACAAGCAGCATGAGGCCAGCCATGGCTGACGCGCTGGTGCCCGAGCAAGCACACACTTGATGGGCGCAGGGAGCCAGCCGCCAGGTGGGCAGGGTACAAGCAAGCAGTGCATTCTTTGCCCTATGGGCTTGCTCTCGCCTTGGGTCGGGCCGTGGTGCCGCTGGTGTGCAGGAACAGCGCCTCGTCATCCGGTTGTGGCGGGTCCTGCAGGGCACAAAGAAAGCACCGTTTTCACATTCATTATGGCCATCGCTTGGACACACACAACTGTGCAGGAACAGCACCTCATCTCCGGCCTGTGCGGGTCCTGCAATGCAACTAGGCGGAAGCGCAGATTTCACATGTGTGGTTTGCGGCTTCGGCGCACAACATAGCACACACTAACTGTCCAGCAGTGCACAAGCTGTCCAGCACACCACACGCGAACAGCCGGGGAGGCGCTTGATTTGCCAAGGTGCCCACACCCCTTCATTTCTAAGGTACCCAACTCAGCTGCCCGCCCGCCTGCTCGCCTGCAGCGTGGCGCCAGTCTCCGCCCCAGCCAGCTTGGCCTCCCATCCTTGAGTCTTGGAGTGAACTTCCAAGCGAGGCTCGCCACCCGCTGCCGGCAGGTGCACGGCAAGCGACAGGCAGGGCGGGCCGCCCGCCACTTCGGCCGCCGCGTTGCCATCGCGGCCCTGTAGCAGGGCGAGTTGGCATGCATTGACTACATACTTTTTGGGACAGCTCACGCGGCTGGTCATTCTTAGCGGCGGCGCAATGCAGGGCGCATAGTGCAAAGGATGTTTCAGCAGGACGGATCAAGGCATGTCCCTTCCAGGGGCAGCTCACCACCACCAGCAGCTTCGACGTGGCATCCTCCATGTAGAACTGAAACTCCTCCTGCAGAGCACATTGGCATGCAACAGGACGCACCAAACAGTTGGCTGCGCGCAGAACACGCCCAGCTCACAGCACCACTCGTCTGGCAATGATGAAGTGCAGATGCTATGCTTGCTGCCTGTCATTTCCCGTTCTGGCGGCAACGCATTGATTTTTTGCATAGCCCACCTGGCGGTAGTTTTGGTTGAGCGGGGCGGCCACCGCACGCGCCAGGCCGGTGCCCAGGAACGCCACCACATACTCCACCTGCAGAGGTTTTGAACTGATGTAAATGTTGTGCTGCGCCCGCCGGCTGCCCATCGCGGACCACGTTGCGGGCAGCAGCGACATGCCAGCTGCCTCAAAAGGCGCTGGAGCTGACCCAATTCTCAACCCCGTAAGCCGGCAAGCACTCACTGACCCAGCCCTCCCTTGCCCCACCCGCACCGTGTTGGGCTCCGCAATGGTCACCACATCGCCCGGCTGCACGCCGCTGGCCCGCAGGCTGGCGGCGAATTGGCAGCACAGGCAGCGCAGCTGGCCGCGCGTGAGTGTGCCGCCGCCGCTGCCCAGCAGGAGCGCGGGCGTGTCATCCGATCCCTCCAGCACCGACTGCAGCGTGGTCAGGGCCCGGCTCATGGTTGCGGTGCGCTGGGGCTGAGAGCGGGCGGGGCGCGGGCTGCAGCGCCTGGATGAACCAGCGCAGGAGCCTTGATCTGGTCCCGATCACTCTAGTGAGCCTCAATCGCCGGCTGCGCGGGCGCCGATCGTCTGTGGGCCGCTGCCCAGGGTTCTGGGACGCGTCCCTGAGCTCTGCTGCGAGCTGGACGTGCTAGAGCTGTTAGATTATCACCGAAAGATGCGACTGGGCCTCTTGTCTTGTGTGGTCTGACCTCTCATCCCCGTCGCCGCGCAGGCGTCATCGCCAGCTGGCTGGCTGTCGGTGATCTCAGTTGCGACCCCTCCTCAGTCCCACCAGCATCTGCTCACCAATGCCAGTGTAAAATGACGTGTAACATGTCAATATGGCTTAGGTCAGTCAAAATGGCGTCAAAGCAGGAAAGTTGGCGCACATAAATTTATCGCGCCTCGGCCCCTTCGCCGCTGCTGGCGGCATTGCCGCACAGCCCGAGCCGCTCTCCCATCAAGACTCGAGTCTCGAGGCTGCTGAGGCTGCAAAACGAGCAAGCAGATCAAGATGGGGTTCGTGAGCAGTGGAAGCGGGGGTGCCTGTCCAGCGCCTTGGAGGCAGCACATGCAACGGCATGACGGCAGCCACAAACCGCACTGCAACGCACATGCAACGGCACTTGGTCCCCAGCCACAGCGTCCAATATATTCGCATGAGTGGCCATGCACGCACCTGTTCTGCAACAGGTCGGCGTCCCAGACGACCGCTCCTCGCTGGAACAGCACCACGATGGTGCTTCCCCCGAATGCGAAATAACCACACTGCACAGAATGGCGGGCAGCGGCCGCTTATCACAACGTGCTGTCACGTGCAAGATTATTAATGGCACGCCATGCTACAGCTCTCTATATTGCCATGGCCTTCCATGCCATGCTGTGCCATGCCGTTGCCATGCCAATCCACGCCATGCCAGCCCATGCCCACGCCGAAAGCAGGCAACAAACAAACGATGCTGACACACATGCCGCCCACCTCATCGCCCTTTCGAAGCTCCTGGCCAACCTCCACGGTCCATCGGATGCTGCCCACCACCTGCACAATTTTTGAATGGACAATGTGGGTGACTCTCAGTGGCTAACAGGTATGCCGGCGTGGTGGTAGGCGTCGATGCTGTGCGCAGCTTGAGTTTCCAGCAAACTCAACGGCACTGGCCGTCACTACACTCCCTCTCATGCCAAGCTAAGCAGGATTCTCGGAGAGCAGCTCACCGTGGCGCCAATGGCCACATACGCCACCTTGCCGTAGCCGGGCGCGTCCAGCAGCAGCACCGACCGCTGGTTGCGGGTGAACACGTTGGCAAAGGGGCTGCATGCATGCTGGGGTGGACATACACAATACTGCGCTCATGCTTCCTGTTGCAGGCTGCTGGACTGATTGTTGGGTTTGGTGGGGGTTGCCGGGGCAGGCCTGTGGCACCTTGGACGTGCAAGTGCAAAACATGCTCGTGAGGAGCATTCCACCCGGCCCACCTGTTCACGGCCACTGGATTCACGGTCATGAGCTCGCCCGGCACATCAGTGATGCTCAGCACGCGGCAGCCAACGGGCAGATGGAACCTGTGCGGGCAGACAGAGGACAGGCAGAAGGCATCGGGCAGAGGAGCAGTTGTTGGAACAGGACAAGCGGGGTTGTTTTCATGAAGAGCCTTTGGTGGAGGTTATGCTGTTATGCTGGTTCTGGCACGGGCAGGCTTGGGCAAAAGACACTGCACGCTGGAATGTGAGTCTGGCCTTCATTTGGACATGTACGTCGCCATCCCCAGCTCTGGATGCCAGCTCCTCCCAACTCCCACCTGTGATAATCCTGCGGCGCCAGCCGGAAAATGGCCATTGAACCGCCGTTAAACTGCTCCGCCAGCCCAGCCGTGGCGCTGAGGGCACCCGCCGCTGCCGCCCCTTCTGCCTCGCCGCTGCTGCCGCCCATGCTGCTGCTGCTGCCCTTGGCATCTGCCGCGCTGGCCGCACCACCATCCCCCGCTGGCATCGCTGCGCCACTGGCTGCTGCTGGTGTCGGCGTTGCCGTCCCGCTGCTGGCCTTGCTGCTGCCCCGGGCTGCTTTGCTGCTGCTGCTGTCAGGGCTGGGTGCCACGCCACCAGCCACAGTTGGGTCAGCTAGCAGGCCAGCCAGGCTGAACTTGCGGCCTTTGATCCAGCAGCGAGTGGCATCATCCACACTAGCAAACACCATCAGCCTGCAGGTGAGGGTAAGCGTGCAGGAGGCACATCATCAACCAACGTGCAGATTGGAGTGAATGCGGACAGGGCAGAGTTGCCGGAAGCTTGCATCCGAGTCGGCCAGTGTGTGAACAACCAGCCCTGCGTTGCATTTGCAGAGCAGGGGCACACGATTGCAGCTGCCCGCCATCGGTTTGATGGCTCCAACCCAGCCCCTCCATCCGCCTCGACTCAAAGACCCCCCCGCTCACCTGCAGTCCGCTGCCGACACCACGACGCTGGAGTCTGTCGGCAAGGCGATGGGCCGCGCCTCAGGCTTCAGCTTGCGATAGAAGAAGTCATTGAAGCACTTGTAGGCGGAAGGCGACTCTAACAGCGCCTCCTGCATTGATCGACAATTCAGAAAGGTTGGCAGCTCTGAAAGGCACGGCAGCTGGTCGTTCTGAACAGGCTGGGCATGGTTGGCAATGTGGGCCCATGCAACACACCAACTGGCCAGCCTGGCCCCTTTCAATGTATGCTGATCCTGCTGCGCTTGCCACCGCTGCCGCCGCTACTCTTGCACTCTGCAACTTTCACCTTCATGTCCACTTGGCCTCGGAAAGCTGCAAGAAAAGATTACAGGGTGCATGTTGAGGACTTTAAACAAGATAAGAGGCAGGCTGGGCAGTGCCACAAAGAGTGCAGGTTAAGTCCCCACGATAAGCAAATCAGGCTGGCCTCTCACTTGCAAGGAACTTGGGGATGTCCGCCGCGCTCTCAGGGCTGTCGGCGAATGCACCATACTTCTCTGCAGTGCCAAGGTGAGAGGCAGCGCCCACAGATGAAAACAGACATGGCCCAATTCATTGCATTTGCGTTGCTATATATGCACGCATGCACTAGATCGGCGTGCCGGCTGCCCATGCGTTAGCAAACTTTCCACCTCACCAGCGCACCAACCGAGCCACCCTATTGCTAACAACTGATATGCAGCAAGCCACTCACCCGTCATCTGGCGCAGCTTCTTCAGCCCTCGGCCGCGGCGCAGCAGGTACTTGCCCGCCTGCGCGGCACATGGGAGCAATGAGTTGGTACAACCCACTGCGGTGAGTGCACCCAGCGAGCACCTGCAAACGCGCGAGCACCTTTGCCTCTGCACCTAACCAATACAGTAGTGGCCTTGCAGGCATCAACAGGCACACATGCGGCACAAAGAACGATGCAGCAGCAGGGCTTGCCCGGCTCTGGTACATGGCTCGCATGGCGAGGGTGAGGGCTGGGTTGACCGCCTCTTCAACCACCCGCTTGGTGCGTCTGTCGAAGATCAAAATATGTGCAGCCGCAGCGCCCGTCCGCAGCCCTCCCACCTTGTACCTGCAGCCCAGGGAAGGGGCATACATAAATGCATGGGCAGCCAAGCCGCATGCTGTGTGCTTACTGGAGTGTGCTGATGCTCCAAATGGCAGCACAGCTGGGTCCATTGGAAATCCGCCGCCCGGGCCCAACATGCTGGTGTGCATTTTGTCTCCTGCAGCCTCCCTCCCAGATCTGCTCACTTGTTGCCGCGCAGCAGGGCCCCTGGTGTGCCGGCCAGTCCCTGGGTGGCCCACTCGGTCATGGAGAGCAGCCAGGAGCGGGAGACCTGCTGGGGGGTGGTGTAGCCGCCCTGCGGAGGAAAGCAGGCGGGCGGGTGCACCACGTGGGTGGGCGCGGCGAACAGGTCAGCTTTCCTAGGACGCTTGGTGTGCAGGTGGAACTCGCGCCACCGCATATGTGAGCACAGGAGGCAGAAGCATGCAGTTGGCTGTGTTTCAAGCTTGCAGTTGCGGTGAATGCTTGCAAGCGCCATAGGCCAAACCACCAGCCCTCACCCGCAAGCTCTCGCCCGTGCCCTCGTCCAGGGCCAGCGTCACGTACTGCACAGCATAGGCAACGTTACGCAGTACGGGCCTGATGTGCAGAGCTCTCGTGATGCAGCATGGATCAATAGCATGGCCGTCCTGGGAAAGCTAAACACTTGTAGCAGGAGGCACAAGTGGTCCAGGCACCAGGATTACAAAATGACACTCGAAGCAAGGCCTGCAGCCACGCACCATGATGTTTGCCACGTCATCGTTGGGCAAGAGCTCTGCACCATCCACCGGGCAGCGCTTCATCAGCCTGCGAGGCAGACTCGGCGAGAACAAGTTGGGCGCAGCATGTGGGCTGCAGCAGTGCACAGTGCCTCAAGCCGCAAAACGCGCCGTCAAGTGCAGGCAAGCCAGCAGGCAAGCCAGGGCACGGCAACGCCACAAATCAGCAAATAAATTAGATGAACAAAGCAAGGCAAGCGTGCCTGTTGAACTCGCCCTCGCCATGGCAGGCGGTCATGGTAGTCGCCAGCTCATCCGCTCCCACAAGCCCGTCTCCATTGGTGTCGGCCTGTTTGTGCAAGCAAGCAAGCAGGCAAGCACACAAGTGAATGATGGCCAGCAGTTAAGGGCAGCTGCAGGGCTTACGTGTGCAGGGCAACCTCAGTCACCCCAGGCATTACAGCAGCTGGCCCAGCCGCCCAGTTTGCAGGCGGCAAGCATGCAGCCCATTTAAGCGGGCTCACTGCTGCAAACAGCTCTGACTCTTCTTCATGAGTCAGGTCGGAGCCAATGGCCTGGGGGAGGAGCGAGGGCAGGGCACCAAGTGCAGTGGGTTTGCCGCTAATCACAAATGCGGCAGTGCAGCTGTTCACACGCCCTGTTGGCGCGCAGCACCACAGACAAGTTCCCGCAGTAGCGCATGCCGGCGGCGCCACCGCCTATACAGCTGCTTGCTCACAACGCCATAAAACAGGAAACGAAACTGCCAAAGCCACACAACTGCAGCGCCCCCCATCACCTCCAGCAGGGCGCCAAACTCCTCTCGAGTGAGCAGCCCATCTCCATTGAGGTCCACAATCGGCAGCAGGCGGCGCCACAGTTGCTGCTCCAAGGTCTCAATGCTGGTGGCCCTCACACTGACCCGCACGCGGCCGCACACTTTCGAGTCGTCGCCAGGGTCGACCAGCGGCAGCCACACGTCCTGCAGCACCTCGCCCCCGCCGGCCCGCGGCAGCGAGCGGCGGCTCAGCCGGGAAGAGCAGCTGTGCAGCAGGGGCGCAGCAGTGCCCGTCTGCTGGTGCTCCTGCTGCGCCGCCTGCTGCGCCTGCTGCGCTCCCTGCTGCCCCGCCCGCTGCGCTTCTTGCTGTGCTGCCTGCTGCCCTGCCTGCTGTGCGTGCTGCGCCAGCTCACGTTTCTGTTCCTCGCTCGCCAGGCTGGGGTGCCTCTCCATTGGGATGAGCATGTGCTGCTCAAAGTGAGGCAGCCCCGACAGCCGCATCTCGCTCTCCTCAGAAGCGCTCAGCTGCAGCTCACTAGATTCACTGGAGGCCCCGCCCGATGACAGCAGCATGCTTGGTGGCTGCTGCTGCTGCTGCTGCCCAGGCTGCCCCAGCTGTGAGGCCGGCTGTGCCGCTGCCGCCCCTGCCCCTGCCGCTGCAGGCGCGTCTGCCGCCGACGCTGCGCCCGCTGCTGCTGGGGCCGCCTCATTGAAGTAGGTTGCAAGGTCCAGCGTGCACCAGCACTGCATAAAAAAGGTGTCCAGGCGCAGAACAGCTTGGAAGGCTGATGGGCCAACAACCAGTGGCGCAGGCCCACAGGCATTGTCATGCACGCAGTCCTTCAAGGCGCGCCGGCCGCCTGCTGCACCGGCAATCGCATGCTGCACTTGTAAACTGCCTGCTGCACTGTAAACCAGCGCGCTTTGTAAAAGTGTCAACCCCACCTGCAGCTTGTCGCCCAGCGCGCCATCGATGCGCCCCGCAGCATAGACCGCAATCTGAGCCAGTGTGGCGCCCGAGCGCTGCAGCACTACATCTGTGCCCTCCTCCCATCTGAACACTGCCACCCCATCGTCCTCCAAACGCCTCCTGGTTGGGCCACCACTGCCTGCTGCAGCTGTTCCAGAGGCGCTGCTCCTCGCCACGCCCGCTGTCCCAGAGCTGCTGCTCTTGGCCGGTCCTGCTGTCGCTGAGCCGCCGCTGGCTGCCACTGTCGCTGAGCCGCCGCTCTTCGCAACCCCTGCTGTCGCCGAGCCGCCGCTCTTCGCAACCCCTGCTGTCGCCGAGCCGCCGCTGAGCGCCACGGTGCGCGAGTTGCCGGGAAGCAGGTCGGCGCTGGACGGCCGCTCTCCCGCCCGCCGCACTTTCTTGGAGGCAAAGGTCTGCCGGCCCACGCTCAGCACGGCATAGTACTTGGTGCGGTTGTTGTAGGGATGAGCCACTGACTCGGTAGAGCCTGCAAGGTGAGGGGTGATGCTGCATAAAGCGGTTAGCGGCAGCAGCAGGCTGCAGAGCTGCAAGCGCTTGCCGGAGCATGGCCTACACGCTGATACACAAACCAAGGCTGCCTTGCCCTTTGGTACCATACAAAGACACTGCGAATGGCAACCCTAGCAGGGCGGCAAGGCAGCATGTATTCTGCTACCACCCGCCCACCTGCGTTCGGGTCGCGCCCGCTATCCAGGCTCAGCTCTGCCTCATGCACGGTGAGGCGCGCCAAGCCGTACAAACCCTCGACCGCCACGCCGCGCGCAAAGCTGCCGTCGGCAAAGACGCGTGTGGGCAGGCGCGCCAGCCGCACAACGCGGTTGCCGCCCTCTGCATACGGTGGAGCGGGGTGTTGATTGGTGCTGGTGCAGATGCAATGAGGCAGTTTCATGATTCTGCTGCGAGGGCAGGAGCAGGCAGCAACCCGGGCCGATGGGCAGCAGGCGGGAGGCGAGTGGCGGCAGGCTCACCCTTGCGGTCGGTGGCGGCGCCGCCCCGCCCCAGCAGCCGAGACGCCAGGCGCTTAGCGCGCTGCAGCAGGCCCATAGCCTGCTATCTAACGTCCTGCAGCGCTAGCCGTGAGTGGGAGGTGCCTCGCTTGTTCGGTCGAGGGAGCTCTTGCACAGCTGAGAGCGGCGTGTATCGCTTCGAGAGGGACTCCAAGAGTGGCGGGGTGGAGTGTCACGCGCTGCCGCGGCCTCAAGCGAGGAGGGCTTCGCACTGCCGCAGGCCAGCTCGCTTTTTTGCTTGCCCAGATGGCACAGTAGGTGCGAAATCGCATAGAGACGCGAGACAACGTTCCGATCGGGGACAGGAGCCCCCAGCTGAGGCCACACCGCTGCTGCGCCCCGCTGCTGCCGCCATCACATGCACATGTGCGACGTGCCGATCTGCAGCCCTCGCTGTCGCTCTGGCTTTACTGAGCGTATGCCCACCATAGGTTCTATCACATTTTTCCGTCCGTACAAGGAAACGCTGATTAATGGAGAAATGCAGGTGCAGAGTCGGTCGGCAGCCGGTCGTGCAAAACAGGAGGAGGCAAGCCCGTTGAAACAACGCAAGCACAGCTAGACGAATCGACTTCAAAGGTTCAACACATGCAACTTCTGTTCGCAAGTATGGTCTGGGTGTCAATCAATCCAGGGTGAGCGCCCTGCACGCCCCACCGTTGTTCAAGCATTCTCTGGCCCAGTAAGTGGCACAGGCGGGCCAGCCCGCAGCGGCGGTGCAGCGGGCCATGTGCGTCGACTGCTGTCCTGCCCAAACAAGAGGCCCAGCTTCGTTCCATCACTCCGCCTGGCCGACGTCTGTTCCGTAGTCCGCACCTGCGGCTTCTGCCCTGGCCGCTTCAAGCCAGCGCCCGCTTCACTCGGTGCAGCGCCCGCCCCAGCGGCCCGCGCCGCTTCTTGGTGCCCTGCATTTCGTTAAGGCAGCAATCGGGAGCTGAACAGATGGGACAAATGATTTCTTGACCGTGTAAAATGTCGCAGTAGTAAGTGTAGTACTTGACAGAGAGTCTAATGCACAATTTCAGGCATGGGCAAGCCCAGCCCTGCTCGCTCTTGCTTAA
>VFQQ010002343.1_pt1 | contig 21823 bp, 20 predicted proteins | sample 3512341 | NCBI WGS metagenome assembly VFQQ01 (sample SAMN10412373, study PRJNA504923) | tailings metagenome | isolation source: Relicate 2 Philex TSF1 revegetated site | place: Philippines: Tuba, Benguet | collected 2017-08-29 | reverse complement strand
CCTTCATAAAGCAGATCGACGATCAGCTTGGTTTCGTGGAGGCATTCGAAATAGGCCATTTCGGGGGCGTAGCCCGCCTCGACCAATGTTTCGAAACCCGCCTGGATCAGGTGGGTGATGCCGCCGCAGAGCACCGCCTGTTCGCCGAACAGGTCGGTTTCGCACTCTTCCTTGAAGGTGGTTTCGATGATGCCGCTGCGGCCGCCACCGACTGCGGACGCATAGCTGAGGGCGAGCGCCTTGGCATAGCCGTTGCCGCTGTTGCCGGTCGCTTCCTGCGCGACCGCGATCAGGCAGGGAACGCCGCCGCCCTTCTGATATTCGCTGCGCACGGTATGGCCCGGACCCTTGGGGGCGACCATGAAGACGTCGATGTCGGGGCGCGCTTCGATCAGGCCGAAGTGGATGTTGAGGCCGTGCGCAAAGGCGAGCGCGGCGCCGGGCTTCATGTGGGGGCCGAGGTCATCGGCGTAGATTTTCGCCTGCAATTCGTCGGGGGCGGCGATCATGATGACGTCGGCCCATTCGGCGGCTTCCTTGTTCGACATGACCTTGAAGCCCGCGGCTTCGGCCTTTTTGGCGGTCGCCGAACCGGGGCGGAGCGCGATCGCAACTTCGCTGACGCCGCTGTCGCGCAGGTTCTGCGCATGGGCGTGACCCTGGCTGCCATAGCCGACGACGGCGACCTTCTTGCCCTTGATCAGATCCTGGTCGGCGTCGCGATCGTAATAGACTTGCATTGGATTAAACCCCTTCGTGTATTTGCTTGGTCGTCATCCCGGCGGAGGCCGGGATCCCGCCCTAGCGTCTATCTGCAACCGTGAGATCCCGGCCTTCGCCGGGATGACGAGGTTGGTGATGAATTCTAGAGCGCCTCCGACCCGCGGCCGATGGCGACGACGCCGGTGCGACCGACCTCGACCAGCCCGCATTCGCGCATCAGCGCGATGAAACGGTCGACCTTGTCGCTCGTCCCGGTGATTTCGAAGATGAAGCTGGTCAGCGTCGTGTCGACCACCTTGGCGCGAAAGACGTCGGCCATGCGCAGCGCCTCGATGCGCTTGTCGCCGGTGCCCGCGACCTTGACCAGCGCGATCTCGCGTTCGACATGCGCGCCGCCGTCGGCAAGGTCGGTGACCGAATGGACGGGGACGAGCCGGTCGAGCTGGGCGATGATCTGGTCGATCACCGCGGGCGGCCCCGACGTCACGATGGTGATGCGCGACAGCGCATGGTCGGCGCTGATGTCGGCGACGGTCAGGCTTTCGATATTATAGCCGCGCGCCGAGAATAGCCCGGTGATCTTGGCGAGAATGCCCGCTTCGTTATCGACGGTGACGGCGAGGACGTGGCGCTCGCCCGCTTCGGTTTTGATTTTCATGATGCAAACCTTCCCCTCTCCCCTTGCGGGAGAGGGATGTGGAGACTTGGCAGCTTGCTGCCTAGTCGAAGCTGGGTGAGGGGTTTGCGAGCCGTCGGCTCGCGCGGTCCAACGGACCGTTCCCCCTCTCTAAGACTTGCTAGGCGGCAAGCCGCCAAGCCAAGTCTTTTCTCCCCCGCCAGGGGGGAGAAGATTGAAGTTGCGATCATCACACCAGCGCTTTCGCTTCGTCGTCCATCGTGCCGGTGATGTCGTTCGGCTGGAGGATCATGTCGGTGTGCGCGGCGCCCGAGGGGATCATCGGGAAGCAGTTGGCGAGCTGCGCGACGCGGCAGTCGACGATCACCGGTCCCGGCGTGTCGATCATCTTCGCGATGCCGTCATCGAGCTCGCCCAGCGTGTCGATGCGCAGGCCGGTCCAGCCATAGGCGTCGGCGAGTTTGACGAAGTCGGGCAGGCTGTCCGAATAGCTGTTCGAATAGCGGCTTTCGTAGGTCAGTTCCTGCCACTGGCGGACCATGCCCATCCACTGGTTGTTGAGGATGAAGATCTTCACCGGCAGGCGGTACTGGCTGACCGTGCCCATTTCCTGGATGTTCATCTGGAGCGAGGCTTCGCCCGCGACGCAGATAACGAGGCGGTCGGGATGCGCGATCTGCGCGCCGACCGCGGCGGGAAAGCCATAGCCCATCGTGCCGAGCCCACCGCTGGTCAGCCAGCGGTTGGGGCTGTCGAAGTGGAAATGCTGCGCCGCCCACATCTGGTGCTGGCCGACCTCGGTGGTGATGATCGGGTCCATGCCGCGGGTCGCATCGAACAGCGCCTTGACCGCGCGCTGCGGCATGATTTCGGCGCTGTCTTCTTTCTTTTCGGGGAAGTCGAGGCAGCGCGTGGCGCGCCAGCCGTCGATGCGGCGCCACCATTCGCCAAGGTCGCGCGCCTTGTGACCCTTGTCGGCCCACGCCGCGATCAGCGCATCGAGCGCGCGCCCGGCGTCGCCGACGACCGCGAGGTCGACGGGGACGATCTTGTTGATCGAGCTGCGGTCGATGTCGATGTGGATCTTTTTGGAACCGGGCGAGAAAGCGTCGAGGCGGCCGGTGACGCGGTCGTCGAAGCGCGCGCCGACCGCGATGATCAGGTCGGCGCGGTTCATCGCCATATTGGCTTCATAGGTGCCGTGCATGCCGAGCATGCCGAGCCATTTGTCGTCGTCGGCCGGGAAGGCGCCGAGCCCCATCAAGGTCGAGGTAACCGGCGCGCCGGTGAGCTGGGCGAGCTGGCGCAGCGCGGCACTCGCATCGGGACCGGCGTTGATCACGCCGCCGCCGGTGTAGAAGATCGGGCGCTCGGATGCGGCGATCATCGCGACAGCCTGTGCGATGGCATCGGCGTCGGGATCGACCTGCGGACGATAGCTTTTGTGATCGATCCGGTTGGGGATCGAATAGCTGCCGGTTGCGACCTGGACGTTCTTCGGGATGTCGATGACCACCGGGCCGGGGCGGCCGTGGGTCGCGATATAAAAGGCCTCGTGCAGGATCGGGCCGAGCCGGTCAGGGTCCATCACCAGATAATTGTGCTTGGTGCAGTGGCGCGTGATGCCGACCGTGTCGCATTCCTGGAACGCATCGGTGCCGATCAAGGTCGTCGGCACCTGTCCCGTCAGCACGACCATCGGGATGGAGTCGAGCAGCGCATCGGTGATCCCGGTGACCGCATTGGTCGCGCCGGGGCCGGAGGTCACGAGGACGACGCCGGGCTTGCCGGTCGAGCGCGCATAGCCCTCTGCCGCATGGGTCGCGGCCTGTTCGTGGCGAACGAGGATGTGCTCGATCGTCGGGTGCTTGAAGAGCGCGTCGTAAATCGGAAGCACCGCGCCGCCCGGATAGCCGAACACTGTATCGACGCCAAGGTCGACCAGCGCCTGAACCACCATGTCGGCACCGCTCATTTCCGTCAAGAAGAAACTCCTTTCACCACAAAAGCGCAGCGCTTGTGCGCTGCAACAGGGTTGCGGGCAATAGGTATATGATTCTATCCTGTCAACAGCCTTTGACGTAATATAATTGCCAATTCATCAATAGAATCGTTGTTTAGTGACTCGGTGTGGCGGAGCCAGTCGGGCGGCGGCTGATTGCGGAACCAGGTATATTGGCGCTTGGCATATTGACGCGTCGCGGATTGAGCGCGAGTGAGCGCTTCGTTGCGGTCGACGGCGCCGGTCAGATAGGCGGCGATCTGCGGGACGCCGATCGCGCGCATCGCGGGAAGATCGGGGTCGAGGTTGCGGGCGAGCAGCGCTTCGACCTCGGCCATCGCGCCGCGGTCGAACATCTGGACCAGCCGCTGGTCGCAGCGATCGCGCAGCCAGTCGCGCGGCGGGAGGAGAATGAGCGGGGCGAGGGTGATCGTGTCGCCGATGCCGCCGGTGTGCGCAGTGTGCCAGTGACCGAGCGGGTGGCCGGTTGAGCGGACGACTTCGAGCGCGCGGGCGATGCGGGTGGTGTCGGTGGGATTGAGGCGCGCGGCGGTGTCGGGATCTTCGCAGGTGAGTGCAGCATAAGCGTCGACGACAGGCAAGGCGCGCACCGTAGCGCGAACATCGGCGTCGATCTCGGGGATCGGCGAAATGCCGTCGAGCAGGGTGCGGATATGCAAGCCGGTGCCGCCGACGAGGATCGGGATGTCGCCCGCGGCGTGCGCGGCGGCGATGGCGGCGCGCGCTTCGTCGGCCCAGCGCGCGGCATTATGCGCCTCGGCGGCGTCGATATGACCGAACAGGTGGTGCGGGATGCCCGCCATTTCGTCGTCGGTCGGGCGTGCCGACAAGATCGCGAGGTCGGCGTAAACCTGGCTCGCGTCGGCATTGATTACGACGCCGCGCCCGACGGCTTTTGCCACCGCCACCGCCAATGCGCTCTTGCCGCTGGCGGTGGGGCCGGCGATGATCGCGAGGGGCGGCGCGATACGGGGGGAAGGTGACATAGCCATATCCAGACTGGGACGCATAGCAGGCGCGATGCGGACGAGCGAGACGGCGCTTGCCCGCCCGCTCGCTAACCCGGCATTTTCACCGCCGCGCTTCGGTCGCCATGCGGACGGCCAGCGCGGCGAGGACGGTGCCCATGATCCAGCGCTGGACCAGCGCGAAGGACGGGCGCCGGACCAGAAAGCCGGCGATCGCCGCCGCGAATAATATGATGGCCGAATTGACCGCCACGCTGATGACAATCTGCACCGATCCCAGCACGAGCGCCTGGCCCAGGATCGATCCCGCGCCGGGGCTGATGAACTGCGGCAGCAGCGACAGATACATGACCGCGATCTTGGGGTTCAGCAGGTTGGTCAGGAATCCCATGAGGAACAGCTTGCCGGGCGCGTCCCGGTCCAGCGTCCGCACCTCGAATGGCGAGCGGCCGCCGGGGCGGACGGCCTGCCACGCCAGCCACAACAGATAGAGCGCGCCCGCGAAGCGAATGGCGTCATAGGCAAAGGGGATGGCCATGACGAGCGCGGTGATCCCCAATGCCGCGCACAGCATGTAAAAGACAAAGCCGAGCGCAACGCCGCCCAGCGAAATGAGGCCCGCCAAGCGACCCTGGCAAATGGTGCGCGAGATCAGATAGACCATGTTCGGCCCGGGGGTGAGCACCATTCCGAGCGCGATGAGGGCAAAGGCAAGCAGATGATTGGTTTCGGGCATCGTGTTCCTCCAGACCGGATCGATGCCCAGACGCGCGGCGGCTTGCTGTCGCGCTCCCCGATGGTGCCCCATCTTCAGCGTCAGTCACGCGAACGGGCCATGCCTATCCCCGGCGCCGTCACCGCCGCAATCATGATGATCTTTACCTGGCTAAACCTGCTCTTTCGCCTCGCGATGGATTTCAGGCTGAGCGTCGGCAATCGCTCTTGCCGCTGACAGAGCGGGCCGCGATAAGGGGCCGCATCGCAGCCCGCAAAGCCAGGAAAGGGAGCCGCCATGTTCGTCGCGACGCTGATCGCAGCTGGAAAGCTGACCGACGAGGTGGTTCGCGAAGCGATCGACCGGCTCGACGCCACAGGCCATGACGTCGGCGCGCCGCACTGGCTGGACGAGGGCGACGCCGCCGATATCGTCTTTCACGGCAGCTTGGTCAGCGCGCGCAAGGAACTGGCGCTGATGGACCATGGATCGCTCGACACGATCGTCCAGCCGCAGGGCGACCGCACCAAGAAACTGATTATCGCCGACATGGATTCGACAATGATCACCGTCGAATGCATCGACGAACTGGCGGACTATGCCGGGCTGAAGCCCGAGATCGCGGCGATCACCGAGCGCGCGATGCGCGGCGAGCTGGATTTCCGCGCGGCGCTGATCGAGCGGGTTGGGTTGCTGGCGGGAATGCCCGAGGCGACGTTGGTCGAATGCCGGATGGAGCGCGTGAAGCTGACGCGCGGGGCGCGGACGCTGGTGCAGACGATGAAGGCGCATGGCGCGTGGTCGGTGCTGGTGTCGGGGGGCTTCATGCCGTTTGCCGGGCCGGTCGGCGAGGCGATCGGGTTCGATAAGGTGGTCGCGAACGAGCTGGAGATTAAGGGCGGCAAGCTGACCGGCAAGGTGATCGAGCCGATCGTCGACAGTGCGGCGAAGCTGGAAACGCTGAAGGCCGAGGCGGCGAAGCACGGCCTGCCGCTCGCCGACACGCTGGCGGTCGGCGACGGCGCGAACGATATTCCGATGATCACGTCGGCCGGGCTGGGGATCGGCTATTATCCGCACCCGGCGGCGGCGGAAGCTGCCGCGGCGGTGGTACGACACCATGACCTGACCGCGCTGTTGTGGGCGCAGGGCTATCCCCGGCGGAGCTGGGTGCTGGGGTAGGGCGGGGGTCTCGGCAACGCGCTGCCCGATTTCGCGATCTTCCCCTGAGGGGGAGCGGTTCTTCTTTTGAAGGACCACTCACCACCCGCGATGGGCACTTCACCGGTACCGGTACGCCAAAGCGGCAGCGCGAGCGGTGGCGGCGGGCTATGGGGTGACGTGTCCGTCGTTACCGGGAGGGCCAGCATGAAAATTCAGGGTACAGGACACGCATTGCCGGCCCAGCCCAAGCCAGTGGCGACCGGTCAAGGCGCCGCCCGGTTCGACGCCGCCCTGCGCGATTTTGCGAATATGACGCGCGGCGATTTGTTCGGGTGGATGAACGAGCGGATCAGGGCGGGCGAACTGTCGCTGGACGACAGCTCGGGATTGCTGGCGCTGTCGGGTGGCGGCGGAATCGGGGCGATCGGGTCGGGCTCACCCGAGACTGTGCCGCCTGACGATCAGGAGCGCGTCAATTTTTTTCAACTGGCCCAGGACCGCATCGCGGCGGCGCGGCATCGCCGCGAGGATGGCGTGGAAGCCGCCTATTTGGTCGCGCTGGGCATCATGCAGCGATTTCAGGCTCCGTCCTAACCTCCTACTCGGCCGAGATTTCGTCGGAAAGCCATCCCCGGAACCGCGCCATCGCGTCGCTCTCCGCTCGCGATAGCAGGCGGGTGAGCCAGTAGCGGCCGGCGTCGATAGTCGTGGCGAAGGGCTGCACCAGCGTCTCGGCCGCCAACTCGCGCGTGAACATCGCGGGCGGGGCGAGGGCGATGCCCTGGCCTGCGGCGGCGGCGGCGGCCATCAGCGCCGAACTGTCGAACATCGGGCCGCGCAGGACCGGGGCGGGGACGCCCGCGGCGGTGAACCACAGCGCCCATTCGTCGGCGCGGTATGAGCGCAGCAGGCGTTCGGGGATCAGGTCGGCGGGGGTTTTGAGCCGCGCGGCGATGGCGGGCGTGCAGAGCGGGGTCATCGGCGCGGCGAGCAGAGGCTGTGCATGGGTGCCGTGCCAGGCACCGTCGCCGAAGCGGATCGCATAGTCGAGCGCCTCGCCCGCGAGATCGACGCGGTTGTTGTTGGTTGAGATGCGCAGGTCAATGGCGGGATATGCGCGAGCGAAGGCGTCGAGACGCGGCAGCAGCCAGCCGGTGGCGAAGGTGCCGACGACGCCAACCTTCAATGTCTCGCGGAAGCGCCCGTCGGCATATTGATCGAGCGTCGCGGCGACGCGGTCGAAGGCGTCGGCGACGACGGGAACAAGCGCCTGTCCCTCGTCGGTGAGCGCAAGGCCGCGCGGCAGGCGGTGGAACAGGCGGGTGCCGAGGCGGCGTTCGAGCTGCGCGACCTGATGGCTGACCGCGCCCTGGCTGACGCACAGCTCGATCGCGGCGCGGGTAAAGTTGAGGTGGCGCGCCGCAGCCTCGAAAGCACGCAGGGCGTTGAGCGGGAGTTGGGCACGGTCCATCGTCAATCCATGAATAAATCTCATGGCCTTGTCGAGAAATGATGCTTTGTTGCCCGGTTGCCGGCTCGGTTATCTGGCGGCGAAGGGAGACATATATGATCGCCATGATGACAGTCGCGGCCTGGTTGGCCGGTGTGCAACAGATGCCGTTGCCTATCGTCGAAATGCCCGACGCCGCGATGGTGGCCGGCGGGGTGAGTGCCGCTGCCGACGACCCACTGACGCGTCCAATCGGCGGTGCTAGGGCAACCGAATGGTTGACGCCTGTCCCCCCGGAACGGCTTTTCGGCAACAGCTATCTGGTTGGCTTCGCCGGGTTGAGCGTCGCGCTGATCGACACGGGCGACGGGCTGGTGCTGGTCGATGGCGCGTTGCCGCAGTCGGCCGCGGCGGTGCTCGCCAATGTCCGGGCGCTGGGGTTCGATCCCAGAGACATCAAATTTATTCTGAGCACCGAACCGCACTGGGACCATGCCGGCGGCCTGGCGGCGCTGGCGCGCGACACCGGCGCGACCGTCGTCGCGAGCAAACGGGGTGCGGAAGGATTGCGGACCGGGAAGCATGCGGCCGACGACCCGCAACTGGGCTATGGCGGCAGCTGGCCCGCGGTGACGACGCCGATCCGCATCATGAAGGACGGCGAGGTTCTGCCGCTGGGCACGGCGCGGATCGCGGCCCGCGCGACACCGGGGCATACGATGGGCAGCATGAGCTGGAGCTGGCAGGCGTGCGAGGGCAAGACGTGCAAGGAAATCGTCTTTGCCGCGAGCCTGAACCCGGTGTCGGCCGACGACTATCGATTCAGCAGCGCGGCGGGCGCGCCGTTCGTGGCGGGATTTGCGCGCAGCTATCGAACCATGGGCCGACTGAAATGCGATATGCTGGTTACGGCGCATCCCGACAATGCGGGCGACGGGCGGTATAATTCCGCTCCGGGGGCGTGCCGCGCCTATGCCGAGCGGTCGCGCCAGGCGCTGGCCAAGCGGCTGGCGGCGGAGAAGGCGGACGCAGCGAAGTAGCGGGCTGCTGATCCTCCCTGTCGCGCAGCGATGGGGAGGTGGCAGTCCGCAGGACTGACGGAGGGGCTTTGGCGCTGACGTCGCTGCCCCTCCACCCCTTGCTTCGCAAGCGGTCCCGCTGGCGCTGCGCGCCGTCTGCGACTCCCCCATGGCTTTGCCACAGGGAGGATTTGGTTCTATTTATCGACCACCAGACACGCTTGCCCGCTCTTGGCGAGCGCGGCGCAGAAGTTGTTCGCCTCGCCCTTGTTGGCAAAGCCGCCGGTCTGCAGGCGGGTGACGTTGCCGGTCTTGACATACAGCGGCTGTCGTTCCGCGACCGCCGGATGTTTTTTACCGAGCGCGGCCCACAGGTTGCGCGCGTTCGCCTCGACGCCGAAGGCGCCGAGCTGCGCGCGCCACGGGCTGTTGCCGCCGCCGGGGCGGGCGGGGGTCGGCGTTTCCACGACGGCGATAGGGTCATTGTTGCGCGGCGCCGGGCGCGGCTTCGCGGTTGCAGGACCGGAGGCACCGCTTTCAGGCGGCGGCGCATAGCTGGTACCGGGCGTCGTTCCGGCGGAGGCGGCTGCGGCGTCGGCGGCCGCTTCGGCGGCGGCCGTGGCCGCAGCGGTTGCAGCGGGCGACGACAGGACAGGGGTGGCGGTTGCGCGGGGCGTCGCCGGGGCGGACGGAACAACCGGCGGCGGTGTATAGCTGGTGCCGGGCGCCGAGGCGGGCAAGCTGGCGGTCTTGATCGGCGAGGCCGGCGCGGGTTGCGGTGCCGACGGCGCTGCCGCGTTGACCGCCGCCAGCCGCGCGCGCGCTTCGCTCTTTTCGATTTCGGGCAGCATTGCGAGACCGCGCTGGCGCTGGTCGAGCGGGATCAAGCTGTCGAGCTGCGCCAGCCGCGCCGATGCGATCGAAAGCCCCGCATCGCTGGCGCGCTTGGTCAGCGCATAGGCGCGCGGCCAGTCCTGCGGCGCGAGGTCGCCGTTGAACAGCGCGGTGCCGAGGACATATTGCGCGCGCGGTTCGCCGCGTTCGGCCGAGCGGTTGATGTAGGGCATCGCCTCCTTGCGGCGATTGGCGGTGAAGAGCACCAGGCCCAAATTGTCTTCGGCCTGCAAATGGCCCTGTTTCGCGGCGCGGCGGTACCAGCTTTCGGCCTGCGCCAGATCGGTCGGGACCCCGCGGCCCAGCTTGTACGCCTGCCCCAGATTGAACTGGGCGTCGGCGTCGCCCGCCAGTGCTTCGGGACGCCAGGCGGCGACGGCGGCCTGATAGTCGCCGCGTTGCCAGGCATCGACGCCGTCCTTGACATCGGCCATGGCGGGCGGCGCGAGCATCGATACCGCCAGCAGTGGCAGCGCGAACGCAACGGCGGAGCGGAATGAACGCATTTTATTCTCCAATGACTTGCATCGCTGCAGTCCCCGGGCTTCCGGTACGCCAAAATGGCTAACACGGCGTTATCGACGCGCGCCATATAGCATATTTGATCCATTTCGGGACAAACTGCCATTGTCCCCTTGTTAACCATGGCGGCGAGTGGGTCGTTCACCTTCTTTTTATCATCGTTAACTCAATTTTAGCGCCCCGCATGGCATTCCCCCGCCAATTCGTGATTTTTCAGGGGGACAGCTGTGCGCGTTTTGGCATTGGCTTCACAAAAGGGCGGGTCGGGAAAAACGACCTTGTCGGGGCATCTCGCAGTACAGGCGCAGCTCGCAGGTGCCGGGCCGGTCGTCCTGATCGACATCGACCCGCAGGGTTCGCTCGCCGACTGGTGGAACGAACGCGAAACCGATCTGCCGGCCTTTGCGCAAACCACCGTGGCGCGGCTGGCGTCGGACCTGGAAATCCTGCGTCAGCAGGGCTTCAAGCTGGCGGTCATCGACACACCACCTGCCATTACGATGGCGATCCAGAGCGTGATTTCGGTCGCCGAACTGATCGTCGTGCCGACCCGGCCCAGCCCGCACGACCTGCGCGCCGTCGGCGCCACCGTCGACCTGTGCGAACGCGCGGGCAAGCCGCTGGTATTCGTCGTCAATGCCGCCACCCCGAAAGCGAAAATCACCAGCGAGGCCGCGGTCGCGCTGTCGCAGCACGGCACCGTCGCGCCGGTCACGCTGCACCACCGCACCGATTATGCAGCGTCGATGATCGACGGCCGCACGGTGATGGAAGTCGATCCCAATGGCCGATCGGCCGACGAGATCCGCCAGCTGTGGACCTATATCAACGATCGGCTGGAAAAGAACTTCCGCCGCACCGTATTCGCCGCGCCGGTTCCGACGCAGGGCAATTACGGCGCGGTCCGTCCGATGGGCGGGGGCTTTGGCCGCCGCATCGCTGGCCAGTGACGGAAGGGATCGGAACCATGGGCGAACCGAAACCCCTCGCATCGCTGAGCGCCGGCCTGTTGGCCCGCAAGGGCGGCGCACGACCCGCCATGCGCCGCCAGCCGCTGGGCAGCGGCCCTGCGCCGCTCGGCGCCACCGGCTATGACGACCTGGGCTGGAACGACATGGGTTATGATGTCGACCCCGACCAGTCGGGCGAACCGGCGCGGATGCTCGACCTCAAGCCGTTGCTGACCGGGTCGGTGCTGGCGCACAATGTCGAGGCCGAACATGCGGTCGATGAAAGCGTCGGCCACGAGCTGACCGATGCGGTCGCGGAAGACCATGCCGCCGAGGATTTCAGCGCCCCTGCCCATGAGGCCGAAGCCGCCGAAGTGCCCGAAATCGTCCGCCAGCAGGAATCGCTGATCGATCGCGTCGCCGCCGTGGCGCGCAAGGTCGAGGCGCGGCCCGTCGTGACCGCGAAGAAGGAAAAGGCGCCGCGAGTGCTGCGTGCCCGCGAAAAGGCGGCATTCACGCTGCGTCTCGACGCCGAGCGGCATCTGCGGCGGCGGCTGGCGAGTGCTGTCACGAACCGGTCGTCGCAGGTGATCCTGACCGACCTGCTCGACGAATATCTGTCCACGCTGCCCGAAATCGACGCGATGGCCAGCCGCCTGCCGGCGGCACGACCGCTGCGTCAGACGAAGTCGCGCTGATCCAACAAGGGGAACCTGGTGATGAACCGCAAAATGCTGAAGAATTTGGCCGTATCGGGCTTTGTCCTGAGCGTCGCCACCGGCTGCAGCGGGATGGGCGCCATGGCCGACGCGCCGTCGCGCGCGGCAGGAAAGCCCGCAGTGGCGGGCAAATCGGCATCGCAGGCACGCGCAGCGCTGGAATCCGGCAAGGCCGGCAAGGCGGTCGCACTGGCCGAAGCCGCCGTCGAAGCCAGTCCACGCGATCCGGGTTTTCGCGCGCTGCTCGGCCAGGCTTATCTGAACGAAGGCCGCTTTACATCGGCCACCACCGCGCTTGAAGAAGCGATGGAGTTGGGCGCGACCGACAGCAACACGGTGATTGCGCTGGCCCTGGCCCATATTGCCCAGAACAAACCCGGCGCCGCCGTATCACTGCTTCAGGAACATCGGAACACGATCCCCGCTTCGGACATCGGGCTGGCACTCGCGCTCGCCGGCGACAGCGAGAGCGCGATCTATGTGCTGAGCGAAGCCGCACGCGCGCCCGACGCCAATGCCCGGACGCGCCAGAATCTGGCGCTGGCGCTGGCGCTGTCGGGCCGCTGGGCCCAGGCACGCATCTATGCGTCACAGGATCTGTCGCTCGCCAAGGTCGAATCGCGGATGGCCGAATGGTCCAAACTCGCGGAAACGCCGAATTCGCAGGCGCGGGTGGCCAGCCTGATCGGTACCGAAGCGCGCGCCGACGCCGGGATGCCGGTCCGTCTGGCGCTGAACAATTACAGCGAAACCCAGTTGGCTTTTGCGCCCGCCGCCGATCCGGCGCCGGTTGCGACCTATGCACCGCCGCCGGTGGCACTGGCCGATGCGGGCAGCGCCATTCGCAGCGTCGAATTGCCGATGCCCGAACGCAACGCCGACGGCGTCGTGCCGGTCACTGAATTGCCGCAGCCGAAAGCCGCTGGCGAGGTCATCATGGCCGACGCCGCGCCCTATCGCGCTGCCCCACGGGTAGTCGGGGAAGGACGAATCCGTCCCGCGCAGCAGCAGGCGCTGGAACTCGCGACGGTGCTGATCCCGCGCGCGATGGCGTTCGACAGCAAAAAACCGTCGGGTTGGGCGGTTCAGCTGGGTGCCTATGACAGCCTGGGTATCGCGAAGGAAAAATGGAGCGGACTGCAAAAGCGCAGCACGATGCTGGCCAGCTTCCCCGCGTCGAGCCACGCCGCGAAAGTCAACGGTCGGACCTTCTATCGCCTGACCGTCAACGGTCTGGCGAGCCGCGCCGATGCCACGGCATTGTGCAACGAGTTGAAGGCGAAAGGCCAGGCGTGTTTCATCCGCGCGATGGGCGGCGCCGAGAATATCCAGTGGGCGGCGAAGGCGAACCCGGTGCGGCTCGCGTCGCGCTGAACACGTCAATTCGGGTCGAAAAGGGGCGTGGCCGGAAGGCTGCGCCCCTTTTGTTTTGGAGTGGCCGGTTGCGACCGATTGCGGTCTTTTGCCCGAAGGGCAGTGTCAGAATAGGATTCGCGCAGAGGCGCAGAGATCGCAAAGTTGAAGCGCCTTCCCTTTGCGATCTCTGCGCCTCTGCGCGAATTTTACAGAACGCCGCGTTTCGACCGGTTGCGGACGTAATATGCTCCCCATCGACTTGCGATGGGGAGGTGGCAGCCCGCAGGGCTGACGGAGGGGCCGCGACGTTGCTGCCCCTCCACCACCGCCTGCGGCGGCGGTCCCCCTCCCCATCGCAAGTCGATGGGGAGGATTTTCAACGTCCACTCCCCCGCCGCAAACCAGACCTAGCGGATCCGAACGCCGCCTTTCCACATCGCCGTCGCGCGCCCTTGCACGGGCATGCCGTCGAAGGGGGTGTTGCCTGCATAAGCCGCCATTTTCTTGGCATCGACCTGCCACGGGGTATCCGGATCGATCAGAATGAGGTCGGCCTCCATGCCGGCTGCCAGCTTTCCGGCCCCGATGCCGAGCAGGCAGGCGGGGGTGGTGGCGAGCAGGTCGAACAGGCGCGCGGGGGTGATATGCCCGTCGCGGACGAGGTTCAGGCCGAGCGCGAGCAAGGTTTCGGCGCCGGCCATGCCGGGCTGCGCCTCGGCAAAGGGCAGGCGCTTGTCCTCGGGGCCGCGTGGGTCGTGGCCTGACGAGAGGATATCGATGGTGCCGTCGGCGACTGCGGCGAGGCAGGCCTGGCGGTCGTCCTCGCTGCGCAGCGGCGGCGACAGGCGGGCAAAGGTGCGGAAATCGCCGATCGCGGTGTCGGACAGGAACAGATGCGCGGGGGTGATGCCGCAGAGGACGGGCAGCCCCTTGGCCTTGGCGGCGCGGATCAGGTCGAGCCCGCGTGCGGTCGTGATCTGGCGGAAATGGACGGGGGCGCCGGTCTCCTCGACGAGCGCGAGGTCGCGGGCGATCGCCATGGCCTCGGCGATCGCGGGGGCGGAGGCGAGGCCGAGGCGCGTTGCCATCTCCCCGTCGGTCGCGACGGCGCCCGCGGTCAGTCCTTCGTCCTCGGCATGGATGATCGTGACGAGGCCGAGCGAGGCGGCGTAGGCGAGGACGCGGCGCATCACGCCGCTGTCGGCGATGCGGGTCCGGCCGGTGGCGATGGCGCGCGCGCCGGCGCTCTTCATCAGGCCGATTTCGGCGAGTTCCTTGCCCGCGAGACCTTTGGTCGCGGCGGCGAGGGGATGGACCCACAGGTCGGGCTTGCCGCCCTTGGCAGCGCGCTCGACCAGGCCGGGGTCGTCGAGCGGCCCGGCGTCGGGCATCAGCGCGGCGCGGGTGATGCCGCCGAAGTGAAAGGCGGGTTTGTCGGTCGCGAAGACACCCAGGTCGATGATGCCGGGGGCGAGCCACTGGCCATTGGCATCGACCGTTTCGGTGCCGTCGGGCGTCTCGGTGGGGTTGAGCGCCGCAATCCTGCCGCCGGTGACAAGCAGGCTGCCGCTCTCGCCGCCGAGCAGGCGCGCGTTGGTGATCAGAAGCGGCTTCAGTTCCATCCCGCGACCCCCCGCTGGCGGCGCGTCAAGATGTCCAGGCACGCCATGCGGACCGCGACCCCCATCTCGACCTGTTCGGTAATTGTCGAGCGGGTGGGGTGGTCGGCGATACCGCTGTCGATCTCGACCCCGCGGTTCATCGGGCCGGGGTGCATGACGATTGCCTCGGGCTTGGCTTTCTCGAGGCGCTTCGGCGTGAGGCCGTAGAGCGCATGATATTCGCGCGCCGAGGGCAAATAGGCGCCATCCATGCGCTCGTTCTGAAGGCGGAGCATCATCACGACATCGGCGTCCATCAGCCCTTCGTCCATGTCGGTGAAAGTCGTGACGTGCATGCGATCCATCGCGGGGGGCGTGAGCGTCGGCGGCGCGACGATGCGTACCTCGTTGCCGAGCAGGGTGAGCGCGAGGATGTTCGAGCGCGCGACGCGGCTGTGGAGGACGTCGCCGCAGATCGCGATGGTGAGGCCTTCGACGCGGCCCAAGCGGCGACGGATCGTCAGCGCGTCGAGCAATGCCTGCGTCGGATGCTCGTGGCGGCCGTCGCCGGCGTTGAGTACCGGGCAATCGACCTTGTCGGCGATCAGTTGCACCGCGCCGGAACTGCCGTGCCGGATGACCATCGCGTCGGCGCGCATTGCGTTCAGCGTCATCGCGGTGTCGATCAGCGTCTCGCCCTTTTTCACGCTCGACTGCGCGGCGTGCATGTTGACGACATCGGCGCCGAGGCGTTTGCCGGCGATTTCGAACGACAGCAAAGTGCGGGTCGAATTTTCGAAAAAGGCGTTGATGATCGTCAGCCCCGCGAGGCGGTCGTCATGCTTTGCGGCGCCGCTGCGGTTCATGTCGACCCATTGTTCGGCGGCATCGAGGACGTAGCTGATCTCCCAAGGGGTCAACTGGGCGATGCCGATCAGATGGCGATGGCGAAAGGCATCGCCGCCGGGCGGATAGTCGCTGGCGGGTCGGTTTGTTGCGCTTGTCATTAAAGCCGAGCGTTTAGGCAGGACGGGGCAAATAGGCAAGCGCCGCGGTGACGAGCGGACCCAATAATCCGAGCGCCCAAAGTCCGATCAAAATGATCTGGAGCCAGAGCCAGATCAACATCCAGGTGGCAAAGGGCTGCTTGCGTGTCTTGTGTCGGACAAGGCGCGCGGCAAGGACGGTGCCGAAGGCGCCGCCCAAGAAGGCCCAGAGCAACAGGGTGGATTCCGGTATGCGGCGCACAGCGGCTTCGGCGCGTCGTTTGTCGGCGACCATCAGGCCAAAGGCGATGCCGTTCACCGCTCCAAGCCAATAGGCGATATACTGAGTCACGCGCGCGTCATCGCGTCGATCGCGCCTTGCAGGATGAAGGCCGCTGCGGCGCTGTCGACCCGTTCGGCGCGTTTGGCGCGGCTGACGTCGGCGGCGATCATCGCGCGCTCGACCGCAGCAGTCGACCAGCGTTCATCCCAGAGCAGGATGGGGAGGCCGAGCGGGAGCAGGTTGCGCGCGAAGGCGCGCGTGCTTTGGGTGCGCGGGCTGTCGGTGCCGTCCATGTTGAGCGGCAGGCCGACGACGAGGCCGACGATCGCGTGGGCGGTGAGAACCGATTTGAGCGTTGCGAGATCGGCGGCGAATTTCTTGCGGATGATCGTCTTGTCGGGGGTCGCGAAGCTCCAGTTCACATCGCAGGTCGCGACCCCGATCGTCTTGGTGCCGACGTCGAGGCCGATCAGGCGACCGCCGGTCGGGAAGTTCGCGGCGAAGTCGGGGGCGGCGGTGGTGATCATGATGCTGCCATTACCTCCCAAACCCCGTCATTGCGAGGAGCGAAGCGACGCGGCAATCCAGAGCGTGCGTAAACCGCTCTGGATTGCTTCGCTCCGCTCGCAATGACGGATTCAGGTCGCAGGCGTTGCGACTGCGGCCGGGGTTGCCGCCGGCACCGCCGCCGGGGGCACCGGCGACGGTTTGCCCTCGAACGCCGCCAGCCGTCGCAGCGCATCGGCGCGGGTGTTCGCCCAGAACAGGGCGATGTCAAAGACGTGGTAATTGTTGCCGGGCAGAACATAGCTGGGCGCATAGTCCTTTGCGATGTCGGCGCGACCGATCATCAACAGGCCGCGCGTGTCATCACATCGGGCGCCGATCTTTCCGGCAAATAGCGCCCCCGCCTTGAAGCCGTCGACGGGTTTCAGCGTGCCGATATTGGCGTCGGGCGCGGCTTCGCTGTCGGGGACGCCGGTCAGCGGATTGGTACACAGCATCCGCGTGTCGGCACGCGGGCGACCGTCGAACCCGATGGTCCCGTCATAGGCGTCGAGCACCATCTGCGGGTCGGCGGGTTCGGCGAAGCTGACCCATGACAGGATGCAGCCCTTTTCATCCGGGGCCTGGCAGGCGGGCAGGCCGAGCCCAGCGATATCGGTATCGACCGAGACCGGCCAGCCGATGACATAGACCGCGACGATCCGCCGGGCGAGCGGGGTGCGCGCGATCCGGTTCTTGAGCAAAGTCGTCAGATGAAGTGCGCCCTGGCTGTGCCCGGCGAGGATGATCGGCTTGTTCGCCGGGACGGCGGCGAGGAAGGCGTCGAAGGCCTGTTCGACATCGCGATAGGCCGCGTCGATCGCCTTGCCCGCGGTTACGCGGTCGCTGGCCAGGAAGGCGCCGAGCGTCGCCTGGCGATAGCGCGGCGCCCAAACCTGTCCGGCATCGGCAAAGGCGCTTGCCATGCCCTGCATGAACAGGGTCGCGCGATAATTGGCGTCGCGGTCGTCGAGCGGCGCGTTCCAGCTCGACCGGCTGTAATAGCTGGTCGGGTGGACAAAGAAGATTGCGGCATCGCCCCTCGTGAACGCGTCCTCTGCCGAAGCCGATGCAGCATTTGCCGGCGGAACCAGCGCATCGGTTGCGGCCTTCGCGCTGTCGGGTGCGCGGGCATCGGCGTCTTCCCCGGCCGGGCGCCAGTCCGACGGGTCGTTTTCGATGCCGGGGCGCGAGAACCACATCTTCGGGTCATCATAGGCATTGGGTTCGGCCGCCCTTTGTTCGACAAACGCAGTGCTGGGAACAAGCGCGGTTCGGGCAAACCAGCCCGGGAACAGCTGATAGGCGACACCCGCCGCCAGCAGGAGAAAGATGATGACGGCGATGACGTAGAGAAATTTGCGGGCCAATGCGGGCTCCATGTGATCGAAAGGGGGAGAGAACTGGAGCGCTGTTTGACTTGCGCTGCCCTGCAAAACAAGCCCAGATGTGGGGCATGACCGACGCGCCCGCAAGCACGGCACCTGCCGATTCGCCCCGAAGTTCTGCACGTCTGGACGACAATGATCCGCCCTGGCCGTTGCGGCCGTGGATCATGGCCGCAATCTGCGCGGTCGCAGGGCTGTTTTTTCACCTGCTTGTCGACCATCATTATGATGATGCACTGGCGCATTGGCGCAGCGCGCTGGCGACCGCGGTGGCGGTGACGACGGTCGTTTTCGTGCTGGGGGTGGAACTTCGCCGCTGGCATTGGGCACTGGGATTTGCGCTGCTGTGGGGTCTGGTGCTGGGGCTCATCGCGTGGCAGACCGCCGCCTATAATCTGCAGGGCAATCCGGTCGAATGGCCCTTCTGGTCGGGGATGCTGGCGGTGCTGGTGGCGACGCCGCTGTTCCAGACGCGCCGCGATGTGGCGCCCGACTGGCGCTTCTGGAAATTGTGGGCGATGCCTTATGCGCGGCTGCACAGCCATGCGTGGACCGACGCGGTGATCGGCGCGGCGAGCCTGGCCTTTGTCGGCATCACCTTCCTGCTTGTCGTCCTGATCGGGCAGATGTTCAAGCTGATCGGCATCACGCTGATCCAGGATTTGCTCAACGACGAATGGTTCGGGTGGATGCTCGCGGGGGCGGCGTTCGGCGGCGCCGTCGGTTTGCTGCGCGAGCGCGACAGGCTGGTTTCGACCTTGCAGCGGCTGGTGATGATCGTGCTTGCGGTGCTGGCGCCGGTGCTGGCGGTCGCGCTGGTGCTGTTCCTGCTTTCACTTGCGGGAACGGGGCTGCAAAAGCTTTGGGATTCGGGCTTTTCGACCGCCGCGCTGATGATGGCGGTGGCGGCCTTTGCGGTGCTGCTCGCCAACGCGGTGATCGGCAACGGCGACGACGACCGCGCGACCAATCCGGCGCTGCGCTGGGCGGCGCCGGTGCTGGCGGTCGCGGTGCTGCCGCTTTCGGTCATCGCCGTTTATTCGATGATGCTGCGGATCGGCCAATATGGCTGGACGCCCGAGCGTATATGGGGCGTGATCGCGGCGGCGATCGCGCTCGCTTATGGTCTGGCAGGTCTGTCGGCGGTGGTGCGCGGTCGGCGCGATTTCGACGACTGGCTGCGGCCCTTGCAGCAAAAGCTGGCGATCGCGCTGATGGTGCTCGCGCTGTTCCTTGCGCTGCCGATCGTCGATTTCGGCGCGATCTCGACGCGTGACCAGCTGGCGCGGTTGCAGTCGGGCAAGGTTGCCGCGGACAAGTTCGACTGGGCAGCGATGGCGTTCGATTTCGGACCCGCGGGCCGGGCGGCGCTCGCCGAGCTGGCAAAGGCGCCGCAAAAGGACCGCGCCGATGCGGCAAGGGCGGCGCTGGCGGCGAAGAATCGCTGGGACCTGACCGGACCTGGCGCGCCCGTGCCGATGCGCCCGCTGGCCGAACGGATGCGGGTGCTGCCCGAAGGGCGCGTCCTGCCCGCCGCGGCGATCGATCGCATCGCCAGCACCTATATGTGCAGCCGCGCCAAGGCGTGTGTCGCGGTCTGGCTGGCGGACGACCGCGTGGCGGTGCTGGGGCAGGAAGCTCCCGGCCAAACGCTGCGGTTCGACTTCATATCGAAGAATCAGGACGGGCGCTGGGTGCAGGGCGACAAGGTGCGCGACACCCGCCCGGCGCGGCCGGGTCTCGACTTGTCGACGGCGACGGTCGAAGTCGAGACCGTCGAACAACGGCGCATATTGGTGAACGGAACGCCGGAATCGGCGGTGTTCGAATAGCCACGGCTTGAAGCGCGCGGGGCGTGGTGCTAGCGGCGCTGCTTCTCCCGATAAGGCGAAATATATGGCAATCGATCAGGCAACGGTCAGGAAAATAGCGTCGCTGGCGCGCATCGCGATCAGCGATGCCGAAGCCGCGGCGATGGAAGGCGAATTGAACGGCATTTTGGGCTGGGTCGAACAACTCGGCGAGGTCGATGTGACCGGGGTCGAGCCGATGACCGCGGTGATCCCGAACACGCTGCGGCTGCGCGACGATGTGATCGACGCCGATCCGTTGACTGGCGGCAACCGCCGCGATGATATTCTGGCCAATGCGCCTGCCGCGCAGCATGGCTTCTTTGGCGTGCCCAAGGTGATCGAATAATGACCGACCTGACCAATCTGACCGTCGCGCAGATCCGCGACGGGCACCGCGCGGGCGATTTCAGCGCCGTCGAAGTGGCGGAGGCGTTCAACGCCAATGTCGCGGGCGCAAAGGCGCTCAATGCCTTTATCGTCGAGACCCCCGAGCATGCGCTGGCGGCGGCGAAGCAGGCCGACGCCGACCGCGCGGCGGGGACGCTGAAGCCGCTTTCGGGCGTGCCGATCGGGATGAAGGACCTGTTCTGCACCAACGGCGTGCAGACGACTGCCGCAAGCCATATCCTCGAAGGTTTCGTGCCGCGCTATGAATCGACCGTCAGCCAGAAATTGTGGGACGCGGGCGCGGGGATGCTGGGCAAGCTGAACCTCGACCAGTTCGCGATGGGGTCGTCGAACGAGACTTCCTACTTTGGCAATGTCATCAGCCCGTGGCGGCGCAAGGACGGCGGCAACGCCGCGCTGGCGCCGGGCGGATCGTCGGGTGGCAGCTCGTCGGCGATCGCGGCGCGGCTGTGTCCCGCGGCAACGGGGACCGACACCGGCGGGTCGATCCGCCAGCCCGCGGCCTTCACCGGCATTTCGGGGATCAAGCCGACCTATGGCCGCTGCTCGCGCTGGGGGATCGTGGCGTTCGCCAGCTCGCTCGATCAGGCGGGACCGATGGCGCGCGATGTGCGCGATTGCGCGATCATGCTCGAGAATATGGCGGGTTTCGATCCGAAGGACGCGACCAGCCTGGACATGGCGGTGCCCAATTGGGAAGCCGCTTTGTTGGGCGATCTCAAGGGCAAGACGGTCGGGATTCCCAAAGAATATCGGCTGGAGGGTATCGATCCCGACATCGACGCGATGTGGGATGCGGGGATCGCGATGCTGAAGGATGCGGGGGCCGCGGTCGTCGAGATCAGCCTGCCGCACACCAAATATGCACTGCCCGCCTATTATATCATCGCGCCCGCCGAGGCGTCGTCGAACCTCGCGCGTTATGACGGTGTGCGGTACGGTTTGCGCGACCTGCCCGATGGGGCGGGGTTGCAGGACATGTACGCCGCGACGCGCGCCGACGGTTTCGGGGCCGAGGTCAAGCGCCGCATCATGATCGGCACCTATGTGCTGTCGGCGGGCTTTTACGACGCCTATTACACCCAGGCGCAGAAGGTGCGGACGCTGATCGCGCGCGATTTCGAGCAGGCGTTCGGGGTGTGCGACGTGATCCTGGCGCCGACCGCGCCGTCGGCGGCGTTCGGGCTGAGCGAGAAGATGGCCGATCCGCTGGCGATGTATTTGAACGACGTGTTCGCGGTGCCCGCGAGCCTCGCGGGGCTGCCCGCAATGTCGGTCCCCGCAGCGCTGAACCGCGAAGGGCTGCCGCTGGGCTTGCAGATCATCGGCAAGGCGTTCGACGAGCAGGGCGTGCTGAATGCCGGGCTGGCGATCGAGGAACGCGCGGGCTTTACGGCGCGGGCGGAGAAATGGTGGTAATTTAGTGGTGTGCTCCTGCGAACGCAGGAGCCCAGGGCGGCCTAGCGCTGCCCCACTCTGGGTTCCCGCTTTCGCGGGAACGCACAAAGGATGCGGATGATGAGCGATTATCGAGTGCAGGGCGAAACCGGTGAGTGGGAGGTCGTGATCGGCCTGGAGGTTCACGCCCAGATCACGACCAACGCCAAGTTGTTTTCGG
>VFQQ010002342.1_pt1 | contig 21832 bp, 22 predicted proteins | sample 3512341 | NCBI WGS metagenome assembly VFQQ01 (sample SAMN10412373, study PRJNA504923) | tailings metagenome | isolation source: Relicate 2 Philex TSF1 revegetated site | place: Philippines: Tuba, Benguet | collected 2017-08-29 | reverse complement strand
ATTTCTTTTAAACCCAACCCTGTTTTTTCACCATTAACCATGGCATATGCATACGAGCTACTTTTTACAGCATTGGTGTTTTTTCGAGGTGTAATATTTAATGTTACTTCAAAATAGTTACCTGCCTTGGCAAACATATATTCGTTTAAAATCACACCCGTTGAAAGGTTTTTATAAGTTCTAGATTCAGGTGCTGTAATTATAAAATTGCTATCGCATTCAAAATAGGGTGTAAAGGCAATATCGCCTGTTAATGCAGTAAATCTAAATGTTACCTGCCTCGTTTCGGGCTTATTAAACACCAATTGCTCTTTGCTTATGTTAATACTAACCGTAGGAACCACCAATACATCACGGTGTAACTCTCCTTTGTCCGGTTCAACCCATTTATACTTTAAAGGAATTGTTAAAACTATTGGCGAAATATTGTTTACACTAAGTTTAATAGATACCGTGCGTGGCAATCCATCTAGCCTGCCGGTATGATTGGTTGTAGCGGCTGAAAATAAATTATCTGTTAAACCATTTACCAACCAAGGTAGTTGGCTAACCGCATTGGTATTTGCTTTTACAATGTAATTGTATTTATACCATTCATTATCTTCTAATACTTTATTGGCCGCATGTGTTAACTCGCCCCAGTTGTGTTCAACCACTGCTGCACTAATGTTTTTTCCTGTGCGTTTAATTATATTTAATTGCACATTTATACTATCGCCTTTAGGAACATAAAATTTATTGGTAACTGCTTCAGCAAAAATGCCTAGGCATTTTGCAATAATGGCATCGGTTTGTTCAATGGCATCTTGTTTGGCAATTAAAGCCAAAGTATTAACTGGTTTAATTTGTTCTAATGCAACTTTAAACCTAATCAGTGCATTTACCAACGCTTGGGGTTGTTGTGGATTAAATTGTTTAATAATATTATGCAATTGCTTTTGCAACGCAGGCGAAAAAGCATGTCGGTTCATGGTAAAATCTATACCTTGAAAAATATCTTTTAAACCAATTGTATCACCTTTAATGGGCTTAAAATATTCAAAATAATTTCCGCGTTGCAAGGCACTTCCAAAACCCTGACTTTTATGCATACTGCGGCTTTCAGCAGCAATTTCGCCATAACTTTTACCTTGCAATACATGGTAACCACCAACATTTAATGGAATATGCATGCTCATATCGGCATTAGGATTGGCAAAACGCGTGCTTACATTCCAAAGCAAACGTTTGGTTTGCCAAATCCCAACCAATGGAACTTGCCATGTAAATTTACTTGGATCGGCTGCCGCATCAAAAGCCTCTTCGGCTAGTATTGCCGATGCTGTATGATGTCCATGTCCGCCGCTACCATCAGTTGCAAAACGTGTAATAATTAAATCGGGTTTAAATGTACGAATTACCCAAACCATATCAGATAACACACTGTCTTTATTCCATTTTCTTAAAGTTTCATCCGGTGTTTTACTGTAACCAAAATCGTAAGCCCTTGTAAAAAACTGCTGAGCTCCATCGGTACGTCGAGCAGCTAATAACTCTTGTGTTCTTATAATACCTAATTCAACACCTTGTTCCGACCCAATTAAATTTTGTCCACCATCGCCACGTGTTAAACTTAAGTAGGCCGTTTTTAAGTTTTTTTCATTGGCTAAATAAGCCAGCAATCTTGTATTTTCATCGTCGGGATGTGCGGCAATATACAATACACTTCCAAACGTATTTAGTTTATTCAAATCAGACAAAATCTGGCTGGCAGAAGATTGTGCATGTAACGCGTTAAAAACATTAATAATTGCTAAAAAACCTAAAAAGTACTTCAAAAATTGCATGGCTTAATCTTTTACAAATTTTAAGTTATTAGTAACGTAATCGGCCAGTTTTTTAATTTCATGGTAGCTATCGGCAATAATAGTTACGTGGCCCATTTTACGCATAGGGCGGCTTTCTTTCTTATCGTATAAATGTACATACACACCTTGAATTTTCATAACATCTTCTATGCCTTGCAATTTATATGTACCACTAAAATCATTACTTCCTAACAAGTTAATCATTGCTGCATAAGGCTTTATTAAATCGGTTTTACCTAAAGGCAAACCGGTAACAATTCTAACCAATTGTTCAAATTGCGATGTATAACAACCTTCAATGGTATGGTGGCCACTATTGTGCGGACGTGGTGCAATTTCATTTACATAAACTTGGCCATCGGAACTTAAAAACATTTCAACGGCAAATAAACCGGCTCCATTAAATGCTTTAATGGCATTCATGGCAATCTGCTCTGCAAGCTGCTCTATATTTGAACCCACATTTGCGGGACTTACCAATAACGTTACCAAATTGGCATTGGGGTCGAATTCCATTTCTATAGAAGGATAGCTTATAATATTACCAAGCCTATCGGAAGCCACAATAACAGCAAGTTCTTTTTCGCAAGGCAGAAAGGCTTCTAATACACACGGCTCGTTAAACGGAATTGCATTAGGATTATTAATTAATTCTTTTGCATTTAATATAGCAACACCCTTGCCGTCATAACCACCGGTGCGGGTTTTAGCAACCACTTTTTCTGTTCCAAGCTTTTTTATAGCAGCATCCCATTCGGTTGGTTCATTAACCAACACATAAGGCAAGGTTGGAATTTGGTGTTGCGTGTAAAAGTTTTTTTGTAATCCTTTATCCTGAATTATTTGCAAGATGCGCGGTGATGGAATAATTGTTTTTCCGGCATCTTCTAATTCGATTAAAGCTGCTGTATTTACGTGTTCTATTTCATAAGTAATCACATCGCAATATTGTGCAAGTTCCTTTATTTTTCCGGAATCGGTTAGTTTACCTTCAAAAAACTGGCCGGCAATATGTGCACAACTGCAATTATTATCTGCATCTAAAACATTAAAATGTACATTTAATCGCAACGATTCTTCTATCATCATGCGGCCTAATTGACCACCACCAATTATGCCAACACGTTTTTTTAATGGGTTTATCATGGTTTAATAAGGTGCAATAATATGAAATTATCGGCATTGACATGGGTATAACAAGTCATCTTTTAGCCGGCGGTAAACTATAAAACAGCAAAAAGCCCAATTACATCGCTGCAATTGGGCTTTTCTAACATTATAGTTAAATTACTTAATCTTAAAAGCTTTTTTCACTTTATCGATGTAATCAAGCTTTTCCCATGTAAACAATTCTACAGTGAATTTTTTAGGTTTTCCATCCGGACCTTTAAAGGTTTTAGTAACCGTTTCGTTTTTGCGACCCATATGTCCGTAAGCAGCAGTTTCGCTGTACATAGGATTACGTAATTTCAAACGATTTTCGATTCCATAAGGCGTCATATCAAAAAGCTTAGTTACAATTTTTGCAATTTCGCCATCGGTAAGGTTAACTTTAGCCGTTCCGTAAGTATTAATATAAATACCCATAGGGTCTTTTACACCAATAGCATAACTTACCTGAACCAACACTTCATCTGCAACACCTGCTGCAACTAAGTTTTTAGCTATATGACGGGTTGCGTAAGCAGCCGAGCGATCTACTTTGCTTGGGTCTTTACCGCTAAATGCACCACCACCATGTGCGCCTTTACCTCCGTAGGTATCAACAATAATTTTACGACCGGTTAAGCCCGTATCGCCATGCGGCCCTCCAATTACAAATTTACCGGTTGGGTTAATGTGGTAATTGATTTTATCGTTAAATAGGTGCGCGTATTTCTTATATTTTTTCTTAACACGAGGAATTAAAATATTTACAATATCATCTTTAATTTTTGCAAGCATTTTAGCCTCTGTATCAAAATCGTCGTGTTGTGTAGATACAACAATCGTATCAATTCTTACAGGTTTATTATCATCGTTATATTCTAACGTAACCTGACTTTTAGCATCAGGGCGCAGGTATTTAATTTGTTTATTTTCTCTGCGTAAAGCTGCCAATTCAATTAATATACCATGTGCTAAATCTAAAGCAAGCGGCATGTAATTATCGGTTTCGTTGGTAGCATAACCAAACATCATACCTTGGTCGCCGGCACCTTGGTCTTGTTTTTTCTTGCGATCAACACCTTGGTTAATATCTGCGCTTTGTTCGTGTATTGCACTTAAAATACCACAGCTGTTAGCTTCAAACATGTATTCGCTCTTGGTGTAACCAATTTTACGAATTACACCACGTGCAATTTCCTGAACGTCGAGGTAAGATTTAGATTTTACTTCTCCGGCTAATACTACCTGGCCAGTTGTTACCAAGGTTTCGCAAGCAACTTTAGAATCCGGGTCAAATGCCAAAAAATTGTCGATTAATGCGTCCGATATTTGATCGGCTACTTTGTCAGGGTGTCCTTCACTTACTGACTCTGATGTGAAAAGATATGCCATATATTCTATTTAAATTTAAAATTTGGTGTAAACAACATTAATTGCTTTAAAAAACCAAAATATCGGTTAAAAATTGCAGAATCTTGTGACGCAAGTTTGATGTTGTATTGAACACTTTTTGGCCACAAAGCCCGCATTATTTTGCCACCGTAGTTGTTCAAAACTCGGTTGGCCCCAACATTTCAGGAATCTTAATGCGCTGCAAAAGTATAATAATTGATTAAAAAACAAATAAGTATTTAAAAATTACATATTGCCTACATAAATCATTTTTACATGCATAATATCTGCTTCTTCAAACAAAGGGCCTGTAGGTTCAAAACCATATTTGGCATAAAACGGCTGTGCATGCAACTGCGCATGTAAGTATATTAGCTTATTTAATGGCAATGTGGCATTTAAAACAGCCCTTAATAATGCGTTGCCTGCTTGCATTTGTCTGTAATCCTTTAAAACAGCAAATCGCTCTAATTTTATACCCTTTTCTGTTTCTCGCCACCTTGCTGTACCAACGGCTAAACCATTATAAAATGCCAGATAATGTGTGCTTTCTTCTTCAAACTCCCATTCTATTTCTTCGGCACACTGCTGTTCTGTAACAAAAACTACTTTTCTTATGTCCCAAGCCTGCTGCAAATCTGCTTTATTGGTTATTTCAATTACTTCTATCATGCAGCCGCAAGTTATATTTTTTTTGCTGAACACAACCTTTGCTTTGTATTTCTAATACATTAAGATTTTATTTGTTGATAAATGAAAGCCGTGATACAACGCGTTAGCAGCGCACAAGTTACCGTTAACAACCAAATAGTTGGATTAATTAATGAAGGGTTATTGGTTTTAATTGGCATTGAAGATGCCGACGATGCACATGATGCTGATTGGCTATGCCAAAAGATAGTAAACATGCGTATTTTTAACGATGAAGCGGGTCTTATGAATAAAAGTGTTTTAGATATTAACGGAGAAATATTAGCCGTAAGTCAGTTTACCCTGCATGCTGCTACAAAAAAAGGCAATAGACCTAGTTTTATTAAGGCTGCCAAACCCGAGGTTGCCATACCACTATACGATAAATGCATTGAATTGTTATCTTTATACCTTAACAAACCTGTTAAACAAGGCATTTTTGGTGCCGATATGCAAGTTGCTTTAACCAACAACGGACCCGTTACCATAATAATTGACACAAAAAATAAAGAATAAATTAATGACCATACAAGAAGCACAAGATAAAATTGACCATTGGATAAAAACCGTTGGCGTACGCTATTTTAGTGAATTAACAAATACAGCCATTTTAATGGAAGAAGTAGGAGAGTTGGCTCGTATTATGGCAAGAAAATACGGCGAACAAAGTTATAAAGATAGCGATACAATTAAAAATCTGGCCGATGAAATGGCCGATGTGCTTTGGGTATTAATGTGCTTGGCCAACCAAACCGGCGTAAACCTAACAGATGCGCTAGAAAAAAACTTCGAGAAAAAAAATATTCGAGATGCCCAAAGGCATATTAACAACCCTAAACTTAAAAGTTAAAAACCTCCGCCTACATCTATTTTAACCGGGCTCACCTTTTCTTTTGGTATTTCTTTTACATCGCCTTTAATAATAAGCTGAACAGGTGTGTTTGCGGCATTGCTATTTACAGTAATACCTTTAGCAAACTGACCTTTATACGCGCCCGGGTCGTAAATTGCTTTTATTTTACCTTGCTTACCAGGCATAATTGGCTCACGGGGCCATTCCGGTGTAGTGCAGCCGCATCCGGGTTGCACATTTGTTAGTACCAAAGGGATGTTTCCTTTATTTGTAAAAACAAAATCAAACTCGGCTTTTTTGCCTTCGTATATGGTACCAAAATCGTGTTCAATTTTTGCAAAATCAATTATTGGTTTTTCTGTTTGCGTTTGAGCCAATATTGGTAATACAAATAAAGTTACTGCAATTGTTAAAATAATGTTTTTCATGTTATCGTTGGTTCAACAAAAATAAAAAAACCTGCGCAAGATTGCACAGGTTTTTATAAATGCTTTTACAATATTATTAGTTTGGCCTTACATTGCCTTTTAAATACAAAATAACAGTACTGTTTTTTGCATTGCTTTGTACGGTTACACTTTTGGTAAACTCTCCGGGCGAAGCGGCATTGTAGGTAGCTCTTACATAACCTGTTTTACCTGGTTTTATTGGCTCTTTTGTCCAATCGGGTGTAGTACATCCGCAAGCGGCACTGGCAGTTGTAATAATTAAAGGCGTTTTGCCATTGTTTTTAAATTTAAACTCGTAAGTTGCCGGTACACCTTGCGGAATATTACCAAAATCGTGTGTTTCTTTTTCAAATTTAATTTCTGCAACATTTTCGTCGGCTTTGGTTGCATCTTGTGCTTTTACAGTTGTTAAGCCGGCTAAAGCCAGCATGGCAATTGCTACTAGTTTTTTCATTTTTCTGTGGATTTTTGTTGTTATGTATAATTTCAAATATTGTTCCAAAGTTATTAGCATTAAGGGTTATTTTCAAAAATGGCAACTTAAATTTTACTTAAATATCAGATTGCTTTGAATTTAAGGCACTTGCCAACGACTGAAATATTTGTTAAAAAGCATTTTTTTGCAGAGTTCTTAAAAAATCATAGGTTTGGCAAAGTAATTTTACACGTTATGAACGTAAACGCAACAATGCAACAAGACCATTCAACACAATATAAAAACATAGTTTTAGAAGATTATAAAATAGCCTATCAAAGCAGGCAGGCCAGCTTGTTAGGTCGCAAAGAAGTACTAACCGGCAAGGCCAAATTTGGCATTTTTGGCGATGGCAAAGAATTGCCGCAAATAGCTTGGGCCAAAGTTTTTAAAAATGGTGATTTTAGAAGCGGCTACTATCGCGATCAAACATTTATGATGGCTGCGGGCTTGCTAAGTGTACAAGAATTTTTTGCTCAATTATATGCCCATACCGATGTTAATGCCGAACCTGCCAGTGCAGGCAGAATGATGAATGGCCATTTTGGCACACGTACCATCGACGAAAATGGCGAGTTTAAATCGTTAAAAGATTTAAAAAACAGTAGCAGCGATATTTCTCCCACTGCCGGCCAAATGCTGCGCTTGGTTGGTTTAGCACATGCCAGTAAATATTACCGCCAACATGCGCAATTAATTGGCGATAACAAATTTTCTGTTAATGGAAACGAAGTAGCGTGGGGCACTATTGGTAACGCAAGCTCTTCTGAAGGTCATTTCTTTGAAGCTATAAACGCTGCAGGGGTATTACAAATTCCAATGGTAGTATCGGTTTGGGACGATGAGTACGGCATTTCGGTACATGCCAAACACCAAACTACCAAACAAAGCATTAGCGAAATTTTAAAAGGATTTCAGCGCGATGAAAATGGAGAAGGATTTGAAATTATAAAAGTAAAAGGCTGGGATTATCCTGCTTTATGTCAGGCCTACATAAAAGCCGACGAAATTGCACGTGCAGAACATGTGCCTGTTTTAATTCATGTAATTGAAGTTACCCAACCGCAAGGCCACTCTACATCAGGCTCGCACGAGCGTTATAAAAGCAAAGAGCGTCTAGAGTGGGAGGCCAATTATGATTGTATTAAAAAATTTCGAGAATGGATAGAAACTAACGGCATAGCCACTGCTGCCGAATTAGATGCCTTAGAAAACGATGCTAAAATCCATGTAAATATTAGTAAAAAAAATGCATGGGAAGCATACTTAACCCCGATTAAACAAGAAATTGCTGAAACCTGTATTACCTTAGAAAATCTGGCCGCTGCAAGCAGCTGCAGTAGCCAATTGCAGCAAATTATAAGCGGCTTACAAGCGATAAATGAGCCAATAAGAAAAGATATTGCCGTTGCTATTAACGCAGCATTACGCTTAACAATTGCCGAACCAACTGTTGCCAGACAAAACTTGGTTGCTTTAAAGCATAAGTTTAAAACTGAAAATGCAGATAGGTACAATTCACACTTGTATAGCAACTCTGCAAAAAATGCATTAAAAATTGAACCAATTGCTCCTGCTTATTCAGATAATAGTAAAATGGTTGACGGTCGCGAAGTTTTATTAGCTTTTTTTGACCATGCTTTAAGCACTAACCCTGCGGTATTAGCTTTTGGTGAAGATGTAGGTAAAATTGGCGATGTAAACCAAGGGTTTGCAGGCTTACAAGAAAAACATGGAGAAACGCGAGTATTCGATACAGGCATTAGAGAATTAACAATTATTGGTCATGGCATTGGCGCAGCCATGCGTGGTTTAAGACCAATTGCCGAAATTCAATACCTAGATTATTTATTGTATGGACTGCAACCACTAAGCGATGATTTAGCTACTTTACAATACCGCACCAAAGGCGGCCAAAAGGCACCTTTAATTGTAAGAACACGCGGACATCGTTTGGAAGGGATTTGGCATAGCGGTTCGCCAATGGGCATGATTTTAAATAGCATTAAGGGAATGTATGTTTGCACGCCACGCAACATGACTCAAGCTGCCGGTATGTACAATACACTTTTACAAAGCGACGAACCAGCATTGATAATTGAATGCTTAAACGGATATCGATTAAAAGAAAGATTACCCGATAATGTGGGTTTGTACACAACGCCACTAGGTAAAGTAGAAATATTAGAAAATGGCCACGATGTAACACTTGTTACCTATGGCAGTTGCGTTAGAATTGCTCAAGATGCCATTAAACAACTTAATGAGGTTGGCATTAGTGTTGAATTAATTGATGCCCAAACGTTAATTCCTTTCGACCTAGCACATGACATTGTAAAGAGCCTACATAAAACCAATAAATTGGTAATATTAGACGAAGACGTACAGGGTGGTGCAAGCGCATACATTTTACAACACATTCTTGAAAATCAAAATGGTTACAGATGGTTAGATGAAAAACCTATTACCATAGCTGCAAAAGACCATAGGCCGGCTTATGGTACAGATGGCGATTATTACAGCAAACCAAGCGCTGAAGATGTTTTTGAAGCCATATATAACCTCATGCAAAGCAATAATCCTGGTGCTTTTGCTAACTTTTTATAGCAAACCACACGTTTTTACAATTGTTAAAAACATCAATTTAAGAGAAATTCTAATAAACAATTGAGAATTTCCCATTTTGACACTAGAAAAAGTAATTCTTACCCGTAATGGGATTGTGTACACTTTTTTACAGCCTGTTAACATCTGACTTATAGTTTTTTAAAAAAATGGTAACAAATTTGAAGGTTGATGTGGTTAGACAGTGTTACTTTTAAAAAAACTTGTAAATAGAGTATATACATTACGTATTGGCACCAGAACAGCGCTAAGCTTTTTTGCAGTGGTTTTTGTTGCTTTATTTTTTTCGGTAGCCGCCACATTATTATTGCAATACAGTAAGAACATCGACACTAAAATATCAAATAGCTTTAGTCCGGTTATTAGCGCCATAAGAGATTACCAGTTTATTATTGAAGAAACCGGTCGTTTAGCGCAAGACTTAAGCGAACAGTACGATGAAAATAAACTAATAAGGCTTGAGAAAATCTTGGAAGTTCAATACAATCGCTCTAAAGTTACAGTTATAGGCCTTTGCCAGGAGCCCGGTTTAAATAATATAAAAAACCAGATTATTGCCAGTGATAAAGACTTTAGCGAAGTGCGTAAAAGCATAAGCGAACTATTACCACAAATTAAAAATAAATCTATTTATCATTCGGATGCTTTAGCAAAAGAAAGAAAACAACTTTATATTGCAAATATAGACGCTGAAGTTTCGCTTATTCGAACAAAACTAAGCGAAACCTCTTTGGAAGCGATTAAGGCATTTAGAAAACTAGAAACCCAAAAATATGCCAGCTACCGCACTTTAAGCTATTTAATGTTGCTAATGATTATTGTAATTGTAATAGTAAGTGCTATATCTATTTACTTAACCAGGGTAACCATTATTAAACCTATTAAAGAATTAAGCTTTATTCTAAGTGAAGTTGGCAAAGGAAAAATTGTGAATTTTGAAACCAATATAAGACGCTTAGATGAGATTGGCCATATGATTAAAACCACGCAAAAGATGGTTCAAGGCTTTAAACAAAAAGCAATGGTGGCAAATGCTATTGGCAAAGGAAATTATAAAATGCAAGTACCATTGCTTAGCAAAGAAGATAAACTTGGCAAGGCTCTGGAGGAAATGAGAAAAAGCTTAGATGAAACGCAAACCAAGCTAGAAAATAATATTCTGTCGCTGCAAGAATATACTGTTGATTTAGAAAAGAAAAACAAGGAACTTGATCAATTTGCTTACATTACTTCGCACGATTTAAAAAGTCCGCTTAGAGGCATTAACAATCTATCTGAATGGATTATGGAGGATATGGGCGAAAACCTAACCGAAGACTCTAGAAAATATTTTGAATTACTTAGAGGCAGAGTTATGCGCATGGAGGCCTTAATTGATTCTATTTTAAAATACTCTAGAGCCGGAAAAACCATTGGCGAGAAAGAAATGGTTAACACCAAACAAGTTGTTATACAATCGCTTAATAAAGTTAAACCGGGGCCTCATTTTCAAATATTTTTCGACGAATCGCTGCCGGAAATTTATGGCAATAAAAAAGATATCGATGAAGTATTTTTAAACTTTATTAGCAATGCCGTTTTGCATAATAGCGCTCAACAACCTGTTGTAAATATTACATATACTGAACTTGATAATCATTACAGGTTTTGCATTGCAGATAATGGAAACGGCATAAAACCGGAATTTCACCAAAAAATATTTACCATTTTTCAAACGCTGGAAACCCGCGATAAAGTTGAAGCAACAGGTGCCGGACTAGCCATTGTTAAAAAGATTATCGAAAGTTACGAAGGAAAAGTGTGGGTGGAGTCTGAAGAAGGAAATGGCGCCAAATTTTTCTTTAATTGGCCCAAAAAAGAAAACATTATTGCAACAACTAAAACAGAAGCCGCTGCTAATAACCGTTTAACGCAGCAAGGCCCTAGAAAACTGCTACTGGGCTAAGTTTTGAAATTTAAATATTGTTTATTAATTTTCGCCATAAATTATGGGAGATAAAATCGTGAATATACTTTTGGTTGAAGACGACGAAGTTGATGTAATGAATGTAAAACGTGCATTTAAGAAAAACAATGTAACCAACCCTTTATTTGTTTGTAATAATGGTGTTGAAGCACTTGAATTCTTAAAACAACAAAAAGAAAAAGCACCTTCTGAAGTGCCAAAAATAATTTTGCTTGATTTAAACATGCCTAAAATGGGCGGAATTGATTTTTTAAAAGCCATTAGGGCAACAGATGACTTTAAATACCTGAGTGTGTTTGTAATGACAACCTCTAATGAAGACAAAGATAAAGTAGATGCATACAATTTAAACGTAGCCGGTTATATTCTTAAACCTTTAAGCATGGAGCGATTTATAGAAGCCGTTTCTACATTAAACAACTATTGGAAACTGTGTGAATTTCCGGAAAGCTAAATACAAATAACACTACCATGTTAAACTTACTGCTTGTAGACGATGATGATGTAGATATTATAACATTTGAACGTGCTATAAAAAAAACCGACCTAAAGTACAAACTCGATATTTCTAAAAATGCTGCCGAAACGCTTGAGCTAATTAAAAAAAACGCATACGATTGTATATTTCTAGATTACCTCTTACCTGGAATTGATGGGTTACAATTATTGGTAAAATTAAGAAGTTACAATGTGTTAACGCCGGTTGCTGTTATGACCTCGCAAGGTGATGAAAAAATTGCCGTGCAAATGATTAAAAATGGCGCATTCGATTATTTTAATAAATCAGAAATAAACCCGGATAAAATATCTAAAGTTATTATTTCTGCGCTTCGACTTGCAGAAAGCGAAAAACAACGAGAATTGGCCGAAAGGCAAATTATTGAAACCAACAACCGTTTAAAAGCAATTCTTGAAAGCACCCACGATTTAATTTATGCCGTTGATGCAGACTTAAACATAATTGCATTTAATACATCTTTTAAAGAACGTATTGAACATTTTAGTAAATCGTATGGCGTTTTAGAACCGGGCATAGAAATTAATTTTTACAACCTACCTTACGATGAAGAAATTAAATCTGATTGGCTAAATAATATTAAACGCTGCCTGTCTGGCGAACAATTTACCGTAACTGATAAAATTTCTTTTAGCCATAAACAAGCCGAAAAATCGTATTATGAAACCACTTATAATCCGGTTTATAATAAAGACCTGCAAATTACCGGTGCTGCTATTTATCTTAAAGACATTACAGAGAAAAAACATTTTGAAGAACAATTGCTTGCGGCACGAAATGCAGCCCTAGATGCAGCTAAAGCAAAATCTGAATTCTTAAGTAATATGAGTCACGAAATTCGCACACCAATGAATGCTATTATTGGTTTAACCGAATTGCTTTTATCAGAAGGATTTACAGGCACTAATCAGGAAAACTTAAAATCAATTAAATACTCGGCCGATAACCTTATGGTTATTATAAATGATATTCTTGATTTAAGCAAAATAGAATCTGGCAAATTAACTTTCGAAAGCATTCCTTTCGAAATTAAACACCGTATTTTTGAGTTACGAAAAACATTCTCGCACCGCACAAAGGCAAAAAATTTAGAATTATACACAAATATAGACCCATCTGTTCCGGAGGTAATACTGGGCGATCCATATCGCCTTAATCAAATTCTGTTTAACCTTGTTGGTAATGCCATTAAATTTACTTCCGAAGGCAGCATAACAGTTAATGTGCTGCAACAATCTAACCGCGATGGCAATATTTACCTTAGGTTTGAAGTAAAAGACACGGGTATTGGAATTCCGAAAGACAAACAAAAATCAATTTTTGAAAGTTTTACTCAAGCCAATACCGATACCACCAGAAAATATGGAGGTACAGGCCTGGGATTAGCAATAACCAAAAACTTAACCGAACTTCAAGGGGGCGAAATTGGTATAGAAAGCGAACCGGGTAAAGGAACTACATTTATTGTTACCATTCCATACAAACTTACTTCACAACTTAGCAAAGAAACTGCCGAAAACACACAGCCACAAACTTACGATTTATCTAAAATAAATGTGCTTTTGGTTGAAGACAATACCTTAAATCAAATGGTAGCCAAGCAATTTTTTAAAAAATGGAATAATACCATTTCTATAGCCAACAATGGCGCAGAAGCTATAAAAATGCTTTCTGAACCAAATGCATTCGACATTGTATTAATGGACTTACAAATGCCCGAAATGAGTGGTTACGAAGCTGCACAAATTATTAGAGCATCAGATTCGTCGGTATTAAACCATCAAATTCCTATCATAGCGCTTTCTGCCGATGCCTTTTTAGAAACACGTCAGAAAGTACTAGAAATTGGCATGAACGACTTTGTTACAAAACCATTTAAACCCGATGAACTTTATAATAAAGTAACACAACACTTGCAAAAACAAACAGAAACAAGCGCTTAATATGTTTTTAAACCCAATTCCTTCATTAGATGATTTAAACCTTCGCAGTAAAGATACCATGGCAGAATGGATTGGTATTGAATATTGCGAAATCGGTTCTGATTATTTAGTAGCACGCATGCCCGCCGATCACCGCACATTTCAGCCCTTAAAAATGATTAATGGTGGTGCATATTGTACGCTTGCCGAAACAGTTGGCAGCATGGCTGCTAACTTATGCATAGACCGAACTAAACAAGTAGCACTAGGCCTGGATATTAACGCAAACCACCTTAAAAGTGTTGGAGAAGGGTTTGTGTATGGAAAAGCTACGCCCTTACATATTGGTAAAACAACCCAAGTTTGGGAAATAAAAATAACCAATAACAACAACCAACTTTGTTGCATTAGCCGTTTAACTATGGCAGTAGTTAATTTGCCTTAAACTTAACATGCCAGCAGATTATATATATTTTAAACTGCCCGGAAAAAAAACAATTTATGGGTTGGAAACCTCATTTACCAAAACCCCCGAAACGTTAAATAATATTAAAGAACCGGCATTTGTTTTTGCGCATTTTAACAATGGAAATAATGCCTACATAGCCAGATTTTTAAAGGTAAATAAAATTAACCCAAAACATGCACCAAAACACGCGTTTCATCTAGATAAATCGCCAAAAGTTAAGTCGGCCAATTACACTACACAAGTTAAAAATGCAGTAACTTTATTAAGCGGCAAAAACACCAAATTGCAAAAAGTTGTTTTAGCACGCACTACCTTTAAAAAACTGGCTGCAAAAAACATTTTTAATGCATTTAAACAGGTTTGTAATACCTACCAAAAACACTTTTGCTATTTAATTTCATCTAAAGATATGGGCACTTGGGTTGGTGCCAGCCCCGAACCAATTTTAAAACTTACAAAAACAAAACAAGCGGCAACAGTAGCTCTTGCCGGTACTAAAGCCAATAAAAATCAAGCATGGACCAACAAAGAGAAGGAAGAGCAGATGTGGGTTCAACAACATATATTACAACAGCTAAAGCAACAAAAATTAAAATTCACAAAGGGTAAGAACCAAACTGTTGCCAGCGGCAATCTATTTCATTTACAAACAAAATTTTTAATAAAAACACCTACTGCAAAAAGCTATTTTAACTTACTTAATGCTTTAAACCCTACCCCTGCTGTGGCCGGATACCCTGTTGGTTCAAGCATTAATTATTTAAAAAAGAACGAACAGCTAAACCGGCTTTTTTATACTGGCTTAGTTGGTGTTATAAACTTTAATGGCAAGCATCATGTATATGTTAACTTAAGGTGCGCACAGTTGTATAAAGATAAAATACAACTGTTTGCAGGCGCCGGCATTACCAAAGATAGTAACCCGAAAAGTGAATTTTTAGAAACCGAACGCAAAATGCAAGCTATTGGCGCGTTTTTTACTTAATACCAAAGCCTTGTAATTGCGTATTTGCTGATTTATACATAAGTTTGCCCCTTACATGTTTGACCGAGAAAGACCCAGTTTTGAAGACAGTAACAACGTAACTGTACAACGTTGTTTTTTTGCTTATGAGCACGCCATTACTTTTGTTAAAGACAAAACCATTGCCGATATTGGTTGCGCAGACGGATATGGAACTACTTTTTTAGCCGATTATGCAGCATCGGTTACCGGTGTAGATTACTCGGCAGAGACGGTAGCTTTAGCTTCGCAAAAACACAAGCATAAAAGCAATTTAAAATTTGTTCAAAGCAGTGTGCCTCCTTTGCCATTTGAAAACGAAAGTTTAGACGCAATAACATCTTTTCAATTTATTGAACACATAGAAAATAGATTAGATTTTATAAAAGAAGTTTACAGGGTATTAAAACCAGGTGGCGTTTTTTTATGCACTACGCCAAATATAAAAATGAGCATAGCGCGAAACCCGTTTCATGTGCATGAATACACATTTAACGAAATAAATGAAGAGCTGCAAAAAGTATTTACAAACTTTGAGCTTAAAGGATTGCAGGGCAATAAAACAGTTAACGAGTATTACGAAGCAAATGCAAAATGGGCAAAAAAAATCCTTAAATTAGACCCATTAGGTATTCATAAACTTTTACCTGCTAATTGGTTGGTAGCACCATACAACTTTTTAACTACCATTATGCGCAATAAGTTAAAAGACCAAAACAAAGCAACTACTCAAATTACCACCAAAGATTTTTTTATTACCACAAATCAATTAGATTACACTTGGGATATTTATGTAATTGCGCATAAATAAAAAGCTATTCTGCAAAAGAATTTTTAAATTTATTGTACTTGCTGAACCAACCTTTGCCGCGCATACACAAGTTTGACTACCTTGAAGGTTTTCTATTATCCGTTTACAAACGGATATAATCGGATATAAACGTTTATTATACGATTAATTTAAAAAGTATATTTCAAATTTGCTCCGTTGTTTTAACGCTGCCCCTTTTGGCGTATTTAACAGCCGTTGTAGTTATAGTATACTAAAATAAGTGCGCACATTTAGTAAACAATACATGCAATGAAAGATAAAAATGTTTAACCCAAAAATTTAAAAAACTATGAACTTAAGAAACAATGTTCGCCTTATTGGCCACCTAGGAGCTGCTCCTGAAGTAAAAAGCACCACAAACGGCAAAAAATTAGCCAAATTTAGCATTGCCACCAACGAAACTTATGTTACCCAAGAAGGGGAAAAAGTAAGCGAAACCCAATGGCATAACTTAGTTGCATGGGGCAAACAAGCCAACTTTGCAGAAAAATACCTTACCAAAGGCAAAGAAGTTGCCGTTGAGGGTAAATTAACAAACCGCAATTATGTTGATAAAAGCGGCCAAAAACGCTACATTTCTGAAATTGTAGTAAACGAAATCATGATGGTTGGCTCAAAAAATCAGTAATTATTTTTTCCTTCCTAAAACCAACCCTGGCTAAACCGGTAAGCTCCCCTAACCATTGTTAAGCCAGGGTTTTACCATTTTTGTGAAAAATTGTGGAAACAATTCAAACAAAAAATTAAACCAATCTGCCTGCCATTGGTATTTTTGAATATTAATTGATTAACGAAATGAGTTCAGAAGCTAAAGAAAAGTTAAAAGCATTACAGCTTACAATCGACAAACTAGAAAAAACATACGGGAAAGGAACCGTTATGAAAATGAGCGACAAGCAGGTTGACACTGTCGAAGCCATTTCAAGCGGATCGCTTTCCTTAGATATGGCGTTAGGTGTTGGCGGTTATCCTAAAGGCCGTATCATAGAAATATACGGACCGGAATCTTCAGGTAAAACAACTTTAACATTACATGCCATTGCAGAAGCGCAACGAAAAGGTGGTATTGCTGCATTTGTAGATGCCGAGCATGCCTTTGACAGACACTATGCAGAAAAACTGGGCATCGACGTTGAAAATTTAATTATTTCTCAACCCGATGACGGCGAACAAGCATTAGAAATAGCTGATGCATTAATTCGCTCTGGTGCAATTGATATTATTGTTATCGACTCTGTTGCTGCTCTTGTGCCAAAAGCCGAATTAGAAGGCGATATGGGAGATAGCAAAATGGGCCTTCAAGCCCGGTTAATGAGTCAGGCATTGCGCAAACTTACAGGCACCATTAACAAAACCGGATGTATTTGTATTTTTATTAACCAATTGCGCGAAAAAATTGGCGTAATGTTTGGCAATCCGGAAACTACAACCGGTGGTAATGCATTAAAATTTTATGCCTCTGTTAGGTTAGATATTCGCAGAATTGGCCAAATTAAAGACGGTATGGATATTGTTGGCAACCGTACAAAAGTAAAAATTGCCAAAAACAAAGTTGCTCCTCCCTTTAGAACTGTTGAATTTGATATAATTTACGGAGAAGGCATTTCTAAAACAGGCGAAGTAATTGATATTGGTGTTGACTTAGAAATTATTAAAAAAGCCGGAAGCTGGTTTAGCTATAACGATACCAAATTGGGCCAAGGCCGCGATGCCGTTAAACAATTACTTAATGATAACCCGGAATTAATGGCCGAAATTGAACAACAAATTAAAGCCAAAGCCGATGGCAGTACCATGTTTAAAGGCAAAGAAGGAGAATAGTTTAGCCCTTAGTATTTTAAAAGCAGTGTTGGTTCAATAAAACAACACTGCTTTTTTTATGCGCCATATACTTCTTGCAGCGCTTCATTTATAACCTTGCATGCAAAAACAATTTCTTCTTTTGTTATGGTTAATGGCGGTGCAATGCGCAGTTTATTGTTGGCAAATAAAAACCAATCGGTTATAAGCCCATTTTCTAAACAAATCGAAATAACTTTTAATAAATTTTCAAAACTATCTACAGTTACAGCCAACATTAATCCTTTGCCGGTTATTTCTTTTATGGCTTTATGGGTAAGCAACTGCCTAAACAATGCCTCTTTTTCATTTATACCATCCAGTAAATTATCATCTGTAACAACCTGCAAGGCAGCCAAAGCTGCTGCTGCCGTAACCGCATGCCCGCCAAATGTAGTTATATGCCCCAAAATTGGATTATCTGTAAATGCATGTAAAATTTGCTTCGAAGTTACCACTGCCCCAATGGGCATACCACCGCCTAATGCTTTTCCTAAAAGTAAAATATCCGGTATAACTCCATAATGTTCGAAAGCAAACATGGTACCGGTTTTACCAATACCCGATTGTATTTCGTCAAACACCAATAAAGCGCCAACTTCGTTGCATTTTTTACGCAAAGCTTGCAAAAAATTGGCATTTGCAGGTACATAACCCACCTCAGACTGAATGACCTCTGTTACCACGCAGGCGGTTTTATCATCAATGGCATTTATACCAGCCAAATCGTTAAAGGTAATAAACGAAACGCCAGGCAATAAGGGCCTAAATGCTTGCTTAAAATACTCGCTGCTATTTAAGCTTAGTGCAGCATGTGTACTGCCATGATAAGCATTTTGGTTGGCAACCAATTTGTATTTGCCTGTATATCGTTTAGCCAATTTTAATGCCACATCGGTAGCCTCTGCTCCGCTGTTTACCAAATACACACAGTTTAGCTCCTTGGGTAATAAACCCGTTAAATAACCAGCCAATTCGGCCGGCTTATTTTGCACAAACTCGCCATAAACCATAACATGCATATGTTTATCTAACTGCTTTTTAATGGCTTCCTTCACTTTTTCGTTTCCATGCCCTAGCGCACTAACGCTAATGCCACTAATTAAATCAAGGTATTTCTTTTGGTTTGAACCCACAATATAATTGCCTTCTGCATGAGACACTTCGAGCATTAGCGGAAAATTGGTAGTTTGTGCTTGATGCGCTAAAAAAAGTTGTTTAATGTTTGACATAAATACGTGCAGCAAATTTTAAAGATATTTTTTAGATATTAACATTTTATTTTTGCTGATATTTGGCACGATTATAGACACTCAATAATTTATTATGACAAAATACATTTTTTCTGCACTTTTTTTTGCACTTACATTAACCACTTTAGCGCAAGAGCAAAAACCAACCGACCCTAAGAAAGTGCAAATAATGCAGCAGTATGTTTACTTCTTAGACAATGGATTTGAAAAGATAGACTTGCTTAAAGTAGGCACCGTTAACCGCGCTTTTTTTACAATGGGTAATCCACGACTTATAATTGCTAAAAAAAACGACCCCACCCTTAAGAACCTGTTAAACTCATTTACACTTATTGTTTATCCTACAGACCAGTCGGTTCAAGCCAAAGTGTTTAATATTTTTTCACCGGCATTTACCGAAGGTGCCAGGCAAATGATGTATGTAATGAAACCCGAGAGCAAAATTACTTTTACCGAAGTAAAACTAAATGTTATTGATGCAACCTATCAAGAACCGGGCGCCAAGTATAAAAACGACCCCGGTACGTTGCCCGTAAGTTTTTTTCTATATTTAAAATAGTTTTAAGCAAAGTTTGGTTTATTTTTGAAGCCAATTATGAAAGTAGGTATAGTTGTTTTTCCGGGATCGAACTGCGATGATGATGCAGTTTTTGCATTTAAAAATATTTTTGGCTGCACAGTTATAAAGCTTTGGCATAAAGACCACGATTTACAAAACTGCGATTTAATTTTTTTACCTGGCGGCTTTAGCTATGGCGACTACCTGCGCAGCGGTGCAATTGCCAGATTTTCACCTATCATGCAAAATGTAATTGAATTTGCTAACAATGGTGGATTGGTTTGGGGTGTTTGCAACGGATTTCAAATTTTATGCGAAAGCCATTTATTACCAGGCGCTTTGCTACACAACAATAACCAACAGTTTATTTGTAAAAATGTACATATTACCCCCGTTACTGCCGAAAGCTTAATTACAGCACAAACACAAGTAGGTAAAGCCTATAAAATTCCAATTGCGCATGGCGAAGGTAGATTTTTCTGCGATGAACCAACATTAGCAGAATTAAAACGCAATAACCAGATATTATTTAAATATTGTAACGAGTTGGGTCAGATTACAAATGAGGCAAACCCAAATGGTTCATTAGAAAATATTGCTGGCATTTGTAATGCCAACAGAAATGTTTTTGGAATGATGCCCCACCCGGAGCGCGCAGTAGATAACGACTTACACAATACCGATGGCAGGGCATTATTCGAAGGCATTTTAAACCTTAAAGCAATTAGTCAATAAAAACACCTTTATAGGTTAGTGTTAAACCATACGATTTAATACCACGTTTGTAAACAAAATTTTCTTTTACATCAAACTTGCGCGTATCGTCTAAGTAAAAAACATACTCGCTGGTACGTTTGTCTTTTTTACCCGCATATGTACTAAAATAATTTACAGTAACCTTAACAGCACCTGTTTTTGTAGAGCTTCTGCGCGAATTGTAGCCTACTATTTTGTAAGTAGCCTCTATTTTAACTTCGTTGTTTTCGAAAATTACTTTTCGGCTGGTATTTTTATTCTGACGAACATCAAAGACTTGGTCTGATCCGGAAGATTGATTTCCCGACTTATCAACCACAACAATTTCATTAATTTTTAGTGTTGTTGTTTTACTGTCGTTTTGAGCCGATGCCAAAAAAGGCAATATGGCAATGAATACAAATAGTTTTTTCATGGTGTGATTTTATTTTTAAAAATTCGAATATCCGAAAAATAATTTGTGAATTGCAAAAAAAATATAAATTGCCGCTATAAAAAACACACAAACCAAATAAAAATTTATGAAGAATAACTTTAGTTATGCCGTATTAGGCGCGCTGTTTACCCTGGGATTGGTAGGCATTTGGGCATTTAAACCTGCTACAACCAACAACAATGTAGCTTACGAGTACAAACAATTTTCTACCATCGAATCTATTATTCCGGGTGGTTTAGGTCGTTCGCGTATTTTAGCAACCGATAAAAACGGAACTGCCGTTGAGAAAGACTTAATGAACTTTTACTCGATGGTGGGCATTAATTTTGGCAATATTTCTAATAACGACAAATTAATAGTTGACAAAATTAACGAATACAGCAGCGATGGATGGGAGTTATACCAAGTAACAACCGGATCGAGCACCAGCCAAAGCAATGGCAGCACCAGTGCCGGTATATTTATTACACGTTATTTGTTTAAAAAAGCTAAGCAATAAGCGTTACTTTAATTTACAAAAAAGGGCGGTTTAACATGTGTTAAACCGCCCATTTTTTATGGTAAAAACCCAATTAGTTATTTGTTTCTTAAAAAGCTATTTTAACATACAGCAGCAACGGATTTTTAATTATTTTAATTATTTTAAAGTGCCAGAAAGCCAGGATTTACTAACAAAGTCCTGCAAATTCATACAAGTAAATTGTTATTAAAACTGCGATTGATTATTATCTATTAGTTATGTTTGAAAAGTGTATTCTTCGAAAAATTGAGGTTGCTTTTTATAATGAAATTGTATTTCA
>VFQQ010002341.1_pt1 | contig 21843 bp, 19 predicted proteins | sample 3512341 | NCBI WGS metagenome assembly VFQQ01 (sample SAMN10412373, study PRJNA504923) | tailings metagenome | isolation source: Relicate 2 Philex TSF1 revegetated site | place: Philippines: Tuba, Benguet | collected 2017-08-29 | reverse complement strand
GGTTGACGTGCTCCTGCAGCGTCGCCTCGAAATTCTTCTCCTGGTAGATCTTGGTGTACCACTCGTTGGCGGTGATGATGTTGATGTTCACCTTCACGCCGACCTTGGCATATTCGGCCTGCAGGAACTGCGCGACGATCGGATGCGGGTCGTAGTCCGGGGTGTCGAGGGTGAACTCGAAGCCATCGGGGTAACCGGCCTCGGTGAGCAGGGCCTTGGCGCTCTCGACGTCATAGGCGTCCACGCCGGTGAGGTCGACATACCACGGGTCGGTCGGCGGCACGAACGAGCCGATCAGGGTGCCGTAGTCGCCCCAGATCGAGTTGAGCAGCGCGGCCTTGTTGGTGGCGCGGGCCAGGGCCTTGCGCACCTTGACGTTGTCGAACGGGGCGACGCGGTCGTTCCAGGCCAGCAGTTCCTTGGTGGTCGAGGCGCCTTCGGTGACGGTGAACTGGGCGTTGCCGGCAAACTGGGCCAGCGAGTCCGGGCTCTGCACCGAGGTGATGACGTCGACGGCGTTGGTCAGCAGCGCGTTGTTGAGCGCGGTGGCGTCGGTGAAATACTGGTAGGTCACTTCGCCATTGGTCGGCGCGGTGCCCCAGTAGGCGTCGTTGCGGGCGAGAGCCAGGGCCGAACCGCGGCGCCATTCGGCGAGCTTGTAGGGGCCGGTGCCGTCTTCGGTGGCGGTGATGTCGGTGGCGGCGTCGTTGACCACCCAGACATAGCTCAGGTTGTAGGGCAGCGAGATCGAGCGGGCCGACAGGGTGATGACCACGGTCGAGTCATCGGGCGTCTCGATGCCGGTGATGGTCGAGAGGCTCTTCTTGCGCGAGGATTTCGAGGCTTCGGCGGTGACGCGCTCGATCGAGTACTTCACGTCGGCGGCGGTCAGCGGATCGCCCGAGTGGAAGGTGACGCCCGGCTTGAGCTTGAAGGTGTAGGTGAGGCCGTCGTCCGAGGCCGTGTAGCTGTCGACGAGCTTGGGCTCGACGGTGCCGGCATCGGTCAGCTGGAACAGGGCTTCGTAGACATTGCCGTTGAAGGCCTCGTTGATGCCCTGGCCGGCGCCGGCGGTGTTGTCGAGGTTCTGCGGCTCATAGAGCGAGCCGATGCGGATGGCGGCGTTGGGATCGAAGTCCTGGGCCTGCACGGCCGGGATGAACAGCGCGCTCGAGAGCAGCGCGGCGGCCAGCAGAGTGCGGCGGCGAAGGGTGAGCATGGATGACTCCTAAGGTGTCTTGGAGGTCTTGGATGCCTCCGATTGGGGCGCAGTGATACTCCGCCGGGCGCGCAAACCCTATCGGCGAACGGAGCTAATCTTTCTCCGCCGTTACCGCTTGGTGAAAAGAGCACACGATGTCGCGGCGCTTGCCGGGCATGGCCGTGCGGAGCGGGGTTTCAGCCCCGTGCCAGGCGCTCCGCGACCAGCCGGGCGAGGCGATCCGCCACCTCAAGCTTGTCGAGTTCGGGCCATGGCTCGGCGCCGTCCGCCGAAACGATGGTGACGCGGTTGCGCGCGCCGCCCATGGCGTGGGTCGACACGTCGTTGGCGACGATCAGGTCGGCGCGCTTGCGCTCCAGCTTGCCGCGCGCATTGGCCAGCAGGTCGGAGGTTTCGGCGGCAAAGCCGATGACGAGGCGCGGGCGCTTCGGGCTGTGGCCTGTAGTGGCAAGGATGTCGGGGTTCTCGACCAGCGCCAGAGCCGGCGGCGCCCCGCCGGACTTCTTGAGTTTTCCGGTCGCCACGTCGGCCACACGCCAGTCGCCGACGGCAGCGGCAAAGATCGCGGCGTCGACGGGCAGCAGGGCATCGACGGCGGCGGCCATGTCGCGAGCGGTCTCAATGCGATGCAGGGTGACTCCACGCGGGTCGGGAATGCTCACCGGGCCGGAGACGAGATGCACCTCGGCGCCGAGGGCCGCGAGGGCCGCCGCAATGGCGTGGCCCTGCTGGCCGGACGAATGGTTGGAGATGAAGCGGATCGGGTCGATCGGCTCGCGGGTCGGGCCGGAGGTCACCAGCACCCTGCGGCCGCTCAGCGGACCGGCATGGGCGAGCAGGGCGTCGAGCGCGGCAATGATCTCGGCCGGTTCGGACAGTCGGCCGGTGCCGGATTCCTTTTCGGCCATGGCCCCCTCGGCCGGGCCGACAAAGGCGAGGCCGTCCGCGCGCAGGGTGGAGACGTTGCGTGCCACTGCGAGGTTGGCCCACATGCTGGGGTTCATCGCCGGGGCGATCAGCACCGGCCTATCCGCCGCGAGCAGGATGGCCGAGACGAGATCGTCGGCATGGCCGTTGGCGCGCTTGGCGATGAGGTCCGCGGTTGCCGGCGCCACGAGGATCGCGTCGCAGTCGCGCGCCAGCCTGATATGTCCGGCGCCCGTGGACTCGGCGGCGAAGAGGTCGGTGGCGACCGGCTCACCCGTCACCGTCGCCAGGGTCATCGAGGTGACGAACTGCTGCGCCGCGCCGGTCATGGCGCAGCGTACCCGCGCGCCCTGGTCACGCAGCCGCCGCACCAGCTCGGGGATCTTGTAGGCCGCGATGCCGCCGCCCACGAGGATGAGGATGGATTTTCCGTCGAGGCTCATGCGGGCGGTATAGCGGAAAGGGCAGGGCCGCGACACCCGTCGCTTCGCCGCGCCCGGGCCACGGCCTTGCTACCTTCACTCACGATGCGCGGTGTCGCCGCCGGGCCCTTGGGATCGCAGTCCCTGCTAAACCGGCCGATACGCCCGCTTCACACCACCCGAAAGTATCATCTCCCGGGCACTACCTGCACACTTGTATACAAGTGCACTTGTGTGTATGAGTCCCGCCATGGACAACATCAAATCCACTTCCGCATTGGGTGACGCACCGGCCGGGGAGCAGGTCTATGCCCTGCTGCACAAGGCGATTGTCGGGCTCGAAATGCTGCCGGGGCAGCGCATCAGCGAGAATGCGCTGTCGGCGCAGATGTCGGTGAGCCGCACGCCTATCCGCGAGGCGCTGCAGCGGCTCGAACGGCAGGGGCTGATCTTCGTGCTGCCGCAGCGCGGCACCTTCGTGGCGCCGCTCAACCTGCAGGCGATCCGCTCGGCCTATTTCACCCGCCTGGCGCTGGAAAAGGTCGTCGCCACCGAGGCCTGCCGGCTGCGCAGCGAGCGCGACCTGGCGCGCCTCAAGGGCGCCATCATGGAGCAGGAGGCGGTGCTCGCCTCCAGCCAGCGCGAGGATTTCTTCGATCTCAATGCCGCCTTCCACCGGCAGCTGGTGGAGATTTCCGATCTCACCGGCATGGAGTCGGTGCTCGAAAGCGCGCGCAATCATCTCAACCGCGTGCGGCTCGCCCACCTCGACTATGCCGGCCCTTATCCGCTGGCGCCGATCGTCGAGGAGCACAGGGCCATCGTCGCCGCCATCGCGGCCCAAGACACGGCGGCGGCCGAACTCGAAATGCACCGGCACATCGAGAAGGTGCTGCCGCGCTACGACCTGCTGCTCGGCAAGCGGCCGGAATTCTTCGAGCTGCCGGGGGAGATCACCGGCCCGCCCGGTCAGCGGCGCTCGACCAGCTTTCACAACTAGAGCCCCAGCAAGGGGCGTTTCAGGGGAGGACTAACATGAACCACCACGATCATTCGGCGCGGCCATTCCGCATCAATCGCCGGGCGTTGCTGCAGGGGGCAGCGGCGCTGGCGGCGGGACTGGCGCTACCCGCCGGCAAGGCCTTCGCGCAGGACGCCGCCGATCCGGCGTCGCTGAAGCGCGCCGGCTCGACGCTGCTCAATTTCCGGGCCTGGGAACGCTATCCGGCGAGCGACGTACCGGGGCTGAACCTGTTCCTCGACCAGAACCCCGATCTTTCGATCGAATGGTCCAGCGCGCCCTTCGCCCGCTATCGCGATCGCCTGATTGCCGAGTTCATCGGCGGCACGCCGCTCGATGTCGTTCAGGTACCGGAGACGGAACTGGCGAGTTGGGCGGAAAGCGAATGGCTGGCGCCGCTCGACGACATGGAGAATGTCGACAAGGTGCTCGCCGCTGCCTCGCCGGGCAATGTCGAAGCCAGCCGTGGGCCGGACGGCAAGCTCTATGCGCTGCCGGTCTTCGCCGACGCTTTCGGCTTTGCGTATAACACCGAGGCCTTCGCGGCCGCCGGTTTCGAGAAGCCGGGGGCGACCCTCGACGAGTTGCGGTCGCAGATGGAGGCCATCAAGGCGGCCGGCGTCGATCCCTATCCGCTCAGCCTCGGGATGAAGAAGCAGCCGGGCCAGTTCTGGAGCCTGTGGTCGACGCTCTACGCGTCGGGCGGCGACATGTTCGACGAAACCGGACAGCCGCTGTTCGACAAGGCCGACAGCCCGTTCAAGCCGATCCTCGAATGGTTCGTGGCTGCCTATAACGACTGGAAGATCGTCAGCCTCGAAGACCTGCAGCGCGACTGGGGTGCGGCGCGTACCGGCATCCGCTCCAACCAGATCAAGTCGGGCTATATGGCGCAGTATGCGCTGACCGAGTTCAACGCCAAGCCGGACTCGGCGGTGACCGGCAAGGTCAAAATGGCGCTGGTGCCCGGCCTCAACGGCAACGATGTCGGCACGGTGGGCTATTGCCACGGCGCCGGCATGGCGGCCGCGGCGCAGAACAAGGACGCGGCCTGGAAGGCGCTCTACGCCTATGCCGGCCCGGGCGCCGACGACAAGTGGACGCTGACCCAGATGCGCGCGCTCGATCAGGGTGGCCGCTGCCCGTTCCCGCAGGTCTATGACTCTGCCGAACTGCAGGCGCTGATCCAGACCATCACAGTCGGCGACTCCGCCGACTGGGTGAAGCTCTCGACGTTGTCGCGACCCAAGCGCGGCATCAAGGCGGCCTGGTATCCCGAATGGGAGCAGGGGTTCATGACCCACATCCAGGATGCGCTGCTCAAGTCGACCACGGTCGACGCGGCCATCACCGCCTCCGCTGATCTGGCCCGCCAGCTTTCGGCCGGCTGACCCTACGCGTCCTCCCACCGGGGGCGGCGGCACGGCCGCTCCCGGCTCTCTCTTCTGGAGCCCTTCTTCGATGACCGACACCGATTCAATGCGCAGAGCATTGGTCGCGGCCGACCCGCGCCTATCGCGTTACAACCCGCTGCCCCGCATCCTGTTCTTCGACGATTTCGACGAGGGAGTGAACGGCTGGACCGAGCTCGTCGGCAACCATGACGGCGACCCCGACAAGATCCGTCCCATCGTCGGCGACATGCGGCCGGCACAGCTCAGCAACCTGAGCTTCTGGGACGTCGGCACGCATGGCACGGTCGACGGCAACTATGCGCTCAAGCTCGCCACCCGTGCCAAGGCCAACCACATGGCGCTGGCGATCAAGCGGCTCACCTATGTGAAGCCCGGCAAGGTGCAATTCGAGACCTATTTCACCCTCAAGTCCGAGAGCTGGATCGGCGAGCGGCCGGGGCACCAGAAGTTCGATGGCAATGTCGACCCGAGCGTCATGGATTTTGGCGATTTCTGCATCGGCAACGACGTCTGCGACGCCGAATATGGCCGGCGCTATCACTGCGCGCTGCGCTATGTGAACACGGACCGGCACGGCAAGCTGCAGCGCAAGTGGCAGTACAAGACGAGCCTGCAGACCACCACCAAGATGGAGATCGCCGGCAACCCGGCGGTGGCCGACTACCACGTCGCCGATCCGGACGACTGGGTGGACGTGCCCGATGGGCAGCAGAGCCTCTGCTACAACGAGATCCCGACCAAGGTGAACTGGCACTACCTGCGCTACGTCTTCGACACCGAAGCGGGCTGCAATGTCGAGCTGCAGGTCAACGACAAGGTCATGGACCTCAGGTCCATTCCGGTGCCGCGCTATCCGCACGGCTATTGGGGGCTCGAGCGGCTGATGAACTTCTGCCTCGACGTCCACACCCATCGCGATGTCCGGAACTTCCTGTTCCTCGACTCCTGTCTCGTCTCCGTCGACTGGTGAGGTCCGCCATGCTCCGTCGTTCCTTCACCGCCGTCATCGAACGCAACATCGCCATCGGCGACGGCTTCACCACCGAACCCTACGAGACCGCCTGGGTCGACGAGGCGCGCTGGTTCGTCAATGTGCTCGAGGCCACCCCCGGCGCCAAAATCACCTATGCGGCCGAGACCTCGCCCGAAGGGCTCACCTGGTGCGCGCATGAAGCGCCCGCTGTCGGCCATACCGGGGCCGGGCTCTCCACGCTGCCGCTCACGCAGGTGGGGCCGTGGCAGCGGCTGCGCTTCCACGTCGAGGGCGCCGAGAGCGTCCGCGCCATCGTCTACCTGACGCTCAAGGGTTGATGACGATGGCCACCGCCCGCTGGCGCACCAACGACCAGCCACAGCCGTTCCTCGCCTTCGTGCTCAACTCGCCGGCGATCCTGCTGCTGTTGCTGCTGGTCTTCTATCCCATCGTCTATTCGCTGTGGCTGTCGCTGCACGAGTACAACCTGCGGCGTCCGCGCCAGGTCGAGTTCATCGGCCTAGCCAACTATGTCGAGATCTTCGGCACGCCGCAGTTCTGGAGCGCGGCGCGCACGACGCTGATGTTCTCGGTCGGCTCGATCGGGCTCACCGTGCTGCTCGGTACGCTGCTGGCGCTGCTGCTCAACGAGAAGTGGCCGGGGCGCGGGCTGCTGCGCGCCATCGCGCTCATCCCCTGGGCCATTCCGCCGGTGGTCAACGGCCTCGTCTGGCAGTGGCTGTTCGAGGGGCAGAACGGGCTCATCAACCATATCCTCCTGAGCTTGGGCATCATCGACACCTACCAGGCCTGGCTGGCGCAGCCGGCCACCGCATTGCCGGCGCTGGTGATCGCGCAGGTGTGGAACCACGTGCCCTTCGTCGCCATCGTCATGCTGGCGGCGCTGCAGACCATTCCGGGCGAGCTCTACGATGCCTCGAAGGTCGACGGCGCCAACGTGTTCCAGCGCTTCTTCTACGTGACCTTCCCCTGGCTCAGCCATTCGCTGCTGCTGGTGCTGATCACGCAGACCATGGTGGCGCTGCGCACCTTCGACATCGTCTATGTGCTGACTGGCGGCGGTCCGGGCGACTCCACCACGGTCATCGCCTGGCTCACCTACGTCACGACCTTCAGCTTCACCGATTTCGGCAAGGGCAATGCCTATGCCTACATCATCGCGCTCGTCACGATGACGCTCTCGGTGTTCTACATCCGCATGCTCTGGAAGCGCGGGGAGATGGCGAAATGACCTCACCGCTGATGAAGCGCCTCCGCACGCTGCTGCTCATGTTCTTCGGCCTGCTGTTCTTCCTGTTCCTGTTCGGGCCGTTCTACTGGATGGTGGCGACGAGCCTGATGACCGAGCAGGAAATGCTGTCGATCCCGCCCAAGCTCATCCCGTCGACGCTGTCGTTCGACAACTACCTGGCGGTGCTGGGGCTGGGCGACCCCGCGTTCCTCGCCGAGGCGCGCAGTCGTGCACCGGCGGTGTTCGAAATCCGGCAGGCGCTGATCAATTCGCTGATCGTGGGTGTCTGCGTCGCCATCGCCAACATCCTGATCGCCACGCCGGCGGCTTACACGTTCTCGCGGCTGAAGTTCAACTTCTCGCTGCCGCTGCTGATGGTCTATCTGGGCACCCGCATGGTGCCGCCGATCATGCTGGTGGTGCCGATGTTCCTGATCGTGCGGAACCTCGGGCTGATCGATACGCCGCTGGCGCTGATCGCGGTCTATTGCGCGCTCACGCTGCCGTTCTCGATCTGGCTGCTGCAGTCGTACTTCCGCACCATGCCGGCCGAACTCGAGGAGGCGGCGGTGATCGACGGCGCCTCGCGCTGGCAGACCATCCGGCTGGTGCTGCTGCCGCTCTCGGTGCCGGGCCTCACCTGCGTGGGCATCCTCGCCTTCATGGGGTCGTGGAGCGAGTTCCTGTTCGCGGTGACCTTCGGCAAGACCATCGCCAGCCGCACGCTTCCGGTGGTGGCGGCGAGTTTCGTCGACACCGCCTCAATCCAGTTCGACTATGTGATGGCGGCCGGCGTCATCACGGCGCTGCCGCCGTTCCTGCTGGCGCTGATCTTCCAGCGCTTCATCGTCAGCGGCCTGTCGTCGGGCGCGGTCAAGGGCTGAGCGTGGCACGGTTCGATACGCATGTTCACCTGTGGCTGCGGGGCGATGGCAATCGCGTCCGCATCCGCGAACGGGTGCCCGAGCTCGACCGCGATTTCGGTCTCGTCGAGCTGCTGCCGCAGCTCATCGAGGCCGAAGTCGAGCGCATCGTGCTGGTTTCGGCGGCGCAGAACGAACGCGAGCCGGCGGGGCTGATCGAGGTGGCGCATCGCCATCCCGATCTGGTCGCTGGAGTGATCGGCTGGCTCGATCCCGGCGATGCGGAACTCTCCACGAAGGTCGCGAGGCTCGCCGCCGATCCCGCCTGGCTCGGCATCCGCCTGCCGATCGTGCTGGAGGATGCGACCGCATTCGTCGCGCAGTCCGGGATCGACGCGGCGCTCGACCGGCTGGTGGCGGCCAATGCCGTCGTGCAGGTGCTGGTCAATCCGGCGCAGATCGCCACGGTCGCGCCGCTGCTCGAACGGCACCCGGATCTGCGCGTGGTCATCGACCACGCCGCCAATCCCGATGTCGCAATGCCCGTGTCGAGCGAGTGGCGCGACGGTATCCGCCGGCTGGGTGGGCTGCCCAATGCCGCCTGCAAGGTGTCGGCATTCTGGCTGCCGGGGATGCCGGCGCCGACCGCGGATCAACTGCAGCCGTTCGCCGACGAAATCCTTGCGGCCTTCGGGACGGAGCGTATCGTCGCCGCCAGCAACTGGCCGGTGACGACGCTGCTGGCGTCACCACTGCGGACTTTCATGGCCTGCGAGCAGACTTTTCGACTGCATGCGGGCGCGTTTTACGATAACGCGGCACGCATCTATCGTCGTCGCACCGAAGGAAAGTGACCACCATGCAGGCGCTCGTCTGTCGCAATCCCGGCGAACTCGCCGTCGAAACCCGCGAGAACCCGACCGTCGGTGCCGGCGAGGCGCTGGTGCGCGTCCGCCGCATCGGCATCTGCGGCACCGACTATCACATCTACGAAGGCAAGCATCCGTTCCTGCAATATCCGCGGGTGATGGGCCACGAGCTTGCCGTCGAGATCGTGCAGGCGCCTGAAGGGTCGGGCTTTTCTCCCGGCGATGCGGTGATCGTGAACCCCTATCTGAGCTGTGGCACCTGCGTTGCCTGCCGCAAGGGCAAGCCAAACTGCTGCACCAGGATCGCCGTACTCGGCGTACATCGCGATGGCGGCATGACCGATTACCTGTCGCTGCCGGTGGGCAATCTGCTGCCGGCCAACGGCCTCACCCTCGACCAGTGCGCGACCGTCGAGTTCCTCGCCATCGGCGCCCACGCCGTTCGCCGCGGCGGCGTTGCTCCCGGCGACCGGGCGCTGGTGATCGGGGCCGGGCCGATCGGTCTGGGCGCAGCGATTTTCGCCGGTGTGGCAGGGGCCTCTGTGCATCTGCTCGACCGCGATGTCGCGCGGCTCGAGGCCATCGCGTCCATCGCGGGTGCGGCCGGAACCATCGCGGCCGACGGCGATGTCGATGCAGCCGTTGCCGCTGCCACTGATGGCGAAGGCTTCGACATCGTCTTCGACGCCACCGGCGCGACGCCCTCGATGCTGCGCGCCTTCGACTTCGTCACCAATGGCGGACGGCTGGTGCTGGTCGGCGTGGTCAAGGACCCGATCACCTTCTCGGACCCCGACTTCCACCGCCGCGAGATGACGCTGTTCGCCAGCCGCAACGCCACGATGGAAGACTTTGCCACCGTCACCGCCGGCATCCGGGCGGGCAAGGTGCCGGTGGACAAGATCATCACCCACCGCACCTCGCTGGAGGGCGCCGTCGCCGACCTGCCGCGCTGGGCGCACGACAAGTCCAACCTCATCAAGGCGGTGATTTCGATCGACTAGCCGGCGCGCTTCGCCAGCTTGGCGATGAAGTCGCGCATGATCGGGTTGCGCTTGACGTGCGTGACATAGCGCATGACGTGGCGCGAGCGATCGATGCTGTAGGTCACCTGGTCGGTGAGGATCGGCGTGGGGACGAGCACGCTGGGCGTCCATGCCGGATCGAGCAGCCAGGCGACGGGCGCCATGTCCCAGATTTCCTTGGCCCAGCCGGTGTGGTCGGTCTCGTATTCCTTGAAGCGCATGGCGAGGAAGCGGCCGATCTCGCCATGCGGCTCGACATAGCGTTCGATCTCGGGGACGGTGCTGTGCAGGTGCGACACGACGCCCATGCAGGGCACCAGCACCAGCGGCACGCCGGAATCGAAGACCACCTGCGCGCCACCGACATCCTGCCGGAGATTGAACTCCTTCTGGTCGGGCCATTCGAGCGAATGACCACCGAGCCAGACGACCACGGTCCGATCGATGATGTCGGGCGCGGCGAGCAGGGCTGACGCCACATTGCTGATGGCGCCGATGGCGATGACGTAGAGCGGGTCGGCCGGCGAGCCGGCGCGGGCCCGGGCGATCAGATCGTCGACGGCCGGCGCGGCGAGGGCCCGCTTGCGGGTGCCGACATAGTCGGTGACGCCGCGGAAGACGTAGCCGTCGGCCGGCATGTCGAGGCGTTCGAGCAGCGCGAGGATTTCGCCATAGCTCAGTTCCATGCCGTGGCCAGGTCCGGTCGAGCGGCTGTTGTGGAACGGCGCGGCATAGATCGCTTCGAGCGCGATGCGGTCGGGTGAGAGCACGGCCTGCACCAGGGCGAACTGGTCGTCGATCTCGTTATAGGTGTCGGTATCGAGCACGGCGCGCAGGCGGCCGGCACGCGGCGAGAGCAGGTTCAGGCGATCGGCATCGGAGAGGGGCAAGTCGTCCTCACAAGGTGGCGGTGGTCGCCGCCGACTTTACTGCCCGTGTGGTGGAAGGCCAGCCCTCAGGCCGGCACTTCCGCCTCTTGTGCGTGGATCGCCGACATGATGCTGCGGCTGGCGCTCTCGTAGTCGTGGCTGTTGGCGATCTCGGAGACGATGCGCTTGTCGTGCATCACGAGGATACGGTCGGCCAGCGTCACCATTTCGGGCATGTCGCTCGAAATGAGGATGATGGAGAGGCCATCGTCGGCGAGTTTGGTGATCAGCTCGTGGAAGTAGGATTTGGTCTTGATGTCGATGCCGACCGTCGGCTCGTCGATGATCAGCACGTCGACCTTGGCGGCTAGCCATTTGGCCAGCGACACCTTCTGCTGGTTGCCGCCCGACAGATTGCCGGCGAGCTGGTCGAGGTTGGGCGTACGGATTTCGAGCTGCGTGGCCAGCGGCGCGGCGATGCGGTCTTCGCGACGAGCGGTGATCAGCCCGAAGGCGGCAGCGATTTTCGTCCACACTGTCGAAGCGATGTTGCTGCGGATCGAATGACCGAGGATGACGCCCTCGAACTTGCGATCCTCGCTGACATAGCCGAGGCGGTGGCGGCGGATGGCGTCCTCGACCGTGCGGATGCGAACGGGCCTGCCGTTGATGGCGATCTCGCCGCCGATGACCTTGTCCTTGCCGATCAGGGCGCGGGCGAGTTCGGTGCGTCCGGCGCCGACGAGGCCGTAGAGCCCGAGGATCTCGCCCTTGCGCAGCGCGAGGTTGACGTCGCGGTGGCCGAAGGCGGTGGCGAGCGACTTGGCCTCGAAGACGACCGGGTTCGCCGATACGTCGCGGTTGCGGGCGACGATGGCGCGGTCCTTGCGGCCGATCATGGCTTCGATCAGGTCGCCGCGGGCCATGCCCTGCATGCTGGCGCCGGAGAGCGTGGTCTCGCCGTCACGCAGCACGGTGACGCGGTCGCAGAGGGCGAGAACTTCTTCCAGCTTGTGGCTGACGAAGAGGATGGCGGTGCCCTGCGCCTTGAGCTGGCGCACGAGGCGGAACAGGCTCTCGGCCTCGTTCTCGCTGATCGAGGCGGTGGGCTCATCGAGCAGCAGCACGCGGGCCTGGTGACCCAGCGCCTTGGCGATCTCGACCATCTGCATCTGCGCGACGCTGAGGCGCCGGACTTCGGTGCGCGGGTCGATGTCGAGGCCGACCAGCGCCAGCATCTTCTTCGCCTCGCGCTCGACGGCGGCAAAGTCGACGAGGCCGCGGACCTTGGGCAGGCGTTCGAGCATCAGGTTCTCGGCGACCGAGAAGCGCGGGATCAGGTTGCGCTCCTGGTGCACCGCGGAGATGCCGGCCTTGATGGCGTCGCGCGGGGACGGGAAGGATACCTCCTGCCCATGCAGCATCAGCCGCCCGCTGTCGGGTTTGTGGATGCCGGTGACGATCTTGATCAGCGTCGACTTGCCGGCGCCGTTCTCGCCCATCAGGGCGTGGATTTCGCCGTCGGCAAGATCGAGCGAGGCGTTGGAAAGCGCGCGGACGCCGGGAAATGACTTGCTGGCTTGTTCGACGAGAAGGCCCATCTCAATCCTCCCCGACGCGCACGGCGCGATAGCGATTGAGCCACACGGCGGCGAGGATCAGCGCGCCGAGCAGGAAGGTGACCCAGTAGGGGTCGACCTGCAGCAGCACCATGGCGTTCTGGATGAGGCCGATCAGCACCACGGCCAGCAACGTGCCGACGATGGAGATCGAGCCACCGGCGAGGCTGGCGCCGCCGATGATCGGGGCAGCGAACGAGATGATCAGCCAGTCGGCGCCGATCGACGGCTGAGCCGAGCCGAGCTGTGCGACGGCGAGGATGCCGGCGGCCGCAGCGAGCAGGCCGGAAAGGAAATGCGCGACCATCACGGCCTTCTTGGGCGAGAGGCCAGAGAGTTCGGCAGCGTGGCTGTTGCCGCCGACGGCGAGCATGTGCCGGCCGGTGACGATACGAGAGAAGCAGATGATCATCAGTACGGTGACGATGAGCGGCACGATCAGCAGGTTCGGGATCGGCCCGAGCCGGCCGGCGCCGAAGGCCACGAACTCGGCGGGCAGGTTGTAGAACGGGATGGCCTTGGTGATGCCCAGATTGATGCCGGCAAAGGCCGAGCCCGTCGCCAGCGTGACGATGAAGCCGTTGATGCCGGTGCGCACCGTGAGCCAGCCATTCACCAGCCCGGCGACACCACCGGCGGCGAGCGCGATGGCGATGGCGGGCAGGGTGGGGACGCCGAGCGCGTCCATCAGGCCGCCGACGATGACGGCCACGAGGCCACCGAGCGCGCCGATGGAGAGGTTCATCTGCCCCACGCCGAGCATCACCATCTGGCTATAGGCGACCAGCAGCGAGACGCAGAGGCTGCGCAGGAAAACGAAGGCGTTGTACTCGGAGAGGAAGTTCGGGGCCACGATGGCGAGGCCGAGCACCGAGAGTACACAGACGGCGAAGAGCCCCGACCACTGGACGCGGACGACGCGGGAAAAGAGATCGTTCATGCCGTCCTCGTGCGGTGACGCTGCACCAGATGGGCGCGGTAGCGCTCGAGCAGGATGGCGGCGAGCAGGAAGGCGCCGAGGAACAGCGGCAGCCAGAAATTGCCCACCTGCAGGATGAGCAGGCCGGAGCGGATGGTGGAGACCAGCAGCGCGCCCAGCATGGTGCCGATCACCGACACCGCACCACCGGCCAGCGCCGTACCACCGATGACCGGGGCGAGGAACGATGGCAGCAGCCAGTCGTCACCCGCCACCGATGGCATCGCCGCGGCAAGGCGTGCGGTCAGCATCATGGCGGCGGCCGAAGCGAGGGCGCCGGAGAGCATGTGGGCGATGGTGATGGTGCGGCCGACGGGGACGCCCGACATCTGCGCCGCGCGTTCGCTGGCGCCGACGGCGAGGATCTCGCGGCCAAGGACGGTGTGGCGGAAGAGCACGTAAAGCACGATGCCGATGCCGAGCGCGACGAAGAGCAGGCCCGGCACAGGACCGACGGCGCTCTTGCCGAACTCGCCGATCGCCGGAGGCAAAGCGTTATAGGGCACGGCGCGGGTGAGGATCAGCATGGCGCCGGAAAAGAGGCTTGCGGATGCGAGCGTCACGACGAAGCTGTTCACCCCGGTTTTCACGATGGCGATGCCGTTGAGCCAGCCCATGGCGGCGCCCATCAGCAGGGTGGCGACGATGGCGACCGGGATCGGCAGGCCGAGCACCTGGAGCAGCCAGCCGAAGGCCATGACGCTGCAGATGCCGATGGCCCCGACCGCGAGGTTCATGCCGCCCGTCGCCAGCACCACCATCTGGGCAAAGCCGATGACGATGTCGATGGCGACCGAGCGGCCGAGGCCGTTGAGGTTGAACTTCGAGAGGAAGCCCGGCGCGACGGCGGACAGCGCCACCCACATCACCACGAGGATGACGAGCAGGCCGAACTGGGTGGAGCCGCGCAGCAGGAGCCCGGCAAGGGACCGTCTTTGCGACGGCAAGGCGGCAGGTTCCTGCAAGCTCATGCGGGACTCACGCGGCGTGTCTCAAGGTGGAAAGGATGCATCGGCGGTGGCCGGCGGACAATGCAATGTCCGCCGGACGCCGGAATGCCGGATCAGCAGGCGAGGAACTTGTCCTTGAAGCCGGCCTGCAGTTCGCCGGTGAGCTTCTTCAGATCAGCCGCGTAGCTGTCGATGTTGGCCGACGAGATCAGCAGCGTGCCCGAGTCGATGAAGCGGGCGGTCTGCGGTGTGGTGATGAACGGCGCGTCGGCCTTCACCGTGCAGCCGCTGGCGAGGAGATCGAGCGCGTAGGCGCCGATATAGCCCTGGCCGTAGGGGTTCTGCGCCATGGTGCCGGAGACGAAGCCATCGCGGATGCCATCGAGCACGATCTTGTCGTCATCGATGCCGATCAGCTTGATGCGCTTGTCGCCGAGATTCTTGAGCGCGGTGGCGGCGACCACGGACGAGATGTAGCCGGTGGCGATCATGCCGCCGATCTGGTCCTTCTGGGCAGCGAGCAGCGCGTTGATCTTCTGGTCGCCCTGTTCCTGGTTGTCGGTGTCGCCGACGGTCTGCAGCAGGGTCACGGCGCCATTGGTCTCGGCGACGGCCTTTTCCACGGCCTGCACGCGCAGGGTGGTGTTGGGGTCGACGAGCAGACCGGCGAGGTGCACGACGGCGCCCTTGCCACCCATGGCTTCGATCAGCGCCTTGGTGCCCATATAGGCCGAGGCATAGACGTCGGTGGCCATGCAGAAGCCCATGTCGGTCGGGTCCTGGGCGCAACCGCCGAGAGCGACGGACGGGATGCCGTTGGCCTTGAGTTCACCGACCACCGAGTTCACGCCGACGGCGTCGCCCGGGAAGATGCCGAAGGCGGTGTAGCCCTGGGCGGCCGAGCTCTCGACCAGTTCGGTCTGCAGTTCGAGCTTCCAGTCGGAGGGCACCTTGTAGTCGACGGCGGCGATGCCGAAGTCCTTGGCGGCGTCAGCGGCGGCCTGTTCCCACGGCGCGAAATAGGGGTGCGGACCACCGGGGGTCAGCACGATGCGATTGTCGGACGCGACCGATGCGAGCGGGGCGGCAGCCACCGAGCAAGCCAGCAGAGCGGCAAGCGTGCCGCGCGAAAAAGTCTTCATGATTTCCTCCCATTCCGGCCTGCCACGATCCTCCCGGGCGGTGCCGAACGAGTCATCGGTAACACGAACGAATATCGCACGCAATATTCGTTAGTTGACTTTTCGGCCCATGCCTTGTTGTGTGCAGGCAGGGAGATTGAATCGATGCCGGATGTGACCGTCAGTCGCGGACGGGCCCGCGGGGCCGCCGATGCTGTCATGCGTCCGGCGCCGCTCTACGCCACCATCCACGACGTGCTGAAGACGCATCTGCAGGCCCGCCGGCTGCCGGCCGGGCTGGTGATCGGCGCGACGGCGATCGCGCGACTGTTCGGCGTCAGCCGCATCCCGGCGGCGGCAGCTCTCGCCGAACTGGCGGAGCAGGGGCTGGTCGATACGTTCGATGGTCGCGGCTATCTGGTGCCGGGCGGCAGCGAGCCGATCCGCATGGACCTGGTCGAGGCGGGACTGGTGCTGCCCGAGGGCGCCGGTTCGAGCGCCGCGAGCCGCCGCGAGCAGATCTATCCCGAGGTCGAGCATGCCGTCGCCGGATGCCTCGGCTATGGCCGCTTCATGCTCAACGAGAGTGCGCTGGCTCAGACTTACGACGTGAGCCGCACCATTGCGCATGAAGTGCTGACGCAGCTCGAACTCGCTGGCGTCATCGAGCAGGACAGCAACAAGCGCTGGTATGCGGGGCCGTTCACTGCCATCGATTTCGCCCGGCATTTCGAGATGCGCTGGCTGTTCGAGCCGCAGGCGCTGAAGCAGGCTTATCCGAAGCTCAGGAAGGCCGACCTGCAGAAACGGCTCGAGCGCGTGGCGAAGATCAGCGGCCCGCCGGTGCATCCGCTGGAACTCGAAGGCGTCGAAGCCGACCTTCACACACACACACTGGCGCCGTGCCCCAATCCGGTGCTGCTGGCAGCGCTCAAACGCAGCCAGCGCCTGATCCTCGTCACCCACTCGACCTTCGCAGAGTTCCAGAACTCGGCCGAGATCAGCACGATGATGCGCGACCACGAGGCGGTGTATCGCGCGCTGCTGGACGAGGACATCGACAAGGCCGCGGCGGCGCTGGAAGCCCATCTGCGGCGCTCGCTGGCGCCGTGTCTCGACATGCTGTCGCAGCTGCCGCCGATCCCGGACAATATTCGCCCGCCTTATCTCATTCTCGCTGACTGACAGGATCTCCGTATGAGCAAAATCACCCGTGTCGAAATCCTGCTGGTCGACCTGGTCCCCAAGGTGAAGCGGGTGGACGCGATCCAGTCGTTCGTGTCGCAGGAGACGCCGATCGTCCGCATCACCGATGCCGATGGCGTGGTGGGCACCGGCTACAGCTACACCATCGGCACCGGCGGGCACTCGGTGATGGAGCTACTCAAGCGCACGCTGGTGCCGGCGCTGATCGGGCGCGAGGCGCTGGAGATCGAGCGCATCTGGCGCGACCTGCTGTTCCTCACCCATGCGACGAGCACCGGCGCGATCACCTCGATCGCGCTCGCGGCCATCGATACCGCGCTATGGGACCTGAAGGCCCGCAAACTCGGCCTGCCGCTGCATATCCTTGCCGGCGGCGCGCAGGAGTCGATCCCGCTCTACACCACCGAAGGTGGCTGGCTGCATCTCGAGGCGCCGGCGTTGGTCGAGGATGCACTGCGGGCCAAGGCGGCTGGGTTCGGCGGTTGCAAGATCAAGGTCGGACGGCCGGTGCATGAGGACGTCAAGCGCATCGGCGCGGTGCGCGAGGCCGTGGGCCACGACTTCGAAATCTTCACCGATGCAAACCAGCGCTTCAATGTCGACGAGGCGATCCGGCGGGCGCGGGCCTATGAGCCGCTCGATATCGGCTGGTTCGAGGAGCCGCTGACCGCCGAGGACATTTCCGGGCACACGCGGCTGGTCGATCACACCTCGATCCCGATCGCGGTGGGCGAGAGCCTCTATTCGATCTGGCATTTCCGCGAGTATCTGGAACGGCACGCCTGCTCGGTCGTACAGGTCGATGTCGGTCGCATCGGCGGCATCACGCCGTGGCTCAAGGTGGCGCACATGGCCGAGGCGTTCAACATCGCCGTCTGTCCGCACTTCCTCATGGAGCTGCATGTCGCGCTTTGCGCCGCCATCCCCAATGCGCGCTGGGTGGAATACATTCCGCAGCTCGACGAGATCACTACCGCGCAGATGACCATCACCAATGGCCGGGCCATTCCGTCGGCCGAGCCGGGGCTGGGGATCGCTTGGGATTTCGAGGCCATCGACCGCATGGCGGTCGAGGGCAGCCGGTCGGTGATCGGGTAAGGGAGGCCGGGATGAAGCGCTATGGGTCGGTGATCGGGCTCAAGCCCGAGGCGATCGCGGAATACAAGCGGCTGCATGCGGCGGTGTGGCCGGACGTGCTCAAGCAGATCGAGCAGTCGGGCATCCGCAACTACTCGATCTTCCTGCGCGAGCCCGAGAACGTAATGTTCGCCTATTTCGAGTATCACGGCACCGATTTCGAGGCCGACATGGCGCGGATGGCCGCCGACCCCAGGACGCAGGAATGGTGGGCCGTGTGCGGCCCGCTGCAGCAGCCGCTCGACAGCCGCAAGAAGGGCGAGTGGTGGGCCGGGATGGACGAGGTCTTCCACACGCCGTAGCTGGTAAGCCTCTCTTCTTGCCTGAAGGGGCGGGTAGCCCGGACCTCGTGGTTCGACAAGCTCACCATGAGGTCCTCACAGAAATCCCAGTAGCCCTCATGGTGAGTCGAACCACGGGGGCGTGGCGCGGCTCCCCGCGCCCACCAGCTCTTCTCCCTCAAGGGGAGAAGGAAGAGCTGAGAGGCCGGCCTACCGGCGCAGGCGCTTCGAGAAGGAGCTGGTTGCCACGGCGAGCAGGATGATGCCGCCGACGAGGATCTGGCGGATGTAGCTGTCGACGCTCATCTGCGTCAGGCCATTGTCGAGCACGCCGAGGATCAGCACGCCGATGACGGTGGCGAGGATGCGCGGCACGCCCTGTTCACTCATGGTCATGCCGAGGAACACCGCGGCGATGGCGTTGAGCATCAGGCCGCTGCCCTGGGTCGGGTTGGCCGAGGCGACGCGGCTCGCATACATCAGGCCCGCGCCGGCCGCGCTGAGGCCTGTCAGCGAGAAGGCGATCAGCTTCAATCGTCGCACGGCGACGCCACTCAGGTACGCAGCCTCGATATTGCCGCCGATGGCATAGAGGCGGCGGCCGAAGGTGGTCTGTTCGAGCAATACCCAGACGGCGAAGACCGCCACCAGCGCGACGATAGTCAGGTTTGGCAGCATCAGCGCCACGCCACCGACCTCGCCGAGCGGAAAGCCGCCGCGCGCGAAGTTGGAGAAGTCGGCCGGGATGGCGGCGCCCGAGATGGTCTTGCCGCCGCTCAGCACGAAAGCCGCGCCGGACAGCATGGTGAGGGTCGCGAGTGTCGCCACGAAGGGCAGGATGCCAATGAAGCTCACCAGCAGGCCATTGAAGGCGCCGCCGACGAGCCCGACCAGCAGCGCCGCGCCGATGGTCGCCCAGATCGGGTAACCAGCAGCGAACAGCACGCCGGCCACGATGCCTGCGAGGCTGGCGGCCGACCCGACCGAGAGATCGAAATCGCCCATCACCATGACGATAGTCATGCCGGCGGCCACCACCATCAGCATCGAGAGCTGCTGGGTGATGTTGAGCCAGTTGCGGGCAGTCATGAAAGTATCGGGCAGGTTGATCCAGAAAAAGCCGAGGATCACGACGAAACCGATCAGCGTGCCGTAGCGGCGGAGCAGGGTGCCGATGCTCATGCGGCCACCGACGCACGGCCGTAGCAGCGATTGAGCAGGTCGTCCTCACGCAGTCCTTTGGCGGCCACGATTTCGGTGATGGCGCCATCGCGCATCACAGCAATGCGGTCGCACATGCCGATCAGTTCGGGCAGGTCGGAACTTACCAAAATCACCGCCATTCCCTTGGCCGTCATGTCGCGGATGATGGTGTAGATATCGAATTTGGCGCCGACGTCCACCCCGCGCGTCGGTTCGTCGAGCAGCAGCAGTTTGGGGTTGCCGCCGAGGGCGCGGGCGAACACGACCTTCTGTTGGTTGCCGCCGCTGAGCTCCACTGCCAGCTGGCGCGGACCGGATGCCTTCAGGCGCACATCGTCGCCGAGACTTTTGGTGAAGCGGCGCTCGGCGCGAGGCGTCAGGAAGCTGCCGCCAAGACTCTGTTCGGAGAGGTGGGCGAGGGTGACGTTTTCGAAGATCGGGCGCGACAGCATCAGGCCTTCGTTGCGGCGCTCGCGCGGCACGTAGGCGACGCCGGATTTCCACGCCGAAGACGGGCCATAGGGGCGGTACGATTTGCCGTCGAGCATGACCTCGCCGCTGCGGCGCTGGAGGTCGCCGAACAGGCTGCGCAGCAGCTCGCGCTGGCCAGAACCGGAGAGGCCGGCGACGCCGAGGATTTCGCCCTTGCGCAGGCTGAACGAGAGCCGCTGCAGATTGCTGGCGGAGAGGTTGCGGACCTCGAGCGCGATGTCGGTGGCGGGCGGGGCCGCAGCGGCTGGATAGGCTTCCTCGACCTTACGGCCGATCATCAGGGCGATGAGGTCGTCATGGGTGATGTCGGCCATCTTGCCGGTGTCGATGGTGGCGCCGTCGCGCATCACGGTGGCGCGGTCGCAGAGGGCCATCACCTCGTCGAGGCGGTGCGAGACGTAGAGCACCGAGCCGCCATTGGCGCGGATTTCGCGCAGCACCTTGAACAGGCGCTCGGACTCGTCGCGGGTGAGCGCGGCGGTTGGTTCGTCCATCACATAGAGGCGGGCAGGGGCGTCGGGTTCGCTGAGGAAGGCGCTGGAGAGCCGGACCAGCATCTGGTCGCCGGGCGCCAGCCGCGCCATTTTCTCGCGCGGATCGATATGGGTGATGCCGAGCTTTTCCAGCGCGTCGCGGGCGGTGGCATTGAGCGTCGGCCAATCGACCAGCAGGCCGGCGCGTTTGGGGTAGCGGCGGCCCATGAAGATGTTCTCGGCGACCGACAGGGCCGGGACGACGTTGAATTCCTGATGGATGAAACGGAATCCGAGGCGATGGGCTTCCTTCGGGCTGCCGATGGTCACCGGCCGGCCGTCGATGGCGATGTCGGCAGTGTCCGGCGCGACGACGCCGGCAAGGATCTTGATGAGCGTCGACTTCCCCGCGCCGTTCTCGCCCATCAGCGCGTGAATTTCACCAGGCTCGATAGTCAGCGTCACGCGCCGCAGAGCGGGCACGCCTGCATAGGCCTTGGCGACATTGTCGAGGGAGAGGAAGGTCATCGCAAATTCAAGTCGATCAGCCCCATCGAGGCTCTCTGCACCCCCTCCCATCCTCCCCCATCAGAGGGGGAGGTGTAGTCCGGTGGGTGGGCTCGATTGTGCCGCTTACTCAGGTGGGCACCTCCCCCTTGATGGGGGAGGATGGGAGGGGGTGAGCAACGGGCTCAGTCCCCTCCGTCCTTTACTGCGCGGCGTTCTCTTTGGTCACGAGCTTGGTCGGCACGAAGGTGACGGCTTCGGCCGGGGCCTTGCCTTCGAGGAGGCCGGCGACGGCCTCGGCAGCGGCGGCGCCGATGCCGGCAAAGTCCTGCGCGACGGTGGCTTCGAAGTTGCCGCCCTTGGCGATCTCTTCGCGGGCCTGCGGGTTGGCGTCGATGCCGGTGATGACGATGCCTTCACCCTGGCGGCCGGCGGCCTCGATGGCCTGCAGCGCGCCGAGTGCCGGCTGGTCCCAGGCGGCCCACACGGCCTTGATGCTGCCCGGCTCGGGATTGGCGGCCAGCACGGCTTCCATCTTGGCGCGGGAATCGGCGATGCCGCCATCGGCCACGTCCGGGGTGATGCGGTCGAGGACCTTGATGCCGGCATTGGCGGCGAAGATTTCGTCAGCCTTGGCGCCACGCACCTGCACCGGCGGGAAGGCGTCGAACACGAACATCACGACATTGCCTTCGCCCTTGATGCGGTCGACGACGAAGCCGGCCGTGGTCTCGGCCATGGCGACGCCATCGGAGGTGACGTTGGTGGCGAGCAGCGGATCGCTGCCGGCATCCATGCCGACGACCGGGATGTTGTTGTCCTTGGCGGTCTGCAGGCCGGCGGTCACCTGGGTCGGGTCGACATTGATGACGATGGCGTTGACGCCCTGGTTGACCACGTCCTCGATGCGACTGATCACGGCGGCGACGTCGCCGGCGGTGTCGATGACGTTGACGTCCCAGCCCTTTTCCTTGGCCACGGCCTGGAAGGACTCGACATAGGCCTGGGTGCCTGGCT
>VFQQ010002340.1_pt1 | contig 21847 bp, 18 predicted proteins | sample 3512341 | NCBI WGS metagenome assembly VFQQ01 (sample SAMN10412373, study PRJNA504923) | tailings metagenome | isolation source: Relicate 2 Philex TSF1 revegetated site | place: Philippines: Tuba, Benguet | collected 2017-08-29 | reverse complement strand
GGTGACGATGGGCTGGTCGGGGTCGCCTTCGAGGAAGGACACCACCACCTCCTGGCCGATGCGCGGGATGTGCACCATGCCGAAGCTCTTGCCGGCCCAGGGTGAACTCACGCGCACGAAGCAGGAGCTCTTCTCCTTGGTGTCGCCGTTGCGGTCCCAGTGGAAGTGCACCTTCACGCGGCCGTACTTGTCGGTGTAGATCTCGTCGCTCGAGGTGCCGGTAACAACCGCGGTCTGCGGCCCCTGCACGAAGGGCCGCGGCGTCTGGCGCGGCGGCCGGAACTGCTGCGAGGCGGGCTGCGCCGTGAAGCTGCACTTCACGGCACCGGCCTCGCCGCCGGATTCACCGCCGGCATCGAAGGCGCTGACCTGCACCTCGGTGAGCAGGTACTTCTGGTTCTGGTCGTCGCGTGTGTGGCGGTCGAGCGCGAAGGTGCGCCCGGTGGCCAGCGTGTGCGAGTTGCTGCCGGCGGTGCAGCGGTGGAAGCGGCACTGCGCTTCGTCGATGCGCGTGTCGGTGAGGTGCTGGCCGTCGGCGCGCTGCACGTAGTCGCCCTGCCAGTCGAAGACCTCGAGCTCGGCCTGTTCGTGCTGGCGCGGGTGTTCGGTCTCGGCCAGCAGGCTGGCGGTGGGGCGCTCGAAGTCGTAGCTGGAGAGCACCGTCTTGCCCGACTGCACCTCCTGCGCGAAGCGCCAGTGGGTGACGTAGTCGCTGTCGGGCGGCGCCTGGCCGGCGTTGTCATAGTGCGGCAGCGAAGCCGGGCCTTCCACCGGGTCGTGGCTGCTGGCGTCGTCCACCAGGATCAGTTTGTGGCCGCCGTCGCTGTGTTCGAAGTACCAGTAGATGCCTTCGTCCTCCATCAGGCGGGCGACGAAGTTGAAATCGCTCTCGCGGTACTGCACGCAGTACACCCGCTTGCGGTAGCTCTTGACGAGCTTGAGCTCGTAGTCGGCGATGGCGGCATGGTCCTTGAACACGGCCTCCACGATCTCGGGCGCCGTCATGTCCTGGAAGATGCGGCAATCGTTGGTGCGCGTGAGGAACCACAGCCAGGGCCGGAGCGTGGCCTGCCAGCCGAACTGCCGCCCCTTGTGCATGCCGGCTCCGAAGCGCGTGACGTAGCCGTGGACGTGGCGCTTGGTGCCGCCCCGCAATTCGATGGCCAGCGACATCGGCTTGCCCAGCAGCTTGTTGGGGTCGATATCGGCGCGGTTGCTGGTGAGCGCGAGTTCGGCCTGCTCGAGCGTGCTCAGCCGGCTGTTGTGGCTGATCGACGCGAAGACGAGGTCTCCTGCGGGCAGCGGCGTGGTCAGCGTGAAGGGCACGGTGGCGGTCGATGGTGGGATCGGTTCGGGGCATCGTTGCCCAGGCCCCTGGGGGCTGCCAGCGCCGAAAGTCATGCACGCCGGCCCCACCTCCCCTCGTGTCGGGAGCCGACTTACGTCACTGTCCGCCGGCGGCGCCGGCCCTTAGGCTGGTGGCCCAGCCGTGCACGGCGCAGGAGGATCGAGCGTGCTGATTTCCATCGACGGCAGCGGGCCCGACGACGACGCCGAGTACCGCCGCGCCTTCGCCCACAGTTTCCTGAGCCAGATCGACGCCCAGACCACGCAGGCGCACCACCTGCACTACCGCGGCCCCAACCTGTCGGGCGGCCATCTGCTGTCGCTCGACGAGGTGGCGCGCCAGGTGCGCAGCCTCTACGACAGCGAAACCGCCGGTGACCGCGCGCCGCAGGTCTTCCTGGCCGGCTACAGCCGTGGCGCGGCGGCCATGGTGCACGTGGCGTACCTGCTGCAGCCGATGGGCATCGATGTCGACGCGCTGTTCCTGTTCGACGCCGTGGACCGCAGCATCGACATCGGCGACAGCCTGCCCACCGGCAACGTGGACGTGGTGCCGCGCAACGTCTACGCCACCTACCATGCGCGGCGCCACCCGGCGGCGCACTCGCGCGACTCCTTCAGCAACACCGCGCTGCGCGCCGAGGTGGCCGACACCTACCACCAGGCGTTCTTCCTCACCACGCACGGCGGCATGGGCGGCACGCCCTGGGGCTACGCCGGGCTGGAGCGCGGCCGCCATTCGCTGGGCGACGAGTACACGGGCTGGGGCACCACACCGACGCGGCGCGAATGGATCCGCCGCCACGGTGTGCTGGTGGAACACGGCTACCTGGGCGGCGGCGACGAGGAGGCGCTGGCCGCCACGCTGATGGGCGTGCCCTCCGACGGCTACACCTCGCTCACGATGGAACAGGAAGAGGCCGGTGCCGCCGAGTGCGCGCGCTGGATGTGGCGCCACCTGCACAGCCACCAGGTGCTGCGCGCCGGCTCCGAGCCGCGGCTGATGCCCAACCGTGGCCACTTCGGCGAGGAGCGCTTCTAGCGCCGCGCGCTGACCACCCAGCCGCGCACGGGTTCGCCGGCCTCCATGCGCAGCGTGTCGGGCAGCACCGACAGCGCGCTGAATCCGGCCTGGCCCAGCACCTGTTCGACGTAGCCGCGCGCGTGGGCGTAGCGGCCGTTGGGCTGCAGCAGGTGCGGCTGCGCGGCGGCCTCGGGCAGCGCCTCCACGGTGAACACCAGCCAGCCACCCGGGCGCAGCGAACGCCAGGCTGCCAGCACCGCGCCTTCGATGGCGCCGAAGTAACACAGCGTGTCGGCCGAGACCACGGCGTCGAAGGCGCCGGGCTGCGTTTCCAGGTAGTGCGTGAGTTCGGCCTGGTGCAGCTGGTCATACACCTTCAGCGCCTGGGCGCGCTTGAGCATGCCCACCGAAAGATCACAGCCGAGCAGCGTGCGCGCGTAGGGGCGCAGGCCGGCGCCGCACAGGCCGGTGCCGACGCCGGCGTCGCAGATGTCGAGATCCGCCTCCGGCTTGCCCACGGCCGCGTGCAGCGCCTGCACCACGAGCTCGGGCGCGCGGTAACCCAGCGCGGCGAGCTTGCTGTCGAAGCTGGCGGCAAAGCTGTCGAAGACCTGCTGCACGTAGCCGTCGCTGGCACGTTCGGGTGCCTGGCCGCTGAGGCCGGCCTCGCAGGCGGCCAGCAGGTGCTGCGCCACCGGGTTGTTGTTGTCCTCGGCCAGCCATTCGCGCAGCAGCTTGCTGGCGCGCTCGAGTTCACCCAGCAGCATCAGCGAGCGGATCACCTCGTGGCGCGGTTGCAGGCTCTCGGGCCACAGCGCCACGGCCTTGCTGTGCGCCAGCAGCGCCTCGTGCACCTGGCCCTGCTTCAGCAGCGTGAGCGAGAGGTTGTACCAGGCGTCGCCGAACTTCGGGTCGCGCTCCAGCGCCTGGCGCGCGCAGCGCTCGCTCTCCTCGTGGCGATCGAGCTTGCGGTTGAGCGTGCACAGGTTGTTGTAGGCGAGTGCCGCCTCGTTGTCGGTCTCGGCGCGCTGCACGGCGCGTTCGTAGACCTCCACCGATTCGGCCAGCCGCCCGGCCAGCAGCAGCACGTTGCCGAGGTTGTTCCAGGCGCCGGAGTTCTCGGGCAGCACGCCCAGCGATTGCCGGATCAGCGCCACCGCGTCGTCGGTGCGGCCCTGCGTGTGGCGCAGCACGCCCAGGTAGTGCAGCGCGTCGGCCTGGCGGGGGTCACCCTGCAGCACCTGCAGCAGGAGTGGCTCGGCTTCGTCGATCTTCTCGTTGCGCAGCAGCTCCACCGCCTTCACGAGCGTGTAGCGCAGCGGCTGCTCGGCGGGCGTGGCCGCCTGGTCGGCCGCCGCCGCAGTGGGGCGCTTCTTCATCGCTGCGGCACCTTCAGTCGAAGCGGTAGGTGAACTGGCCGTCCGCGGCGCCCACGGTCACACCGCCCACGGCCTTGCCTTCGAGCATGCGCGTGAGGAAGGCGCGGCTCACGTCGGGCAGCATGGTGTTGGTGAGGATGGCGTCGATCATGCGGCCGCCGCTTTCGCTTTCGGTGCAGCGGCTGACCACGAGCTTGACCACGTCGTCGCCCACCACGAAGGGCACCTTCCAGCGCTGCTCCACGCGCTTCTTGATGCGGTTCAGCTGCAGCTTGACGATGCGGCCGAGCATGTCGTCGGAGAGCGGGTAGTAGGGGATGGTCACCAGCCGCCCCAGCAGCGCCGGCGGGAACACCTTCAGGAGCGGCTCGCGCAGCGCCTTGGCCATGCTCTCGGGGTCGGGCATCAGCTCGGGGTCCTTGCACAGCCCCGCGATGAGGTCGGTGCCGGCGTTGGTGGTGAGCAGGATCAGCGTGTTCTTGAAGTCGATGAAGCGGCCCTCGCCGTCTTCCATGAAGCCCTTGTCGAAGACCTGGAAGAACATCTCGTGTACGTCGGGGTGGGCCTTCTCCACCTCGTCGAGCAGCACCACGCTGTAGGGCTTGCGGCGCACGGCCTCGGTCAGCACGCCGCCTTCGCCGTAGCCCACGTAGCCCGGGGGCGCGCCCTTGAGCGTGGAGACGGTGTGTGCCTCCTGGTACTCGCTCATGTTGATGGTGATGACGTTCTGCTCGCCGCCGTACAGCGCCTCGGCCAGCGCCAGCGCGGTCTCGGTCTTGCCGACGCCGCTGGTGCCCGCGAGCATGAAAACCCCGATCGGCTTGCTCGGGTTGTCGAGGCCGGCCCGGCTGGTCTGGATGCGCTTGGCGATCATCTCCATCGCGTGGTCCTGCCCGATCACACGCTCGCCCAGGTGCTTGGCGATGTTGAGGATGGTCTCGATCTCGTTGGCCGCCATCCGGCCCACCGGGATGCCGGTCCAGTCGGCGACCACGCTCGACACGGCCTGGTGGTCGACCGTGGGCAGGATCAGCGGGCTTTCGCCCTGCAGCGTGTGCAGTTCGGCTTGAACCTCCTGCAAACGCTTCAGCGTGGCGGCACGTTCTTCGTCGCTCAGCGCCGGCGCAGTGGCGGCTGCCGCATCGGCCTCCAGCTTGCTGCCCGTGCCCTCGACCTTGTCGAAGCCGCCGCGCAGCTTGGCGCGCAGCGCCAGCAGTTCGTCGACGAGCTTCTTCTCGTCGCCCCAGCGCTTCTCCAGGCCCACCAGGCGTTCCTTCTCGCCGGCCAGGGCCTCGTTCACCGAAGCCTCGCGCGCGGCGGTGTCGACGCCGATGGCCTTCTCGCGGCCGATGATCTCGAGTTCGGTGCTCAGCGCCTCGATGCGCTTGCGGCAGTCGTCCACCTCGGCCGGCGTGGCGTGAAGGCTCACCGCCACACGCGCGCAGGCGGTGTCGAGCAGGCTCACGCTCTTGTCGGGCAACTGGCGCGCGGGGATGTAGCGGTGGCTCAGCTTCACGGCGGCTTCCAGCGCTTCGTCGAGGATCTGCACGCGGTGGTGTTTTTCCATCGTGCTGGCCACGCCGCGCATCATCAGGATGGCCTTGGGCTCGTCGGGCTCGTCGACCTGCACGCTCTGGAAGCGGCGGGTCAGCGCCGGGTCCTTCTCGATGTGCTTCTTGTATTCGGCGAAGGTGGTGGCGCCCACGGTGCGCAGCTGACCGCGGGCGAGTGCGGGTTTGAGCAGGTTGGCGGCATCACCGGTGCCGGCGGCGCCGCCGGCGCCCACCAGCGTGTGGGTTTCGTCGATGAACAGGATGATCGGCTTTTCGCTGGCCTGCACCTCGTCGATGACACTGCGCAGCCGCTGCTCGAACTCGCCCTTCATGCTGGCGCCGGCCTGCAGCAGGCCCACGTCGAGCGCACGCAGCTCCACGTCCTTCAGCGTCGGCGGCACGTCGCCGCGCGCGATGCGCTGTGCGAAGCCTTCCACCACGGCGGTCTTGCCGACGCCGGCCTCGCCGATGAGGATGGGGTTGTTCTGGCGGCGGCGCATGAGGATGTCGACCACCTGGCGGATCTCGTCGTCGCGGCCGACGATCGGGTCCATCTTGCCGCTGCGCGCCTGCTCGGTGAGGTCGGTGGTGAAGCGCTTCAGCGCCTCCTGCTTGCCCATGGCGGCCGGCGCGATGGCGTCACTGGCCTCGCCGGGCGCGGCACCGCTGTCGCTGGCCTTCTGGCCCTGCTCGGGCGAGCCGCCCACGATCTGCGCGAACTTGGCCGAGAGTTCGTCGCTGTTGATCTTCTCGAACTGCTTGCTGATGCCCATCAGCGCGCCGCGCAGCGAAGGGGTCTTCAGCATGCCGACGATCAGGTGGCCGGTGCGCACCTGGTTCTCGCCGAACATCAGCGAGCCGTAGACCCAGCCGCGCTCCACGGCCGAGTCGATGAACTGCGAGATGTCGCTGATGCTGCTCGCGCCACGCGGCAGGCGGTCCAGCGCCTGCGTGAGGTCGCTGGCGATGGCCGCGGTGTCGAGGTTGAAGTGGCGGACGATGCGGTGCAGGTCGCTGTCGGGGTTGTTGAGTATCTGCACGAACCAGTGCGGCAGCTCCACGAAGGGGTTGCCGCGCATCTTGCAGAACACGGTCGCGCCCTCGATCGCCTTGTAGGCCAGGGGGTTGAGCTTGCCGAAGGAAGCGGTGCGTGAGATCTCAGGCATGGGAGGCTCCGTGAGGCGCTGTGCCGGTGGGAATGCGGGTGAGGAACGATGTCAGGGGGCGCAGGTGCAGCGTGCGACCACGGCCGGCGCGTGCAGCCTGCGGCTTGCCGAGCCAGCTGGCAATACCCAGCCGCTGCGTACGGCCCAGCCGCGGCTCGGGGCGGTCGGACTCGCGCAGCGTGAGCGCGAGGTCCCAGGTCTTGTCGCGGCCGGCGACCAGGCGCACCAGCTGCGCCAGCGGCTGCCAGGCGTCGCCGCCGGGCAGCAGGCTGGCGAAGGTGTCGCGGTCCAGCGGGCCGATGTGCAGGCGGAAGCGGTACTGCCGGTCCCAGACCTGGCTGCCGGCGTTGGCGCTGGTGCCGAGTTGCGCCGCGGGCAGCGCACTTCGCTCGGGGCGGCTGCGCGCAAAACCCAGGCGCGAGCGGTCCTGCACGTCGATGGTCATCCAGTGGCCGACATGCTCTTCCACACGCACCGGCACGCCCAGCACCTGCTGCAACACCTTGCTCAGCATCTCGGGGTGCGCGCTGCGGCTGGCCAGCCAGCCGGCGTGGTAGGCCAGCAGCGTGGGCGGCAGCACGCCGCCACGCGCCGCCGCGGGCACGGCACCGGCGAGTGCGCCCAGCCAGACGCGGAAGCGGTCCTGCCCCGGCCTGTCCATCTGCACCACCGGCTGCGTCTGCGCCCAGGCCCGGTAGAACAGGCTGAGCATGCGGTGGTGGAACAGGTCGAGGAAATGCGCCAGCGTCTTGTCGTCGTGGTGGCGCGAGCGCTCGCGCACGAACTCGGTGAAGTGCAGCGGCATCGGGCCCATCGGCCCCAGCAGGCCGAAGAAGCGCACCAAGAGGCGCGGCGGCAGGTCGGCCGAGAACTGCAGCGCCTGCAGCGGCGCGGCGGCGAAGTCGAGCTCGGGCGCCTGGCCCAGGCGCAGCGCTTCCTGGCGCGGGCGCAGCGCCTCGCCAGTGCGAGGCTGCGTGGGGCGCAGCACGTCGATGCGCCGCAGCAGCGCGTAGAAGTCGTGCGCCGCAGGGTCGGCGGCCACCGCGGCCAGCAAGGCCTGCAGCGCCGGGTCTTCGGTGGCCGGCGCGTTCATGCGGCCGGCCTTTCCCCTGCGCGGGGTGGCCAGGTCTTGACCAGGCCGCGTTGCACGCTCACCAGGCTGAGCTGCGTGAAGCTGTTGATGGCCGCGTGCCGCGCGAAGAAGCGCTCCAGCACGCTGGCCAGCAGGAAGGCGCTGGCGCCCTGGAAGGCGGTGTCGTCGAGCTCGAGCTCGAGCTGCACGCCGGAACCGAAGCTCAGCGGCCCGGCGAAGGGCAGGCGGCGTGTGACGGTGCTGACGCGCAGCGCGCGCACGCCGTCGGTCTGGCGCTGCCAGGCGTCGTCGGGCGGGCCGTACAGGCGCAGCGTGGCACGCAGTGCCGCCGCGGCCTGCTCGGGGTCGTCACCGGGGTGCAGGTGGTTCTGCGTGAGCTGCGCCACCAGCTGCCAGCCGAGGTCGCCCTCGGCGCGGCGCGGCACCGGGCGGCTGGGGCCACGCAGGCAGGTGATGCGGTTGACGGGCGCGGCGGCGTCGAGCTGCCAGGCCTGGTCGCCGCCGCTGCCTTCGCGCGGCAGCAGCACCGGCAGGTCGCGGTTGGTGACGAGCGCCTGCACCGAGAGCTGGCGCAAGGTGTCGCGGTAGGGCCCATGGCGGCCGTCGACGAGCGAGAGGTAGACCTCGTCGCCCAGGTAGCTCGGCACGCGCGCGCCCTGCTGGCGCTGGCGTTCGCTGGCCCGCCGCGGCGCGCGCCGCACCGTGAAGTAGCCGTGGCCCTCGGGCAGGCTGCGGTGCGTGCTGCGGTACAGCGGCGCGAACTCACGCGCGCTGTCGGTGCCGCTGATGCCGTGGCCGACGACCTGCTCGACACTGTGCACCTCGTAGTCCATGGGCCGTGTGCGGTCGGGCACCACGTGGAAGTCGGCGCTGCCGGTGGTGAGCACGACGCGGTCGAGCCGCTTCGGGAACAGGTTGATCGCCGGTGTGCAGAACAGCTGCAGGCTGCTGGTGTTCACCAGCGGTTCGAGCGTGGCCTCGCCGCGCGCGAAGAGCAGCACGATCTCGCACTCGTCGCCCGGCATCGCAGCCAGGCGCGCGGCGAGGTCGTTGACCTCGAAGAACAGCAGCCGCTGCGGCAGCGCCGCCACTTCCTGCAGCAGCCGGTGGCCGGAGAACATGCGGTCGCTCTCCGGCAGCAGCGCCTCGTTGGCGGCGTAGCCCACGGGTGCGATGCTGGCCGGCGCGCGCCAGCTCGATTCCTGCGCCGGCTGCGGCTTGGCACCGGCAGCCACCACCACGCTGCCCAGCGCCTGGCCCAGCACCAGCTCGTGCAGCGGGAAGGCCACCTCGTCTTCGGCCGCGATGTAGAACACGAGCCGGTCGCACTTCAGCTGCGCCAGCTTGAGCCCGCCGCCGGCCTTGAGCCTGATGCGCAGGCCACCCTTGGCGGCGCGCGCCTGCGGCAGGCGGGTCAGGCCCAGGTCGGGCGCGTGCGTGAAGCTCTTGACCTCGGTGATCTCCAGCGGCCACAGCGTCACCGCCATCGCGGTGCGGAACTCGCAGGCCGTGTCCAGGCCCCGCTTGAGCGTGGAGCGCACCCCGGCACCCCGCGCCACCGTGTGGCCGCGCGTGAGGTTGGGATCGTTGGTGTCCACCGACAGCCGCAGCACCATGGCAGACGGCACCGGCGCCAGGAAGTTGGGGTTCAGCGCCTGCAGCAGCTGCTCCACCAGGCGCGGCTGCTCGGCATCGAGCTTCAGGCGCACACGCGCGGCCATGAAGGCAAAGCCTTCGAGCAGGCGCTCGACATAGGGGTCGGCGACCTCCATGTCCTCCAGCCCCAGGTGCTTGGCACGCGGGTGCACCTTGGCGAACTCGCGGCCCAGCTCACGCAGGTGCGCGAGCTCGTCTTCGTACAGGCGGATCAGCCGTGCGTCCATGGCCGGGCCTCAGCGCGCGCGCGCAGGTGTGGCGGTGGCGGCGGCTTCGCGCACGTCCACCTGGCCGGCTTCCAGGTCGAGCTTGGTGCGCAGCAGGATCTCCAGCGGCACCGGCTGCGCCCAGAGGTGGCCGCGGATCTCGAACTCGATGACGTTGTGCGTTTCCAGCACGCTGCCCGATTCCATGGCCTGAACCACCAGCGTGTGCGGCAGGATGCGCGGCTCGAAGGCCTTGATGGTGTCGGCGATCGTGCGCTCCAGCCGCGCCAGGTCCACCTTGGATGCCTGCTTGCCGGCCAGCGGCGGCATGCCGTAGTTGAGCACCGTGCCCACCAGCGTGGGCCGCTCTTCCTGCCATTGCGGGTGCGGCTGCACGGCGTTGAACAGCCAGGACAGGTCGCGCAGCACGGCGGCGCGCAGCTCGGCCTTGGTGATGACGCGCGCACCGTCGCCGTTGTCGCGCACCAGGCGGTCCAGCAGCGCGGGCTGCAGGCGGTCGCGCGGTTCGGCTTCGGTGGACAAGGGTCGCGGTGCGCCGGGCCGGGCCGCTCAGGCGGCCGCTGTGAAGGACACGCGGCGCAGCTCCAGCAGGCCGAACTCCGACACGTCGGTGGTCAGCGTGCGCTGGCCCAGGCCGCGGTACTGGCCGCCGGCGCCGCCGCCGAGCTCGACCCAGTCGGTGCGGCGCGACAGCGACAGCGCGCCGTCCTCGGACAGCGCCGTGCCGGCATAGCGCGTGGGCACCAGCGCCACGGTTTCCGCGTCGTTCGCGAAGGTCAGGTAGGCCGGCGCCCAGACGAGGTCGCGCAGGTCTTCCACGGGCTCGATGACGAGCGAGCGGCAGTGTTCCATCGGCAGCCAGCCGTAGCGGCCGTTGACGATGATCTCGAGCACCGGGCCCAGGCGCGAATCGGCGTCGGCCATCCACGCGAAAGGCTGCTCGGGGCCGTTCGGGTCCTGGCCGAGAACGACCGTGCCGGCACTGGCCGGCGCGGCGTCGAAGGCCTCGTCGCGCAGCGCGGCGGCGGCGGCCGGCTGGCCTTCACCGTCGAGCTGCAGCGCCTGCGCCAGCTGCGCCACCCAGGCCGCGGGCGGCCCGAAGACATGCGGCAGCGTCTTGCCGGCGAACACGGCCTCGCGGACCATCTCGCACTGCACCGCTGCGGTGTAGGTGTTGACCATGGCCAGCGTGCCGGCGTCGAGTTCGCCGCACACCTTCAACTGGTCGAGCGCGCGCTTCCACTGCCCCTGCACGGCCAGCAGCTGGAACAGGAAGGTGCGCAGCTTGGGGTCGGCCGCGTTGTTGCGCACCTGCTGCTGCAGGGCCTTGAGCGCGCCGGCGGGGTCGCCGGCGGCCAGGAGTTCTTCGGCAGTGGCGCTCAAGCTCGCGTCTCGGTTGGGTGCATGCGGCCTAGCGGTTGGCCGGCAGGCTGTCGTTGAAGATGAAGGCACCGCCGCGGATGCCGCTGGCCTGCTGCGGGCGGTACTCGACCTGCACCTCGGTGAAGGCGATGGTCATCGTCTCCCGCGTGCCGCCGTCGTCGGCCCCGGTGTGCTGGAGCGAGGTCACGCGCGCGCCCTTGAGCGTGATGACGAGGAAGTCCTCCTGCGCACCGCCGGCGCGGCGCAGCGAGAGCTTGGCTTCCTTGACTTCGTCGTTGGTGGTCAGCGCCGACATCAGCGCCGTGGTGGCGCTGTCGACCTGCTTGTGCACCGTCAGCGCCGAGTACGAACGGCGGGCCGTGGCCTGGGTGTCGCTCAGGGCCGAGCCCGCCGACACGCCCCAGGCCCAGCCGGTGACGACGATGTCGTCCTGGTGCCCCGGGGCGACGGCTTCGCCCTTGACCTTGCCGGCACGTTTGGTCTGCACGTGCAGGTAGTAGTCGGCCGCTCCACCGCCACCGGCGGTGGCGGTGAGGGCCGGGATCTGAACGGGCATGGGATGGCCCCTTCGTTGACCAGGATCAGGTGATCTTGGTGGTCTTGACGTTCCAGCCGAACTTCACGTCCCCGCCGGTGCCGCCCTTGGCGTCCTGGGCCTTGTAGGCGAACTCGATCTCGCCGTAGCTCATCGAGACGCTTTCCATCATGTCGCCACCGGAGCTGGCGCTGTTGCTCACCGAGGTGATGAAGACCTCCTTCATGATGATCTTGAAGAAGTCCTTCTGACCTTCACCGGACTTGCGCGCGGTCAGCGTCACGGTGGGGAAGTGCGTGCCCTGCGCGCACTTCTTGGCCAGCACCGGCGACGCCTTGTCGTACAGGTGCGTCATGACCATCTCGCCGGGGTTGGCCTTGCCCTTGCCACTGCCGCCACCGGCGATGCCGGCTGCGTTGTGCACGCCCCATTGCCAGGACAGGACCTCGATCTCGCCCTTGTGGTCCTGGTGGGTGGCCTCGCCTTCGACGCCGTCGAACTTGATGTGTGTGTCGATTGCCATGTTGGATGACTCCTCTGCTGATGACGAAACGATTGATGACAGTACGTTGTGGCCTTGCGCGGCGGGCCTTCAGGATCCTTGCGCTCTTTCTTATTGCTTCTCTGAAGGAAGCTTGGAGACGAGCCGCAGCGACACCGTCAGCCCTTCAAGCTGGTAGTGCGGCCGCAGCAGGAACTTGCTGCTGTAGTAGCCCGGGTTGCCCGGGATCTCCTCGACCGTGACCTCGGCCGCCGCGAGCGGCTTCTCGGCCTTGGTAGTTTCCGAGGAGTTGGCGGGGTCGCCATCCACGTAATTCATGATCCAGTTGTTCAGGAACTTCTCCATCGCGCCCCGGTCCTTGAAGCTGCCGACCTTGTCGCGCACGATGCACTTCAGGTAGTGCGCGAACCGGCAGGTGGCAAACAGGTAGGGCAGGCGCGCCGCCAGGTTGGCGTTGGCCGTGGCGTCGGGGTCGTCGTACTCCTGGGGCTTCTGCAGGCTCTGCGCGCCGATGAAGGCGGCGAAGTCGCTGTTCTTGCGGTGCACCAGCGGCATGAAGCCGTTCTTGGCGAGCTCGGCCTCGCGGCGGTCGGAGATGGCGATCTCGGTCGGGCACTTCATGTCCACGCCGCCGTCGTCGGTGGGGAAGGTGTGCGCCGGCAGGCCCTCGACCGCACCGCCGCTTTCCACGCCGCGGATGCTGGTGCCCCAGCCGTAGAGCTTGTAGCTGCGGTTGATGTTGGTGGCCATCGCGTAGGCCGCGTTGCACCAGGTGTACTTGCTGTGGTCGCCGCCGCCGGTCTCTTCCTCGAAGTTGAAGGCTTCCACCGGGTTGGTCTTGGCGCCGTAGGGCAGGCGCGAGAGGAACCGCGGCATCGCCAGGCCCAGGTAGCGCGAGTCTTCGCTCTCGCGCAAGGACCGCCAGGCGGCGTACTCGGGCGTGGTGAAGATCTTGGTCAGGTCGCGCGGGTTGGCCAGCTCCTGCCACGAGCCCATCTGCATCACGGTGGGGCTGGCGCCGGTGATGAAGGGCGCGTGCGCGGCGGAGGCGATCTTGGCCATCTCGCCCAGCAGCTCGGCATCGGGCGCGCTGTGGTCGAAATGGAAGTCACCCACCAGGCAGCCGAAGGGATGGCCGCCGAACTGGTCGTACTCCTCGGTGTAGACCTTCTTGAAGATCGGGCTCTGGTCCCAGGCCGTGCCCTTGTAGCGCTTGAGCGTCTTGCCGAGTTCGTTCTTGCTGATGTTGAAGACCTTGATCTTCAGCATCTCGTCGGTCTCGGTGTTGTTCACCAGGTAGTGCAGGCCGCGCCAGGCGCTTTCGAGCTGCTGGAACTCGGCGTGGTGCAGGATGGCGTTGACCTGCTCGCTCATCTTCTTGTCGATCTCGGCGATCATGGCCTCGATCGAGACGATGACGTCGCTGCCGATCAGCTTGGTGTTGGCCAGCGCCTGCTGTGCCAGCGTGAGCACCGCGGTCTCGACCGCGCTCTTGGCCTCGTCGCTCTTCGGCTTGAACTCCTTGTTCAGCAGCGAGGCGAAGTCGCCACCTTCGTAGGTGACGCCCTGGAGGGCGGATGCGGCTTGGGTGGATTCGTCAGCCATGGTGTTCAGCTCTTGGGATGGAGTGTGGGAGGTGGGTGGCTTGCCGTGAAGGATCCCAAAGGATCATCGGCGGTGGCTCAGGAGCCTTCCTTCGGCGCCTGCGCGGCCGCCAGGCTCTTCAGCAGCGCCTCGTCCTTCACCACCTTGGCGATCAGCTCCTCGGCGCCGGTCTTGCCGTCCATGTAGGTCACCAGGTTGGCCAGCTGCTGGCGCGCTTCCAGCAGCTGCTTCAGGCCGTCGACCTTGGCGGCCACGGCGGCGGGGCTGAAGTCATCCATGCTCTCGAAGGTCATGTCCACCGAGAGTTCGCCCTCGCCGGTGAGCTTGTTGGGCACGCGGAACTGCACACGCGGCTTCATCGCCTTCATGCGGCTGTCGAAGTTGTCGACATCCACCTCGAGGAACTTGCGGTCGGCCACCGGGGCCACCGGCACCTCGCTCTTGCCCGAGAGATCGGACATCACGCCCATCACGAAGGGCAGCTGCACCTTCTTCTGCGCGCCGTAGGTCTCCACGTCGTACTCGATCTGCACGCGCGGTGCGCGGTTGCGGGCGATGAATTTCTGACTGCCGGCCATGGTGTGCTCCTCGTGAAAGCGGGGGTTTGGATCAGTAGCTGGAGGCTTCCGGCTGCGGGCCGGCGATGGTCTGGACCTGGTCGATGCCGCCCGGGGCCATGTCCTGGATGATCTCGATGAACGTCATGTTCATCAAGCGCTGCGCGCGGCGGATGAGCAGCGGCGCGGGGTGGCTGGGCTCGTTGCGCTCCAGCCATTCGCACACGCGTTCGAGTTCGCGCACGGCGTCGGCGCGGTTGCGGATGGCGCCACCGCCACCCACGGCAAAGCCGCCGCCGCTGGCGGTGCCACCTTCGGCGCCCGCCTCTTCGCCTTGGCTGCCCTCGTCGCTGCCGGGCGCCATGCGGGCCAGCGCCAGCGTGCCGCAGCCCAGCAGCCGGGTCAGCGGCGACAGGTCCGGTGCCGCCGAGCCCACCTGCGCTTCCACCACGGAGACGATGGCCTCGGCCGCTTCGGCGCAACCGGCCAACGTCTCGCTCGCGTCAGGGTGCTCCGCGCACAGCGCGGCCAGGCCCTGCAGCACGCCGGCTTCGGTGGGCTGCGCTTCGCCGGCATGGGGCTCGGCACGGCCCAGGCCCAGTTCGAGTTCGCGCAGCGTGAGGCTGCCGCGGCGCGCCACGATGCTGGCGGCGCGCAGGTCGGCCAGCATCGCCTCGCCGAAGGCCAGCGCCGCCAGCGCGTTCATGCGCATCGTCGGGTCGTTGTTGTCGCTGGCATCCAGCTGCGGGTGCACCCAGTCCCAGTGCTGCTCGAGCAGCCCGCGCACCAGCTGCAGGCCGCGCAACGCGCCGGGCAGGCCGTGCAGCCAGGCACCGCTGCGGGCCAGCCACACGGCCACGCGGATGTCGCGTGTGCGGCCGGCCAGGGCCAGCGCCAGCTCGTGCACCTGGGGCCAGTCGGGCGGTTCGGCCGGGAACACCTTGTCGCCGTACTGCCGCTCGGGCGTGCCGGCCGAGGCCCGCTCCAGCGCCTGGTACTCGGGGTCGTACTCGAGGTCGGGTCCGCAAGGGGCGTCGTCACCCAGGCTCGTGAGCAGCGGTTCGATCTCGTAGGGGGCGGCAGGCATGCGGTGCGGCGTTGGCGTTGGACGGTGGGTCAGGGTCCGGCTGTGCACGTGCCCAGGGCTGGCCCTGAGCAGGCGCCGACTCTAGAAGCGCGCCGCCGCAGCCACAGTGTCCGAAAGTCACCCTGCCCACCCCCACGAGGGTGGTGCTTCATTCGCCTGCGGGACGCTGCTCGCCGGACGCGAGCGCGTTGCGCAGCGCCTCCAGCAGGTGGCGCGGCTGCACCGGCTTGAACAGCACCGGGTCGGCGCCGGCCACCACGTCGCGCAGGGCCTGGCCCGCGGTGTCGCCGGTGACCAGGATCGCCGGCACCTCGCGCCCGCACAGGCGCCGCACGCTGGCCACCACCTCCTGCCCGCCGGGGCCATGGCCCAGGTGCAGGTCCGACAGCACGAGGTCCACGCGCCCCTCCAGCGCCGTCACCGCGCGTTCGGCCTGGGCGGCGTCGGCCGCCGTCATCGCCTGGTAACCCCATTCCTGCAGCAGCAGGCGCAGGCCCTCGCGGATGGGCTCTTCGTCGTCCACCACCAGCACCATGCGGGCGGCGTCGTCTTCGGGCGCCATGGGTTGTGTGTCAGCCGCGGCGGTGGCGTCGTCAAGCCCGCCCAGCGTGCCGAAGCTGTTGTTGGGCACGCCCAGCCTGAACATCGTGCCGCGGCCGGGCACCGAGCTGACCTCCAGCCGGTGCCCCAGCAGCGCCACCAGGCGCTTCACGATCGCCAGGCCCATGCCCAGGCCCTGGCTGCGGTCGCGCTCGCCGCGGCCCACCTGGTAGAACTCGTCGAAGATGCGCGGCAGGTTCTCCGGCGCGATGCCGCAGCCGGTGTCCCAGACCTCCACGTTCAGGTGCGTGGCCGTGTTGCGCGCCACCACGACCACGCCGCCCACGGTCGTGTAGCGGATGGCGTTCTGCACCAGGTTGCCGACGATGCGTTCCAGCAGCTGCGGATCGCTCGTCACGCTCTTGCCGCCGGGCGAGAAGCGCAGGGCCAGCCCGGCCAGTTCGGCCTGGCCGCCGAACTGCATGTGCAGGCGGCGGAACACGTCTCGCAGCGGGAAGGTCTGCGGCCGCGGCGTCACGGCGCCGCCGTCCAGGCGCGAGATGTCGAGCATGGCGTTGAAGCTGCGCTCCAGGCCGTCCACCGAGCGCATCAGGTTGCGCGCCAGGGCCTGGTCGGGCGAATCGTGCAGGCGCTTGTGCAGCGTGGCGGCGAAGAGGCCGAGCGCGTGCACCGGCTGGCGCAGGTCGTGGCTGGCGATGGCCAGGAAGCGGCTCTTGTCGCTGTCGTTGCGCTGCGCGGCGTCGAGCTCCGCCTGCAGCCCGCGCAGGCGCTCGGCCTGGTCGAGCGCATGCAGGGTGTGGCGTTGCCAGCGCCGCCGCAGCCGCGCCGCCAGCAGCAGTGCCACGCCGCTGGCACCGGCGCCGAGCAGCAGCGCCGGCGGCCCACCGGCAGCACCGGCCGCCAGCGGGCCCAGCGCCGCTGCGCCCGCAGCCGCGGCCTGCGGCGCCAGCGCCGCGGCCAGCGCCGTGCAGGCCAGCACCACCGCGCTCAACCAGGCCAGCGCGGGTTCCGGTGCCACGAGCCACGCGGGCACCACGGCCCACAGCGTGACGCTCCCCACCCAGGCCAGCAGGCCGGGCAGCGGCGCCTCGCGCAGCCGCTGCCAGCGGCCGGCCAGCAGTGCCAAGCCGGCCAGTACACCCACGGTGGCCCAGGGCCAGGCCGGCAGCCAGCCGGGCGAGGCCCAGGCCAGCGCCATGTCCGCGGCAGCGAGCACTAGCAGCAGGCCCCCGGCCAGGCGGGTTTGGTCACCGGCGGCACGCAGCGCGGCCTTGGCCAAGACCTGCGAGGCAGCACGCCGGCTGCCGGGCACCGCCTGCGCCGGCAGGGCAGCGCCCGCCGGCCGGTCTTCCACCACCAGCAGGCGGGCCACGGCGTTCAGCGGAACAGGCTGATCAGGTGCGAACGCGAGCGCACGTCCAGCGCCAGCAGCAGCGAGCTCACGTAGTTCTTGACCGTGCCCAGCGACAGCGTGGTGCTGTGGCTGATCTCCTGGTTGGTGCAGCCCGAAAGCACGAGCTCCAGGATCTCCAGGTGGCGCGGCCCGAGCTCGGCCACGCGGTCGACCATCGCCGAGCGCGGCAGCCGCGGGAACAGCGCCGCGCCCTGCGCCGGCGCCGGGCGCCCCGGCACCGCGCCCACGTTCAGCAGTGCCAGCAGGGTCTCGCGTGTCTCCGCGGTCATCGTGCCCTTGCCCACGTAGGCCGTGGCGCCCAGCGCGCGCGCCTGGCGGATCACGAACTCGTCCTGCGTGCCGCTGAACACCGCCACGCGGGCCTGCGGGTGTGCCTGCAGGAACTGCCGCAGGCCCTGCAGGCCCTTGCAGTCGGCCAGGTTGAGGTCGAGCAGCACGGCGTCGATGTCGGGATGCTGCGTGTACAGCAGCAGCGCATCGGCCAGCGTGGAGGCCTCCAGCCATTCGATGCCGATGCCCAGCAGCTCGCCGTACGTGGCCTTGACGCCCACGCGGACGAGTTCGTGGTCATCGACCAGCAGCACTTTGCGCGATGGCGGCATGGCTTCCCTGCGGCTCCCTGTTCCTCGCCCGGGCGGCGACCGCAAGATGTTAGCGGCGCACCGCGGCGCCGTACCCTCCACCTTGGGGAGGCGCAGCTCAGGCGCCCAGTGGCACGCCGGTTTTCGCCTGCACCTCGGCCAGCGTGAGCCCGGGCGCCAGTTCGCACACGTGCACGCCCTGCGGCGTGATGTCGAGCACTGCCAGCTCGGTGTAGACGCGGCTCACGCAGGCCAGGCCCGTGAGCGGGTAGCTGCAGCGTTCCACCAGCTTGGGCTCGCCGGCCTTGGTGGTGTGCTCCATCATGATCCAGGTGGCCTTGGCGCCGGTGGCCAGGTCCATCGCGCCGCCCACGGCGGGAATGGCGTCGGCTGCGCCGGTGTGCCAGTTGGCGAGGTCGCCGTTGGCAGCCACCTGGAAGGCGCCGAGCACACACACGTCGATGTGGCCGCCGCGCATCATCGCGAAGCTGTCGGCGTGGTGGAAGAACGCGCCGCCCGGCAGCAACGTCACCGGCTGCTTGCCGGCGTTGATGAGGTCGTAGTCGGCCTGCGCCTCGGCCGGCGCCGGGCCCATGCCGATGACGCCGTTCTCGCTGTGCAGCATCACCTCCTTGCCGCGCCCCAGGTGGTTGGCCACGAGGGTGGGCAGGCCGATGCCGAGGTTGACGACCATGCCGTCCTGGATGTCCGCCGCCACACGCGCGGCCATCTCGTCCTTCGTCCACTTCGCCATGCTGCGCTCCTCAGGCCGCCTTGAAGCCGCCGGCGCTCGTCTTGGCGCGCGCAATCGGCACCACGCGCTGCACGTAGAGACCCGGCGTGACGATGGTTTCGGGGTCGAGCATGCCGAGCGGCAGCACGTCGTGCACGCTGGCGATCGTGACCTTCGCCGCCGCGGCCATGATGGGCCCGAAGTTGCGCGCCGTCATGCGGTAGGTGAGGTTGCCCCAGCGGTCGCCCCGTTCGGCCTTGATGAGCGCGAAGTCGGCGCGGATGGGGTGCTCCAGCACAAACCAGCGGCCGTCGATGAAGCGCGTCTCCTTGCCCTTGGCCAGGTCCGTGCCGTAGCCGGTGGGCGTGAAGAAGGCGCCGATGCCGGCCCCCGCGGCACGGATGCGCTCGGCCAGGTTGCCTTGCGGCACGAGTTCGAGCTCGATCTTCCCTTCCCGGTACAGCCGGTCGAAGTGCCAGCTGTCGGCCTGGCGCGGGAAGCTGCAGATGATCTTGCGCACACGCCCCGCGGCCAGCAGCGCGGCCAGGCCGGAATCGCCGTTGCCGGCGTTGTTGTTGACGATGGTGAGGTCCTTCGCGCCCTGCGCGATCAGCGCCTCGGTCAGCTCGTTGGGCAGGCCGGCGGTGCCGAAGCCGCCGATCATCACGGTGGCGCCGTCGGGCACGTCGGCCAGCGCGGCCTCGGGGGTGGCGACGATCTTGTCGATCATGGTTGTGGCGCGCTGCCGTCGAAGGCGCGCTGCAGCAGCCCGCGCAGCGCGGCGCGCTCCAGCGGGCGGGGGTTGGGGTAGGGCGTCTGCACGGCGAGCTCGGCCACGCGGTCCAGGCCTTCGGCCGGCATGCCGAGCGCGGCCAGTGAGGTGGGGGCGCCGTTCGCGGCGGCCAGACGTTGCAGCGCCAGGGGCGCGTCGTGCGCCGGCAGCGTGGCATCGGCCGCGTGCAAGGCGCGGCCGATGCGTTGCAGGGCATCGGCCGCCGCCGGTGCGTTGTAGGCCATGGCGTGCGGCAGCACCACGGTGTGTGTCTCCGCATGCGGCAGGTTGAAGCTGCCACCCAGCGTGTGGCAGAGCTTGTGGTGCAGCCCCATCGCCACGCTGCCGAGCACGATGCCGCACAGCCAGGCGCCGTAGAGCGCATCGCTGCGCGCGGCCATGTCCTGCGGGTTGGCGCGCAGCGGCGCAAGCGCGGCGGCGCTGGCGCGGATGCCTTCTTCGGCCATCAGCGCCACCACCGGGTTGCCGTCGTGTGCGTACAGGCCTTCGGCGGCGTGGGCGATGGCGTTGAGTGCGCTCGTCACCGTCAGTGCCAGCGGCAGCGTCCGCGTGAGCTCGGGGTCGTAGATCACCACCCTGGGCATCACACGCGCATCACGCCCGGTCTTCTTCAGGCCGCCCTCGGTGATGCCGTAGATCGGCGTCATCTCGCTGCCGGCGTAGGTGGTGGGGATGGCGATGATCGGGAGCAGGCTCTCCAGCGCGATGGCCTTGGCCAGCCCCGTGGTGGAGCCACCGCCGATGGCCACCGCGCAATCGGCGCCCAGCCGCGCCGCTTCGGCACGCGCGGCGCGGGCGGTTTCGATGGGCACGTGCATGACCGCCTGCGCAAAGACACCGGCCGAGCGTTCACCCAGCAGCTGCGCCACGGCGTGGCCGCTCGCGGCCTGCTCGGGCGTGCACAACACGAGGGCCCGTTTCGCGCCCAGGCGCTCCACCTCGGCGCCCACCTGCGCGAGCGAGCCAGGGCCGAAGATCACACGGGCCGGGTTGGCCTGGAAGCTGAATGCAAGCATGGCGCGCGATTGCATCAAGCCTGGGCCGGGCGATGAAGCCGGGCCCTGAAGAACAGTTTTCCGCTCGCCGCCGTGCGCTTGCGGGTCAACCCGCAAGCCACCACGCGGCACCGCTGCTGAAATCCCGGCCGCCGGTTCATTTTCATCATCGCACCGCGAAGCCTGCCATGCTCTTCCCCACCACCATCGTCGGCAGTTTCCCGCAGCCTGACTGGCTGATCGACCGCGAAAAGCTCGCCGGCCGCTTCCCGCCCCGTGTGCGCGCCAAGGAACTCTGGCGCGTGAGCGAGCCGTACCTGCAGCAGGCCTGGGAAGACGCCACGCTGCTGGCCATCCGCGCCCAGGAAGACACGGGCCTGGACATCATCACCGACGGCGAGATCCGCCGCGAAAGCTACAGCAACCGCTTCGCCACCGCGCTGGAAGGCGTGGACCTCGACAACCCCGGCACCGCGCTGGACCGCAGCGGCCACCCCAACCCCGTGCCGCGCATCACCGGCACCATCCGCCGCAAGCACGCGGTGGAGGTGGAAGACCTGCTGTTCCTCAAGAAGAACACCACGCGCAAGATCAAGATCACCGTGCCCGGCCCGTTCACGATGAGCTGCCAGGCGCAGAACGACTTCTACGCCAGCGACGAAGCCGCCGCGATGGACTACGCGGTGGCCGTGAACGCCGAGATCAAGGACCTCTTCGCCGCCGGTGCCGACGTGGTGCAGATCGACGAGCCCTACATGCAGGCGCGGCCCGAGAAGGCGCGGCAGTACGGGCTGAAGGCGCTGAACGTGGCGCTCGACGGCGTGACTGGCACGACGGCCGTGCACATCTGCTTCGGCTACGCGGCCATCATCCACGCGCGGCCGAGCGGGTACTCGTTCCTGCCGGAGCTGCGCGAGTGCGGGTGCAATCAGGTGTCGCTCGAGACGGCGCAGTCGAACCTGGATTGTTCGGTGCTGGCGCAGCTGGACGACAAGCAGATCATGGTGGGGTGCATCGACCTCTCGGACATGACGGTCGAGACGCCCGAGGTGGTGGCTGCGCGTGTACGGCGGGCGCTGCCATTTGTCGCCAAGGAGCGCGTGATCCTTGCGCCGGACTGCGGGATGAAGTACCTGCCGCGGGAGGTGGCGGTGGGGAAGCTGCAGGCGATGGTGGGGGCGGCGCGGATTCTGCGTTCGGAGCACGGGGCTTAGGCGCGGCAAAGGCTTGAGCGGGGGGCTGGATGCGGGGCTTAGCTGGGGCGGTCTCCGCTTCGCTCCGACTGCCCTGCGATGCTCGGAGTCCCGGCCCCACGGCGGAACTCGCTCCGTTCGCTGCGCTCACTGCGCTCGAACAGCCGCCGTGAGTCAGATGACGAAGCGCGTGAGTACACGCGCGGGCCGGAACTCCTGCGCTTCTCGGCGCCCCAGATGCGCCCCGCACCCAGCCCCCCGCCCAAGCCTTTGCAGAACCAGCCGTTGTTGGGCACGAGAACAGCCACTGGTGGTTGAGCGGCAGGCGGTGCCCGATGGGGGCGCTGTCTGGGGCGGCGAGGAGCGGAGGGCTTGTGGCCCGCGCGTGTACTCACGCGCTTCGTCATCTGACTCGCGGCAGACTGTTTGAGCGCAGTGAGCGCAGCGAACGAAGCGAGTTTTG
>VFQQ010002339.1_pt1 | contig 21858 bp, 23 predicted proteins | sample 3512341 | NCBI WGS metagenome assembly VFQQ01 (sample SAMN10412373, study PRJNA504923) | tailings metagenome | isolation source: Relicate 2 Philex TSF1 revegetated site | place: Philippines: Tuba, Benguet | collected 2017-08-29 | reverse complement strand
GCAGCACCGCGGCCCCCGCCCCCTTCAACGCTCGCCAGGCGCGCATGCGCTCGGCAGCATTGGCCGTAGGCAAAGCCATGACCAAGCACAGCCAATCACCCATGTAGCAATCTCACAAAAATCGTTCGATCTCTACAGTATCTTGATTATCAGCCAAGGAGAAGCCGCCCGATCAACGGTTAAGCCAGAAACTCAACGGCCAGACAGAAACACAGCTGGTAAAAGATGTCTTGCTACGCGCGCGACATCCGTGGCTACTCAATAGTGTCCGCGCTAACGAGGTAGAACCCTGAACGCCTGTCCAGACAGTTGCGATGCTTGCGGCGTTAGTGGCGGCTCGACTCTTCAAAGCAAGCCCGATCCCGTCAGCCCCGGAGTAACTTGGTCCGGGGCTGGCGGGAGAGTCGGCTAGGAAGCGGTTGCCAGAGGCAGTATGCGCGCCAGTATGTCGGCGAGCGTTACCACCCCTTTCAACTGCCCGTCTTGCATGACCACCGCAAGCTGAACGCTCGACTTACGCATGAGCGCCAGGGACTCGTAGACCGGCGTTTTCGCGTCCAGAACGAAAACCTGGCGGGCGATTTCCCGCGCCGGACGCATATCCGGCTCAAGCAGCGTGTCACGCAGGTGAACGACCAAAGGCAGCTTGTCGCTGGCGCCGAGAATCAGGATCCGCAGATGGCCTGATTGAGCAGCTATAGCACGTACATCCGCTACGGATGCATCAAATTTGACGTGCGCCGGGACAGCGTCACTCGTTACCAGCTCCTCGATCGGCAAGGTGCCAAGATCAATAAGACTGGAGATCTGCTGCTGAAGAGCAGGCTGGAGCGTTCCAACCTCAGCAGAGTGCTCGACGAGCTTGCGAATGGTGGCGATGTCCTGCCCACCCACCGCAGCGCTTTCGACAGGCTCGACACCGGACGCCTTGACCAGGCGGTTCGCAATCCTATTGACCCACCCCATCAGTGGTCGCAATGGCCAGATGTACGCGCGCGATATCAGCCCCACGGCAAGTGCCGAACGTTCCGGGTGTGCAATCGCCCAGGATTTGGGCGCCATCTCGCCAACGACCAGGTGCAGGAAGGTCACCACGAAGAGCGCGAGCGCGAAGGACGCACCACCAACCGCCCACTCGGGCACGCCCCAGACGATCAGCAGCGGGCCCAGCCAGTTGTCGACAGCAGGCTTGGTCACGGCGCCCAATGCGAAGGTACAGAACGTGATGCCCAGCTGAGCACCAGCCAGCATCAGGGTCAGGTCGTTCATGCCGCGCAACGCGGCGCGTGCAGAGCTGCTGGTCGGAGCCAGCTCTTCGAGACGGTGACGGCGCGCACCGAGCAACGCGAACTCGATGATGACGAAGATTGCGCTGAGCACGATGAGGGCGATGGTCACCAACGTGACGATCAGAGGATCATTCATTGCGCTTCCTCCTGCTTAATCGTCTCGACAAGCGTGACACGCACCTGCGTCGGTACATAGCGTTCAACCCGCAGCACCTCGATCACTAGCTGACGCTCCACGGGCAGATCGGAAACAAGCTCCGAGGGATCATCAGGTAAGGTTATCGTCACGATGTCGCCTTCGGAAGGCAAAGCACCCAGCTCCGCGATCAGCAGGCCAGCGATGGTTTCAACCTCTTCACGCGGCAGGTCATAGCCGAGCGCACGTTCGACTTCGTCCAGGTGCACATCGCCATCCATGATCCAGATGCCGTCACCGCCAGGCATGAGCGGATCGGCGTTATCTTCATCATGCTCATCGGTAATTTCGCCGACGATTTCCTCGGCGAGGTCCTCAAGAGTCAGTACACCTACGAAGCTGCCGTATTCATCGATGACGCAGGCCAGTTGGTTGTTGGTCTGAATCAGTTCAGCAAGGGCATCCGGTAGCGCCATGAGGGTAGGCATAACCGTGGCCGGTCTCATCACCGACTCAACAGTATCTTCAGTATCCCCTGCTAATAGTCGCAACAGGACATCCGTGAGGTGAACAACGCCGACGGGGGTGTCCTCGTGGATGACGGGGTAACGGGTATGACCACTGGCCATGAGTTCGCGCAGTTTGAGCAACGTCGTCTCAGGCGTGAGCCAGTCAACCTGTGACCGCGGAATCATGGCGTGTTCGACGTCCTGCTGGGGGAAGTCAAGAATGCGATCCAGCATCAGCGAGAGCTCTACAGGAAGGTCTCCGCTGTCACGCGAGTCAGAGATGATGCGCGGCAGGTCATCAGCCGAGACGCTTACATCCAGATCATGGACAGGCTCGATACGCAGCAGGCGCAGGAACAGGTTGGCGGACTTGTCGAAAAAGCCGATCAACCAACCGAATACCGTCAGGTAAATCAGAGTCGAGCGGGCAAGACCTCTGGCCAGAGGGTCGGCATTGGCGATTGCCAGGTTCTTCGGATAGAGCTCGCCAAAAATCATCTGGATAATCGTGGCAACCACCAAGGCAAGCAGCGTACCGACGGTTACGCCAACTCCGGATGGAATGCCGACCCCGCCCAGCAGAACACCGAGCGACTGACCAACCAATGGCTCGGCCACGAAACCGACCATCAGGCCTGTCACGGTGATACCCAACTGGGCACCCGACAGCATGAAACTGGTTCGCTTCGTCACTTCAAGCGCGCGCTTGGCGGAGGCATCACCGTCGGCAGCCAGTACGGCAAGCCGCGTACGGTCGACGGCCATGTAGGCGAATTCCTGGGCGACGAAATAGCCGTTTGCCGCAATGATCGCCAGGATAACGAGGGAGCCGAACAGGAGAGTGAGGGTCGGCTCGATCACCGCATCACCTCATCAGTTTTTGTTTCAGAAGAGCGTCTACAACCGCTGGGGCTTGATGTGTCCACAATGGATCCGAAGTGACAAAGGGCCGCCATTATATTCCTTCCCAGGCCCCAGGCCACTTTGATGATCAATGCAGAAACTGCTTACGCAGGCCCGTAGATCACGGTTTCTAGCACTGTGAAATGAATTTCTAACATTTGAATACAAATGTTAGGCACTCGCTAGTGCCGAACCATGTATGCAACCCACCTGGAACGCCTCTGCCATACGGACATAAGGCGACTGCTTTTTGGCCGACGTTGTGTAAAAACGCTCGCTCAGTTTCGAGGTTCAAGTTGCTACAAAAAATCTGCGGAAAACCTCCCGGTTGGGCAGGCGGAAACTAGCGACGAAGCGCTACTTTTGCCTGTTTCCTGAGCAGCGTGCATTCTCGCAAATGTTTTACACAGCCTGGGCCGGTTTCTGCCTGATGCAACCAGCCGCTATGGGTCGACACTTACCGGTCGCGTACACCATACCCTGCTGAACTTATCCGCCAACCTCCACAGCCTGCGGTGTTGTCCCATCCTTCTTAGTCCCCGCCGAAACGGTCTTTGACCCCTCCTCTCCCAGTACCGAACCTCTCGCCCGCGGCACATCTGCGTGCCGTGCGTTTGGCCTGGGAGGTTGGGTTCAGGGATGCATGCAACGACGGTGCTGTACGGCCAGGTGCTGGTGGTGTTGGCCATTACCCTGTCCGGGGTGTGGGGGGCTACCCAGTGGACGGCTGCTGCCCTCGGCTATCAAGCCCGCCTAGGAGCGCCCTGGTTCGATCTGCTGGGCACTCCGGTCTATCACCCCTGGCGTCTGTTCGAATGGTGGTTCGTCTTCGATGCCTATGCGCCTGAAGTCTTCAACGTTGGCGGCAGCATCGCCGCTTGCAGCAGCCTGGTGGCATTGATGGTGGCCATCGGCATGGCGATCTGGCGCGCGCGCCAGGCACGCCGAGTCACCACCTACGGCTCGGCGCGCTGGGCTGATGCCGATGAGGTGCGAAAGGCTGGCCTGACGCAGCCCGCGGGCGTGCTCCTCGGCCAATTCGACGACCAGTACCTGCGCCACGAAGGCCCCGAGCATGTGCTGACCTTCGCGCCGACTCGCTCCGGCAAGGGCGTCGGCCTGGTGGTACCCACCCTGCTCTCCTGGCCTGCCTCAGCAGTCATCCATGACATCAAGGGCGAGAACTGGAGCCTGACTGCGGGCTGGCGGTCGCGCTTCTCCCACTGCCTGCTGTTCAACCCCACCGACCTGGCCTCGGCCGCCTACAACCCTCTGCTGGAAGTGCGTCGCGGCGCCCACGAGGTGCGCGACGTACAGAACATCGCCGATATCCTGGTCGACCCAGAGGGCGCACTGGAGCGGCGTAATCACTGGGAGAAGACCAGTCATGCGCTGCTGGTCGGCGCCATCCTGCACGTGCTCTATGCCGGCCAGGACAAGACCCTGCGCGGCGTTGCCAACTTCCTCTCCGACCCGGCCTGCACCTTCGAGCTGACGCTGCACCGGATGATGACCACGCCGCACCTGGGTGATGCGCCGCATCCAGTGGTGGCCTCGGCCGCCCGGGAGGTGCTGAACAAGAGCGATAACGAGCGCTCCGGCGTGCTGTCCACGGCCATGTCCTTCCTCGGCCTGTATCGCGATCCGACAGTGGCCGAGGTCACCTCGCGCTGCGACTGGCGCATCGCCGACCTGATCTCAGCCGAGCATCCGGTTTCGCTGTACCTGGTGGTGCCGCCATCGGATATCAGCCGCACCAAGCCGCTGATCCGCCTGATCCTCAATCAGGTCGGGCGGCGCCTGACCGAGTCGCTCGACGGCTCCGACGGCATCGAGCGCCGGCACAAGCTGCTGCTGATGCTCGACGAGTTTCCGGCGTTGGGGCGACTGGATTTCTTCGAGACGGCGCTGGCCTTCATGGCCGGCTATGGGCTTCGCGCGTTCCTGATCTCGCAATCGCTGAACCAGATCGACAAAGCCTACGGCCAGAACCACTCGATCCTCGACAACTGCCATGTGCGAGTGACCTTCGCCACCAACGACGAACGCACCGCCAAGCGCATCTCCGAGACCCTCGGCACTGCCACCGAGTTGCGCGCGCAGCGCAACTACGCCGGCCACCGTCTGGCGCCCTGGCTGGGCCATTTGATGGTCTCGCGCCAGGAAACGGCTCGCCCGCTGCTGACTCCGGGCGAGGTGATGCAGCTGCCCAGCGACGAGGCCGTGGTGATGCTTTCGGGCCTCGCGCCGATTCGCGCGAAGAAGCTGCGCTACTTCACCGACGTCAACTTCCAGAGCCGGGTGCTGCCGGCGCCACGCTTGCAGCCGGGCCGCTACGCCGACGCACCGGCGCCACGCGCAGACGACTGGAGCAGCCTGGCCATGCCCGTAGTCGTTGACGCTTCGGCGGCCAACCTGGCCGACGACGAGACCGTCGAGGACGGCGGCCCGCACCGTCAGCCCGAGCTAGCAGAGCTCGCCCAGTTGCCGGATCACGACGAGTTGACCAACGACCTGCTGCTGCTCGACGAGGACGACATTCCCGCCCCCTTCCCCACCCAGCCGGACCCACGCCTGCAACGCGTGGCGCGGCTGGCCGCCCTCGACCCTGACGATGGAATAGCCCTATGAGCCGAGCCCGCCTCAACCTATTTATCCAACCCGAGCATGCCAAGCGCCTGAACGAATTGGCGATCACCAAGGGCGTGTCGAAGTCCTCAATCATCGCTGCGGCGTTAGCCTCCTGGCTGTCACCCGAGTCCGGCGAGCAGCGCGAGGTGGCCATGGCCAAGCGCCTGGACCGGCTATCGCGCCAATTCGAGCGCTTGGAGCGCGACCAGCACATCCTGATCGAGACCGTGGCGCTCTATGTGCGCTACTACCTCACGGTGAGCACGCCTGTACCCGAGGCTCACCAAGAAGCAGCACGCGCGCAGGGCAAGCTGCGATTCAGCCAGTTCGTCGAACAACTGGGGCGCCACCTGCAGCGCGGACGCAGCCTGGTCAGAGACATACACGAAGAGGTTCAGGCAGAGGCTCAGGTCTCGGGAGAGCGTCCATGACTGTCGCCTCGTCCCCTGTGCTGAGTGCAGCGGCAGCTTCTCTGGATCGGCGCACGCGCATGTTGCGCACGGCGATGGGCCCGCTGATTGCCGCGGCCCTGGATGATCCGGACGTGGTCGAGGTGATGCTCAACCCCGACGGTCTGCTCTGGCTGGATCGCCTGTCAGTTGGCCGCGCCCGGTTGGGCACGCTAGCGGCTGGCGACGGTGAACGGATCATCCGCCTGGTGGCAGCGCATGTCGGCCAGGAGGTACATCGCAACAAGCCGCTACTGAGCGCCGAGCTGCCAGAGACTGGCGAGCGCTTCGAGGGTGTACTGCCGCCAGTGGTGGCCGGGCCGACCTTCGCTCTGCGCAAACGCGCCGCCGGCGTCATCCCGCTTCAGCAGTACGTGGCCGACGGCATCCTCAGTGCCGCGCAGGCAGAGCACCTTCGCGTGGCCGTGCGTGAGCGGCAGAACATCCTGGTGGCCGGCGGCACCAGCAGCGGCAAGACCACTCTAGCCAACGCGCTGCTGGCCGAGGTGGCCGGCAGTGGTGATCGCGTGCTGGTGCTGGAGGATACGGTCGAACTGCAGTGTCCTGCCCTCGATCACGTCGCTCTGCGCACCAAGCCCGGCGTGGTCTCCATGGCAGATCTGGTGCGCAGCACGCTGCGCCTGCGCCCCGATCGAGTGGTGGTCGGCGAGGTTCGCGGCGGCGAGGCGCTGGATCTGGTCAAGGCCTGGGGCACCGGCCATCCCGGCGGTATCGCCACCATTCATGCCGGCTCTGCACAGGGCGCACTGCTGCGCCTGGAGCAACTGATTCTGGAAGTCGCCCTGACCGTGCCACGGGCGCTGATCGCCGAGGCGGTCAACCTGGTGGTGTTTCTCGCCGGGCGTGGCAGCACGCGCTATGTCCAGCAGATCGTCCGCGTCACTGGCTATGACGAGCGCGGCTATCAACTTACCTCCATCGCCCCCGCATTCATTCCTTCGCTACCTCAGGAAAACAGCCATGACTGCCTGCCATCCCAGTGTTGCTAATCGTCGTCGCCTCATCGGCGCCCTGATGCTCGGTGCCCTCTACCTGAGCGCATCCCTGCCTGTGCTCGCCGCTGGCTCCGGCATGCCCTGGGAAGGACCTCTGCAATCGATCCTTGACTCGGTGCAGGGTCCGGTGGCGCGCATAATCGCGGTGATCATCATCATTACCACCGGCCTGACGCTGGCCTTCGGCGACACCAGCGGCGGCTTTCGCAAGCTGATCCAGATCGTCTTCGGCCTGTCGATTGCCTTCGCCGCGTCGTCGTTCTTCCTCAGCTTTTTCAGCTTTGCCGGCGGGGCGGTGATCGCATGAACGACGAGCGCGAACTCATCCCCGGTTTCGAGGTGCCACTGCACCGCTCGCTGGCCGAGCCGATTCTGCTCGGTGGCGCGCCGCGCAACGTGGCGATCCTCAACGGTACCCTGGCGGCGGTGGTCGGTCTGGGCCTACAGCTGTGGCTGCCTGGCTTGGCGCTCTGGTTGGTAGGCCACTCGCTGGCGGTGTGGGGTGCCCGTCTGGACCCGCAGTTCCTCCAGGTGTTTGCCCGACACATCAAGCAGCCGTCACTGCTGGATGTGTGAGGAGGCCGCCATGCTGAACCTCACCGAATACCAGCGCCGCCCCGCCCAACTCGCCGACTGGCTGCCCTGGGCCTGCCTGGTCGCCCCCGGCGTGGTGCTGAACAAAGACGGTTCGTTCCAGCGCAGCCTGCGCTTTCGCGGGCCAGATTTGGACAGCGCCACCCAGGGCGAGCTGGTGGCCACCTCGGCGCGCCTGAACAATGCCCTGCGCCGCCTCGGCTCGGGCTGGGCGCTGTTTGTCGAGGCCGAGCGCCTGGCGGCAGCTGACTACCCCGACAGCGACTTTCCCGAGCCGTTGTCCTGGCTGGTAGACGAGGAGCGTCGCGCCGCTTTCGAGGCCCAGGGTAGTCACTTCGAGAGTAACTACCACCTGACGCTGCTCTACCTGCCACCGGAAGAGTCGCGCTCGCGCGCCGCCGGCCTGCTCTACGAGCACCGGCCGCAGCGCGGCGTCGACTGGCGCGAACGGCTAACTGCCTTCATCGCCGAGACGGATCGTTTCTTCGACCTGCTGGACGGGGTGATGCCAGAGCTCGCCTGGCTCGACGACAGCCAGACGCTGACTTACCTGCATGCCACGATTTCGACCAATCGCCAGCGGGTAGCTGTACCCGAGGTCCCCTTCCACCTCGATGCCCTGCTGGCCGACAGCCCCCTGACCACGGGCCTGGCGCCGCGCCTCGGCGAGCAGCATCTCCGGGTGCTGTCGGTACGCGGCTTCCCGACATCGACCTGGCCAGGCGTGCTGGACGACCTTAACCGTCTGGGCTTCGCCTATCGCTGGTCGAACCGTTTTATCTGCCTGGAAAAGGACGAGGCCGAGAAGGAACTGGTGCGCCTGCGCCGGCAGTGGTTCGCCAAGCGCAAGAGCGTTCTGGCGCTGCTGCGCGAAGCGATCTTCCAGCAGGAAAGCCCGCTGCTCGACAGCGATGCGGCGAACAAGGCCAGCGACGCCGACGAGGCGCTACAGGAACTTGGTGCCGACCAGGTCGCCTTCGGCTATATGACAGCCACCGTAACGGTGAGCGATGCCGCCGCCGAGATCGCCGACGAGAAGTTGCGCCTGGTCGAGCGGGTATTTCAGGGGCGCGGCTTCGTCACTATCACCGAGAGTCTCAATGCGGTGGAGGCCTGGCTATCGTCAATCCCCGGCAACGCCTACGCCAACGTACGCCAGCCGCTAATCTCCACCCTCAACCTGGCGCACCTGATGCCGGTCTCGGCAGTCTGGGCTGGGCCGGCACGCAACGAACATCTGGATGGCCCGCCATTGGTGATCACCCGCACCGATGGCGCAACGCCGTTTCGCCTGGTCACCCACGTTGGCGATGTCGGCCACACCCTGGTGGCCGGCCCTACCGGTATGGGCAAGTCGGTGTTGCTGGCGACCCTGGCCCTGCAGTTTCGCCGCTATCCGGGCGCGCGCCTGTTTCTCTTCGATATGGGTCGCTCGCTGCGAGCAACGGTGCTGGGCCTGGGGGGCGAGCACTACGACCTGGGCGGCGACGGCGACCTGGCCTTCCAGCCCCTGGCGCGCATCGATCAGCATGGCTACCGAACCTGGGCCGCCGAGTGGCTGGAGGCTCGCCTGCTGCAGGAAGGCGTGGCCGTCGGCCCCGAGCAGAAGGCCGCGCTGTGGACGGCGCTGGACAGCCTGGCCGGCGCGCCGGAGGCGCAGCGCACACTGACCGGTTTGTCCGTGCTGCTGCAGGACAACGCCCTGCGCCAGGCACTTCAGCCCTACGTGCTGGGCGGCGCCCATGGCCCGTTGCTGGATGCCGATCAGGATCGGCTAGGCAGTGCCGACGTGCAGTGCTTCGAGATGGAGGAACTGATGCACAGCAAGGCGGCGGTAGCTGCAGTGCTGAGCTACCTGTTCGCCCGCTTCGAGGAACGTTTCGACGGCGCGCCGACCCTGCTGATGCTCGACGAGGCCTGGCTGTTTCTCGACGACCCGCTGTTCGCCGCGCGCATCCGTCAGTGGCTCAAGACTCTGCGCAAGAAGAACGTCAGTGTCATCTTCGCCACCCAGTCACTGGCCGATATCAAGGATTCCAGCATCGCTGCGGCAATCATCGAGAGCTGCGCCAGTCGCATCTTCCTGCCCAACCCGCAGGCGGGCGAGCCGCAGATCCGAGACATCTACCAAGGATTCGGCCTCAACGACCGACAGATCGAGATCGTCGCCCAGGCCACACCCAAGCGTGATTACTACTACCAGTCGCGCCTGGGCAACCGCCTGTTCGACCTCGACCTGGGGCCGGTGGCGCTGGCCTTCGCTGCCTCGGCTAGCCCGGCCGAGCAGCGCGAGATCGACCGCATTTTGCAAGCGTCCGGCGCGGCCGATTTCGCCCCTACCTGGTTACGCCATCGCCGCCTGGACTGGGCCGCCGACCTACTCACCGCTTATCCCTCGTCACGCAAGGAGTGCCTGCCATGAGATCCCCTGCCCACCGTTTCCCCTGCGCCACGCTGCTGGTACTGGGTCTGCTGGCCGTGAAGCCGGCCAGCGCTTTCACCGTAATCGATCCGACCAACTTGGTGCAGAACACGCTGACTGCGGTGCGCACCCTGGAGATGGCGAACAACCAGGTTCGCCAGTTACAGAACGAGACCCAGATGCTGCTGAACCAGGCCCGCAATCTGCAGCGCCTGGACTACAACGTGATCAGCCAGTTGCGCGCGAGCTTGGCCAACACCGAGCGACTGCTCGCCGAGGCGCGGGGACTGGCCTACGAGGTGCAGAAACTGGATCAGGAGTTCAGCCGGCTCTACCCGAACGAGTACACCGGCGACGTCAGCAGCCAACGTCTGGCAGAAGAAGCGCGGGAGCGCTGGCAGCAGGGCCTCGACGGGTTGCACACCGCCCTGCGTGTGCAGGCGCAAGTAACGCGGAACCTGTCCGAGGACGAAAGCGCCTTGGCCGCGCTGGTGCAGCAGAGCCAGTCCGCGGGTGGCGCCTTGCAGGCTGCCCAGGCCACCAACCAGTTGCTGGCCTTGCAGGCCAAGCAGTCGATCCAGGCGCAGCAACTGCAGATCACCCAAAACCGCGCCGTCGCCCTGGAGCTTGCCCGTCAGGCTGCCGCAGCCGAGGAGGCGCGCGAACGACGGCGTCGCTTTATGGGCAACGGCACGCCCTATACCCCCTACCCCGTGCAGTTCTATCGGTAGGGAGGCGCCCTCATGAGATTCCTGACACTGCTACCGCTGCTGGTGCTGGTCGCCTGCGGACAGGGCGAAAACGGGGTCATGGCTCGGCAAGACGATGCGGCTGAGCGCTTCTACTCGGGCTGTGCTCGGCCCGGCGAGTTTCTCCGGTCTGCTGATCTACCTGCGATACCGCCAAGCTTCGACGAGGACGTGCAATGAACGACGTCAGCGTGATCGACCGTTTCCTCGAGGTGTTCGGGCTGTATATCGACACCGGCTTCGGCCTGCTCGGCGGTGAGGTGGCCTTTCTCACCATGACCCTGGTGGTGATCGACATGACCCTGGCCGGACTGTTCTGGGCCATGGGCGGCGAGGACGTCAGCGCCAAGCTGATCCGCAAGATCCTCTATGTAGGCGCCTTCGCCTTCATCATCGGCAACTTCAACGTGCTGGCCAAGATCGTCTTCAACTCCTTCGCCGGGTTGGGTCTGCTGGCCTCTGGTTCCGGGCTGAGTCAGGCGGAGTTTCTGCAGCCAGGGCGGTTGGCCGCGATTGGGGTTGATGCCGGAGGGCCGTTGCTTGAGCAGATCAGCAAGCTAAGCGGCTTTCCCGAAGTCTTCGGCAACTTGCACAGCATCCTAGTGCTGTTCCTGGCCTGGCTGGTGGTGATCGTCAGTTTCTTCTTCCTGGCCATTCAGCTGTTCGTGACCTTGGTCGAATTCAAGCTGACCACCCTCGCCGGCTTCGTGCTGGTGCCCTTCGCGCTGTGGAACAAGACCGCCTTTCTCGCCGAGAAGGTGCTGGGCAACGTGGTCGCGTCCGGCATCAAGGTGCTGGTGCTGGCCGTGATCGTCGGCATTGGCAGCGGGCTGTTCGCCGAGTTCCAGGCTGTGCCGGACGAGCCCTCCATCGACCACGCGCTGGTGGTCATGCTCGCCTCGCTGGCCTTGCTCGGCCTGGGCATCTTCGGCCCAGGCATTGCCACCGGGTTGGTCTCCGGTGCACCGCAACTGGGTGCTGGCGCCGCAGCCGGTACTGCGCTAGGTGCGGCGGGCATGGCAGCAGGTGCGGCTGCAGTCGCCACGGGTGTCGGCGGCGCGGTGCTGGCCGGTGCACGCATGGCGCCCGGTGCAGCACGCTTGGCAATGGGCAGCGCTCGCTCTCTGGCAGGAGCGCCTTCCGGCGCTGCAACTGGTGGAGCATCCGCCACTGCTGAACCTTCAACTGGCCCTGCCAAACAGCCCGACTGGGCCAAGCGCCTGCAGCGCACGCAGCAACTCTCACAGGCCACCAGCACGGTCGCCCACACCCTTCGTGGTGGCGATGGCGGTGGTTCATCACCTGGGCCGCAGATCCGCGACCCATCGAATTCGTAAAGGAGGACGAGGATGCGATTCAGACGCCCACGGGTGCGCTATAGCGACACCCCTCAACCCGTCACGCCCTACCAGGCAGCGGCACAGGCCTGGGACCTGCGCATGGGCAGCAGCCTGGCGCAGGCACGCAACTGGCGGCTGATAGCTTTCGGTTGTCTGGGCCTGGCGCTGCTGATGGCCGGCGGGCTGCTCTGGCGCTCAGCGCAGTCGACAGTGACGCCCTACGTGGTGGAGGTCGACAACCTCGGCCAGGTGCGTGCCGTCGGCGAAGCCGCCAGCCCCTACCAACCCCAGGATGCGCAGATCGCGCATCACCTGGCTCGCTTTATCGAGCAGGTGCGCTCGCTCTCTATCGATCCAGTGGTGGTGCGGCAGAACTGGCTGAAGGCCTATCACTCCACCACCGACCGCGGCGCGGCCACCCTCAACGACTATGCCGGCGCCAACGATCCCTTCAGCCGGGTCGGTAAGGAGTCGGTGTCGGTGGAGGTCACCAGCGTGGTGCGCGCCAGCGACAGCTCGTTCCAAGTGCGCTGGATCGAACGCCGTTTCGTGAATGGTTCGGCCGCCGGCCTGGAGCGCTGGACCGCGGTGATCTCGCTGGTACTGCAGCCTCCACGCACCGAGGAAAAGCTGCGCCGCAACCCGCTCGGCATCTACGTCAACGGCCTGTCCTGGAGCCGTGAGCTGGACACTACGGAAGGAGCCAAGAAACCATGAAAACCTCCCTCAACCTCTTAATCTGCGCTCTGCTGCTGAGCGTGCTGGCCGGCTGCGCCAGCCAGGAACCGCCAATGATCGCGCTGGATGAGCCGGTAGAAGCGCAGCGCCTGCCGGAGCCGCCCAAACCCATTGAGGTAGTGGAAGTACCCAAGCCACTGGCCCTGCCGGCGCAGCTCAAGCCATTGCCGGAAACTCAGCGCAGTAAGCCGGCCAAGGAACCGGCCGACGAGCGCGTGCGAGTCTCGCGCGCCAATCGTGACGCTCGGGTCGCACCGAGCCGGGAAGGCTATATCAATGCCATCCAGGTCTGGCCTTACTCCGATGGCGCGCTGTATCAGGTGTATGCCAGTCCGGGGCGGGTGACCGCGATCAACCTGCAGCCTGGCGAGGAACTTGTCACCGTGGCCGCTGGCGACACCGTGCGCTGGATCGTCGGCGACACCACCAGTGGTAGCGGCGACGAGTTGCGCACAAGCGTGCTGATCAAACCGACGCGCGTCGATCTCAAGACCAATCTGGTGATCACCACCACGCGTCGCACCTACCTGATCGAGCTGAGTTCCACCGAGCAGGCCTGGATGGCGTCGGTGTCGTGGGACTATCCGAAGGATCGCATGCTCGCCCTGCAGCACCGCGCCAGCACCGCCCGGGCCGCGGCGCCGGTGGACGCGGGCCTGACGCTGGAGCAGCTGCGCTTTCACTATGCAATCAGCGGCAGCAATCCACCCTGGAAGCCGCTACGTGCCTTCGATGACGGCCGCAAGGTGTATATCCAGTTCCCCGCCGGTATCGCCCAAGGCGAGCTGCCGCCGCTGTTCGTGATCGGCCCCGAAGGTGACGGGCAGTTGGTCAACTATCGTTTCCGCTCTCCCTACTACATCGTCGACCGCCTGTTCGGCGCGGCCGAACTGCGCCTGGGCGCCGACAAGGGTGACGTGGTGCGGATCGAGCGCACCGACGGCGTGGCACGGAGGCCATGAGCATGACGGCCAAGAACGAAAACCAAGCCGCAGCAACCTCGCTACCGCCCAAGGAGGCGCCGGAGTCGCTGGAGCTGCGCGCCAAGCCTCGCCCAGTCACCCGCCTCAATCCACGCATGCTGGCGGTAGTGGTCGGCGGCCTATCGGCTGCGGTACTCGGTGCCATGCTGTGGTCACTGCAACCACAGCAGCGCCGCCAGGGCGCCGAGCCGAACGAGCTATACAACGTCGACCGCGTGGCACGCTCCGAGGGGCTGGAGCAGTTACCGGCAGACTACTCGCAGCTGCCGCCTCCCCCGGCACCCGAGGTGCCGCAACTGGGCCCACCGCTGCCCGGCGATTTGGGCGGGCCGATCCTCAGGGCCGAACAGCAAGCGCAAGGTTATGGACATGGGCCAGATGCCGCCGAAGCAGAGCGCCTGGCCCTGCTCAAGGAAGCTGAGGAAGCAGCGCAGTCCTCGGTGTTTTTCCAGACCGACAGCTCGCGGAAATCGAACGTCGCATCTGGTGGTGGCGCTCAACTCGATTACCCGGTTCTGAATACGGCCTCCTCAGGCGCAGTAGCCGCCGCAGGAACCCCAACGCAGCAGGAGCGGAACGAGGCGTTTCTCAGTAAATCCGTAAACGCACAAATCCGTAATTCCGGATTGCTGCAGATGCCTGAGTCGCCCTACCAGGTGATGGCCGGCACCATCATCGCGGCAGCACTGGTAACCGGTATCAAGTCGGATCTACCCGGCGACGTGATCGCCACGGTGACCGAACCGGTCTACGACAGCTCCACCGGACAGCATGTGCTGATTCCGCAAGGTGCGCGCCTGCTGGGTCGCTACAACAGCCAAGTGAGCTACGGGCAGAGCCGCGTGCAGGTGGTGTGGCAGCGGGTGATCTTGCCGGACACCTCGTCCTTCCAGCTCGACAACCTGGTGGGTACCGACGCCGCCGGCTATGCCGGCCTCAAGGATAGCGTCGACTGGCATTGGGATCGCATTGTCGCCGGCGCGGCCATGACTAGCCTGCTGGGCATCGGTGCCGAGCTGGCGGCACCGGCCAGCCGCACCGACGGCGACCGCGTCATCATCGCCGGCCGCGACAGCCTGCAGGACACGGTGAACCAGGTCGGCCAGGAGGTCACCCGCCGCAACCTCGATATCCAGCCCACGTTGACCCAGCGCCCTGGCCTGCCCCTGCGCGTAATCGTCAACCGCGACCTGGTGCTGCGTCCCTATCAGCCTTTCTACACTCAACAGAGGAACCTGCAATGAGCACGACCAAGCTGCGTCTCGGCCCACTGCCGAAAACCGAAAACATAAAGCTGACCTTCACCTGCCCCGCCAGCCTGAAGGCCGACCTCGAGCGCTATGCGGCACTGCATTCGCATACCTATGGCGAAGAGGTCGACGCCCTGACGCTCATCCCGCACATGCTGGAAGCTTTTATGGCGAGGGATCGAGTGTTCAGGAGGACAAATGCACAATCTTGCACCGGCAATTGATAAGCCTGCATGCCCTCCCAGCTGCCGTGGTGACAACGGCAGAAAACCCACACACGGTTGAAAACCGTGACCTAATACATCACACTTATCACCATGATCGTAAGCTTCCGGCACAAAGGTCTACGCATTTTCTTTGAATCTGGCTCAACCAAAGGCATCCGGGCCGACCACGCAAAGCGCCTGGGCCGAATGCTGAGTTTTATGGATAGAGCCAATGAACCCGCCGACCTCGACATCCCCGGTTGGCGGCTACATCCCCTCAAAGGGGAACTGGAAGAGTTCTGGTCACTCACCGTCAATGGAAACTGGCGAGTGATCTTTCGATTCGTGGGTAGCGACATCGAGCTCGTCGACTACCTTGATTACCACTAAACAGGAGGGGGTTATCCATGACCATGTTCAACCCACCGCACCCTGGTGAAACCCTGCTTGAGGATGTGCTCCCCGAACTGGGCATCAGCATTGCCGAACTTGCCCGCCGCCTTGGTTTTGCGCGGGAATCCCTGTCTCGCATCTTGCACGGCCATGCGCCGGTCAGTCCGGATTTGGCTGTTCGCCTAGAATTGGCCGGCATCGGCAAAGCTCGCACCTGGCTCGGGGTGCAAGCCGACTACGACCTTTGGCAAGCCAGGCATCGCGAACAGCCGCACATCGAGCGCTTTGCTGCGATTGCTTAGTTCCGTAGGCTGAGCCTTGGCGTCCTCGTGGTAGCGGAACAGGTAGTCAGTGTCACTGGTAAGAATCCTCCCACAGGCACCTTCAGGCGTTGCAACCTGCAGCACGGCAGTCATCAGTCGATTACTCCATGGATTTCGTCCAGAGTGGGAATGGCTGCCGGCACCACATTGAGTTCAGAGTCGAGGGCGGCCAGTACTCGCGCATAGGCAATCACCCCCACCGAGAGGTCGCCCTTCTCGATGGCGATAACCTTCTGACGGGTGATGCCCGCAAGGGAAGCGAGCGCTGCCTGCGTCAACCCACGATTCAGACGGCGCTGCCGAAGCTGCTCTCCAAGTCGAAGTGTGATTAGGGAGTAGCCCATGTTCCGTATACGAGACAAATTAAGCTGAATGTAACGTATACCGAACCAGCAGAAATCACATACAGCGAGCTAATAAATCCAAGAATCGATGCATTCATCAGATTGATGCCTAGCTCAGACTTATGACAACGCAATCCGCTTACGCATGAAGATCAGGGCATGCGATCGCCGCCTAGAGCAATGCAGGCCAGCAAAATACAAAAGGTCATATTTGAACCATTAAAGTACTTTATGGCGCATAATGGATCAGAAGTGAACCATTAAATAAGGTCTTACCTTGGCCCTAACCCATTCTCTGCTCGCTCCAGGCGAACTGGCCCAGAAGGTCGGTGCCAACGCTCGAGAAGCGCGACTCGCACAGAACCTCTCCCGCAAGTCCTTGGCGAAGATGGCGGGTATTTCCGAATCGACCATTAAGCGGTTCGAGTCCAATGGTCAGATCACCCTTGATGCTCTGATCCTCATCGCTACAGCGCTTAGTGCCACACGTCAAATCGCTGAGCTGTTCAAGCATGAACAACCTGTCTCGCTTGAAGAAATCAAACAAACAGGACGTACCCGGGGGCGCCGATAAAATCCATCAATACTTGTAGGTATTGCTCGCAGCCACACCGGTCGGCGTCACGGACGTTGAACAGGGAGCCTGCAATGAGCACGACCAAACTGCGTCTCGGCCCACTGCCGAAAACCGAGAACGTGAAGCTGACCTTCACCTGCCCGGCCAGCCTGAAGGCTGGCCTCGAGCGCTACGCGGCGCTGCACTCAAAGACCTACGGTGAAGAGGTCGACGCCCTGACGCTCATCCCGCATATGCTGGAGGCCTTCATGGCGAGGGATCGGGTGTTCAAAAGAACTAACAAGCCTGCACTATCTGCTGCGCCACAAACCACCGATCCACGCTGAACAGCGGAAAGTGGATTTTCTTATGCGCCCAACTGAATTGATAACAATCCTCAAGATCGTGAGGTTTTTGATGTTATCGATGGTTCACCATCATTAATCCTCACGACCATGCGGATTTATGGCTAGAATAGATTTGCGACAACATAATCCGCTCGATCATGAGGATTTAGGCATGCAGTTTCAGATCGACACACCGGAAAAAATTGGCATGGTGATTCGCTCAAGCCGCAAGGCCATGGACATGCGCCAGGACGATGCCGCGGGCAGCATCGGCGTGTCCGAGAACTTCCTCGGCAAAGTGGAGCGTGGCGGCGAGTCTGTTCACTGGGGAAAGCTTTTCCAGGTCATGCGGGAGCTGGGACTTCAAGTCTACGTTGATGTTCCGGATGAGGTCGCGGAACAAACTCGACAGAATCTGGAAAGGCTTCTCGAAAAATCTGAACAACAGCAATCTGCCCAGAGATAGAAAACTGCAATGGATCGCCAATTAAACGTCTGGATCAACCACACACTGATAGGCACCTTATCCGAACAGAATGGGCTTTGGAGCTTCGCCTACACCCAGCAATGGCTACGCCAACCGGGTGCCTACCCTCTTTGCCCTAACCTGCCCCTGCAGAATGAACCGCACATGGATGGCGCCTCGGTGCGTCCAGTACAGTGGTACTTCGACAACCTGCTGCCTGAGGAAGGCCAGCGACAGTTGATCGCTCGAGCTGCGCATACATCTGTAGCCGACGCCTTTGGCTTGCTTACCCAATTCGGAGCTGAATCAGCGGGCTCTATCACCCTCCTTCCACCAGAGCAGCAACCTACACCAGGTGAACTTCGGGCACTACCTGATGAAGTACTTTCGCAACGCATTCGTGATATGCCCCGCGTATCTTTAGCCGAGCAAGCTGCCAAGCGCATGTCGCTGGCAGGCGCTCAGCACAAGATGGCCATCATCTTAGACGGAGAGCGACTGCTAGAGCCCACCGGTAACATGCCCTCGACCCATATCCTTAAACCTGACCACCCAGACTTGACCTACGCACATTCGGTGATTAACGAGTGGTTTGTCATGACTCTGGCAAAAAGAATGGGCCTTCAAGTTCCAGAAGTCACTCGCAGGTATGTTCCACAACCGGTCTACCTCATCTCCCGTTTCGATAGGCGGCAAACACCAAGAGGCTGGGAGCGTCTACATTGCATTGATGCCTGCCAGTTGCTTGGACTCGACCGAGCCTACAAGTACGATCAAGGCAGCGTGCAACGCCTGCTGGATATCAGCAAGATGTGCAACATTCCGGCAAAAGCTCGCCTCGAGCTATTCCGCTGGCTAGTGTTCAACATCTTGGTGGGCAACGGCGACGCCCATCTGAAAAACCTCAGCTTCTTGGTCACGGCCAAGGGAGTAAACCTTTCCCCCTTTTACGACCTGCTGAGTACCGCGGTGTATACCACTCGTGCGTTTGACCAGAATGGCTGGCCAGAACAGGTCAGAATGGCCTGGCCAGTAGGAGAAGAGGATCGGATTACGCACCTCAATCGCAAAAATCTCGTTGCCGCTGCCGAGGCCATGGGTATAAAAGCCAGCGCAGCACTGGCATCAATCGACAAAATGACATCGGGGATCCAGGCCACTGCGAATCAGTTGCTTGAACAAGTCGTCCGCGACAATCAGGAACTGGCGCAAAAGAAGCCAAATCTCCAAGCAACTCTTGCAGGTGAAACGCGTTGCCTGAGAACTATCGTCAGCATCGTGATTGCCGAAATGTGCAAACAGCTTTCCTGATATCCAGACGGCAACTGCCGCGTAGCATTTCCTCGCATAGCTATTGCAGCTATCGGCGGCAATGCAACTTACAACTCAGACACAAGATCGCTGTCGCCGAGCCTTGCAGACAAGGAGTTTAGGTTTTTCGATTTTTGCACACTCATAGTGAGCAAAATGTAGCTTTTCTAAACCAGCGCCGAGGAGCTCTTGAACATTGCTACAGGCGCTCCCAAGGCCCCTTCCACTCCAGCAACGCCTGTAGCGGATCCAGCTCGCCAACAAGCTCACGCGCTTCGGCGAGCTTGTCCATAGCAATGCATCGCTCTGCTTCGGGCAGATTCGAAACGGAGCTCTCCGCATCACTGAAAAAGGCCTGGATCCGCTTTATGTCATCCCACTGCTTGATGGCACTCAACAAATCAGCCCTCGCCTGCTCTCTTGCCTCATTCTCCCGTCGAACTTGCTGCCTCTCCTCGAGCCGGCATATCTGCTCCTTCCACTCCTGCTGACGAATTCTCGCCTGTTCCTCGGCCTCCTCTACCAATCGGGCAATTACAGGCGCGGCGTCCGTGAGCTGCTGGACGATCTCATCCATCTGGCCACGCAGCGAGCCTTGCTTAGCCTCCTTCCAACTCTGAGACCAATCAGTCCACGGATATGGCGAGAACGCTCTTATACATAGGCGGCCGGTCGCAAAGTCCATGCGCGTCGACCAGTTCCAGGTTGAGCTCAAGCGGCGCATCTGTTGCAACGGTATCTTGGAGGTGGGGATGTACTTGCCATCGATGTAGCGGGCCTCCAGTTCCTCAGTCATCTCAAACAACGTCAGCCCAATGGCAACCGTCCCGACGAAAACCACTGTGGGCTTGGATGGTGACCACAACGCCGGATGCCGGTGCCTTGGCTTCTTGGGTGGGTGTTCATGCTCATCAAACGAGGCCCGGGCATAGGTTCGGTCACTCGGTGCAAACATCACGCGATGGCCGGCAGCCTCCAGCTTGAGAAACAGCTGATTCGCCAGTTTAAGAGCCGGCTCAAGCTGAGGCTTGGTCACCACGACATCCACCAGACGCTGCCTCCCTGGCTTGAGGAACCCCTGGTCGATGACTCGCCCCTGCTCAAAGACCTCATACGCCCCCACGACAACAGGGTGCTGCCTTGATCGCGATATGCGGAGCTGTTCGGGTTTGATTTTGCGCGGTGCAGGTGCCTTCGGTACCGGTCGAGAAACAGCACCAAGAGCATCTCCCCTGCGCCAAACCTGCAGGTCACCAGGACCAGCCTCAGGCAGGGGTGGCTGAGGACTAGGTACTCCATTCTCCAGCTTTACCCAGTGCCCACGCGGCGGCCGCGGAACATTCATGCGGGTACACACGCGCGCCAAGAAGCTGGAAGAAACACGGTGATGATCCGCGATCTTGGTCATGGGAAGCCGCCACACCTCTGCGTACATCTCCTCACGACTAACTGGGCCACCAGGACTGGAACCAGGTTGCTGGGATACCTCTTCGGAAGACACGCATCAATCCTTAAGCCTGATATCACCGTACTAGCCAACGACAGGCCATACGCCACGATCCATCAGGTCAAACCGAGCCAAAACGGTTGTTGTACCAAACCCTCCGCAGCCCCCTCCACCACGTTGTTCGCCCAGCGAGCAGCGGACAGCATCTGCAGCACGGATCAGGGCCGATAAGGAGGCGACATTCATGCCCGCATCATCTGAACAGATAGCCGCACGCTTGATCACCTGCCCACCCCGAATCCTGCGAGCCAGTGCGGCCCCCGCCTACCTCGGCATGTGCCGCACAGAATTCAACAAAACCGTCCGGCCTTACGTGCGGGAATTCCGCATTGGAGTGCAAGGCATCGGCTTTGATCGCCAAGAGCTGGATGCCTGGGCTGACGCCTACATCGACCGGGCCATCATTGAAAAGGAAGGCGCCAAGGGACATGATCACTCTCGCAGCGAGCGCCAAGGAGAAAAGCCATGGCGCGAAAAACCATTAGCGGCCTCTACCAAAGGAACGGGACCTGGCACATTGACAAGGTCTTCAGAGGTCAGCGAATTCAGGAAAGCACTGGATCAAGCGATAGGAAGGAGGCAGAGCAGTACCTGATACACAAGCTGGAAAAGCTCCGGGAACAGAAGATCTACGGCGTCCGCAAGATCAGAACGTGGCGGGAAGCCGCTACGCGTTACCTGACCGAATTCAAGGATCAGCCGTCGATAGGCCTCACGGCCATCTATCTGGAGCAGTTGGACCCATATATTGGCGACCAGCCTCTGACTCATGTCGACGACGAGACTCTGGCTCCCTACATAAGGGATCGACTCAGGAGCACCAGAACCAGCGATGGCAAGTTGAAGCCTGGCGTCTCACACCGCACGGTGAACATCGCCCTGGAACGCGTCATACGCATCTTGAATCTATGCGCCCGAAAATGGCGTGATGAGCAGAAGCGTCCCTGGCTCGACGTAGTGCCAATGATCACCAAGCTGGAAGAGAAGAAAACCAGACGCATGCCCTATCCGATGTCCTGGGAAGAGCAGTCGATTCTCTTCGCCGAACTGCCTGATCATTTGCGCCGCATGGCCCTGTACAAGGTCAACAGCGGCTCACGAGAGCAGGAAGTCGTGAAGCTTCGCTGGGATTGGGAGATACCGATTCCTGAGCTCAACACCAGCGTGTTTCTCATACCGGCGGATTTTGGTGGCCGACATGAGAGCTCCGGGGTCAAGAACGGCGACGAGCGCCTCGTTGTGCTCAACAACGTAGCCAAGTCGGTCATCGAGGGACAGCGTGGGCTTGATCCGGTTTGGGTATTTCCTTACGGACAACCCGATCAAAACGGCAAGGCCACTCCCGTTCACCGGATGAACGATTCGGCATGGAAGAAAGCCAGGGTCAGAGCAGCGA
>VFQQ010002338.1_pt1 | contig 21859 bp, 35 predicted proteins | sample 3512341 | NCBI WGS metagenome assembly VFQQ01 (sample SAMN10412373, study PRJNA504923) | tailings metagenome | isolation source: Relicate 2 Philex TSF1 revegetated site | place: Philippines: Tuba, Benguet | collected 2017-08-29 | reverse complement strand
CCGCCCCCCCCCCCCCCCCCCCCCCTCCCGGGTCATTGTTACTGATGCTTCTACCCTCGCCCTACCTCGCAGTCATCCTGTACGTGCTGTGCTTCTCCAGCCGCGGCTTACGATGCCAATACTGCGTTCCAGTACTGCCTTTGACTGCACGAACTTGGCTGCTGTCCTCCCCCTGCTCTCGCAGTGATCCTGTACGTGCTGGGCTTCTCCAGCCGCGGCTTCACCTGGGTGCACGGCGCGCTCTTTGCCTCCATGATCTCCTCCACCGATGCCCTGGCCGCCACAGCCATCCTGAAGCAAGGTGGGGCGGTTCTGGGCGAGGGGTGGAGGGGCTGGGACTGGGTTCCTCGGCCAATGCCCTGGCCGCCACAGCCATCCTGAAGCAGGGTAAGGAGGGTTACATTGAGTGAGGGGCTGGAAGTATGAGCTTGAGTGAAGGCGGCTCGAGAACATCGGGAGGGGCGCGGTGCAGGGGACACAGCCGGGTCAGGCTGCAGGGCGGCTGCCTGGGATGCAGCCCAACTGATGGCCGTCGCACTACGCACGTGCTGCGGTGCACGCCCGCACGTGCGTGCATGAGCCCATCCTTCACTGTTCGCCCTCCTATCCAGGTGGCGACCCTGAGAGGCTGGTGGTGCTGCTGCAACTCACTTCCTCCTCTTATTGCCTTGCTACAGGTGGCGGTCCTGAGAAGCTGGTGGTGCTGATGGAGGGGGAGGCGCTGCTGAACGACGCCTCTGGTGAGCGCAGCTGTGCTGATCAGATGGGTGGCATGTAATCGTCTGACTGAGGTGGCACTGGATGCATGGCAAACGGATGCATGGCATTTGATCATGGGGTGCACGGCTTCTGTGTTGCGCTGTGTCCAAAAGAGTCAACGTCTGTTGACAGCTGCCACCCGCGCCATCGCCCTGCCTTGCAGCCATCACCATGTTCGAGGTGTTCCTGCACCTCCTGGCTTAACTCTTACTGATTTGCTTTCCGCCCCACGGCTCCTTGCAGCCATCACCCTGTTTGAGGTGTTCCTGCACCTGCTGGCCGACTACAGCCCCACCACCGGCGTGCCCTCCGTGTGGGGCTCCATCCCGGTCATCATTGAGGACACGCTCAAGTGAGCTGCTGCTCTCTGTTTGTTTGTGCCTGATTGGCTGGCGTGCCCTCCATGTGAGGACACGCTCATGTGAGCCGATTCTGTCGCTGGACTACAGTGGTTGCGCAATGTGCAAGGATGTGAAATTTTCGACAGCAGTGACAGCTGCGCTGGCTGTGTGCTTGCCACTGTGCTGCATTACTGCCCCATGCGACGCCAAGTGGTGCGGCTGTTGCTGTCCGCAGGCTGGCGGGCATTGGCGCGGGCGTGGGCCTGGCCATGAGCATTGCCACCGGCTACCTGCTCAGGTGGGTGTTGCGGCTCAATTGTGCTGCCAGGCCGCTGGTTTGATCGTCTGTGCCCATATGCTGCCACGAGCGCACCACCAGTGATGCACCGTGAGCATGCTGCTGCCAGCAGTTCCTCATCTTCTCTGCCGTGTATTCTGCTGGCCTCCGCCTGCCTGCCTCCAACACACACAGCCCTATGCCTCTCTCCCAGGTGGCTGCGCTGGCGCGGCGCCAAGCCGGCGGTGGAGATCACTATCATCCTGGCAGTCGCCTACCTGTCGTTCTACGTGGGCCAGAGCCCCGCAAAGGTGGGTGGGGAGGCAGAGCAGAGCAGAGGCAGAGCAGCCGTTGTTTTTTTGGCAGTGGGGCGGCTGCACGGACGGTGGGGAGCTGCATGGGCCCCTCGCTGCGCTGCCGACAGTTGCACTGCCGGCACAGCTGCTGTTCAGTCCGCAGCGGCTACCTATTCGTCCCTTGACTGTGCAGGGTTCGGGCGTGATTTCCGTGGTGGTGTTTGGCCTGTGGGGCAACTTCACTCTGCAGCAAAACTCACGATATCTCTCTTGCCTGCTGATTTTTGCAGGGTTCGGGCGTGATTTCCGTGGTGGTGTTTGGCCTGTGGGGCAACTTTACGAGCAAGTGGGGCATGCTGTCCACGGCCGAGGAGTCGGGCTCCTTTGACGCATGTGAGTTCAAGTTACTTTTGCAATTTCATGGTTTGGCTGTGAACGCACTGGGAGGAGGTGCTGGTGCATATGGGCACCAGAGGCCAGCATTGGGAGCATGCGAGTGCGTTGAACTAGGGTAACAGCCGCTGATGATGGAGGCCATGTGCCGCCCACACAATGGCCCCCTGCAGTCTGGGACACGCTGTCCTTCGCCTCCAATGGCCTCGTCTTCTTCTGGGCAGGCATCGCCTCCATCAACTACCTCATCCGGTGAGGGGCTGCTGTACGTGAATAATCACTGAGTGCACAGGTGGCGGTGCTCTGCACTGGCCCGGCGCCTTTCACGCGGTGCCACGCCATGCGCTGCTGTGCACTCTGACCTTTTTGGCCATCTTCTCTGGCCTGCTGCCAACTTGGCTGTACCCATTCAACTCCCCAGGAGCATCGACATCCTGGGCGGGCAGGCCTGGTCGTACGCCGCCATCCCCTTCATCTTCATCTTCATGCTGCTCATCCGCACCGGCTGCATGGCGCTGTTCAACCTCACCGCCTTCACCTGGATCAAAGAGCGTGAGTGGCGCAGCAGAGTTGAACATTGAAATATTAGAGCTCTTCTCCAGCCTTCTCCTGGATCAAAGAGCGTGAGTGGCTGGTTGCGTGTGCCAGTGCTGCTGCCAGTCACGGAGCGACCGGCTATTATTGGCATCTCATGGCGCCCGACGGCGCTGCCTGCTTTCAGCTGCTTTCTGCTTGCAGTTGATTTTGTACCGAGCGACCCGCCCCCACCACATGCACTCCCCCCTGCAGGCCTGTCGTGGGCGGAGGTTGTGTTCACAGGCTGGGCAGGGCTGCGCGGCGCCATCTCCCTCATCCTGAATGCCGACTTCATCGCACACAGGTGCAGAGTTGCTTGCGGGCTGTTGCTGCTGTGTTTTGGGGGCGAGACGCGGCCTTGTGGGAAGCCAGATTCACGCGTTTACCAAGCGTAAATGCACGCTGTGGCTGCCTGTTAGCGATCAATTCTTGCCCAGGGGCTGTCTGCTCATGCCTGCTGCTCTGTGCTGCGCTTCCCACCCTGCTGCAGCGCTTTCCTGCAAGGAGACAAGACGAACCCTGACGACCCGTACAGGCAGCTGGGTGCGTGGGGTGTATGGCGGCTGAGCGGCTAGGCAGCAGATTTGTTTAGGCAGCACAGCTGGTTAGGCAGCACCCCTGGTTAGGCACCTGAGCTGGCGTGTCACCTTGCATGCCTTGGCCAAAGTGCTCACCGTGTCAATCCTTCAGCCTGCCTCTCCACTTGATTCCCCATGCAGCTCTGCCGCGCCATCCGTGCCACCCATGCCTCCCCTTTGGTTTCTCCCCCCTGCAGACCAGGTCAACAGCGACATCGCCATATGGACCTCCGCCTTTGTGCTGCTCACCCTCATGGTCAACGCGCCCTCGGTCAGGTGTGTGAGCGTGCAGGCCTCCCTCAACCCACACCCAAGGGCGTAGTCTTGCTGTCTTTCTTTTTGAGCGTGCAGGCCGGCAGTGCCTGCTGCTACCGATGCAGCTGCATGGTCTTAGCGCTGTAGCTTTCGGCCCGGTGTGATGCGGTCACCTGGCAGGCTATTTGCTCGGTGTGGCGCCCATGCTGCTGGCTCAGCAGCGTGGAATCCGTGTTTTGACACAGCCGCCGCCCTCCACACCCTCCTTTGTTCGCAGCACCATCATGCACTGGCTGCGCCTGGACCGCATCAGCCGGGAGAAGCAGGCGAGCGGGAAAAACAGGCGCTGACAGATGTGTGGCTCCAACTGCGCCTTGCGTGCCGCCGCCGCCGCGTGATCCTGGCTGGCTGCTGAGTTGCAGTTTCGACGCTGCCGTCACTCACCCCCCTTGCTTCCTCTGCTCTCCCTGTCAGGCTATGCGCGCCAAGGCCAAGCGCGCGCTGCTGCGCTTCACCGGAGCTGCCATTGACACGCTGAGGGACGACGAGGAGGAGTTCCTGCAGGGTGGGTGGGCGGCTGTGCATTGCAGCAGCTTTTGGCCTGCGATGCCACCTTACCCTTCAATGAAAGTACTCTGCACCCCAGCCACTTGCTTTGCACGGTTGCCATCCAAAATGATCGCCCTGCTGTTGCGGCTGTCAGTGACTGGCTGGTTCACCGGCGGTCACTCCCTACTGCGCCTGCACTCCCGCCCTGCAGGCGCCAACTGGGAGGCGGTGGCTGCCTATGTTGACATCAGCCAAGCCCTGAAGAAGTTTGACCCGCCCGCCGAGCCGGAGGCCGGCAAGGGTGGCGCCGAAGGTGCGTGCGCTGGCTCAGAGGACACTGCCGCCTCCTCCAGAGGAGCGGAGTTTCGAACACCATGCAGCCTGCCTGATGTGAATGCGCTGCTGCTGCAATTGTCTCCCATTTCTGCCTTCCTCATGCAAGCCAGCCACACCTCGCCTGCGCCCCCACCCCGCCCTCCCCCGGTCCCCGCAGCGCTGACCACGCGCAAGTCGATCCCGCACCTGCTGCTGACGCCGCTGCGCGCGCCTGTGGACTTGGCCCTCTCGCCCTTCATGCACGCCAACAAGGAGGCAGCTGCCACTCCGGCCGCGGATGCGCGGGAGCCTTCTGGCCGGGGGCGCAGCGTGGGCGGTGGGCTGGCCGCCATCGGCGGCATGCTGCGTTCCATGTCCCACAAAAACTTGGCAGAGACGGACCGCAGCACGCGCAGCAGGATGGGGCGCCGCAACAGCCGAGGCTCCCACCGCGGGCGCAGCCGCAGCAGGAGCCGGCGGGGGCGCTTCAGCGACACCGATAGTGGCGGCGAGAGCGGTGGGTTGACCTTGGGAAATCGATGGAATGGAAACCTTGACCAGGATCAATGGCACGGGCGCCGCGCTGGCGTGTGTTTCGCGCAGCACCTGCCAGATTGCATGCCCGCCTGTCATGCCAAGCGCAGCACCAGCGATTCAAGCAAAGTTGCTCTCTGCCTGCGCAGATTTTGAGGAGAGCGACACCGAGTCGTCCTCCAGCCTGGGCAGCGGCTGGTCGGGGCCCTCCTCTGCTGGCCCCATGCTGGGAGAGGTGCGCCCAAGGGCTGGTATGGAAGTTGTGGTGAGGACCCTGATGGCGGTTGCATTGCGCACATCCCTTCCGTGCCGCCGCTGCTGCTGCATGCTAGGCTATCTGCCGTCCCGGGCTGTCTCAACGGCTGCCCATCTCGCCCAACTCACTCTGCCTGCGCAGGTGTGTGAGGAATGCCCCTTCCTGCAGCGGCCCGCCCAGCGGCGCAACAGCACAGAGGCTGAGGTGAGGCGGCCTACATAAAGCATAGGAGCACTTGGCTGCTGCGGCCTGTGCAGTGGGTACCGTTGGCTCGCACGTGCATGTGCTAGAGGCTCGTACCAGCAGAGGCAATGCTCTCAATCTATCAACCCTCTCTGCAACGTCCGTTGCCTGCCACTGCTGCAGGTCCCTGCTGAGGCCCCAGATGCGCAGGGTGACATTGAGATGGGCCTACGCCCGCCCCTGCAGCAGCCGCAGCAGCACCCACAGCAGCAGCAGGCCACAGCATCATCTGCTGGCCCCCCAGCGGATGCAGCAGCCGCAGGTGCAGAAGGTTCAGTGTCGGCAGGCCAGGCGGCGGCCATCGCAGCCATGGCGGCCTACTCGTCGATTCAACTACCAGCAGCCGAGGCACCAGCGCCTGCCCCAGCCGCCGCGCCAGCCCCGGCTGCAGCCGTCGGAGCAGGCCAGGCGCGGCAAGCACCGCCCAGCCCGGCTCCTGCAGCTGAGGAGGAGGAGGAGATGACAGCTGAGGAGCTGCAGTTCATGCGGCAGGTGCAGGAGCGGCAGCGCGCGCAGCAGCAGCGGCGGCCGACCCTGGGCGGCCTGTTCAGCCCGCCCTCTGATACCGAGACGCCCTCGCCGCACCCACCGGCACCCGGCAGCGCTGGGGGACCCTCTGGGCTGGCTGCGGCCGGCGCAGCCGCGGGCGGGCTGGCCAGCAGCAGCTTGCGCGACAGCCGCCGCCAGGGCAGCAGCGGCGCGCTGCAGACTGTGACGGAGCACCAGCAGCTGGTGACAGCTCGGGGGTCTGGCAGGTGGCACCAGCAGCTTGAGGAGCCCGGTTCGTCTCCAGCAGGCAGCGACAGGGAGGGCTCGGACCTCTATTACTCCAGCATGCCAGCCGCCATGGGCCGCCAGATGCAGGCACAGCTGCGGCGGGAGCTGCAGGGCGGCGACGCTGCCGGCACACCGCAGGGCGCGGCTGCGGCAGGGGCTGCCGCTGCGGCCGGCAGTGCACCTGCAGCTGATGGCCACACCCGCACTCCCTCTGGAGAGGAGCTCTATTATTCCAGCCTGCCGGCAGTGGCCGGCCGCCAGCTGCAGGCACAGCTGCAGCAGCACCTGATAGTCACGCCGCCACACCGGCTGGCGGGCGGCAGCCAGGAGGCTGGTGAACAAGCAGGCGCCTCACCGCCTGTTGTTGGCTCGCCACCAGACTCCCCCGGTGCCTCGCCAGTCACTGAGCAGAGCCCAGAATCGCCACGGGCCAGCTACTACAGCAGCGTGCCTGCCGCTCTGGGCAGGCAGATGGCGCAGCAGTTGGCTGCGGAGCGTGCCAGCGGAACAGCGGCAGCAGCGGCACCGGCGCCTGCGCCTGTGCCTGCCTTGCCAGAGCCACAGCCCAGTGCGCAGCCCGAGTCGCCACGTGGCAGCTACTACAGCAGCGTGCCTGCGGCAATCGGTCGGCAGATGGCTCATCAGCTTGCAGCGGAGCGCGCTGCTGCAGGCGGTGCTGCTGCCGGCGCTGCAGCGCCTGCCGTTCCGAGCAGCATTGTGCCCAGCATCGCAGCAGCAGCACCCGCAGCTCCAGCTGCAGCGCAGGAGGCCAGCCCTCCTCCAGAGTCTCCCAGGGGGTCTTATTACAGCAGCGTCCCTGCAGCTATGGGGCGCCAAATGGCTCAGCAGCTGGCAGCGGAGCGGGCGGCGACAGCAGCCACAGGGCGGAGCTCAGCTGCCGCGCCTGCAGCTGCTGCGCTGCCGCCGCTGCCACCAACGCAGCGGCAGCAGCAGCCGGCTGCCCAGCAGGAGGAGCGGGAGGCTGTGGATGCCAGCTTGGCTGCTGCCTATTACTCCAGCCTGCCTGCTGCAGCAGGGCGCAGCCTGCAGCGCCAGCTGGCTGAGCAGCTGGCGGCCGCTCGCCAGCAGGGCGACGCGCAACCACAGCAGCAGCAGCAGCCAGCAGTTGCAGGCGCTCAGCCCGCTGCCGTCCCGGCGCAGGCTGCCGCAGCGCCATCCAAAGTGGCAACAGAGGCCGACTTTTACAGCACCATGCCTGCTGCGGTGGGGCGTGCCATGCAGAGCCAGCTGCGCAAGCAGCTGTCGGCAGGCCAGCAGCCCCACAGCGCACAGAGCGCTTCCAGCGGGGCTGGCGAGGCAGCAGCCGCCTTTGGCCGCGGCCCAGCCCGCTACGGCCGGCGGCAGCGGCAGGCATCTGGCAGCAGCGTGGAGCAGTCTGCCTCCAGCCAGGTGCCTCCTGCTGCAGCGGCAGCAGCTGCAGGCCTGCACGCGGCGCGCCCGGCACGCCCGCAGCGCATGCCTCCACCAGCGCAGCGGCGGCCGGCTTGGGAGGACTATCACCGCACCGTGACTGGCGCGGCAGGTGGGTGCCTTTATGGTCGGGGCGTGCAGTCTGGTTCTCTGACTGCTGTTGCACCTTGAGTGCATCCGACGCCGGCAGCTGTCTGATGGCATGATCCTGTGTTGAACGTCCAACATAAAGCATGCGTCTCCTCCCTTTTCCACCTGCAGGCCACAACCTGCAGGCGGAGCTGCAGCGCCAGCTGTCGGCACAGCGCGCCTCCACCTCTGCAGCTTCTCGTGCAGCGACTGCAGCCGCTGTGCAGGCGGGGCGGCTCAGCGGCATGCCACAGCGCGACCTGCTGGGGCGCAAGATTGACCGCAGCTCCCGCCACGCAGCCTCCAGTACTACAGCCGGCAGCAGCAGCGGAGAGATGCCAAGCCTGCCGCTGCCTGTGGGTGGCGTGCTGGCCGCGGCACCGCCAGGCGCCACTGCCGCCTCAGTGCTGCCAGCAGCCACGCCGCTGTCTGCCCACCTGCAGCTGCGGCGGGCGCGGACCCTGCACGACCGCGCCGCACGGCAGGGCACGCCTGCCGGCGCAGCGGCAGAGCTGGCAGCTGCCGGCCCGCTGTCGGCGCGGCAGCCGCCGCGCAGCAGAGAGGAGGTTATTGCCGTGCTGTCGCGTGGCAGCGCCCCCTGGTGAGGGCCAGCCCACGATGGATGCACTGCCCTCTCCCCTCAGCAGCCATGACTGGCATCTGTCCTAGCTCTTGCCACTTGACGCGCACGCCGACTGAACATCTCCTTGCCCCACCGCATCTCACTCCCACAGGGCGCCCGCTGCGGCCGACACCTCATGGCAGCACAAGCCGATGCGGCTGGACAAGCGCACCTCGCACCACCACCGCCACGGCTCTGCAAGTATCGCGGCAGCCTCTGAGGCCGGCTCCCAGCCCACCTCCCCAGATTTCATGGCCGCTTCGGGAGGCATGACTCCTGCCACGCTGCTGGCACGTACATACAGCGGCCCCACGGTGGTTGCAGCCATCACTGCCGCCTCCACGGGCCGCAAGATGCAGCAGCGCGCCGCCCTGCTGCAGCGCATCTCTGCGGACGCCATCTCGGTGGGTTGTGGGGAGCTGCGGCTGGCAACAGTGCAAGAATTGGGTGATCTCCAAGCATCCGCATTTGGGTCTTCTGCAGCAGGCCGGCAATAGCAGGCGCCACGCAACCCCTGCCTGCAGCCCTTGGCCAAGCAACCCACGGTGCCTCTTTGCCCCTCATCTCTCCAATGCAGCGCGATTCGAGCCTGCACGATGGCAGCACCGCCGCCGCTGCAATGGCAGCTGGCCTGTTTGCAGATGCCGATGGCAAGCCGCCTCTGGAGGCTGTCTCGCCCTTTGCCCAGATCAGCGGCGTGTGAGTGCCGCGTAGTCGGGCATGTGTGGTGGCGGCGGTGCATGTGTTGCAGGTTGAAGGCTGCGGTTTTCGTCTGGCAGTGTTTGCAGTCTCTCTGCGCCACGCACATCTGCCAACCTGCTCGCTGACCTCCCCAATCCCCTGTCCTCCCGTGCACCTGCCAGCCCGCTGACCCCCATGGGCAGCGGCGCCGGCGGCGGCATGAGTGAGGGCGTGCTGACGGAGATGCGCAGCCGCCTGATCGCCGGCCTCAAGCGCTACTTCCACGGCAAGCGCATGGAGGGCCTGCTCAGCGTGCAGGTGAGTGGATATGGCAGCAGCCGGCACGGTGCAGCGGTGTGGCACTCGAACAGCATGTAGAGCTAAGGACAGCTCCGAGCCGACAGGGCCTGCTTACCAGCCTGCCTCAACCTGTCATACTGATGCGCGCGACCTCCACACACTGAACACTTCTTTCACATGATTCCTACACACTTTGCAGGGCCTGCGCATCCTTGAGTATGCGTGTGACCACGCTGCGGAGCACACCAACACGCCCCTGGGCATGTGGGCCCTGCTGGAGAAGGAGGTGCAGGTGGGTTTGAGCAAGTGGTCGTGTTTCTTGTCAAGCTTGAACTATAGGGCGAAGCGCACGTGGCGTGCACACGCCGCTTTGCATGTGGGCCCTGCTGGAGCAGGAGGTCCAAATGCGGCTTGTTTCAGCAACTGCATTGCAGGCCACAGGTGTTGCGCGGGTTTGCCCTGACTGTTCGTTTGCAAGCCTGGGCTGACACACTTGCCAGCCGAGCATTAGACCTTTGCCCCACTCTTTACCATCTTGGCAGGGCAAGATCGGCACGCGCGTCACGGCGCGCTGCCTGCTGCTGCTGGCGCGCAGCTGGCGGTCTGCGCCGCGCTGGCTGCAGACCGCCACAAACTGGCCCGTCACCCGCATCACAGGTGGGGCATTCACTGGGCAGTCTGCTTGGGAACGACCAGGCAACGTATCAGTGCGCAGCGCTTACAACACACCCTCTCTACAATTGCACTTGACTGCTCCCCTGCACTGCTCGAACTCCCCACTGCCGCACTCCAGGGTTCCTGCGACGCCTGCTGGGCCGCGCTATGCTGGTGTCCTGTGAGGTGGCTGTTGAGTACTACCTCGCCTTGATCCACAGCCCACAGGTGCGTGGGCGTGCAGAGCTGCTGCACTGCAGCTGGGCTTGCCTGCCAGCTGACTGTGGTTCAAAAGGCTTGCAGCGTCTGACTTGCAAGCGCAAATGGCGTTCAGCAGCGGCCGTCATACATACCTTTGACAGACCCTCGGTGCCTCGGCAACCCCTTCCCTCCAACCTCACTCACATGGCGCGCCTACGTCCTGCCTGCTCCCTACTTCCTGACCCGCAGATCCAGTGGCTGCAGCAGACGGAGCAGGCGTGGCCGCTGCAAGTGGAGGTGGACTCAGAGGTGGACGCAGCCTACCGCTTCATCATCGACAGGTGGGCGTTTCCTGTTTGCTGCTGTGGCGGCTGTGAGTGGATCCACAATTTGTGTGCAGCTGGACCCTCCATGAGGCAGGCGAGGTCCCGGCATGCATTCGCGGCATGTTGCTTGCAGCAGGCGTGCGCCTAGCTGCTGACTTCTGCACACAGCTGCAGCGCAGCACCCCACATTTCAGGTAGGGCCCCAGCCCCCGCCCGTGGCTGGGTGACCCGTTCACCCGTGGGCACAGCAAGCTGCCGGGAACAATACCCTGGGGTGCCCTCCACCGTGGGCGTGCACCGGGATGCCCTCTTGGCACATCTCCTTTAGTACACGTCCAATGACTTGCATGCTGCATCTATGCGTGTGCCGCGCTCTGCCAGTGCAATGGGCGCCGCCGCCGCCGCCTGACGTGCCTGCTCACCTTGGCTGCTCCTCTGCCCCTTACTTGCTTCTCCCAGGGAGATTGAGGCGCCCGACCGCTTCCAGGCCATCCAGTCGTACCGGTAAGCTGCTCATCATCCTGGGGCGCCTAGGATAGTGCTTAGCAGGCACTGCTGCACTATAGCGCACCTGCTTAGCAGGCATGCCCCCTGTCCCCTTCCTGCAGCGCCGCCATGGCTGTGCTGCGCCAGCAGCTCACCTTTGTGCACGAGCTGTACGAGTCGGGTGGGTGCCGTGCATTAGGTTTTGGCTGCTGTTTTGCGTGCAACAATGGCTGTGTTTGTGCACGAGCTGTACAAGTCGGGTGGGTGCTGGGCAGAGAATTGTCATCCATGCTGCTTGTCTGCTGCACTGCAATCATCGCATAGAGTGAGCAATCTGGCCACCCCTATGCATTGTTTCTGTTTCAATGTGGTGCTGTTATATCTGCATGGCAGGCATGGTGGACGAGTGGGAGAAGAACCCATGATGCTGCCTCTGACCTGCTACTCTACTGCCTTGTGCTTCACTCACTGCTCAAATCACTGCAGGCATGGTGGACGAGGGCGAGAAGGAGGACATGCTGGCACCCCTGGACAAGCGGCTGCGCCACCTGGAGATCACGGGTGGGTGCTTATGGTTGGGATGTGGCAATGGCAGGGCAGCAGAAGTTTGTGCCAAGGGGGTGCACAGTGCAAGCTGCCGTGCTGTGTGGGCACTGCACACCAGCCGCGTGCTGCCCGCCACAGTAGCTGCTGCGGCCTCCTCAGCTTGTGTACCAACTGTGTCTCTGTTTGCAGGCCCTGTGTGGAAGCCACCGCGGCCGCGTGCCGTGCTGCGTGGCCTGCCCTTCATGCAGGTGGGCGTGCTGGGCAGCCTGGTTGAGATTTCCAAAGCCGGTGCAAGTTTTTTGTAGCATGCTGCCAGGCTGCGGAATGTGCTGCCGCTAGCGCATTTACCGTGTGGGGTATGTCAGCGCATGCGTCGGCTTTCTACCTGGCGCTTCCCACACTTCCCTCCGCCGAATGCCGCCGCACTGCACCCGCCCTTCTTGTTTTGCAGTCGCTGCCCGACGAACTGTTCGCGGCGCTGCGCCAGGCTGGCACCATCAAGGGTGCGTGCCCTGCTGTTCTGTCCATGGCTTGCAAGGATGCGTGCCGCCGGCATTGCTAGGATGCGTGCTGCCGGCATTGCTTTGCTGCTGTCAACTGCTGGAAGCTCTTCGGCTTGCAGCCTGGCGAGGAAACCGCTGCATCGGGCGTGTGCTCAGGATCATCCCCGCCCAGCCAGCACAACACACCTTTGTTCCCCATCACTCAGAGTACAAGACGGGCGAGACGTTCTGGTCGGCCACCGACGCCGTGCACGCCTCAGACGGCCTGGAGGGACCGGGCATGTATGTCGTGCTCAGCGGCGTCATTCGCCGCGTGCACCACCGGCCCGACGGCACCAAGAAGGTGGGCAGGGAAGCTCTGCTCTGCCTGTTGACAGGCAGGGTTGGGAGCTTGCGAGGTCGGGGATAATGCGTTGCCTGTGCAATCTGGCCGAGGTGAACACATGTGCTCCCTGCTCTCCAACATTCGCTGCTGCTTGGCAAATCAAAACACACAAAAGCTTATTAACAAACGCTCTTCAACACTTGCCACCGCAGGAGTACTTCCAAGGCATTGGGGGTGTGGTGGGCGCGCTGCTGGCCTGGACAGGTAACAACCCGCGGTTGCTGTGCTGGCGGCCCCTGCCACGACGGCGCCTGGCATGCTATGCGCCTCAGCCTCACCTGCTTCCACTTGGCTGTCGCCCTCACTGAACCGAACACGACCCTGCCCCTGCTCCCTGCCACAGGCACGCGCCTGCCGGGCGCCGACAGCGCAGTGGCAGAGGGCAACACGCTGGGCAAGGGCCCCATGCTGTTCCACCTGCCCCAGTCCATGGTGGCGTCCCTGCAGGCGCAGGTGTGCTGAGCTGCTGGGAGTGGGGCATCGCTGCTACTGCTGCTGCTTGCATGTTGGGGTCCGTATTCCAGTCAGTTGGTTGGGAAGCATCCCCCAACCGCGCCGCGCCGCCTCACCCTGCCGCTGCAGCACACCGCTGGCGACATCGGCGCCTCCCAGCTGCGCATGCACCTGCTGCGCCTTGCTGGCGCGTATGTGGTGGAGTGCTGCGAGAACGGTAAGCTGCCTAGGAATGAACCTGCACTCGGCGCTTGCTTTGAGTGCAAGAGCGGGCAGTCCAGCATCAAACTGTGACAAGCATGTGCACCCTCCCCACCCCTGTGCAGATGTGGTGGAGGCAATGCAGCTGCACCTGGTGCAGCTGGCAACTGCCAAGTGAGTCTGAGGAAGGGTCAACCCCCAGTGGCTTGCCATGCCTGCCTGCCAGCAGCTGGTCTGGCCAGCACTGTGCAGCCATATGCTCTGCCTTAGCTGCCGCCACCCACCCTGCCTCCCCTCCACCCGCCCCGCCGTCTGCAGGCTGCAGCGCGCGCTGCGCAAGCGTGGCGGCAAGCACGGCAGCGGGCTGTTCAGCAGCACCGAGCGGCCGTCCAGCGGCGGCGGCGGCGGCGGCGCGGGCCGGCAGCCGCTGGCTCGGGAGTCGGCTCTGTCTGACAAGAGCGAGGGGCTTGATGGACTGGCCGGCCAGCCCGTGCTGTCGCTGCGCCCCTCGGCCACGCAAGCGCGCCTGCAGCGTGGGCGGGCGGCAGAGGAGGAGTCAGAGGCGGTGGCCGGTGGCCGCATGACCGCCAAGCAGCAGCTGCTGGCGCAGGCGGCGGCCACTCCATCGGGCCTCCGCGCCTCCAAGTCCATTGGCGCACACCTGGCCGACCTCATGCAGGCGAGTCGGAGCACTTGATTTCACCAGTTGCCACATCTGCACCAATGCAGCGCTGCTCCTCAGGCTGCACTAAGTTTCGCAGCCTGGCTGCTGGCCACTGTTTGTGGGACCTTTACTGCCAACGGCTGCCACCGTGTGCGCTGCGCAAGCCTTGGTTTACCTCGCCTTGCTGGAATTCAAGCCACACCAACCCATCTCACCCACCCCCTCCTGTTGTTTAACTCCATCCTGTGCTGCAGCAAATTGCTCAAGAGGAGTTTGAGGAGCTGGGCGGCGATGCCGCGGCCGGCCAGAAGCGGCTGACGCAGGTGGGCTTGTGGGGGACAGCATGAATGCCAGCCGAAGGGCGCAGTCGGGGATGTGGCGGTTGGCGGGCGCCTGCTTTGCATGCTGTTAGCATTTGCATCCCTGCAGGTGCAGGAAGCAGTTTGCAAAAGTGTGCTCCGCTGCTGTTCGGGCCACGTTTCCATGGCGCGGCCTCGGGCTCAACACACACATGCCTTCCGCTCCCCCTCCTGACCGCAGGTGGAGGAGGGCGAGGAGGAGCCAGAGGGCGCCTCCCCCCACGCCTCCTCCTACGTGCCAGGCGACTCCACCACTGACCTGCCAGGCCTTGCGGCAGGCGGGGCAGAGGGCTCGCAACACCAGCCCGCTGAGAGCTCTATGCTGCCCAACGGCGCAGCGCAGCATGCCCCGCGCTCACCCCGTGGCTCGCGCCCCAACTACTTCAGCCAGGGCCCCGGCAGCTCGACAGAGCACGGCCGGCACACCCGGTCGGCCAAGTTGCCGCGGCACCGTGTGCGGGCGGCGGTGCGCCGCGCGCCGCAGTACGCGCTGGAAGGTGCGCTGGGTTTGATGCTTGATGCTTGGGCTGGCTTGCCCTGCGGCTTTTGCATGGCTTCTGGTTGGGATGCCTGTGCAGGCTTGCAGCAGGCAGTATTGTGAGCATGCGGGAGGCACGATTGTGCATGCTGCCAACGTGGGAGCTTGCTCGCCAATCCATCTGAGCTCCTATGCCATCTGCTCTCCTCTTGCAGTGCTCGCTGACATCAAGCGCTGCCTGCCCACCAGCGTCGTGCTGGAGCTGTCTCCTGGGGCGGCCTGGCGGCAGTCCACCCACACTGTGCTGCTGCGCGGCAGCCTGGCAGCGGATGCACCAATCGATCTGGAGGGGGTGTCAGCTGTGGCCTCCCCGCGCGTCAGCTACAGCCACCGCCGCAGCCAAAGCATGGAGATGGGGACCGCAGCTGGAGCGGCAGGGAGCGGCGCGGCAGCTGGCTCCTTCCTGCGGCGCACCAGCGCGACCGGCGATGCCGAGGCAGCTGCAGAGGCGGCGGCGCTGGCGGCTGCCGCTGCGCCGCAGGCGCCCCGCGTGCTGCCCTGGCTGTGGTGCCCCCGCTACCACTGCAATCTGAACGCGGCGGGCCGCATGCCGGAGGACAAGCGGTGGCATGCCGGCAGCGAGGGCGCCCTGCTGCTGGTGTGCCTCACCGAGGCTGGCGAGCTTCCTGCTGGTGTGGCAGAGGCGCAGGCAGAAGCGGCCGCCGCTCGGGCAGCTGCAGAGCTGCTGGCGTCGCAGCAGGCAGCGGCCAACAGCCTGCGGTCGCACCCGCTGGACGTCCTGGCTCGGGACAGCAGCGGCGCTGTGCCCCAGGCGGGCGGTGCGGCCTCAGAGGCTGCTCGGAGCGTCACCGTGGAGCCGCTGTCGGCGCGGGCGCCCATTGAATCGCGGCCCTCGGGCCTCAGGTGAGGGTGGGCAGGGTGTGTGAAATTGGTTGCAGGATTCAGCGTGGTGCTGCTCACAGGGGGATGCAGGGGCCAGGGTGCACTCTTCAAGCAGCATGCTGTGCAACACTCTTCACTTGCCAACTGCCTGCCCTGCTTGCCCCCCCCTCAACCCCCAACCCAGGCGGCTCATGCCCTGGCAGCACCTGTGGCAGCAGCCGCGCAGCCGCCCCGTCGGCGAGCTGTTTGGTGACCGCAGCGGCGGCGAGAGCAGCGCCCCCGGCAGCAGCCGGGGCGGCGGTTCTCAAGGCGACCTGCTGCGGCTCTTCAGTGGCGGCGGCGGGCAGTAGTGTAGAGAGTGTGAGAGCACATACGTGTACGTACCAAGACCTTCAGTCCTCCTTTCATTCTCACTAAAGCTCCGGTGTGGTATCAAGCTGCATCCGTCCTGCACTCGTATCATCTGTAAGCAAGCTCGCTTCAGCGTGTCGGCAGCAGCGGCGGCAGCAGGCGGCGGCGCTAGCAATGGACGCCACATGGACGCTGGCCGTTGTGCTGTGCATATTGTTGCGATCTGCTGTTTCTGTAGCAGCGCCTAGTGGCTGCAAGCTCTTGTGGAAGCGACTCCAGCGGACGCACGCTGCGCAGCCTTGCACGCATCCAGCTGAGCTCGTGGAACTGCTTGATCTCGACAGCGAGCCCATCGGCGCAGAAAGCCTCCGCTGCAGACCGCCAGTGTTCCCACTGCGCTCGTCCGCCACTTCTGGCCCGGCCGGGCGGCGTCTTGCAAGAGCGAAAGGTGCGATCAATCGTTCTAGAGCATGCATGGGGCCTGCAGCTGCGATTGCTTTCCTGCCGCCGCCGCCGCCGCCGCCTCTCGTGTGCCCCTGCGCGGTCTTTTGCCCTTCTGCACCACCTTTCCACCTGCCGCCCCCTCCCTCCGCTCCCACAGGCTCTCTAGCAGACCATGGTGCGGCAGTGCGTGCACTGCACCAGCCAGCGCGCGGTGCTGCGGCGGCCCAAGACGGCTGAACCGCTGTGCCGGGAGTGCTTCTATGCCGCGCTGGAGCAGGAGGTGCATGAAACCATCAGCGCCGCCCGCCTGTTCAAGCCGGGAGAGCGCGTGGCGGTGGCGGCCAGCGGAGGCAAGGACTCGACGGTGCTGGCACACATGCTGACCACGCTCAACGCGCGTCACGGGTGCGTGGCTAGGCAAGGGCAGGGCAGTGTAGTGGATGGCGGCTGCGCCCATGCCTGTGGGTGTGGAGGCGCAGCTGTACCGCATTTCTGAATGTGCATCGCTGGCTCTGGGGCATTCATTGCCGCGGCATCTTCCAGTGGCGCCAAACTCTGCCTGCTGCGTGGTTGAATGTCTCTGTCCTTCCCTCCCTCAGCTGAGCGGCAGCCTACGCTCGTGCCTCCTGCTGCTGCTGGCTTGCGTGCCAACAATTTACACTATCCCAATTTTGCCGCCCATTGCCCGCCTCGTCCAGCTACGGCTTGGATCTGTTCCTGCTGTCCATCGACGAGGGCATCTCGGGATACCGCGACGACTCGCTGGAGACCGTGAAGCGCAACGAGGCGCAGTACCAGGTGGGGCAGCAGAGCCGAGGTATCTCTGGAACTCAGCCGCATGCACCGATGCAGCGGCAGTGTGAACTGCACTCATGAATGTGCACTCCTCTGCGTCATGCCTCAAAAGCTGGCTGCACTCCCACCCCTGCCGACCCGCACTTTTCCTGCCTCACACCGCACCACCGCAGATCCCGCTGCACGTCTTCTCTTACAAGGACCTGTACGGCTGGACCATGGACGAGATTGTGGCGGCGGTGGGCACCAAGTCCAACTGCACCTTTTGCGGCGTCTTCCGCCGGCAGGTGGGCAGGCCAAGAGATGGGCAGGCATTGTTGTTGGTAACATTTGCGTTGCACTGCGTGCAACCCATGCGGCTGTCCTGTGCACCCTGTCACGCAGAGTGCTTCACTCTGTCCCCACCTCTGTTTGTCCTGCAACTCAGGCGCTGGACCGCGGCGCTGCACTGGTGGGCGCCGACAAGATTGCCACTGGCCACAACGCCGACGATGTGGCGGAGACTGTACTGCTCAACATCCTGCGCGGAGACGTGCCGAGGTGGGGGTTCAGAAAGCGTGCCACAAGCGGGTGAACCAAGGGTGCAGGCGGTGCTGTGTGCACGCAGTGCGGCGGCTGCATTGCTGTGCACATGTGCACAATGCTGCCTGTAGTGCGCCATCAGCTCCTTCACAACCCTTGCTTCGACTGCACTGGTTGTGTTGCTGCCCGCAGGCTGGGGCGCTGCGCCAACATCATCACGGGCGAGGACTCGCCGCTGCCGCGCGTCAAGCCCTTCAAGGTGCGCAGATGATGCTGCTGTGGACGGTTGCGGCTGAACGCCATTTGCGGCTGCCTCCCCCGAGTAGCAACAGGTGTTGCTACTGCCATCGCTGCCGCTGGCGCGCTGCCCACCTGCATGCAAGCCCTATTAGGCTGCTGAAGTGGCACTGTCTTTCTGTGCCGTGCTGCCCCTCCTTGAAATTGAAGCTGCCTATCTGCCCTGCACCCTCCCCGCACACAGTACACCTATGAGAAGGAGATTGTAATGTACGCCTACTTCAAAAAGCTGGACTACTTCTCAACAGGTGCGTTGATGTGGTGGGGAGGCTGAAAAGCATTGAACGAGAACGCGGTGGGAATCAGCGGCAGCGCTGGCACTGCGCCTTGCCGACCTGCCTTTAGCAACTGTGAGCTGCCCTCCTCGTTGGCAGCCACACTGCTAGCCAGCTGCCGTCACTGACATGCTGAAATGCTTACTACATTTCCAACCCCTCTGCCCGCAGAGTGCATCTACTCGCCCTTTGCCGCCCGCGGCTTTGCGCGCGAGTTTGTGAAGGACCTGGAGGTGAGAGGAGTGGGGGACTGAATGTCGGCCAAGTGTGGCATCGGTTTTGTCAGGGTTTCGATGTCTGAGGTGGCAGTAACCAGCAGGGGGATGGCAGCGGAACCTCGCTTACCCATTGGGGCTGGTCTTGTTGCTGCTAATAACAGCAGTGTGGGCACTGGCAACAGCAACTTCAACAATCAGGCAGAGATCGGGATGGCTCACAAGATCCGTTTGGCCCACATGATGCCCTGCCTCTCCTCCCTGCAGGCGGCCCGGCCGCGTGCCATTGTGGACCTCATTCGCTCGGCAGAGCAGTTCAGAGTGCCAGGCGGCAGCGGCAGCGGCAGCAGCAGCACCGGCGGCAAGGCGGTGGCGCTGCCTCAGCCGGGCAACTGCCAGCGCTGCGGCTACATCTCTAGCCAGGTGAGAGGATGCCGGGGATGCTGCTGCGGGACATGCTGCGTACGGTTGAAGCATGTCCCGCCGTGCAACTGCCAGTTGGCATGGGTTTCCCGCTACCTTGCTCGCATTGGGTCTGCTTGCCTCCATTGTTTCGGTTTCCGCACACCCATCCACTGCAGCCGGTGTGCAAGGCCTGCATACTGCTGGAGGGGCTCAACAAGGGGCTGCCGCGCCTGGGGGTCAGCCGGACAAGGCGCACACCTAAGGGCCCAGCAGCAGAGGCAGCAGCAGCAGCGGACGCAGCAGCAGCAAATGGGTTGCCCGCGGCAGCTGGTGCGGCAGCGGATGCGCCGCTAGCACGTGGGCAAGCAGGAACCTGCTGTGCAGGCCAGGGCAGCTGCAGCGGCAGCAGCAGCCGGCAGCCAGCGCAGCCATGCTGTGCTGGCGGCACGTGCAGCAGCTCGCTACCCGCGGCAGATGGCGCTGCGGCAGCATCAGCACCTGCAGCAGCAGCAGCAGCAGCAGCCGATACAAATGGCGGCGGCGGCTTTGCTTATTTGCAGAACAAGGCCGCGATTGCTTCGCATCCCTCGGCGCGGCAGCTGGCCGACTAGCTGCCTGCCTTGCCCAGCAGTGCAGCCAATCCCTCACTTCTCCGCATGCCATCAACTGTTACAGTTAGAATGGTGCATCCGCATCCACATGTAGCAGCTGCACTCATGAAGCCCACTCAATCCCCTTCTGCCAGCTGCTCGCTGTCTGTGAGGAAGAAGGAAAAGGCGTCCAGCGGCTGCAGCTGCAGGTTCGGACAGCTGCGCGGCAGGCGCAGCATGAGGCTGGCACAGTCCATTGTCAGGCCCGAGTCTGCGTGATTGGGAGCATTCGAAGATGCAGCAGAGTTGGGCCGGGGCGAGCCATCGCTGTTGCCAGGATGGCGGGCTGCAGCAGACAGCCTGCAACCGAGCGGTAGCGGCACTGCCACGAAAATGTCATTGGCAGTGCTTTGGGGTGCGGAACAATTCCCACCCAGCCCCACCTGGCCCTGCGTAGACGATCACAGACAGGGTGGTAAGCGCCGTGCACCGCTGCAGGCTGGCTTCTACTGCGGCAAGCTCTTCTTGTGTCCGCCTCGCCGGCACAAAAGCTTGGTCCAGTGCACAGTGCATGCTGCCCAGCAGCAGCTGCAGGTCAGGGAGGGGCAGAGCCAGCAGGTGCTGAAGATGAGGTGCTTCAGAGGGTGTTGCTGCAAAGATAGGATCGCCTGCCTTGCATCTGAGCATGCAACCTTTCGAAGCCAGCACGTGCACATGCACACCCACCTGCTGCAGCTTAGGTTGGCGCGCCACGACGGCATGGCTGAGGAACAAGACGTGCCAGTCGATGCTGCGGCAGCAGGGCAAGAGAAGCAGGATGGTTGAGGCTTTGCAAAGCATTGAGGTGTTGTGGTGCATGCGGCCAGCAGAGCCTCCCGGCCGCCCCTCTGCTTCAACAGCGCACACACTCTGTTGACCTGTGCCCCACCGCTCACCCACCTGAGCATCGCGAGGTGCGGCAGCAGCAGGTTGGCAGGAAGCCCCTCCAACGCGGGGCACTTTTCCAGATGCAGCGCCTTGAGGCGCGTCAGACCAACCACCGCTGGCGGCAGCGTTATCAGGCGGAAGCTCTCAGAGATGGACAGCACCCGCAGATGCTTCAGTGGGCTCAGCGCTGTCAGGTTGATGGGCTGCAATCGATGTGTAGGAAGGCACAGGAAGCAGTGGTACCCAGCGGTGTGCAGGGGGCAGGGAATGGAAGCCAAAACACACACGAGCTTGGTGATGCTGGGCTGGCTGTCAAATCACCTGACATCTGCAGCGAGCATCACACCACCAGTGCGCGGTCTGTCGCGGCCAGGAGCCGGCCAGTCAGCCTCCTACCTGCTGCATCTCATCATCCACGTCATCCCACGAGAAGGTACCGTGCAGGCTGAGCAGGCGCAGGTGTTGCAGGCCAGTCATCTCCTCAGGCAGGTCGGGCAGCCCAGCATGGTCCAGCGCCTGCAGCCAGTGTGCAAGTCAAGTGCAGGAGAGCTTCACAACGCTGGGCAGGTGGCGCAGCATTCAAAATGCTGCTACACGCGTCCGCCACATGGGACTAGCTGACGGTAGCATGTTCGCAATGCCTAGTTAGCGGCGCTCACCAGGCCGGTGAGCAGCGTGAGGTGCCGCAGCGCTGTCTGCAGCCCAGACAGGCCACGGCTCTCTGCAACGCACGGAAACGAACATGGCAGCAGCCTGCTCAGATAGACAGCGAGGCAGAACCGACAGCAACCGCTGGCTTCCGGCAGAACAGGGCCACCTGCCGCCACCCTGCCGTACAGGTCTGCAGTCCAGGCTTCCCTCACCTGAGATATCCAGGAATCTGAGCTGCGGCAGCGCGCACACGCAGGCAGGGATGGCCTTGCTGAAGACGCCAACTAGGCCAGGCTCCGGAACGATCGGGGTGGGAGTGAGTCCCAGCCATGTGATGCTGCGAGCGGACGGGTGGGGACGTGAAGCAAAGCGGCAGAGATAAGATAAAGCTACGAGCTTTGACCACAGGAGGCAGCACCCGGCAAAGGGCCAACACCTGTCCACCGGTCTGCAGGCCTCAGCTGGCCTGCTCTCCGGCCTCGACAAGCAAAGGAGGCCGCTTGTCACCTGGGGGGCAGGGTGGAGTCTGGTTCAAATGATTCTGGAGGGTCGCCATCCACCACGATGTTGAGCCGCTGCAGAGCGGTCAGCCGCGCCAACTGCAGGCCTGCATGCAAAGGTGTGGGCCGGGCAACACTCGCTGCATGCATAAACATGCACCGGCAGGAGGGAATCTGCCACCGCTGCACAACACAGCATGCCCAAGTTGCGCAGAAGGCATAGCGTAAGCCTGTCACACCCTCCGCTGCACGATGAACGAGCCTGCGGCAGCTCTTCCCACCTTCTATGCGGTCCTCGGCCAGCAGGTGCAGCTCGGTCAGCGCGCGCAGCTGGCTCTGCAGCAGCTGCGGCAGCAGGCGCCGCGCATCCAGCGAGTAGCGGCACTTGAGCTCCAGCAGCTGCAGGCTGGGAGCCG
>VFQQ010002337.1_pt1 | contig 21860 bp, 19 predicted proteins | sample 3512341 | NCBI WGS metagenome assembly VFQQ01 (sample SAMN10412373, study PRJNA504923) | tailings metagenome | isolation source: Relicate 2 Philex TSF1 revegetated site | place: Philippines: Tuba, Benguet | collected 2017-08-29 | reverse complement strand
CGCCGCGAGCAGGTGTTGGCCGAGGCTTGCGAGGAGATCGAAGATCGCAGCGGCGGCACTGCCGAATACAGGATCGTCAACATCCGCGACGCCGAGGCGGTCGACGAAATGGTCGGCGATCTGTGGAAGGGCGGCCCGCTCACCGGTCTCGTCAACAACGCCGGCGCAAACTTCATCGCGCCGACGGAATCGATCTCGCATCGGGCCTACGACGCGGTGCGCGCGACCGTAATGGACGGCAGCTTCTATGCCACCCATGCCTGCGGCAAGCGCTGGATCGCCGCCGAAGTCCAGGGCACGGTTATTTCAAACCTCGTGACATGGGTGTGGTCGGGCTCGGCCTATGTGGTGCCCTGCGCCATGGCCAAGACCGCCATTCATGCCATGACCATGTCTCTTGCCGTCGAATGGGGTCCGAAAGGCATAAGGCTCAACGCCGTGGCGCCCGGCCCCTTCCCCACCGAAAATGCCTGGGAGAAGCTCAACCCTATTCCGGGTTCCTCAGTCGGCGCCACGCAATCCGACAAAGTGCCTTTGCGCCGCTATGGCATCATGGACGAGCTTCGCAACATCACCATCTTCCTGATGCTCGACGAATGCTCCTATGTGAACGGCGCGACCATCCCCATCGACGGCGGGCACCGGCTGACGGCGTCATCGACCTTCGCCGACCTGTCGGACATGAGCGTGGCCGATTGGGCGGCAGCGCGGGAATCGCTCAAGAAATCGCAGGAGAAGGAACGGCAGGGACGATGACCGCCATCCTCCTCGACGAAGCGGACGGCATCGCCACGATCCGGCTGAACCGGCCCGACAAGCTCAACGCCCTGTCCGACGCCATGGTGGAAGAACTCTTCGCCAGCCTGGACGCGGTGGCCCGGTCGCAAGCGACGGTTCTGGTCATCACCGGCGCGGGACGCGGCTTTTGCGCGGGCTTCGATCTCTCCCTGGCCGATGGACCGGGCGAAGGCGACGAGACAGCTTTCTGGATGGCCCGGCAGGAGAAATTTGCCGCTCTCGTCACCAGGATCAGGGCGCTGCCCCAGCCGACGATCGCCGCCGTGAACGGTGCGGCGGCGGGCGCCGGCCTGGGGCTTGCGCTTGCCTGCGACACCCGGATCGCGTCGAGCCGGGGACGGTTCAACTGTGCCTTCATCCGTGTCGGCATGTCGAGCTGCGACATCGGCGTAAGCTTTCTGCTGCCGCGCGCGATCGGCACGACGCGGGCCTTCGAGATGATGCTGACGGGCCGCATGGTCGAAGCGGAAGAAGCCGAGCGCATAGGACTGGTGCTGCGGCTGACCGAACCGGACGAACTGGACGCCGAGGCGCGAAAGCTGGCGCAGGCCATCGCCGCCAACGGCCGCATGGCCACCTGGATGACCAAGCGCGGCATGTGGGCCAATGTCGAGGCTTCGAGCCTTCAGGCGGCGATCGAGCTGGAAAACCGCACGCAGATGTTCATGCTCGGCTCAGGCGATCTTGCGCGGCGTGCGTCTGAGAGAGGATTTTCCGGCACGACCAAAAAGTGACGGGCATCAATCCGGCTTGTCCTGCCCGCGCGCATACAGGCGTCGTACGCCAGACAACCTTGCAAATAATTCGCTACATTATAGTATGGTATTTAACATAGTGGGGGGGCAATGACCTCCTGTCCGATGGGAAGGAGCGGGCCGCATGAATGCGATGGTGATGGAAACCCTGTCTTGCCGAATCGAGGACGGCCTCGCACGCATCACGCTCACACAGGGTGAGCGCGGAAATTCCATGGACGGAACGCTGTGCCGGAACATGGCCGACCTGTCGGTGGAGCTCTCGTGCCGGGACGATGTGCGCGCGGTTCTCCTGACAGCGGAAGGTAAGTATTTTTCGGTCGGCGGCGATATCAATAACTTCATGATGGATCTGTCGCAGCTTCCGCGCACGATCAAGGCATGGACCGCGCAGCTCCACGCGGCAATCGCACGTTTCCAGCGCATGAACGCACCGGTGGTGTGCGCCGTGCATGGAGACGTCGCCGGCGGGGCTGTTTCGCTGGTGGCCATGTCGGACATCCTGGTTGCTGCCGAAGGCGTGAAGTTCAACGCGGCGTTCTCGATGATCGGCTTCTGCGCCGATTCCGGCTCCACGATTTCGCTGTCGAACCGCATGGGGCTTTCACGGGCAAAGCGCTTCCTGCTGATGTCGGAAGTGCTGGAGGCCAGGCAGGCCGAGGCTGCCGGCCTGGTGGATTTCGTCGTGCCGGCCGCAGAACTCACGGCAGAGGCGGAATCGATTGCCCTGAAACTCGCAGCCGGTCCCACCTTGGCCTATGGCGCCATCAAGCGGACCATGCTGTCGGCACGAACCGAGCCGCTTGAGACGCAGCTGGAGCATGAGGCACAGGCGCTGGCGGAACTCTCTTGGAGCGCGGATGCGCGGGAAGGCATCACGGCATTCGCCGAGCGGCGCAAGCCGGTTTTCAAAGGCCGCTGAGCGGCTCCGTCTGCTACGGACTTTCAGCAAGAGCGCCTGACGGAAAACCCACGTATCAAATCATGATACGTGGGTTTTCTCGTGCAATACTTCCGTCAGAGATGTGTCTTGAACCATTTCTGCAATTCGCCGACGATCCCCTGGCGGAAAAGCAGCACGAACAGCATGAAGACAAGCCCTTGCAGCAGGAGCACCCACGGGCCGTAAGGCGCCAGGAAATGTTCGAGCGACAGGATGAAGAAGCTGCCCACCACAGGGCCAAAGATCGTCCCGATGCCGCCGACGAGATTGATCAGCACGACCTCGGTCGATACGACCGTGGAGACGTCGGTCAGGGTGGCGATGCCGAACACCACGGTCTTCAGCGAAGCTGCGAACCCCGCCAGTGCCGCTGAAAGCGTGAAGGAAGCTATCTTGTAGCGGTTGACGTCATAGCCCAGCGACATGGCCCGCTCGGGATTGTTGCGGATTGCCCTGAGCACCTGTCCGAACGGCGAATGGACGATCCGGTTGTAGAACGCCAGCACCAGCAGCACGATCACCGACACGGTCCAGTACAGCGCCCTGTCTGACGACAGGTCGACCAGTCCGAGCAGCGTTCCGCGCGGCACCGCCTGAATGCCGTTTTCGCCGCCGGTGAATGACGCCTGCAACGCGACGAAATACACCATCTGCGAAAGCGCCAGCGTGATCATGGCGAAGTAGAGGCCCGTTCGGCGGATCGATATCCAGCCGAAGATGAAGCCAAGCGCCGCGGCCATAGCGGTGCCTGCAAGCACAGCGAGTTCGAAGGGCAATCCCCACGCGGTTGCGGCGTAACCGCAGAGATAGGCACCCATTCCGAAAAAGGCCGCGTGCCCGAAGCTCATAAGCCCGGTGTAGCCGAGCAGCAAATTGTAGGCACAGGCGAAGATGATGAAGCAATAGACCTTCATCAGGAACACCGGGTAGAGGATCGCCGGCGAGACGACGACGAAGCCGGCGAACAGCAGGAAGAAGATCGTCCTCGATCGCGTAAACCCGAAAAGACCGTTCCTGACGTTTCGCTGTTCCGCGCGGTGCCGTTCCGCCTGGGTGGCCATGTCTGAAGCGCTCATGCCATTTTCCCGAACAGGCCACGCGGGCGGAGAACGAGGACGATCACCATCGCAACGAAGATCACCGTCGATGAGGTCTGCGGAAAGACGGCCTTGGCCAACCCTTCCAGCAGCCCAAGCCCAAGACCGGTGACGATGGACCCGAAGATCGAGCCCATGCCGCCGATCACCACCACGGCGAAGACGACGACCACGATGTTGGTGCCCATCGAGGGGTCTACCGACAGGATCGGCGCGGCCATCACGCCTCCGAGCGCGGCGAGTGCGACGCCGGCGCCATAGGTAAGCGTCAGCATGACCGGAACGTTGACGCCGAAAGCCTGAACGAGCTTGGGATTGTCGGTGGCCGCGCGCAGCCTGGCGCCCAGCGACGTGCGCTCGATGAGATACCAGGTAACGAGGCAGAGCGCCACGCCGAACACCACCACCCAGACACGGTAGAGGGGCAGGACCATGAAGCCGAGATTGACCGCGCCGCGCAGGCTTGGCGGCACCGCATAGGGCAGGCCCTGCGGTCCGAAGACGATGCGGATGAAGCCTTCCACGAACAGCGCGAGACCCAGTGTAAGCAGCAGCCCGTAGAGATGATCCAGCCTGTAGAGCTGCCGGATCAACGTCACTTCAACCACAAGCCCGAAGGCGCCGACGCTGAGCGGCACAAGCACGAGCGCACCCCAATAGCCGATGCCCAGCGACTGGCCGAGCATATAGGCGACGAAGGCTCCGAGCATAAAGAAGACGCCATGGGCGAAATTGATGACGCCCAGCAGGCCGAATATGATCGCAAGGCCGAGCGACAGGATGGCGTAGAAGACGCCGTTGACGAGGCCCAGCACCATCTGGCTGAGGATCAGGCTGACATTGATATCGAACATGGCGTCCCCTTCAAACCTTCAGCAATCTGTCGACGCGGTCGATCTGCGCGGCGAACTCGCCGGCCTCAAGCCGATCGACGATGACGCCGTTTTCCATGAGGTAGTGGATGTCGGCCAGGCCCTCGACGAAATGCGCGTTCTGCTCGACGAGAACGATGGTGTAGCCCAGCTCCCTGATCTCGCGGATCGTGCGGGCGATCTGCTGCACGATAACCGGGGCCAGCCCCTCGGTCGGCTCATCGAGCAGCAGCAGCCGCGCGCCGGTGCGCAGGATACGGGCAATCGCCAGCATCTGCTGTTCGCCGCCGGAAAGCTGCGTGCCACGGCTCGAACCACGCTCGCGGATGTTGGGAAACAGCGCATAGATGTGCTCGATATCCATGCCGCCCTTGGCGATGACCGGCGGCAGGAAAAGATTTTCCGTCACCGTCAGCGAAGGAAAGATGCCGCGATCCTCCGGGCAGATCGCAATGCCCTTGCGGGCAATCTGGTCTGGCCGCAGCGTGAGCAGGTTGACGCCGGCATAGTCGATCGCACCCGACGTCTTGCTCAGAAGGCCCATGATGGTGCGCATCGTCGTCGTCTTGCCCGCACCGTTGCGGCCCAGAAGGGAAACGACGCGGCCTTGCGGGATTTCCATGTCGAGCCCATGCAGCACATGGCTTTCGCCATACCAGGCATTCAGGCCGCGGATCTCAAGCATGCGGCACCCCAAGATAGGCCTCGATCACCTTCTCGTTGCGTGACACTTCCTCGTAGGTGCCCTGCGCGATGACATGGCCGCGCGCCAGAACGGTGACGTTGTGGCAAAGCCCCTCGACGACCGACAGATTGTGCTCGACCATGATCACCGTCCGGCCCCTGGCCACCTTGCCGATGAGATCGACGACGCGGCCGATATCTTCCCGCCCCATGCCCGATGTCGGCTCGTCCAGCAGCAGCACCTGGGGATCGAGCGCAAGCGTGGTGGCGATCTCCAGCGCGCGCTTGCGGCCATAGGGCAGTTCGGCCGCGCGAATGTCGGCCCACTCGCCCAGGCCCAGATCTTCCAGCAGTTCCATGGCGCGCGCTTCAAGCACTTCGAGCACCTGCTCGGATCGCCAGAAATCGAAATTGCTGCGACGTTTTTGCTGGAGCGCGAAGCGCACATTGTTGAGCGCGGTGAAATCGGGAAAGACCGACGAAATCTGATAGGACCGGGCAACGCCGCGCCGCGCGATCGCATCCATCGACAGGCCGGAAATGACCTCTCCGCGAAGCTTGATCTCGCCGGCCGTCAGGGCAAGATTTCCCGTCAACAGATTGAAACAGGTGGTCTTGCCCGCGCCGTTCGGCCCGATAAGAGCATGCACTTCGCCTTCGGCAATCCTGAGGTCAACACCGTCCACCGCCTTGTAGGCGCCGAAACTTCTGGTGATGCCCCGAGCCTCGAGTACCGTGTCCGTCAACCGTTCCTCCTCGGTCTAGGGCCCGTCCATCGCTGGTTCGCGGGTATTGTCCGGCCAGAGCATCGGACCGAAAAGTGAAATCCGGTTTTCGGATTACTCCGATGCTCACTCAAAGTGTGGCCGGCTTCCTCGATCTATCGGCTCAGCTCTTCACCAGAGAGCACTTGCTCTCCGAGAGCGGCGGGGCGATCTGGTCGGCGGGAACCTTGCCGGTGATTTCCAGATAGTCCCAGTCGCCCTTGCTTTCCGCCGGGGTCTTGGTCCGGTAGGTGTAGACGTCGCGCAGCGTGTAGCCATCCTTGCGGATCGTTGCGGTATCGCCGTTGATCAGTTCCATCGGGTTTTCGCGCATCCAGGTCATGACCGCTTCGGCATCACTGGTCTTGGTCGCTTCGATCGCCTTCAGATAATGGCGGGTGAACTCATAGGTGTAGGCGTTGGTGAAGGTCGGCGGACGGCCGAAACCTTCCTGGAAGCGCTTCGCGAATTCGCGCGTCCTGTCGTTCTGGTCCCAGTAGAACTGTATCGCGCCGCTGACGTTCTGCAGCGTATCCAGACCCGCCGACTTGATGTCGGTATCGGCGAGATAATAGGGCGCGAGAACTGCCTCGACGCCAAACTCCTGTGCCTGCTTGGCGATGGTGTTCTGCCAATTGCCGAAGGTCGCGAGACCGATTGTATTGGCTCCCTTGGCCTGTGCTTCCAGCAGGAAGGCGGAAAAATCGGTGGTCTGCGGCGAATGTACCGCGGCTCCCACCACCTCGCCACCAGCCTCCTTGATCGCCGCCTCGCCCTTGGCCTGAAGATCATGACCCAGCGCGTAGTCGACCGTGATGTAGTACCATTTGTCGTTGCCGGCCTTGATCTGCGGGATTGTTATGGCGCGGGCCAGCGCGGTGGTGTCCAGCAGCATCATCGCCTGATGCGGCCCGCAGTTCTCGTTCAGCAGCTTGCTGCTCGATGCCCCCATGAACATGGCGACATTCCGGTTCTTGATGAGGTCGCTCACCGCCAGCGCGACAGCCGAGTGATCCACCGAGAGCAGAAGATTGACATTCTGCTGATCGAGCCATTCGCGGGCGATCGACAGGCCGACATCGGCCTTGCCGAGATGATCGGCCGAAATGATGGTGATCGGCTCGCCATTTACTGTGCCGTCAAACTCCTCGATCGCCATCTCGGCGCCGTACAGAGCCGCGTTGCCGGTCATGTCGGCCTGAGCGCCGGACAAGGCGGATAGATAACCGATCTTCACCTCGGACAATGCCGGTGAAACGAGTAGTGCCGACAATGCCAGCGCTGACACGGCCGTCTTCAATTTCATGAACGCCAAAGTGCTTCCTCCCTCACTAAAGCTCGATTTATGTTTGCTATTTCGCTTTCCACCCCACTGCGAGCGCTAGACACGCACAACTGGTCCGTAAACACATAGTTCATTAGCGTATCTTATCAGAAATGCCAATGACAATATGCTAGCGTATTTTTCTTCTCGCCGAGTTTTGCGTCAAGTCAGCGCGGAGCATGCGGTGCGCGCGGGGCGATCCCCCAATCCGCCAGAACGGCCTCTGTGTCAGCGCCCGGTTGCGGCGCAGGATTGCGCAGGCTTCCCGGTGTATGCGAAAGCCGGGGTGCCGGCGCTGGGTAGATCAGCCCGTCCATTTCCTGGAACGTTCCGCGCGCCTGCATCTGCGGATGCGCCCATGCCTCGTCGATGCTGAGCACCGGCGCGAAGCATGCATCGCGGCCCGCCATGATCTCTTCCCACTCGGCACGGCTCTTCGTGGCGAAGGCTTCCGCAAAGCGCTGGCGCAGTGCAGGCCAGTTGGCTCTGTCGTCCCGGCTTTGCAAGTCCGCCGGATCGAGCGCCAGCGCCGTGACGAGATTGGCATAGAAGCGGGGTTCCATAGCGCCGATGGATACGTATTTGCCGTCCTTCGTGATATAGGTGCAGAAGAACGGCGCACCGCCGTCGACGATGTTGTCCTGCCGTAATTCGCTCCAGCTGCCTTGCTGGCGGAAAGCCTGAAAGGCGGACATGAGCTGGGCGACGCCGTCGAGCATGGCGCAATCGACAACCTGACCCTTCCCGCTTGTTCTGGCCGCATGCAGCGCCACCAGAATGCCGGCGACAAGAAACATTGCGCCGCCGCCGAGGTCGGCAACGAGGTTGAGCGGCGGCGGCGGCGGTGCATCGGCTGGACCGATGGCGTGCAGCGCTCCGGTCAGTGCGAGATAGTTGATGTCGTGGCCCGCCTCCTGCGCCAGCGGCCCCTCCTGCCCCCATCCCGTCATGCGCGCAAAGACAAGGCGCGGATTGCGGGCAAGGCAAACGTCGGGGCCAAGCCCGAGCCGTTCGACCACGCCCGGCCGATAGCCTTCGACCAGCACGTCGGCCCTGGCGATGAGATCCATGGCGATGCCGATGCCTTCGTCCGACTTCAGATCGACGGCAACGGAGCGCTTGTTGCGCATGTAGAAATCATGGCTGCGCGGAATATCCGGTTCGGAAAGCCGGTCGAGCAAAACCACATCAGCACCGAAATCGGCAAGGAGCGCACAAGCGAAAGGCGCCGGCCCCTGGCCGGCCAGTTCGACAATTCTGACTCCCGCAAGCGGCCCGGCCATGCAAACCTCTTCATGCTAGACGTGTGCTGATCAGCCGGCGTTGTCCCGCATGGCCTCTTTCGCAACGAAGCGCACAACCTCTCCCTTTTGGCAAAGCTCGATGATCGTGCCGTGTCCGTCTCCCTTGGTGATCCAGCCACGATGCAGCGGAAGATTTTCTGTCGGCTTCTGGTGATAGGCCTTGATGCCGGCCTGCCTCAGCCGTGCGATTTCGCCTTCGAGGTCGTCCACCTCAAGCGCGACAACCACGTCACCGTGCTTCATTTCCGATTTGCCGGAGGCTTCGACGAGTTCGATGATCGAGCCACCCTGCTTCGTGAAGAAAGCCAGCCGCAGGCCGAGTTCCGGCACCTCGCGCATCACCGGCTCCCCCTGCCCTATCAGCGTCGCATAGAACGGAATTGCGCGATCGAGATCGTCGACGAAGACGCCGATGTGATCGAGCTTTCCGGTCATCGTAATTCCTCCTCCAGTAAAATAAGAAAGCTAATTTACTTTAATCTTGCGTATCATAAGATGGGCGCGAAGGACAAGTCCACAGCGCGGACGAAAGGGAGGATGCCATGAAGCGATTGGAAGGACGGCGCGCGATCATCACCGGCGGCGGAAGCGGCATGGGACAGGCGAGCGCTTTGCGTTTTGCTGCGGAAGGTGCCCGCGTGATGGTGGTTGGCCGCCGCGAGGAACCGCTGAAGGAAACCGTGCAGATGGTATCGCAGGCAGGCGGCATCTGCATTCATCATCTCGCCGATGCCGCTGACGAAACGGCAATCGCCGGGGCGATCGAACGCTGCGTGAGCGAACTCGGCGGCCTGGAGATTTTTTTCGCCAATGCCGGCAATACCGATTCGGTGCGTCCCTTTACCGAACAGACGCCAGCCGTTTGGGAAGGCATGTTTCGCGACAACGTCGTTACCGCTTTCGTCGCCTGCAAACTCGCTGGCCAGTACATGGCCGACAATGGCGGCGGCTCGATCATCCTCAACTCGTCGACCGGTTCGCTTCGCGCCCGTGGCGGCACCGAGGCCTATGGCGCGGCGAAGGCCGGCGTGAACCACCTGACCATGACGGCGGCTTGCGCCTTTGCCGGCAGGAAAGTGCGGGTCAACGCGATCCTTCCCGGCCTGACGGAAACCGGTCTCACCAAACCCATGTTCGAATGGGCCCGCCAGAACGGCAAGGAGGGCCGCCTGGGAATGCTGACGCCGCTGCAGCGGCCGGGCCGCGTCGAGGATATGGCGGGCGTCGTCGCCTTCCTCGCCTCCGACGATGCCGCCTATGTGGACGGCCAGCTCATCCCCGTGGACGGGGGAATTTCAGCCACCCATCCGGCAGGAAAATTCGTCTACTGACCGCGCCACGCTGCAATCGCCTTGACGGAGCGGAATTTAATGTGGTTTTGTATCGTAACCTAGAGTACGATATTTCGTCAGACGGTGCGGGAGGAAGCCAGCCGCCGGCGAATTCAGGGGAGGAAGTAGCCATGGCAGGACAATTCGACCTCGCAGCCCATGCGAAGGCCATGCGGGAACAAGGGTGGTGGCAGGATAAGACGCTCGACGACCTGCTGGAAACGGCGATCGCCAGCTTCCCCGACAAGAAGGCCATCGTCGCCTATCGCATGGACAAGGGCTTCGACGCTCCCGCCAAGGTTCTGACCTATCGCCAGTTGGGAGACGCCGTCGCCAAGGCCGCTGGCTCCTTCCGCGCGATGGGCATCGGCAAGGGCGACGTTGTCGCGATCATGCTGCCCAACTGGTGGGAATTCGTCGTCGCCACCTATGCGTTGGGCCGCATCGGCGCGGTGCCGAACCCACTGATGCATATTTTCCGCGAACGCGAACTGCGCTTCATGCTCGGCTTCGCCGACACCAAGGCGATACTGATCCCCAATAGCTTCCGCGGCCATGACTTCAAAAAGATGCTCGACGGGATCAAGCCGGAGTTGGAAAAGCTGCAGCATGTGATCGTCGTGGATGGAGACGGCGAGCAATCCTTCGAGCGGCTGGTCATGAATTCCGGCGCAGCGCCAATTTCGGCGGCGGAAGGCACTCCGCCGGCAACCGACGCCATGGCGGTGCTGATGTACACCTCGGGCACCACAGGCGAGCCCAAGGGTGTCATGCACTGCTTCAACACGCTGACCGCCTGCGCCAAGGCGCTAGGCTCGCGCTTCGGGCTCGGTGCGGATGACGTGCATTTCGGCTCCACCCCCTTCGGGCATATGACCGGTTATGCAGCGGTGATGGTTCAGGCGCTCTACTACGGCGGTACCGTAGTGCTTCAGGATGTTTGGGAGCCCAAGGCCGGCGTGTCGATCATGGTGCGCGAGGGCGTCAGCCATATGGCCGCGGCAACGCCGTTCCTGGCCGATATCTGCCGCGTGGTTGCGGATGGCGCCGAAGCGCCGAAGCTCAAGACATTCCTGTGCGGCGGGGCACAGATACCGCCAATTGTCATAGAGAACGCCCGCAATCTGCTTAATTTGAATGCCTCTTCGCTGTGGGGGATGACCGAAAGCCTCGCCGGTTCGCTGACCGAGCCGGAGCGCGCGGCGGAGAAATCGGCCACGACCGACGGACGCGCCGTCGACGGCGTGGAAATTCTCATCGCCGACGAGAACATGCAGCCGATGCAGCAGGGAAACACCGGCCGGCTCTACTTCCGGGGCTCGCAGCAGTTCCTCGGCTACTACCGCAAGCCCGGCCTCGACGGCCGAGGCCCGAAGGGCTGGTTCGATACCGGCGACCTCGCCTACATAGACGAGGATGGCTACATTCGCATCGACGGCCGCACCAAAGACATCATCATCCGCGGCGGCGAGAACGTCCCGGTGGTCGAGATCGAGTCCATCATCTATCGGCATCCCAAGGTCGTAGACGTCGCCGTGGTCGGCTATCCCGACAAGCGCATGGGCGAACGCGGCTGCGCCTTCGTCGTTCTCAAACAGAGCGACGACTTCTCCATGGAAGAACTGCGCGAATGGATGACCCAAAGCGGCGCGGCCAAGCAATATTGGCCCGAAGCCGTCGAGGTGATCGACATCATGCCACGCACTGCGTCGGGGAAGATCCAGAAATTCGTGCTGAAGGAAAAGGCGGCCAAATACACCGACGCCTGACACCGCCGCACCCGCCTTCTCCCACAGATCAGGATTTCACCAATGGATTTCGACCTGCCGCAGACCATCGTCGACAAGCTTGCCGAGCTTGACGCCTTCATCGAGGCGGAGATCAAGCCGCTCGAGCGCGAGAACATCCAGTTCTTCGACCACCGACGCGAATGGGCGCGAACCGACTGGGAAAACGATGGGCGACCGACGGATGCCTGGCGCGCGCTGATTTCGGAAATGGAACGCAGGGCCGACAAGGCAGGCCACCTCAGGCTCTGCCTGCCGGAAAGCTGCGGCGGCAAGGCCGCCGGCAATCTCATGAATGCCGCCATCCGCGAGCATCTGGCGGCGAAGGGCCTCGGCCTGCACAATGATCTCCAGGACGAATCCTCGATCGTCGGCAATTTCCCCATCGTGCCGGCCATCGCGCGCTACGGCACCGAAGCGCAGAAGGTCTATATCGAGGGCATCATCACAGGCGAGCGGCACCTGAGCTTCGCGCTTACCGAGCCGAACCACGGCTCGGATGCGACATGGCTCGAAACGCGCGCCACCCGCGACGGCGATCACTGGATCATCAACGGACGCAAGCGCTGGAATTCGCAGGTCGGCCGGGCCGAAGCCAACCTCGTCTTCGCCCGCACCAGCGGCAAGGATGGCGAGGCCAAGGGCATCAGCGCCTTCATCGTGCCGACGAACACGCCGGGCCACACCATCGTCATGAACCACTGGACCTTCAACATGCCCACCGACCACTCGGAGGTGGAACTGAAGGAGGTGCGCGTTCCAGACTCCGCGATGCTCCACACGGAGGGCAATGGACTGAAGATCGCGATGATGTTCATCCATGAGAACCGCATTCGCCAGGCCGCCGCCAGCACGGGTGCTGCGCGCTACTGCATCGAGCAGGCGGTGAACTACGCCAAGGGCCGCGTGCTCTTCGGCGAACCGCTGTCGACACGCCAGGCGATCCAGTTCCCCCTCGCCGAGCTTCATGCCGAATGCGAGATGGTGCGCAACTACATCTTCCGCACCGCCTGGAAGATGGACCGCAGCGACCCTGCCGGCTTCTCGCATGAAGTGTCGATCTGCAACTACAAGGCCAACGATCTCGTCTGCAAAGCCGCCGATCTGGCAATGCAGGTGCATGGCGGGCTCGGCTATTCGCGTCACATGCCCTTCGAACACATCTATCGCCATCACCGGCGCTACAAGATCACCGAAGGCTCGGAAGAAGTGCAGAAGCGGCGCATCGCCCATGCGCTGTTCGGCTTCGGCGCAAAGCACGCGGCGTGACCATGCGGGCGAAAGCTGCCGACGACGCGCTCGATTTCGATCCGTCCGCCCTGCGCGAATTTCTCGGCGGCTTTCTTGGGCGGACAGTGCACGGGCTCGACGTGCGGCCGACGCAGGGTGGCATGTCGAACCCCACCTATTTCGTCGACGCGGACGGCTGGCGGGCGGTCTTGCGCAAGCAGCCTGGCATGAAGCTCGCAAAGTCGGCGCACGCCATCGACCGTGAGTTCCGCGTGCTCAAGGCGTTGTCGGCAACGGATATCCCGGTTCCCGAAACTTATCATTACCATGACGATCCGGCCCTGCTCGGCACGCCCTTCTATCTCATGGAATGGCTCGACGGCCGCATCTTCGACAGCTATGCGACGCCCGGTCTTTCGGGCGGGGAGCGCTCGGCGATCTACGCCTCGATGTGCGAAGTCATGGCCAGACTGCACCGGTTGGATTTCAATGCGGCGGGCCTCGGCGACTACGGTCGCGCCGGCAACTATTTCCAACGTCAGATCAGCCGCTGGTCGCAGCTCTGGGCACAGTACCGGAAAGGCGACGACGACAATCCCGATCTCGACAGGATGATTGCCTGGCTCGAACCGCGCATCCCGGACAGCGAGCATCTGGCACTTTGCCACGGCGACTTTCGCATCGGCAATGTGATGTTCCACCCGACCGAACCGCGCGTTATCGGGCTGCTGGACTGGGAACTGTCGACGCTCGGACACCCGCTGGTCGACGTCGCCTTCAACACACAGGCCTGGCACATGGCACCTGATGAAAACGGCGGCCTGCTCGGCACCGATCTCGACGCGCTGGGGATACCGGACGAGGAACGCTATCTCGACCACTACTACGCCCACGCGGCGAGCGTGGAACGGATGACCGACTTTCACCGGGTGTTTGCAATGTTCCGAGGTGCGGTTGGCAGCGCCGGTGTCGCCGTGCGCGGCGAACTGGGCAACAGCACCCTGCCCGATTCCGTGCGGATCGGCCGGGTTCTCGCCAAAGCCTATGCCCGGCGCGGGTTGGACATAGCAGCCAGGAGCGGTCTCTGATGCGGGAAGAGAGGGCGGCGATGAGCGTCTTCGAAGCGATCACGCAACGGCATTCGGTTCGCGGCTATCTCTCCGACGAACTGCCTGAACCGCTCCTGCACGAGATCTTTGAACGGGCACAGGCCGCGCCCTCGAACTGCAACATCCAGCCATGGATAACGCATGTCGTTTCGGGCTCCAGCCTGAAGACGCTGGGCGGGACCATGGTCACTGCTGCGAATGCCGGCATCGCGCCCGACCCTGACTTCACCGCGGACCGCAAGTTCACCGGCGTCTATCGTGAACGCCAGATCGATGCCGCGGTGCAGCTCTACGGCGCGATGGGCATCGAGCGAAACGACCGGCCACGCCGGGACTGGGCTTACCGGCGCAACCTCGAATTCTTCGGTGCGCCGCACGCGGTCTTCATCTTCATGCATGGCGAGTTCGAGGAACGCGAGGCGGTCGATCTCGGTATCTATGCCCAGACGCTGATGCTGACGATGACGGCGCATGGCGTTGCCTCCTGCGCCCAGGGCGCACTCAGCCTCTACCCCACCATCATCCGCGAACATCTCGGACTGCCTCACTCCAACCGGCTGATCTTCGGCATTTCGTTCGGACACGAGGACCCAACTTCGCCGGCAAACAGCGCGCGCGTGGGGCGTGCTCCGCCTGCCGAAACCGTCGTCTTTCATCGCTGAGGGAAAATGCAGATGAGCGAACCCTTGAAGGGCAAGGTGGCGATCGTGACCGGCGCAGCCCGTGGCTTGGGCCGCGCCTATGCGCTGCGGCTCGCCCGGCTTGGCGCAAATGTCGTCGTCGCCGATGTAAATCTCTCCAGCGCCGCCCGGATCGGCGAAGAGCTTGGCGCCGAAAGCGTGATGGCCGAGGTTGAACAATTTGGGTGCCGGTCGATCGGCGTCGAGGGCGACCTGCGCGAGCCCGATGCCATCGAGCGGCTCCTTGCACAGACGCTTGCAGCGTTCGGCACAGTCGACATTCTGGTCAACAATGCCGGCGTGGCGGTGGCGCGCGGCAGCGGCACGCTGGCGACGGAAACGACGCCGGACGGGTTCGACTATCTGATCGGCGTCAACCTGAAGTCGACGCAGCTATGCTGCGCGGCGGTGGCTCGCGTCATGAAGGCGCAGCGCAGCGGCGTCATCGTCAACATCTCCTCGCAGACCGGCATTTCGCTGCTCGAAGGCGGCAACCTAGCCGTCTATGGCGCAGCCAAAGCAGGCGTTGCCTATCTCACCCGAACGCTCGCCGCCGAACTCGGCCCTTACAACATCCGCGTCAATGCCATAGCTCCGGGCATAGTCGAGACCGAACGCCTGAAGCGCCTTGATCCATCCATCGGCATCGGCACGCCGCAGCAACTCGAAGCCATCGCGCTCCGGCGCTTCGGAAGCACTGATGACCTTGCGAATGTGCTGGAGTTCCTGGCGACCGACCTTTCAAGCTACGTCACCGGACAAGTGATCTCCGCCTGCGGAGGCGCGGTTCTGCATCCGAGCTAGAAGACCGGCTACTTATGAAATCAAGTAAGGCAGTGCCCCGCGCAAATTGTGGTCGACGACGAGCTTGCGCTTGAGCGGCGGTACGGCGCGCTGCTGGCAATTGGTGCGCTCGCAGATGCGGCATGAGATCCCGATCGGATCGAAGGCCGCGCGGTTGCCGAAATCGAGATTGTCGGCATAGACGAAACTGTCAGCATAGGCGACCTCGCAACCCAGCGCTATGGCATAGCGGCGCTGCGGCGCATTAAAGCCGCCCCCACCCTTGGTGAGTTCGGTCGCCACACATAGATAGCGCGCGCCGTCCGGCGTCTCGGCAAGCTGACGGATGATACGGCCCGGCGTCTCGAAGGCCTGATGCACATTCCACAACGGGCAAGCGGCGCCGAAGCGCGCGAACTGCAGTTTTGCCGCGCTGTGTCGCTTGGTGATGTTGCCTGCACGGTCGATGCGGGCAAAGAAGATCGGCACGCCCTTGAGGCCCGGCCGCTGCAAGGTGCTCAGCCGATGCGCGACCTGTTCGACGCTGGCGCCGAAGCGCGCGGCCAGAAGCTCGAGATCGTGGCGCAGTTCCTTCGCCGCTTTCAGGAACGGCTGATAGGGCAAGGTCAATGCGCCGGCAAAATAGTTCCGCAAACCGATCTTGCAGATCTCGAAGGCCTCGGCAGTGCGGAAGTCGGCGCGGTGCGCGATTGCCGTGATCTGCGCGTCCACTTCCAATTCGGCGATCTGGAAGGCGATCTGGAAGCTGCGTGTCGAGGCCGGCGAATAGGGGTTAAGGAACAGCACCCGCGATTTCGGATCGAAGCGGCGGATGATGTCCTCGTCCGGCTCGGCTCGAACGATATGGACCTTGTGCCGCTCCTCCATATAGCCGGGCAGGATGACGCTCGCGTCGCGCTCCGGGATGCCGAGTTCGGCCGCGAGCTTTTCAGCGACGATATCAAGGTCGTGTATGTAGTTGTCAACAAAATGAAAGAAGTCGCGCACTTCTTCGTAGGACGTCGGCTCGGTGAAAGAGGCTGCGCGCCCGAGTGTATCATCGAAGCTGGCGAGTTGTTCGCTGTTTCGGCGATAGGCCTGATGACAGGCGATCAACGCGCGGGCCAACCCCGGCGCATTCTGGGTGATCAGCTTCAGTTCCTGGAGATTGGGCTTGTAGTTGTCAAAAACCGGATCAGCCAAGGCCTCGGTAACTGCCGAAAGCAGCCTGTCGTCGTCGCCCAATGAGATAGCGCCGATGTCGATCTGGAAGTTCTCGGCTAGCGCCAGAAGGACTGCCGCCGAAACTGGCCGCTGATTGTTCTCGATCTGATTGAGATAGCTGGTCGAGATGCCGATGCGCTCGGCGAAGACAGCTTGCGTAGCCTTATGAGATTCGCGGATTTCCCGGATCTTGCGGCCTACATAGAGTTTTCGGGTCGCCATATTTGCAAATTCGCAATTTACAATTTTCAAAACCTTACATTACACAAGCATACCTCTTCAACCGTTTCCGCTGGCACGACCGCGATTTATGGAAGCCACTCGGTGGCCTTTCCTATTTCGGGAGCGAAACGATGACCCTCTACGCCGCAGTAACCACGCAAGTCGGCACACGCATTTCGGCAAGGGATGTCCTTGTCGTCGTGGCCGCATCGCTTCTCCTGGCGCTTTCGGCCAAGATCTCCGTGCCTTTCTATCCGGTGCCGTTGACCATGCAGACATTCGTCGTCATCGGTCTTGGGCTGGCGCTCGGTCCGACGCGCGGGCTTGCTGCTATTCTCCTCTATCTCGCAGAAGGTGCTGCCGGCCTGCCGGTTTTCGCAGGCACGCCTGAAAAGGGCATCGGCCTTGCTTATATGATGGGGCCGACAGGCGGCTATCTGCTTGGCTATGTTCCGGCCGTGATCCTCGCCGGCTGGTTTGCCGAGCGCGGCTGGGATCGCAATCCGCTAACCGCGATGCTTGCTGCCCTTCTAGCCGGTGCGGTCATCTATGTGCCGGGCCTGCTGTGGCTGGGCAACGTCATCGGCTTCGACAAGCCGGTTTTGCAGTTCGGGCTCATTCCCTTCATCCCCGGCGACATTGCCAAGGCGCTGCTTGCAGCCCTTGTCTTTCCAGGCGCCTGGAAGTGGCTCGATACGCGGGGCGGCCGCTGATGCGCGCGGTTCTCGAACAGCTTGAAGCCCGCCGCGGTGAGGCTCGCCTCGGCGGCGGCGAAAAACGCATCGCTGCGCAGCATGCAAAGGGCAAGCTGACTGCGCGCGAACGGCTCGACGTGCTTCTCGACGAGGGATCATTCGAGGAATACGACATGTATGTCACCCACCGTGCCACCGATTTCGGCATGGCCGGCCAGAAGGTCGCCGGCGACGGCGTCGTCACTGGCTGGGGCACGATCAACGGCCGTCTCGTCTACGTCTTCTCTCAGGACTTTACCGTTCTGGGCGGTTCGCTGTCGGAAACGCATGCGCAGAAGATCTGCAAGATCATGGACATGGCGGTGCGCAACGGCGCGCCCGTGATCGGGCTGAACGACAGTGGCGGCGCCCGCATCCAGGAAGGCGTCGCTTCGCTTGCCGGCTATGCCGACGTGTTCAAGCGCAATGTCGACGCCTCGGGCGTCGTGCCGCAGATCTCGGTCATCATGGGGCCATGCGCCGGCGGCGCGGTCTATTCACCGGCCATGACCGACTTCATCTTCATGGTGCGCGACAGTTCCTACATGTTCGTCACCGGCCCGGACGTGGTGAAGACCGTCACCAATGAGATCGTGACAGCAGAGGAACTTGGCGGCGCACGCACCCACACGGCCAAATCATCGGTCGCCGACGGCGCCTACGACAACGACATCGAGACACTGGAGCAGGTGCGCGCGCTGTTCGATTTCCTGCCGCTAAACAACCGCGAGAAGCCTCCGGTTCGCCCGTTCCATGACGACCCATCGCGCCTCGAAATGCGGCTCGACACGCTCGTGCCCGATAGCGCCAACAAGCCTTACGATATGCGCGAGTTGATCCTCGCGCTCGCCGACGAGAGCGATTTCTTCGAAATTCAGGAAGCCTTCGCCAGAAACATCATCACCGGCTTCCTGCGCATCGAAGGGCAGACCGTCGGCGTCGTCGCCAATCAGCCGATGGTTCTGGCCGGCTGTCTCGATATCGATTCTTCGCGCAAGGCGGCGCGCTTCGTGCGCTTCTGCGATGCTTTTTCCATCCCGATCCTGACGCTGGTCGACGTGCCGGGCTTCCTGCCGGGAACGGCGCAGGAATATGGCGGCGTCATCAAGCATGGCGCGAAGCTGCTCTTTGCCTACAGCCAGGCAACCGTGCCGATGGTAACGCTGATCACGCGCAAGGCCTATGGCGGCGCTTATGACGTCATGGCCTCGAAACACATCGGCGCCGATATCAACTATGCCTGGCCAACCGCCGAAATCGCCGTGATGGGCGCCAAGGGCGCGACCGAAATCCTCTATCGATCGGAACTCGGCGACAAGGAAAAGATCGCCAGCCGTACCAAAGAATATGAAGAGCGTTTCGCCAACCCCTTCGTGGCTGCCGAACGCGGCTTCATCGACGAGGTGATCATGCCGCATTCCTCGCGCCGGCGCATTGCCCGCGCCTTTGCCACGCTGCGTGGCAAGAGCGTCGACACGCGCTGGAAGAAGCACGACACGATCCCGCTGTGATGCGGTGAAGTGGCCGTCATCCTCGGGACAAGCCCGAGGATGACGGCCGATAGGGAGCACGCGGACAGGTGAGAGATAGAATGTTCAAGAAAATCCTGATCGCCAATCGCGGCGAGATCGCCTGCCGCGTCATCAAGACCGCGCAGAAGCTCGGCATCGCCACCGTCGCCGTCTATTCGGATGCCGACCGCGAAGCGCTGCATGTGAAGATGGCCGATGAGGCCGTTCACATCGGCCCGCCGCCTTCGAACCAGTCCTACATCGTCATCGGCAAGATCCTCGATGCGGTCAAGGTGACCGGCGCGGATGCGGTGCATCCGGGCTACGGCTTCCTGTCGGAGAACGCCAATTTCGCTGAGGCGCTAAAAGCCGAAGGCGTCGCCTTCATCGGCCCGCCGCCGGTGGCGATCGAGGCGATGGGCGACAAGATCACCTCGAAGAAGATCGCCGCATCCGCCGGCGTCTCCACTGTGCCCGGCCATATGGGCCTGATCGCGGATGCCGACGAGGCCGTGAAGATCGCCGGCGAGATCGGCTATCCCGTGATGATCAAGGCCTCCGCCGGCGGCGGCGGCAAGGGCATGCGCATTGCCTGGAACGATGCGGAGGCGCGCGAGGGCTTCCAGTCTTCAAAGAACGAAGCAAAGGCCTCTTTCGGCGACGACCGCATCTTCATCGAGAAATTCGTCACCCAGCCCCGCCACATCGAGATTCAGGTTCTGGGCGACCAACATGGCAACCTCATCTATCTCGGCGAACGCGAATGCTCTATCCAGCGCCGCAACCAGAAGGTCATCGAGGAGGCTCCCTCGCCCTTCCTCGACGCCGCAACACGCAAGGCCATGGGCGAGCAGGCAGTAGCGTTGGCCAAGGCTGTCGGCTATTTCTCGGCCGGCACCGTCGAATTCATCGTCGATGCGGAGAAGAAATTCTACTTCCTCGAAATGAACACGCGGCTTCAGGTCGAGCACCCGGTGACGGAACTGATCACCGGCATCGATCTCGTCGAGGAGATGATCCGCGTGGCAGCCGGCGAGCCACTGCGCCTCACCCAGGATGATGTAAAGCTGAATGGCTGGGCGATCGAAAGCCGGCTCTATGCCGAAGACCCCTATCGCAATTTCCTGCCATCCATCGGCCGGCTGAGCCGTTATCGCCCACCCGAGGAAGGCATCCGCGCGGACGGGATCGTCGTGCGCAACGATACCGGCGTCTTCGAAGGCGGCGAAATCTCGATGTACTACGACCCGATGATCGCCAAGCTGTGCACATGGGCGCCTGTCAGGCTGGCGGCCATCGAAGCCATGGGCAAGGCGCTCGACGATTTCGAGGTCGAGGGCATCGGCCACAACCTGCCGTTCCTCTCGGCCGTCATGGATCATCCGCGCTTTCGCGAGGGTCGGCTGACCACGGCCTTCATCGCCGAGGAATATCCGGACGGCTTTTCCGGCGTCGAGCCGGCCACGGACGATGCGAGAAAGCTGACCGCAATCGCTGCTTTCATCAATCTCAGGGTCCAGAAGCGCAGCGTGCTGATCTCAGGCGCGATGGATAATCATCGCCGTGTCGTCGGTCGCGACTGGGTGGTGACGCTGGCCGGCAACAGCTTTCCGATCGCGGTCAGGGAGGAAGGCGGCAGCATCGTTGTCGGCTTCAGCGATGGTCCCTCGATCTCGGTCGCCAGCGATTGGCTGCCCGGTCGCCACCACGCGGAATTCACTGTGGGCAATGAGGTGCTCGGCGTGAAGACGGCGCCCGCCGCAACCGGCTATCGCCTGCGCTGGCGCGGCATGGATGTGGTGGCCTATGTGCGCACGCCCCGCATCGCGGAACTGGCATTGCTGATGCCGGAAAAGCTCCCGCCGGATACGTCGAAGATGCTTCTCTGCCCAATGCCCGGCGTGATCACCACAGTCAGCGTAAAGGCCGGCGACCAGGTCGAAGCCGGTCAGGCACTGGCCACTGTCGAAGCCATGAAGATGGAGAATGTGCTCCGCGCCGAACGCAAGGCCATCGTCCGGCGCATCGCGGCTGAAGCTGGCGCCAGTCTCGCGGTCGACGAACTCATAATGGAATTCGAGTGAGGGCAGAACGATGAACGACCGCGTAACCTATGACGACTGGCAGAAACTCGCCGAGCGCGAATTGAAGGCATCACCGAAGAGCCTCGTCTGGCAGACGCCGGAAGGTATCGCGGTCAAGCCGCTTTACACGGCGGCCGATCTCGAAGGCATCAACCAGCTCGACTCGCTGCCCGGCCTGAAGCCGTTCCTGCGCGGTCCGCGGGCCACCATGTATGCCGGCCGTCCCTGGACGATCCGCCAGTATGCCGGGTTCTCGACGGCCGAAGAATCAAACGCCTTCTACCGCAAGGCGCTCGCCGCCGGACAGAAGGGCCTGTCGGTCGCCTTCGATCTCGCCACCCACCGGGGCTACGACAGCGATCACCCGCGCGTCGAGGGCGATGTCGGCAAGGCCGGCGTGGCGATCGACTCGGTCGAGGACATGAAGATCCTGTTCGACGGCATTCCGCTTGAGGAGATGTCGGTTTCGATGACCATGAATGGCGCGGTTATCCCGATCCTCGCCAATTTCATTGTCGCCGGCGAAGAACAGGGCGTGCCCCGCGCTCAATTATCCGGAACCATCCAGAACGACATCCTCAAGGAGTTCATGGTCCGCAACACCTACATCTACCCGCCCGAGCC
>VFQQ010002336.1_pt1 | contig 21866 bp, 18 predicted proteins | sample 3512341 | NCBI WGS metagenome assembly VFQQ01 (sample SAMN10412373, study PRJNA504923) | tailings metagenome | isolation source: Relicate 2 Philex TSF1 revegetated site | place: Philippines: Tuba, Benguet | collected 2017-08-29 | reverse complement strand
GAGCTTCAAGGGCCGCGTCCAAGCGACGCGGCCCTGTTCGTTTACGCTGGGCCTGGGGACCGCACCTTCGGGAGCCCGTCGTTTCTACCCGAGAATCCCCGACTTTGCGGTACCGGGTCGGAACCGGGCGGCACTCTCCGGTTCGCCTCTCACTGCAAGGCGCCATTTCAAATTGGCGTTTCAGCCGCCTTTGGGCGGACCAGACTCTCGGCTCTCGGCCGAGAGCGGACGGATTGGTTGACAGGATGGTTGCCGATAGGATCGGATGTCGAAGTTGGTTCGCAAGTTCCCGGCAAGCCCGTCATCCGCTTCCTATCCACTTGGCTAGCTAGACTCTCGTCGTCGATGATGACCGCCAACCCCTACATCGCCGTGATTGTCTTGGTAGCTCAGCTCCTCTCTGGCGGGCTTTTGGGGCCGCGGATGCTCTGCGCTCACCGGGACGGATCAAAGAGCATCGAGTGGGCCGCGACGACCTGCTGCGGAGGTGGCCGCGCCGAAACGGCCGCGCCGGAGTCCGAGTGCGGCGGTTGCGAGGGCGGTTGCCACGAGGAGCGCAGCGGCCTGGTTCTGACCCAGCCCGATTGCGACTGCGTCGATTCGCCCTTGGCCGACGAGCCAGTGGTCCGGCCAGCCCCGCCGCAGGCCACGTCACAGGACGACCTGGTTGCCACGTTCGTGGCGGTCGTCGCGGTGCTGGTGATCGATCTCGGCCCGGCCAACCCGAGCGGTTTCACTCACCGAGGGGCCTTGCCAGAGTGTTTGGCGCCTCCGCGCGCGCATCTGGCGACAATCGTTCTTCGCTTGTAGTGCTTGCGGTTCGTCGTGCCTCCGGCCCCGAAGCGGGCGCGTGTGGCAGCGTCTCTACGCACCGGCTCCGTCCAAGACGTGAGCGCGATCCAGCACTCCTGAGCGAGAACTCCTGTGAGAAACTCCGCAATCGCGACCATCGGGTCGCTGACATTTCTGCTTGGCGGGTGCGTCAGCTACCACCCAAAGCCCCTCGACCCTCGGGCCGAGCTCGCGGCGCTGGACGCCCGCACACTCCCCGCAGGGACGCTGGTCCACCTTCGGGAGGGGGCCGCAGGACCGCCCGGCGCTCCGGTCTTCGACACGTCCGATGGACTGAGCGAGGCGGAGCTGATGGCCGTCGCGGTCATGCTCAACCCCGACCTCCAAGCGGTCCGCGCTTCGATCGGCGAGACCGAAGCGCTGCTGATCACCGCCAAGACTCTTCCCAACCCCGAGTTCGGCATTGGATTTGGCGTGGGGCTGCTGGGGACCGAGGGCTTCAAGCTCGACACCGACCTCCTCTTCGAGTTGCTCAAGCCCGGTGAGCGTGAAGCGCGAAAGGCCGTGGCCGCAGCCCGGATAGCGGTGACGCGAGCGGAGATCCTGGCGCGAGAATACGAGGTCGCCGCCGAGGTTCGGCGCCTGGCGTTCAATGTGTCGGTGGCCGAGCAGGCGCTGGTAGTTCTGGATGCCGAGTTAGCCCTTCGCCAGCAGGCGACCAGCCTCATCCGTCGCCGCCGGGACGTGGGAGAGGCCAACGACCTGGACATCTCGGCGGTCGACCTTGAGCTTGTCGAGATCCAGCGCGACCGGCGCTTGGCGCAGATCGAACTAGAGCAGGCCAGGCTCGCGCTCAACAGAGCACTCGGCCTCCCGCCGAGCACCGTCATCACACTCGAATCGTCCGGCAAACCGCTCGACGTCCCGCTTCTTGACGCGGTCCAGGCCAGCGGTCTTGACGAGCGGCTCTTCTCGAGCCGGCTGGACCTCAAGGCGCGCGAGGCGGCGTACCAGGTCTCGGAAGAGGAGCTGCGCCTCGCGACGGCGCGGCAGTTCCTGAAGCTCAAGGCCGGACCGAGCTACGAGCACGAAGGTGTTTCTGAGAACTTCGCGGGCGTGAGCGCGTCGGTCGAGATCCCCATTTTCGACCGCAACCAAGGCGAGATCGCGGAGAAGACCGCGGCCCGTGACCGGTCCCGGGCCGAGTACACCGCGGCGCTGCACCGGCTGCGTTCGGACGCCGCAGCGGCGCTGGCGCGTGTTCGGGCTATCCGAGCGGAGATCGAAACCCAGCAGCGCGAGGTCCTGCCGCTGCTGGAGCGAAGCCAGACGCTCTCGCGAGGCGCCTTCGAGGCCCGCGAACTCAACGTGCTGGACTGGATCACCGCGCAGCAGCGGGCGCTGCGGTCCCGCCGCGCGTATCTCGACACCGTGATCTCGTACCGCCGTGCACTGCTTGACCTTGAGGCGCTCAGCGGCTTCCCGGTGTGGCGGTTCGCGCCCCCACCCGAGCCCTCGACCGTCTCCTCACAGGAAAGGAATACACCATGAGCATCATCAAGCGAGCCCCGGGCGCGCTGCTCCGAGGCCTCCCAACGGTCCTCACCCTCGCCGTTCTCGCGGGCGTCGGCTACGTTGGCCACCGCACGGGGTGGAAGATCCCAGCCGCATCGGAGGTCTTCGGCGCCGGCAAGGAGCCTCGCGAGGACTGGTGTGGCGAGCACGGCGTCCCTGAGTCCAGTTGCGTCATCTGCCGCGGCCTGAAGGCGAACGCCGTCCCACCGTCGCAGCAGCGCAAGGGTGGTGCTGCGACGGGTGACGTTCCGGCTGAGCCTGAGATCGAGCAGGTCGGGACCAAGAAGCGACCGGCGGTGCAGCTGACGACGGCCGACACCGCGGCGCGGGCCGGGATTGAGGTACAGCCCGCCTCCGTCAAGCCGATGAACGAGACGGTTGAAGCCAACGCCGAAGTCTCGTTCGATCTCTCCAGGTACGCCCAAGTCGCCTCGCGCGTGCCCGGAACAGTCGCGCTCATGCGCGCCCAGCCCGGGCAGCGCGTCAAGCGCGGCGACGTACTCGCGTTGATCGACGCCGTCGAGGTCGGGCGGGCCAAGGCGGAACTCCTCCAAGCCGCCGCGCAGGTCGTCAGCAGGCAGCGGGGGCTGGACCGCATCCGCAACTCGACCGAGGCTGGATTCCGCAACCAAGCCGACCTGGTAACCGCCGAGGCCGAGCTGAAGGAGGCTTCCATCCGCCTGTTCAATGCGCGGCAATCGCTGGTCAACCTCGGGCTTCCTGTCCCCACCACGGCCGAGGGCGAGATTCCCGGGGAGCGGGATGTGCTCCACCTCGGGCTCCCCGAACCGATCCTTACGGAGCTCGACCCGTCCCGCACGTCGGGCAATCTTCTGCCGCTGCTGTCGCCGATGGATGGGGTGGTGATCGCCCGCGCTGGCGTTGCCGTTGCTGGCGAGGTTGTTGAGTCGGGCAAGCCACTGCTGGTGGTTTCCGACACATCCCGGCTCTGGGTACACGCCGAGCTGACACCGGCCCAGGCGGCGAAGGCACGTCTCGGTCAGCCGCTCGAGTTCGTGCCCGACGTCGCCGGTGCGACTCCGGTCATGGGGAAGTTGATCTGGATCAGTCCGGAGGTCAACGAGAAGACCAGGACGATCCAGGTGCGAGCCGAGGTTGACAACAGCGACGGCCACCTCTTTGCCAACTCTTTCGGCAGGGCCCGCATCACCGTGAGGTCGTCGCAATCGGCGGTCGTGGTTCCCGAATCGGCCCTTCAGAAGGACGGCGAGTCGCACCTGCTCTTCGTCAAGCTCAACGACGAGGTCTTCCAGACCCGCGAGGTCCGTATCGGCGGTCACGGCGGCGGCTGGGTTGAGATCGTTGCGGGTCTGCGGGCAGGTGAGCCCGTCGCCATCAAGGGCAGCTACGCGCTAGCGGCCCAGCTCAACCGGGCCAAGCTTGGCGCCGGCTGCACCGACGACTGAACCTGGAGATAGCCATGCTCAACTGGATCATCGACTGGTCGCTTCGGAATAGGTTCATCGTCATCGTCGCCTCGCTGCTCTTCGCGGGCCTGGGGGTCATGGCGCTCAAGGACCTCGACATCGACGCCTTCCCCGACACCACGCCGGTGCAGGTGCAGATCAACACGGTGGCCCCGTCCTTGGGGCCCGAGGAGGTCGAGCGGCAGATCTCGTTCCCGGTCGAGCAGGCGCTCGGCGGCCTCCCGCACCTCCAGAACGTGCGGAGCGTCTCGAAGTTCGGATTCTCCCAAGTCGTCGTCACCTTCGACGACAAGATGTCGATTTTCCTGGCGCGGCAGCTCGTCGCCGAGCGGCTGAACGCGGTGGAGATTCCCGAGGGAATCTCGCCGCCGCAGATGGGCCCGATTGCGACGGGCCTGGGCGAGGTGTTCCACTACGTCGTGTCGAGCGACGGCATCGACCTCACTGAGCTGCGGACGATCCACGATTGGACGGTCAAACCCGCGCTGCGGACAGTACCGGGCGTCGCGGAGGTGAACAGCTGGGGCGGCTTCGAGAAGCAATTCCAGGTCCGGATCGACCCGGACCGTCTGGTCAAGTACGACGTGGCCTTCGACGAGGTCACAGAGGCCATCCGCCGCAACAACGCCAACGTCGGCGGTGGCAACATCGCCCGGTCGGGCGGCAGCCTGCTCGTCCAGGGGCTGGGCAGAGTCGGTTCGCTAGAAGAGATCAGCAACATCCCCATCACCGCCCGCGGCGGGGTGCCCATTCGCGTTGCGGATGTTGCCGAGGTCAACACGGGCGCCGAGATCCGTCGTGGCGCGGTGAGCTACGACGGAAAAGGCGAGGCGATCCTGGGCCTGGGCTTCATGCTTATGGGAGAGAACAGCCACGACGTGACCTCGCGGTTGCGCGACAAGCTGGCGGAGATCAAACCTTTCCTTCCCGCCGGGGTCAACGTTGACATCGTGTACGACCGAACGGAACTCGTTGACCAGGTAATCGACACCGTTCGTAAGAACCTGTTCGAGGGCGGGCTGCTGGTCATCGCGGTGCTGTTCGTATTCCTGGGGAACCTGCGGGCCGGGCTCATCGTCGCCTCCGCCATCCCCCTCTCCATGCTCTTCGCGTTCGACTCGATGCTGCGGTTCGGTATCTCCGGGAGCCTCCTGAGCCTCGGCGCCATCGACTTCGGACTCGTCGTGGACAGCTCGGTCATCATGATAGAGAACACGATGCGTCACCTTTCGCACGACCAGTTGAGCCGCCGCAAGATCGACATCGTGCGGGACGCGGCGATTGAGGTCCGCAAGCCCACGATGTTCGGCGAGCTGATCATCATCATCGTTTTCCTGCCCATCCTGACCCTGGAGGGGGTCGAGGGCAAGATGTTCAAGCCCATGGCGCTGACGTTTATCTTTGCGCTCGTCGGCTCGCTGGTGCTCTCCCTCACACTGATGCCCGTGCTGGCCAGCCTGCTGCTGCCCAGGAAGGTCCAGGAGCGCGAGCCGCTGGTGGTGCGGCTGGCGCACATGCTGTACGCGCCCCTCCTCCGCCTGGCCCAGCGCTCCCGCCTCGTCGTGATCGGGCTGGCCTTGGCTCTCCTGGCGGTCACCGTCATGGGCATCCGCGGGCTAGGAGCCGAGTTCGTGCCCAAGCTCGGCGAGGGCTCCATCGTCGCCAACACCATCCGCCTCGCAGGTACAGACATCGACGAGTCGATCCGAATGAACACGGTGATGGAGAAAGAGATTCTCCGCCAGTTCCCCGACGAGGTCGAGCACGTTTGGAGCCGCATCGGCACCGCGGAGGTAGCGACCGACCCGATGGGCGTCGAGCTCACCGACATCTTCATGACCCTGCGGCCGCGGTCGCAGTGGAAGCGCGCCACCACGCGCGAGGAACTCGTTCGGGAGATGGACCACGCACTGCGGGACCTCCCGGGCCAGCGTGTCGCTTTCACGCAGCCCATCGAGATGCGGATGAACGAGATGTCGGCGGGCATCAAGGCCGATGTCGGCATCAAGCTCTACGGCGACGATCTCTCGGTGCTCACCAACAAATCGGGCGAGATCGCGGCCGTGCTCGAGGGCATCAAGGGCGCGACCGATGTCAGCGTGGAGCAGCTCACCGGTCAGCCCGTGCTGCAGGTGCGTGTCCTCCCAAATGCCATCGCTCGGTACGGAATTCCCGCCAGCGAGGTGCTGGAACTGGTCGAGTCACTCGGAACGATGGAGCTTGGAACAGTCGTCGAAGGCCAGCTCCGGTTTCCACTGGTCGCGAGGCTCCCCGACCGACTGCGCTCCAGCCCAGAAGCCATCGGATCGATCCTCATCACGGCTCCGAACGGCGAGCGCGTGCCGCTTTCCAAGTTGGCGTCCATCGAAGAGACAGAAGGGCCCTCGACCATCACCCGCGAGTGGGGGCAGCGGCGATCCACGATACAAGCCAACGTCCGCGGCCGCGACATCGGGTCATTCGTGGCAGAGGCGCAGGCTGCCATCGCGTCGGAGGTGGAGCTCCCGCCCGGACGCTACCGGCTGGAATGGGGCGGGCAGTTCGAGAACCTTCAGCGGGCCCAGACGCGCTTGGCGATCGTCGTGCCGGTGGCACTGCTGCTGATATTCCTGCTGCTGTATCTGTCGTTCAAGTCAACCCGCCTGGCCCTGCTCGTCTACACGGGTGTTCCCTTCGCGGTCGTCGGTGGTGTGGCCTTCCTCTGGGCACGCGGGCTTCCGTTCTCGATCTCGGCCGGCGTCGGTTTCATTGCCCTTTCGGGCGTGGCCGTCCTAAACGGCCTGGTCATGGTGACCTTCATCCGTCAGCTGCGCCGCCGCGGCTTGGCGCTGCAGCAGGCCATTTTCGACGGGTGCATGGTCCGCCTCCGGCCAGTGCTGATGACCGCGACGGTTGCGGCCTTGGGCTTCATCCCGATGGCCTTGGCAACCGGTGTCGGCGCCGAGGTACAGCGACCGCTCGCGACCGTCGTCATCGGGGGCGTCATCAGCAGCACCATCCTCACCCTCTTCGTGCTACCGATCCTGTACCCCTGGTTCGAGCCTAAGGGTGACGCGGAGGTAGTGGATCACGAGGAGCAGGGCGCAGGCCCGGCAAACGACCCCACGCGAGCAGGTCCCAGTACCGCCACGGAATCACAGAACGGTCTCGTCGCCGCACCGCCTGCCAAGCCGGCGACCGTCTGAAGTTGTGTCAATAGGAGCGTCCAATGAAGTGCATGTCCATCATCCCCGTCGTCCTTCTGTCTGTCTGCGTTCTTGGTGCGAGCGGGTGCGACAAGAAGAAGGAAACAGCCGCCAAGGGCACGCCAACTCCAACTCAGACCGCTTCCGAAGCGGACTGGTGCGCCGAGCACGGCGTCCCAGAGTCGATCTGCACGCGTTGCAACTCCAAGCTGATCGCCGAGTTCAAGCAGAAGGGTGATTGGTGCAAGGAACACAACCTGCCCGAGTCCCAGTGCATCGAATGCAACCCGGACCTCAAGGAGAAGTTCGAGGCGATGAAGTCCAAGACCGGCAAGTAGCGACCGCGCGTGCCGAGCGGAGAAAGATCATGAAGCACAACTCTGGGATTGAACGTGTCGTCGTCGTCTTTCTCTCGGCTGTGCTGGGAGGCTGCGCCTGCCGTGGAACGGACCTCATCGCGACAGGACGGTTGACAGCCGAGCCGCTGACCGATCGCGCACTGCGCGAGCCTCCCGCCGTTTGCGACGACGAAGGGGACCTCACGGTGTCGGGCCGTCTGGCCTCAGGCGCAAGGTCCGCGCCGGGCAGCTACATCGATATCACGGTCGTCGATCCATCGGGCGCCGTGATCACCGATGCCCGCCTCATCTACATGGGCACGCCGGTTTCAACCGGCAAGGGCGCCTTGTTCGTGGACGGCAGCTACCGACGTGGTGGAACCCGGCACAGCCACTACGACATCTATTCGGCACGGTTCCACGGGCTGCCGCCCGAGGGTTCGGTGGTCAGGATTATCCATCAGGCCGAGCCCTCTGGGATCGCCGTTCCAGCGAAGCCCGCTACTCCAGAGTGAGGGACAAGCCACCATGACCATTTGCAAGAGAGAGATCGCCAAGTTCCTTTGCGGATTCGAGGCGTTCCACGGGCTGCTGTGGTTCAGCGGCACCAACTGGGCATTGTTCGGCGTGACTGCGCGTCCAACGTGGCACGCGGTTTCGTCCTGCATCAACGGGCTCATCGCCGCGGCCCTGAACGTCTATGCATGGCGAGCACCGCGCCCGGGAGGAAGGCCTTGACGTGCGATGATCGTTGCCGCCCGAAGGACCTCACTCATGCCAGCAGGGCCTACCGCCGCGCGCTGGTGATCGTCATTGTGCTCAACCTCGCGATGGGCGTGGCCGAGTTGCTCGGCGGGTTATTCGGAAAATCCCAGGCTCTCAAGGCAGATGCCCTCGACTTCCTCGGCGACGGGACCATTACGCTGATGGCGTTGATCGCGATCTCACACGGAGCGCGCTGGCGTGCCCGCGCCGCGCTGCTCCAGGGCCTGTTCCTCACCCTGCTGGGCGTGGGCGTCATCGTCGCCGCGGTGTACCGGGTCATCGAGCGGCGGCTCCCCGATTCGGAAGTGATGACCTGGCTCGGCGCCGCGGCGCTTGCGATCAATGTGGCGTCCGCCCTCGTCCTTATTCCGCACCGTGAAGGAGACGCGAGCGTACGGGCAGTCTGGCTTTTCAGCCGCAACGACGCCCTCGGCAACGTCGCGGTGCTCATCGCCGCCGGGCTCGTGTTCTGGACCGGTACCGCGTGGCCCGATCTGGTCGCTGCCGGGCTCATTGGTGGGCTCTTCCTACATTCTGCCATCGCCATCATTCGCAGAGCTCGTCGTGAGCTACATTCCTTGAGCAGTTTGCCGTAGCCATCCCGCCACCGGTTCGTGAAGGTTTGTGGGCCGAAGCCCGGAGTGCCTGGTTTGGCGTTTGCCGTGTGATGATCGATCCCGCCTCAGGTTGAAGGGCTGCTGTAGCCGCCGCTCAACGAGCCGCGCCAATCTTGACCATTCACGTCGGCGCGCGACAAACCCGGTTGGTTAGCAGAGGGGTATGAGCGAGGGCGACGACCCCTCGCCGCATGCCACAACCGCGAACGCAGAACATCCCGACGATCCCGGGCGGGGTTGCCCCGCGCTTGCCGGCCCGCGCCATTGAGTTGCTGGCCGCCGCGACGGCGCGGCTGATCGACGCCAACGCTCATGACCTGGGGTCCAGCATCGAACATGCTGGTAACGACCGGGCGGGACTTGAACTCCCGGATCATGCCGCCCTCAGTGTGCCTACGGGTGAACGCCACCGTCCCGAACCGGAGAGCCCGGAGCGATGCGACCCGAAGGAGTCTGAAGGACAATGAAAACCGCGGCACCGCCAACTATCCAGCAACAAATCGACGAACTCCGCGACATGTCCGTGGCCCGGCTCCGCGAGCGCTACGCCGAGGCGTTCGGGGAGTCCACGACCTCCGGGAATCGCCAGTGGCTCTTCCGCCGGGTGGCCTGGCGAATCCAATCGCTCTCGGAGGGGGACCTGTCCGAGCGGGCACGCCGCCGTGCGGCCGAGCTGGCCCGAGACGTTGACGTTCGGGTGCGTCCCCCCGTTGCGGGACCCGAGCCGCTACCCGGCCCGCGGCTCGTGACAGTGACGGGCCAACTCGCTACCTCGGGCGGCGATCGTTTGCCCGCGCCTGGCACCGTGCTGCGCCGGGCGTTCAAGGGGACTGAGCACGAGGTTACCGTGCTCGCGCAGGGGTTTGAGTACCAGGGCAAGATGTATCGATCCCTCTCGGCCGTCGCGACCGCAATCACGGGGTCCCACTGGAATGGCTTCCTGTTCTTCGGGCTCACGAAGAAGGGGAGCGCATGAGCACCACCACGAAGCAACCCGCGCGCACCCGCGGTGAGGCAATCCGGCCGGCGTCCGAGACGGGCCCCCGAAGCGTGCGTTGCGCCATCTACACCCGCAAGAGCACCGAGGAGGGTCTCAATCAGGAGTTCAACAGTCTCGACGCCCAGCGTGAGAGTTCCGTCGCGTACATCGCCAGTCAGAAGAACGAGGGATGGACGTGTGTCCGTGAGCGGTACGACGACGGCGGTTTCACCGGCGGCAACATAGACCGGCCGGCGCTGAAGCGGTTGATGGACGACATCGAGGCGGGCAAGGTCGATTGCGTGGTAGTCTACAAGGTCGACCGATTGAGTCGCTCGCTCATGGATTTCGCACGGCTCATGGAGCTGTTCGACCGCAAGGGCGTGTCCTTCGTCTCAGTCACGCAGCAGTTCAACACCACTCATTCGATGGGGCGGCTGACGCTCAACATCCTGCTGTCGTTCGCGCAGTTCGAGCGAGAGATCATCTCCGAGCGCACCCGGGACAAGATCGCCTCCGCACGCCGGATGGGCAAGTACCAGCACGGCAAGCCCATCCTGGGGTACGACTTCGTGTCCGCGCCGGCCCCCTACACGGGCCGGCGGTTGGTGGTGAACACGGCTGAGGCGGAACGAGTCCGTCGCATCTTCGAGCTGTACCTTGAGGTCGAGAGCATCCTGCGAGTCGCCGACGAGTGCAACGCCCGTGGTTGGACCACCAAGTCGTGGACGACTACCTCAGGGCGTGTCGTCGGAAACCGCCCCTTCGACAAGTCCGTAATCTCGCGGCTGCTGCGCAACCCGCTCTACCTTGGGAAGGTTCCGCACAACGGCGCGGTGTACGACGGGGAGCACGAGGCCATCGTCGGTGAGGACACGTTCCGCCGTGTCCAGGCGCAGCTGAAGGTCGCAGGGCAACGGGGTGGCGCGAGCGCCAAGAACCCGACGGGCGCACTGCTCGGTGGGCTGGTCCGGTGCAAAGGGTGCGGGTGCGCGATGTCGCCGAGCAGCGCGACGAAGAAGAAGGCAGATGGCACGCGCACCCGGTATCGGTACTACGTGTGCACGAACGCCGCGAAGCGCGGACGGCATCGCTGCGCCGCGCCGTCCTTGCCCGGGCCCGCCCTCGAGGCGTTCGTGGCGGAGCAGGTCAAGAGCGTCCTCGCGAACTCTCCATCCGCACGCGTGATCGTCGACCGGGCAGTCGAGTTGCTCCGCGATGCCGCCGCGGCCCGTGTCGCCGAGCACGCGCGCCTGGAGGCGACGGTGCAGCGCCTGGCGGGAGAGGAGCAGACGTCCGCCACGGCGCGAGACTTGGAGCGCGCCAAGCGAACGCTTGCTGCACTGTCTCGGCAGATCGCGGCCGACAGGACCCGGCTCATCGACGAGGACGAGGTCGCGGGGGCCGTCGAGTGCTTCGACGGAGTCTGGTCCGCTATGACGCAGGCCGAGCGGAGCGAGTTCATGCACGTCACGCTGGCCTCCGTTGAGTATGACGGCCACACCCATAACGTCTCGGTGACCTTCAACCCCGAGATTGGGCCAGAGGAGACACTGCCATGACTGACTCGCGTCCTCCGAGCGAGCGAGTGCCGTCGCTGACGACGACCGCACGCTTCGTGGTCGGCGGCAAGGTGTCCCGCGCCGCCGGCGCCGCGCCCGCCGCCGGTCGAGTTGCTCGGGTCTCCCGCCTCATGGCGCTGGCGATTCGGTTCGACGGGCTGGTTCGGCACGGCGCTGTGACCACGCAGGCGGAGTTGGCGGCGGTCGGCCACGTGACGCGGGCGCGCGTGACGCAGATCATGAACCTGCTGTACCTGGCCCCAGACCTTCAGGAGGCGATCCTCTTTCTCCCGCTGATCACGGAGGGCAGAGATCCGCTGACCGAGCACGAGCTACGGCCCATCGCTGCCGAAGTGGAGTGGAGCCGCCAGCGACGCCTATGGCAGCGTACTTATCAGACCCAACCCAGCGAAACACCCGTATCCGCGGCCACTCCCAGGTGAAGACACGCCTCCCCCCGGTCGATGCCAATAACAGCGACCGGAGACCAGCGCGGGCGTGTATCCCGATCGGCGGTCGTCGAGGCCGACCGCATGGGACACACACGACTTGGCTATCTCCCTCGATCGCGCAAGTGGAAAGAGGTGATCGGCCTCATCGCGGCCGGTGCCGGCGCTGACCAGATCGCCAACGCGATCATCCGCGCCGCCGAAACCGGCCTCATGGCCGCTGCCCATCACACCGGGCTCGTCGAGGCGTTCTGGTCGCTGACGCAACTCACCCAGGCGGCCCGAGAGCAGGACTTCGCCGCCGGGCTGCGTGCGCGGGGATTCAACGTCCCGGACAATCCCAGCCTTCCGGCGATCCTGAGCGCGGTCTCGCAGAACATCGACAAAGCGATGCCCAACAACAAGGGCCGGACGGACCTGGGGGAGATGGCGCAGAGCGCCGCGATCGAAGTCACCAATCAACTGGTGACGGGAAAGGCCTCTTCGCTCTTCGGTGCCACCGCGCAAGACGTGCAGCGGGCCTTTCGTGATCTGGGCACCGAGAAGAACTTCGGCGACCTCGGAAAGCAGTTCTTCGGGCAGCTGACCAACAAGGTGCTCCAGTTTTATGCGAGCCGTGAGTGCGCCAACCACGTCGGCGAGGGCCAGCGCTTCGCCAACTTGGCCGCCAAAGCCGCGTTCGACGACGCGATGAGCACGCATTGCCGGCAGGCGTCTGTGATCGTCCAGAAGTTCGCCGGGGAGTGGCAGTCGAAACAGCACTGGCAGAACAAGGACACGGGCGGAATCACCCGGAAGCACGCTGAGGGCTTTGCCCACCAGGCGATGAAGAAGATGGTGTCGGAGCTGAAGGAGGGGAACAAGTGACCCCTCCCGAAATGCTCTTCGCGTGCAACGAGGCCGCCTCCGCTCACCCCGGGACGGTGGCGGGTGTGGCCAAGCTCCGCACCACCGGCCACGGCAAGAACGTCCGCGTCGAACTCAATGACATCGGGCGACAGTTCAGCCAGGACATCGCGCCGGCGCTGATCGACTTGGTCGAGATTGCCGCGTTTGTGTATGTCGGTGATCAGATGAATCGTCGCGGGGCTGACGATGTGGAGACGATGGGCGCCAACTGGCGTCGCCGCATGCGGTTTGAGATACCGGTGCGCGTCCCAGCGCTGTGGAAGTCCCCCGCCGTGCACGACTCCCTGCTGGAGTTGCTGAGCTTTCTCTCAGAGGACGAGTACGAGTTCTCGTTCAGTCAGTACAAGAGCCCGCCGGCGCTGGACTCGTACCTCAACTTTGGCAAGCTCATACATCAAGCACCGCCGGAGTCAGTGGTGCTGTTCTCCGGCGGGCTCGACTCGCTGGGCGGCGTGTTGGAAGAGGTCGTGCGCGACAAGCGATCTTCGCTGCTGGTCACCCATGCCTCCGCAGGCACGATGCGCGAACGTCACCACACGCTCACGTCGATGATCACGAATGCGACCAGCAGTCCGCGCCCGCAGTTCGTCACGGTGCGGGCGAGCAAGAAGCACCGAGCCGAGAAGGAGTACACGCAGCGCGCGCGGTCATTCCTGTACGCCTCGTTCGCGGTCGCGGTGGCACGGATGGCGGACCTGAGTGCCATTCGGTTCTACGAGAACGGTGTAGTTAGTCTGAACCTCCCCATGTCTCCGCAGGTGGTTGGGTCACGCGCGACGCGCACGACGCACCCCCGCGTGCTGGCGTGCATGCGCAGGCTGTTTTCTGAGGTAACCGGCACAGCGTTTGGCGTCGAAAACCCTTTCCTCTGGAAGACCAAGGCCGACGTCGTCGCCGACATCGTGAAGGCCGGGCACGGCGCCATGATCGACTATTCGATCAGCTGCACGCACACGCGCAAGTACCGCAAGGATCAGCCCCACTGCGGGATGTGCTCGCAGTGCATCGACCGTCGTTTCGCCGTGCTGGCCGCCAACGCTGCGCAGTTTGAGCCCGACGACCGGTACCGGCACAAGCTCCTGACCGATCCGCGAGACGAGGGGGAGTCCCGGATCATGTTGGCGTCGTATCTGGAGACCGCGCAGCAGGTGGCCGCGATGGACATCACGGCCTTCTACAACCGCTACGGAGAGGCCGTGCGGGCGCTGCCCCATATCGACCTGCCCGTCGACGACGCTGCCAAGCGGATCTTCGATCTCTACAAGCGGCACGGCGAGCAGATCGTCTCCGCGATCGAGGCCGCGGGGAAGGCCCACATGGGCCAGATCATCAAGCGGTCGCTCCCGGAGAGCTGCACGCTGCGGCTGGTCCATGATCCGAATCCCAACACCGCGCCGGTGAGCGCCCCGCCAGTGGCTGGCGCTGCCGAGCCCCCGCCCCCTACCCACCAGCTTGTTCAGGAAGGGCAGGGATGGTTGCTGCGCTTCGATGGCATCGACAAGCGATTTGCCCTGAGTGTGGGCATGTTGTACGTGCGGGAGATGCTGGCTTCACCCAGCAAGCGATTCACTGTCGCCCAGCTCTACGCGATGGCCCGGCCGCACCTGAAAGACATTCCGTCGGCCAGGGCTGAAGCCAAGTTCGACGCCAAGGAGGCCCGCGCCATCTGGGTCCGCATCAACGAGCTCAACGACGAGATCGCGGCCGCGGAGAAGGACGGCAATACGACCGCGAAGCAGGTCGCCGAGAACGAGAAGGCCAAGCTGATCGCGTTTCTCCAAGAGGCCAAGTTCGCTGGTCGAATGAAGGTCGAAAGCGCAGATCAGAAGCGGCTGCGGGACCGAGTTCGGAACCGCGTCAACGACACCATCGAGATCATCAAGAAGTATCACCCCACCGCCGGCGCCCACATCGATGGCGCCATTCTCCGTGGCACCGTCATGACGTACGAGCCCTCCGACGTTCCACCCTGGGATTTCTGAGCCGCTACGCCGAATGTAGCGGCCCGCTACGCCGCGTGTAGCCCCGGACGTGCCGGAGCGGCTGCCCGGCAGGACGTCCTCCACGTTCCCTGATCCACATCTCGCACCGAGCTGCTGCCGGGCCCTGCGGGCGATGTCTGGCACGAGGAGGCATCATGCCTTCGATCGCAGCAGACCGGGCGCTGACGTGCGCCGATCGTAGCGGCTCCGCCGCTTTCCCTCCCCTCACCCTCCGGCAGATGAAGTTCCGCACCGAGCGGCTCGCCCGCCTCTACTCGCTCACCACTGATCAGGTCGCAGATCTGTGGCAGGAGTTGGCGGCCGAGATCGTGCGCGCGCTACGTCGGTTCGATCCGACGATCGCCTCGCGGACGACGTTCATGAAGGGCGTCATGAACCTCTGGTACCGGCAGAAGTGCCGGCAACTCCGCCGCGAGGCAGGAGTGCGCGATCGTCTCGTGCCTTTGCCGCCCCTTGGCACTGAAGGCATGGATTTCGCTGACCGCCACCCCGGTGGCGTGGGCGAAGTGGACGCACGCCTCGACCTCGCCGACCGGATCGCGGACCTGCCGCAGGACCTGTTCGCGCTCGCCCGCGATCTGCTCGCGGGTAAGTCGGTCCCGGAGATCGCCGCCGAGCGCGGCGTCCACCGGGGGACGGTGAATCGCTTGGTCCTGCAACTGCGCGTCCACCTGGCCGACCTTGATCCGTCCGCCAACTAGCGCGCGACAAGTGGCGGGCGCGGGCAGAGGGGTATTGGCGTGCCCCCTGCCCGCAGCCCGCGCACGGAATCGCCAGGCCCCGCCGACGAGAGCCTGCCGCTCGTCCGGTTGGGGCAGGGCGACTTCACCCGCGACCTGTGTGCCGAGAACCTCGATCCCCATCACCCCAAGAACGGAGCCACCATGCCCTTGCTCGATTCGGTGATCACGACCACGACGCCCTCGCCGCCCAAGATCCTCGTCTACGGCACCCCGGGCGTCGGCAAGACCACGTTCGCCGCCAGCGCGGGGGCGCTACTGCTCGACTGCGAGAACGGCGCCGGCGCGGTGCCCGGGCTCACGCGGACCCCGTTCCTCAAGAGCTGGCCCGAGGTGCAGGCCTGGCTCGCGGAAATCGAGGCGCAGCCACCCGAGGGGCTCGGGGCCGTGGCGATCGACACCCTCGACTGGCTCGTGCAGCGCATCGTCGAGTACGTCGTGATGGACCTGGACAAGAAGAGCAAGGGCGAGGTCACGAACACGCTCTCTTCGGCCCACGGCGGCTACTTCAAGGCCCGCGAGATCGTCAACAACATCGTCAGCCGCGACCTGCTCCCACTGCTCAACGCGATCACCGACCGGGGCATCGCCGTGATCCTGCTGGCGCACGCGGCCAACACCAAGATCACTACGCCCGAGGGGTACGACGTGCGGCTCGCCGCGCCCGACATCCCGCAGTGGATCGCCCCGACGTTCGTCGAGTGGGCCGACGCCGTGCTCTACGCCTCGCGCGAGACCACGGGCGAGCGCGTGCTCACGACCGAGGGCACCAGCAACGTCACCGCCAAGAACCGCTACGGCCTGCCGTCGAAAGTGGGCCTGTCGTGGAAGGACCTGTCGGACGCGATCCAGCAGGGGCTGGAGCGCCAGTCGGCCGGTCGCTGAACCCGATCCCCATCACCGCACCACCCATTCGCTCATAAGGAGTCCGCTCAATGGCAAGCCTGAACAACTTCGATGCCAACCAGGTCGATCCGTCCGTCGCTCTCGACCCGCTCCCCGCGGGCAAGTACATCGCGGTCGTCTCGGAGTCCGAGCTCAAGCCGACGAAGGCCGGCGGGGGCAAGTACCTGCAGCTCACGTTCCAGATCATCGAGGGCGAGCACAAGGGCCGCCTGGTGTGGGCCCGCCTCAACCTCGAGAACAAGAGCGAGATGACGGTCAAGATCGCCCGCGGCGAACTCTCCGCGGTCTGCCGTGCCGTCGGGGTGATGCAGCCGCGCGACTCGGTCGAACTGCACAACGTGCCGCTGGAAATCAATGTCGGGCTGAAGAAGCGCGACGACAACGGCGAGTTCACCAACGTCATCAAGGGCTACGCCAAGAAGGGCGGCAACGGCGCGGCGGGGACGGCCCCGCGTCCCGCCGCGGGCGCGGGCCCGGGGAGCACGCCGCCCTGGAAACGCTGACTCCATCCGGTCGGCTCCTCGAGCTCCCGTACCCGCCGAGTGTCAATCACATCTGGCGGCGCGTGGGCGCGAGAACCATCATCAGCCGCGAGGGCCGGCGCTACCGCAGGGACGTGTGCGCCGCCCTCGCGGCGATGCGAGTGGCGCGGATGAACGGGCGCTTGGCGGTGCGTGTCACGGTCTGCCCGCCCGATCATCGCCGGCGCGACATCGACAACGTGCAGAAGGCGCTGCTGGACGCGCTCGCCAAGGGCGGCGCGTACCGCGACGACTCGCAGATCGATCGGCTGGAAGTTGAACGCGGCCCGGTGACGCCGGGAGGCAAGGTGCTGGTGGAGATCACGGAGATCAATGCGTGATGCGGATTGCCACAGACCGGTTGAGATCAGCGAGCAGTGGCTATCCGCAGTCGCGCAGTGATCGCGTCTTCGTTGGGCAGTCCGCCCTCATACATTCGGCAGCCCATGCTCGGCGTCGTTGGAACAGGAAGCCCAAACAGGTCTCGTCCGTTCGCCAGCGCCGTCGGCGTTGGGTATCCGCGACGGACGTCATGCTCGGGCAGTGCTTCCTGATCGACGTACACAACTCGCGCGCCGTCCACACGAGTGGCCGCCATCTGCACGCGCCGGAGAAACTCTGGGGTGTTCGGACAGTCACCGAAACCCAGAACCTCAACTTGAATCATGGCCGCTCCCGTCTCCAGTACGTCGGGCGTCGAACGGCACGCCGAAAGCGAGGCTGCCGCGAGCGTCAGGATCAATACGGTGACTCGCATCAGGTGATTGTAGAGAGCGGCGTTCACGAAGTGGGAGTCCCCTGATGGAGCTTCGTCCCTACCAATCCGATGCCATCGCCGCGGTGTACGAGCACCTGCGGGCACGCGATGACAACCCGTGCGTGGTGATCCCCACGGGCGGCGGTAAGACGCCGGTGATCGCCACCATGTGCCGCGACGCGGTGTCTCAATGGAGCGGCCGCGTAGTCATCCTGGCCCACGTCAAGGAACTCCTCGAGCAGGCCGCCGACAAGTTGCAGGTGATTGCGCCCGATGTGCCCATGGGCATTTACTCGGCAGGTCTTAAGCGCAAGGACCTCGGCTACGCCGTCACGATCGCCGGCATCCAGAGCATCTGGAAGAAGGCGTGCGACCTGGGCCCGGTGGACCTGATCATCGTCGACGAGGCGCACATGGTCCCCGCCGAGGACGACGGGATGTACCGCCAGTTCATCGCCGACGCCAAGGTCGTCAATCCTCACGTCCGCATCATCGGGCTAACGGCCACGCCCTACCGGCTCAAGTCCGGCCCGATCTGCGCCGCCGAGAACATTCTCAACCACATTTGCTTCGAGGTCGGGGTCCGCGAGCTGATCGTGCAGGGTTTCCTGTCGCCCCTGAGGACGAAGGCGGGACTCCAGAAAATCTCCACCGACGACCTGCACGTCCGCGCCGGAGAGTTCGTCGCCAGCGAGGTCGAGGACCTCATGGACAAGGACGGCCTGGTCGAGGGCGCCTGCGCCGAACTCGTTGAGCACACGAAGGACCGCAACGCCACGCTGATGTTCGCGTCGGGCATCCGGCATGGACAGCACATCGTCGAGGTGCTGAGGTCCAAGCACGGAGTTGAGTGCGGGTTCGTCTCGGGCGAGACGCCCTCGGGAGTGCGCAGCGCGATCCTCGATCGTTTCCGCGCTGGGGCGCTCAAGTACCTGTGCAACATGAACGTGCTCACCACGGGGTTTGACGCCCCGCACATCGACTGCGTCGCGCTGGTGCGGCCGACGATGTCGCCCGGGCTGTACTACCAGATGGTGGGCCGGGGTTTCCGCCTGCACCCGGGTAAGGCCGACTGCCTCGTGCTCGACTTCGGCGGCAATGTCCTGCGGCACGGGCCCGTGGACGCCGTGCGGGTGGAGACGTTCGACCGCGGGGAGGGCGAGGCGCCGGCGAAGGAATGTCCGCAATGCCAGGCGTTGATCGCCGCCGGGTACCAGACCTGCCCGCAGTGCGGGCACCAGTTCCCGGAGCCGAGCAAGCAGAAGCACGAGGCGCAGGCCAGCACCGAGGGCATCCTCTCCGGACAGGCCACCCGCGAGGAGCACCACGTCAGCGAGACGACGTACCACGTCCACATGAAGCGGAGCGACCCATCGGCGCCGCTGACGATGCGGGTGGAGTACCGCGTCGGATTCAATCGCTACTTCCGCGAGTGGGTCTGCTTCGACCACACCGGCTACGCGCGCACCAAGGCCGAGGCGTGGTGGCGGACCCGCTCGGTCGAACCCGTCCCAGGCGGCACCGAGGAAGCCGTCGAGATGGCCAAGGCGGGCGCCCTCGCGCCCACCGTCCACATCACGGTTGAGAAGAAGGCCGGCGACCAGTTCGAGCGCGTCGTTGCGCACCGGCTCGGCGACAAGCCGTCGCGGCTGGATAGCGAGGAAGGGCTGCCCGAGGTGCCTGCCGAGCCGGTGGGCATGACGTACGGCATCCCGGATGAGGAGATCCCGTTCTGAGCGCCACCGCCGAACTCCAACTCGGTCCCGCGGCTACGGCGTACCTGAGCGCCGGGCTGTGCGTGCTTCCCGCTCTGCGTCGGGGCGACGAAAAGCGTGTCGCGCTGCCGCGCTGGTCGGGATTCCAGAAACGCCTCCCCACCCCCGCCGAACTGGCCGCGTGGATTGAGATTGGTCCGGACGCGATCTGCATCGTGTGCGGTTCGGTGTCGGGCAACCTGGAGATGATCGACTTCGACAACGGGGGCGAGGCGTTCAACGCCTGGCGCGCCGCGGTCGAGGAGATCGAGCCGGGCCTGACTGACCGCCTGTACGTCGAAACCACCCCGTCCGGGGGTCGCCACGTGGTGTACCGGTGCGAAGCGGCGGTGTGCGGCAACACCAAGCTGGCCCAGCGTCGAGTGGATGTCGAAGGGAGCGCGCCGATCCAGATCGCGGGCAAGACCCTCACGCCGCGCCAAGACGCCGGTGGCGGCTGGTTCGTGGTCGTGACCCTCATCGAGACCCGCGGCGAGGGCGGCATGTTTCTGTGCGCGCCGTCGCTTGGCTACGAGACGATCGCCGGCAACCTGGCAAGCACGCCCGTCGTCACAGCTGAGGAGCGCGAAGTTCTGCTCGGGTGCGCCTGGCGGCTCGGCGATGCCGCGCCCTCCGTCGTCGGCGAGCAGCCCGCGCCCTGCGGCCCGCGGGTCCGGCCGGGTGACGAGTTCAACGTTCGGGGCGACGCCCGGGAGATCCTGCGCCGGCACGGCTGGAAGATGGTCAAGTCGGGTGACAACGAGCACTGGCGACGGCCAGGCAAGCAGCACGGTACCAGCGCGACGCTCAAGGGAGGGGTGTTCTACGTCTTCTCCAGCAATGCGGCGCCCTTCGAGCCCAACCAGGCGTACGCGCCCTTCGCGGTCTTCGCCATGCTCGAGCACGGAGGCGACTTCGCCGCCGCAGCGTCGGCGTTGCGGGCGCAGGGCTTCGGGGATCAGCCGCCGGAGGCAACGGATGTTGACCTGTCAGCGTTCTCGGCCGAGCACCACGAGGGCGAAGCCATCGAGCATGTCGAGCGGCCGGACGACCCAGGCCCCTTCCCGCTCCACCTTCTGGCGGTGCCCGGCCTGATCGGGGAGGTCGTTGCGCACAACATCGCGTACGCGCCGCGACCGCAGCCCCAGTTGGCACTCGCGGGCGCGATCGCCCTGCAGGCCGTGCTCGCCGGTCGTAAGGTCTGCGATGAGCGCGGCAACCGCACCAACGTCTACTGCGTGGGCCTGGCCAAGAGCGGCGCCGGCAAGGACCACGCCCGCAAGCTCACCCGCGACATCCTCTTCGCTGCCGGCGCCGACGACCTGGAGGGGAACGAGGACCTTGCCAGCGACGCGGGCCTGTTCACGGCTGTCGAGGCTCAGCCGGCGATCCTGTTCCAGCTCGATGAGTTCGGCCGCTTCCTCCGCACCATTGGCGACCCCAAGAAGGCCCCGCACCTATTCAACGTGCTGACGGCGTTCATGAAGTTCTACAGCTCCGCCGACACGTTCGTGCGGGGCAAGGCCTACGCCGACGCCAAGCGCAACAAAGCCGTCGACCAGCCGTGCGTCGTGCTCTACGGCACGACCGTTCCCGATAGCTTCTGGGAGTCGCTCACGTCGGAGAGCCTCAGCGACGGGTTCATCGGACGTCTGCTGGTGTTCGAGAGCCCGGAGCGCCCCAGGCGGCAGCGCCGCGCCCGCGTTCCCCCGCCCTCGTCTGTCGTCGACCGTGTCCGGTGGTGGTCAGAGTACTCGCCCGGCGGCAACCTCCGCAAGGAACACCCGGAGCCGCTGGTGGTGACGGCGACGCCCGAGGCCGCCGCGCGGTTCGATGCGCTCGCCGACCACGCCGACGCGGAGATGGAGGCCAAGGGCGAGGGGATTGCGGCGGTCTGGTCGCGCGCCGAAGAGAAGGCCTGCCGCCTCGCCCTGATCTACGCCTGCTCCGCCAACCCGCAGAAACCCGTCATCGATGAGGCCGCGGCGACCTGGGCGTGCGAGATGTCGAGCTACGTCACCCGACGCCTGCTCTTCGAGGCGCATGTCCGGATCGCCGACGGGCAGTTCGACGCCCGCCAAAAGCGCGTGCTCCGGATCATCGACGAGCACGGCGGGACGCAGGGGATCAGTCACACCCAACTGCTCTGGAAGACCCGGTGGCTGAGCGTCCGCGAGCGGCAGGAGGTGATCGACAACCTGATTGCCACCGGGCAGATCAATGAAGTTCGAGTTGCAACCAAGGGAAGGAGCGCAACCCGCTATGTATCCCGAGCCTGAACGCCATCCGGTGGCTTCGCTGCATCTTTGCAGGTCAGCTCCGTTTCTCTCTACGCGCGGGGAGGGATCGGAGAGGTATGCAAACAAGCAATCATCTTTCTCTTCATTCATCTCCCCGCCTATTCCTCGTGCGAAGCCCCCTTGCGCATCCCGCCACGTTCCTGCCCGCCCAACTTCATTGATGATCAGGGTGGCAATCCCGGGTGGGAGCCTTACAGCCGGAAGCCTTACGGCGAGGGGGGCGGGGGTCGGTAGGTACTTCCCGGGCCAGGACGCGAAGCCACGCC
>VFQQ010002334.1_pt1 | contig 21871 bp, 18 predicted proteins | sample 3512341 | NCBI WGS metagenome assembly VFQQ01 (sample SAMN10412373, study PRJNA504923) | tailings metagenome | isolation source: Relicate 2 Philex TSF1 revegetated site | place: Philippines: Tuba, Benguet | collected 2017-08-29 | reverse complement strand
GGTGAAATCGATCTCGCCCGTCTGCAGCGCCAGCTGGGCCGTCTTGTCCTCGGTGATCGGCCTGCCCACGATCTCGGCGAAGGCCGGCTGCTCGCCCACGAAGTCGGGATTGGCGACCAGCGTGAAATGATCGCGCGGCACCCATTCCTTGAGGATGTAGGGGCCGGAGCCGATCGCGGTCGTGCGGACCTTGTCGCCGAGTTCCTCATAGGCCTTCTTCGACACGATGGTGCCGGAGCCGTCGGCGAGCGCGATGACCCAAACGGCGGGCGAGGGATTCTTCAGGTGGATCTTTCCGGTGAGCTTTCCGGTGACCTCGACCGAATCGAGCTCGGCCCAGTCGTCCGCATAGTCGACCTTCTTGCCGGAGGCGTCCGGCGTGATGAAGCGCTCGAAGGAGTACTTCACGTCCTCGGCGGTGAGTTCGCCGTAGCCGCCGGTGAACTCAATGCCCTCCTTCAGCGTGAACTCGATCGTCCTGTCGTCGACCTGCTTGATGTCTGCGGCCGCGTCGTTCTCCCACTCGGTCGAGCCGGGCTTGAATTTCACCAGGCCCTGGCCGACGGCGCGGATGACGTTGACGTCGATCGGACCGGTGCGGTTCGCCGGGTCGAGCACTTTCAGGTCCTCGTCGACGCGCACGACGACACGTCCGTCCGCCGCGTGGAGCACTTGGCTGAGCGGCATTCCGAGTACGGCTGCTGAACCTGCGGTGGCTGCGCCGGCCAGGAAGCCGCGGCGAGTCAGTTGGAACGTCATGGTCTGCCCTTGGGTTATCGTTACGCGCCGCGCCCCCGGGCATCGGCCTCGACTGCAGCCTAAGCAGGCCGTCGCGCTTCCACAAGACAGTCGCAGGCGCGGATTGGCGATCTACTGTCGAATTTCGTTTCGATGCCGGCAGGTCGAACGGGAAGAATTTGCCTCAGTCCGCTGTAGAAGCAGCCTGCTCGTGGAAAACGGGTGCCCGTTCGGCGGCGGCGGCGGGACGGTCGCTTCCGGCCACGCCGGGTGGTATGCCGGGGCAACTCTGGAAGAGAATGGCCATGACGACCACCCGAGATTTCCCGCGGCGCATCCGGACGATCGAGACCGAATGGATCACCCTTTCGGACGGCACGCGGCTGGCCGCGACGATCTGGCTGCCGCAGGATGCGCTTGACGATCCCGTGCCGGCGATCCTGGAATACCTGCCCTACCGGCGCCGCGACGGAACCGTGCTGCGCGACCGCCAGATGCACGCCTGGTTCGCGGGACACGGCTATGCCGGCGTGCGCGTGGACATGCGTGGCTCGGGCGACTCGGACGGCATCCTCGAGGACGAATACCTGCCGCGCGAGCAGTTGGACGCCCTGGAGGTCATCGCGTGGCTCGCGGCGCAGCCCTGGTGCAGCGGCGCGGTCGGCATGATCGGCATCTCATGGGGCGGCTTCAACGGTCTGCAGGTGGCGGCCCGCCGGCCGCCGGCCCTGAAGGCGATCGTCACGGTCTGCTCGACGGACGACCGCTATGCAGACGACTGCCATTTCATGGGCGGCTGCCTGCTCAACAACTCGATCGCCTGGGGCTCGACCATGTTCGCCTTCGGCGCGCAGCCGCCCGACCCCGCCGTGGTCGGCGAGCGCTGGCGCGACATGTGGCTACAGCGGCTGGAGCACAACCGGCCGTGGACGGCGACCTGGATCGCGCATCCGCACCGCGACGACTACTGGAGGCAGGGATCGGTCGGCGAGAACTTTTCCGCCATAGAGGCGGCGGTCTATGCGGTCGGCGGCTGGGCGGACGGCTATTCCAACGCCATTCCGCGCCTGATGGAGGGACTGAGCGCCCCGAAGAAGGGCCTGATCGGACCCTGGGCGCACGCCTATCCGCAGATCGCGCAGCCCGGCCCGGCAATCGGCTTCCTGCAGGAGGCGAAGCGCTGGTGGGACCACTGGCTGAAGGGCATCGACACCGGCATCATGGACGAGCCGCCGCTGCGGATCTGGATGCAGGAGAGCGTTCGCCCCGCGACGACCTACCCCGAACGGCCAGGCCGGTGGATCGCGGAGGCGAAGTGGCCGCCGGAGACCGTCACGCCGGTCACCTTCCACCTGGCCGAGGGCCGATTGCGAACGAACCCCGCCCCGGCGGGCGAACCGGGGATCATCGTCGCATCGGGAATCGCGACGGGCGTGGCGTTCGGCGAGTGGTGCCCCTACGGCCTCGCCGGCGAGCTTCCCGCCGACCAGCGCCCCGACGACGGACGATCCGTGATTTTCGACACGGACCGCCTGACGGAGCGCCTGGAGATTCTTGGCGCCCCTCGGGTCAGGCTCGGACTGTCGGCGGACCGGACCGCCGCAATGGTCGCACTGCGGCTGGAGGACGTCGCCCCCGACGGCGCCTCGACGCTGGTCACCTACGGACTGCTCGACCTCTGCAAGCGTGACGGATTCGAGCGGAGCGCACCCCTCGAACCGGGAAAACGCCGGGAGGTCGAGGTCGCGCTCAACGATGTCGCCCACGCCTTTCCCACCGGTCACCGGATTCGCCTCGCCGTCGCCACCGCGCACTGGCCGATCGCCTGGCCGTCGCCGGAGATGGCCAGGCTCACCCTCGATCCGGCCGGTTCACGGCTGGAACTGCCGAAGCGGGCCGCTTCGCCGCTGGACGAAGGCCTGCCCGCCTTCGCCGAACCGGAGGAAGCGGAAGCCGAGCCTCACGAGATCCGCAAGCTGGCGGGTCGCAACAGGACGATCACCGAGGATCCGATGACCGGGTCGACCACGGTGACCGTTCACCGCGAGCGGGCGAGCTACTTTCTGCCCGGCATAGACCTCGCCTTCGAGGCAAATGCGCAGGAGGAGTACCGCGTCGTTGCGGACGAACCGGATTCGACCATCGCCCACACCCGGGCGGTATGGTCCCTTCGCCGCGGCGCCTGGGGCACCCGTACCGAGACACAGGTGACGGTCACCTGTACAGCGGCGCAGTTCACGGTGTCTGCGCGGCTGCAGGCCTTCGAAGTGGAAGAGCCCGTCTTCGGTCGGCAGATCGACTATGTGATCGACCGAAACGCCGGCGGGGTGATGTCGATGACGATGGGCGAGCTTCCGTCCTGACGGGGTCGAGGGGCGCCCGGCCCGGTGCTCTCGAGCCAGGGCTTGATCCGCATCAAGGCCCCAGCGCAACGGAGGCATAGGACCTCCATCGGCGATCGCGACGGGCAACCACGCAGAGCCCCCGATCGTTGCCCCGCCGAGGAGGGCACCATGGACGCCGACGAACAACGCGACGCGACCCGTTTTCTCGCGGACCCGGCCACGCACCGGGCGAACGGGGACGTGGAGGTTATCGACACCCACATCTCGCGGATCTTCCTGGCGGGGCAGCACGCCTACAAGATGAAGCGGGCCGTGAAACTGCCCTACGCCGACTTCTCGACGCCGCAGCGGCGACTCGCCACCTGCGTGCGCGAGGTGGAACTCAACCGCGCCACGGCGCCGCAACTCTATCTCGGCGCGCGGCGGATCACGCGCGCGCCGTGCGGCGGCCTCGAATTCGACGGCGACGGGGACCTCGTCGAGGCGGTCGTGGAGATGCGGCGCTTCGACCAGTCGGCCCTCCTCGACCGCATGGCGCTGGCCGGCACGCTCACGCCCGCGCTGATGACGGAGACCACGCGGACCATCGCCCGGTTCCACCGCTCGGCGCCCGTGGTCCATGCGGACGGGGGCGCGGCCAACATCGCCGGCGTGCTCGACATCAACCGCGCGGGCTTCGCGGCGAGCGACGTCTTCGCCGCCGAGGCGGTGGACAGGATCGATGCGGCGTTCCGCGACGGTCTCGCGCACCATGCCGCGCTACTCGACGGGCGCGAGGCGGCCGGGCGTGTGCGCCGCTGCCATGGCGACCTGCATCTGCGCAACATCTGCGTGCTGGACGGCCGCCCGCATTTGTTCGACTGCATCGAATTCAACGACCGGATCGCCACGGTCGACGTGCTCTACGACCTGGCCTTCCTGCTGATGGACCTGTGGCACAGGGGGTTTCGCGACCTCGCCAACCAGGTGGCGAACCGCTATCTCGACAAGACCGACGACGAGGACGGCTTCGTCCTGCTGCCCTACTTCATGGCCGTCCGCGCCGCCGTTCGAGCCCATGTGACCGCCACCCAGGTCGTCGGCGCCGATGACCGCCACGGTCCGCTGCTGTCCGAGGCCCGGTCCTATTTCTCGCTCGCGGAGCAGCTCCTGCGCCGGCGGCCGCCCCGGCTCGTCGCCATCGGCGGATACAGCGGCACGGGCAAGACGACGATCGCGGAGGCGCTTGCCGCGTATGTCGGGGCGCCGCCGGGCGCGCGCATCGTTGAGAGCGACCGCATCCGCAAGGCCCTTCACGGGGTCGCCGCGGAGACCCGCCTGCCAGATCGCGCCTATCGTCCGGAAATCTCCGAGACCGTCTATCGCGAGATGGCCGCGCGCACGGGGCGCATCCTCGCGGAAGGGGGCTGCGTGGTCGCCGACGCGGTGTTCGACCTTGGGCCGAACCGGAGCAGGATCGCGGCGGAGGCGGCTTCGCGCGGCATTCCTTTCCAGGGCGTATGGCTGGAGGCGGACCCGTCGGTCCTGCGGCGGCGGGTGAGCGAACGGCGCGGCGGGCCCTCCGATGCCACAGTCGAGGTCCTGTCCCGCCAGTTGCAGGGTGGCATCGACGGCATGGAGTGGCGCCGCATGGACGCAACCGGAGCGGCGTCCGACATCGTGGCGGTGATCCTGGAAGACCTGGACGCGGCCGAAGTTTCGGCGGAGAGGGTTGACCGGGCGTGACGGGTACCGCCGCCTGCGGGGATTGGAGGACGAACCGATGACCGAGACCCATCTGGTGTGCAGCGCCTGCGGCGGGGTCAACCGCCTGCCACCCTCCCGTCCGGCCAACGAGGCGAAATGCGGACGGTGCGGCAGGAAGCTGTTTTCCGGCCAACCGCACGACGTCGACGCCGCAACGTTCGAACGCCATGTCGCGCGCACCACCATCCCTGTTCTCGTGGACGTGTGGGCGCCGTGGTGCGGACCGTGCCTGGCCATGGCGCCCGCCTACGAGGCGGCGGCGCGCGAGCTCGAACCCCGGGTGGCGCTGATAAAGCTTGATTCGGATGCGCAGCCCTCCGCCTCGGCGAAGCTCGGCATAAGGGGCATCCCGACGATGATCCTGTTCATGGGCGGTCGTGAACTCGCCCGGACGTCCGGCGCGATGTCGGCTTCGGGAATCGTCGCCTGGGTGCGCGATCGCCTGTCCGGCGCAGGCTAGGGGAGCAACCACCAGAGACTTCCGCGGGAACTCTGCATCACCCCGTCCGACGCGCCTTCCGCCGGACCCATGCCGCTGCCGGGCCGGCCGCTCGCCGACCTTGTGAAGGTTGGCGGGCGAGTCGTCAAAGCTTCCATAACTCGAAAGGAGTATGCGGATCGCGCCATTGTTGACATGGTTTGCTGGCTGCTGCGCGAAACGGCGTCGGAAAATCATATCCCGGAAACCGTGAATGCCTCTTTTTCTTTTCTTTTTCATCGCTCTATCGTTAACTGAGCGCGTGATATGAGGATACCGGCCTACGCCATTGTGCGTTGTTTTATGTGCAGTGCACACCTTCTATCCTCATGGTGGCGGCGAGACGTCGGCACGGTTTTCGAACGGGGTGAGTGATGCGGTTTGGATACAGCCTTCTCGGGCTGATGCTGATCCTTTGGACGACCAGTGTCTGGGCCCAGGAGAACTATCGCCTCGAGCCGCACGACCAGATCGAGGTGTGGACGTCGGTTGAGCCGAGCCTTCGCCGCACCGCCACGATCGGGCCCGACGGCTGGCTCTCGCTTCCGCTCGCCGGGCATCTCAAGGCGGCGGGCCTGACCGCGCCCGAACTCGAGAAGGAACTCGAGAAGAAGCTGCAGGGTTTCTTCAAGGAGCCCCTCGAACTGACGGTGATGCTGCAGCCGATCGCCGAGCGCACGCAGACGATCTACGTAACCGGCGAGGTCGCCACCCCCGGTTCCTACCCCTTCCGGCCCGGCATCCTCGTCCTGCACGGCGTCAGCCTCGCGGGCGGCCTTTATCGCAGCACGCTGACCACCGCCGATGAGGATCGCGAGATAGAGGTCGGAGGGGAGGTCAAGCGGCAGCGGGAGCTGGTAAGCGCCCTCACCGCGCGCGTCGCCCGGATCTCCGCGGAGATGAACGGGTCGGACTTCGTCGTCGACGATACGGTTTCCGAGGAGGATGCGGCACGCGAGCGCCGGATCCTCGAGGCGCGCCGCAGCGACCATTCGGCGCGTGTGAAGGCGAACGAGGAAGCCGTGGCCTTGCGCCGGCGCGCGGCTGACTCGCTGCGCGAGCAGGTGGCCACGCTCGATCGAAGGATCGAGATCTCCCAGCAGCGTTTCGAGGCGGTTTCCAAGCTGGTTAAGCAGGGCTTCGCCAACGAGGCGCAGCAGCTGGAACTGGAAGGCACGATCACGGAACTTCGCGGCACGCAGCACGAACTGCAGCGCGACATCGCCACCGCCGACCTGGAACTGGCGGCGGAACTGTCGACCTTCACGGCGCTCGAGGGCGAGCGCAGCACGCAGCTGACCGTCGAACTGCGCGACGCACAGGCCGAGCTGCAGGCGCTGCGCTCAAGCCTCTCCGACAACCAGCGGATCCTGAGGCTCTACAGCGCCTCCTCGGCGGCCGCGGCGGAAGCCCCGCAGCGCAGCGTCGTCTACAGCATCGTCCGGACGGTCAATGGCCAGCCCGTGCAGATCGAGGCCTCGGAAATGACGGCGATCGAGCCGGGGGACCTGCTGAGAGTATCCTATGTCGACGGCAGCCCGGTTCCGGCGGCCAGTTCGACGTCGAGCATCGAGCATCTGTCCGGGCAGGAAACCGGGATCGAGTGATTATCGGGGCGTCACGCAGGGACGTCGACCCAAGGCACGGCTTGTCATGATACACGATATTCTCCGCAACGCCCTCTACTACCTCGAGTCGTTCGTGAAGCGGCCCTACTGGGCGATCATTCCCTTTCTCCTGGCACTCGTCGCCGGCGTCGCGGTCATCTTCGTGATGCCCCGCGTCTACCAGTCCGAAGCGCTGCTGATGATCGAGACGACCCAGCCGTCCACCACGTCGCTGGTGCCAACCACGATCGTCAGCGAGCCGCTGCGCTTCGTCGAACAGCGCGTGCTGGCCCGCGACAAGCTCCTGGCGCTGGCCGAAAAGTTCGATCTCTTCCCCGGCCTCCGCGACACGATGTCGGACACCAAGCTGGCCGAGATGGTCCGCAAGCAGATCTTCATCCAGACGGTGTCGGCCGAGCAGTCCGACCGCTATGCCGGCACCAACGCCATGCGCATCGCGGTGCTGTACCCCGATCCGGACCTCGCCGCCGCGACCGCGTCGGAGATCGTCTCGATGATCATCGAGGAGAACCGCAGGCTGCGTGTCCAGCGCGCCCAGGAAGTGTCCCAGTTCCTCGCCCGAGAGGTGGAGCAGCTGCGGGCCAACATGGAAGCCCGGGAGACCGAGTGGAAGGCCTATATCGAGGCGAACGGCGACGCCCTTCCCGGACGGGTCCAGAGCCTCGACAACGAGTTGCAGGAGAAGGATCGCGAACTCGCCGACATCGACCGCTCGATCTCGACGCTCGAACAGGAACTGAGGCTGATCGAAGCCGAGTTGCGGCTGGGCCTCCAGCGCAGCGCGACCGACGAGCGCGACAGGACCCAGCTCGCGGAACTGGAGGCGGAACTCGCGACGAAGTCGATGAGCTATTCGTCCAGCCATCCCGAGATCCGCGCCCTCACGGCCCGCGTCGAGGCGCTGAGGCAGAAGATTGCGGAAAGCGCCACCGCCGTCGGAGAGCGCGCGCCGCACCAGATGTCGCCGGAGCTCGCCCTTCTCTCCGAGCGCGTCGCGATCGCGCAGGCCCGGCACGAGGCGCTGCTGGACCAGCGGGCGCGGATCGTCGAGCGCATCTCGTGGCTTCGCGCCACGGCACAGCGCGCGCCCTCCGTGCAGGCGCAGCTGGAAGCGATCGAGCGCGAGCGCGAGACGCTGCAGACGACCCTGAACGACATGACCGCCAAGCTGTCCACCGCCCGCGTCGGCGAGCGTCTGGAGCTTGACGACACCACCGCCCACGTGCAGATCGTGGAACAGCCGGAAGTGCCCCGCTATCCGAGCGGGATGAGCCGCACGCGCATGCTGGGACTCGTCCTGGCCGGCGCCCTGGCCTGCGGCTGCGCCGGACTGTACCTCGGCGACACGATGCAGCGGACGATCCGCGGCACCTTCGACCTGAAGGACACGCTGGCGGGCTCCACGCTCGTCGTCATCCCGCACTGGACGCCCGAAACGAAACGGCGGGCCGTCGTCGAAGCAACCCTGGACCACAACATCGCGCCGCCGTTCCAGGAACGGCCGGCAGCCTGATCGACAGAATCGACACCAACCTCAGGTCGAAAGCCACCCCCCATGGAAAGCATCACCAAGGCACTGCAACGGGCGAAGGAGAGCATGCCGCTGCCCGAGGTGGTCACCGCCGTATCGGACAGCATCCGGGTCGCGGACAGGCACCGTCAGCTTTCCCGCCGACGCACCGCCGCGTCCGGCGATCTCGTCGAGATGTCGGAGGACATGATCCGGCAGAACCATGTCGTCGCGTTCGACGCGGACGCCGCCTCGACCCGCTACTACGACATCCTGCGCAACCAGATCCTGCAGCATGAACGCAAGGCCGCCGCCCAGATCGTCGGCGTGGTGGCCCCCACCCGCGGCTGCGGCACCAGCATCACGGCGATGAACCTGGCATTCAGCTTCGCCCGCATCCGTGCCCAGCGCGTGATCCTGCTCGACGCCAACGACGACAATCCGTCGATCCGCCGCTACCTCGGCCTGCCCGGCCAGGGCTGGCTGAAGCACTCCCGGCCGGGCGACACCGAGTTCGTCACGGACGTCCAGGTGCGCGACGTCCACGCGAGCGTGCTGACGCTGTCGCCGCCCGAGCACGACGGCGCGGAGACCATCACCCGGATCTCGCGCGTCATGCGCGAGACGGAAACCACCGTGGTCGTGGTGGACCTGCCGCCTCTGCTCTCGAGCGACAAGGCGCTGTCCTACCTGAGCGTGGTGGACAGCATCGTCGTGGTGCTCGCCGCCGGCCAGACGACCCATTCCGAAGTCGAGTCATGCAAGACGTTCCTCGGTCAGAGGAGCGGTGTTCAGTTCGTCCTCAACAAGGCGGGGAAGAACGGGCTGTGAGTGAGTGACTGATGGCATTCGTCCGCTGCCAGGTTCTGGCACATCCCTAACTGTCCCCCCGGAGGTCGCGGATGTATGCCGCCTACTTCAAGCTACGTGAGATGCCTTTTTCGATCCTTCCGGATCCGAAGTTCCTGTATTTCAGCCGGGCGCACTCCATGGCGCTTTCGATGCTCGAATACGGCGTGATGAACCAGGCCGGATTCACCGTGGTGACGGGGGCGATCGGCTCGGGCAAGACGACACTGATCAGCCATCTGCTCGCCAACGTGACGCAGGACTTGCGGATCGGGCTGATCTCGCACACGCCGCGCAGCGACGACAACCTCTTCGAGTGGCTGCTTCTCGCCTTCGACCAGAAGATCGAGAACACCTCCTACGCGGCCATGTACAAGCAGTTCTGCGATTTCGTGCGCGGCGTCGCGACGTCGGGCGGCAGGGTCGTCCTCATCGTCGACGAGGCGCAGAACCTGCAGCCGGCGCGGCTGGAGGAGCTGCGCATGCTCTCCAACGTCAACTCCGCCTCGATGATGATCCAGCTGATCCTGGTCGGCCAGCCGGAGCTCAGCGAGACGCTGAGCCAGCCGCAGCTTCGCCAGTTCGCGCAGCGCGTGTCCTCGGACTTCCACCTGCCGCGGCTCGACCCGATGGAGGTGAACGACTACATCAACCATCGGCTCGTGATCGCCGGCGGCTCGCCCGGCCTCATCACGCCGAAGGCCCGGAAGCTCATCGCCACCCACACCGAAGGCATCCCGCGTCAGATCAACATCCTGGCGGACCGCTGCCTGGCCTATTCGTTCGGCAGGGGCGCGACTGCCGTGAGTTCGAGGATCGTGGGCGAGGTCATCGACGATCGCTCTCGCCACGGCGTGTTTCGCGCAGAACCCCAGATGGCGTTGAACTGACCGGAGCCGGGGACGTGTCATGAGTACGAGTATCGAGATGAAGGAAGATTTCCGCCTCGCCGTCATCATCGTGAACTACCGGACGGCGGATCTGGTGATCGACTGCCTGGCGTCGCTGCACGGTCCCAAGGGCATGCCCGAAGGCACGCGCATCGTCGTGGTCGAGGGCGGCTCCGGGGACGGCTCTGCGGCCAGGATCGCCGCGGCGATCACCGACAACGGCTGGTCCGCCACCGCCGCGCTGCTCGACCTGCAGAAGAACGGCGGTTTCGCCTATGGCAACAATCGCGGGCTCGACCACGTCCGCACCGCGTTCGGCGAACCGGAATACGTGCTGTTCCTCAATCCCGACACGGTCGTGCGGCCCGGCGCCCTGCGCGAACTCGTCGACTTCATGGACGCGAACCCGAAGGCCGGCATCGCCGGGAGCCTGCTCGAGGATCCGGACGGGACGCCGCAGGCCTGCGCGTTCCGCTTCCCGACCGCGGCGGCCGAACTGGAGAGCGAGGCCCGCATAGGCCTGGTTTCGCGCGCACTCAGCCGCTGGCGGGTGCTGCACGACGTCGGCGACAAGCCCGTCGAGGTCGACTGGGTATCCGGGGCCAGCATGATGGTCCGCTCGTCGGTCCTGCGCGAGGTCGGATCCTTCGACGAGACCTATTTCCTCTATTACGAGGAGGTCGATCTCTGCCTGAGGATCGCCAGGGCCGGATGGACCTGCCACCACATTCCGCAGAGCCGCGTCGTCCATCTTGTCGGACAGTCGACCGGCGTCACCGCCCGCAATGTCGCCTTGCCGCGACGCCCCGCCTACTGGTTCCAGTCGAGGAAACAATACTTCCTCAAGCATTATGGCGCCGGCTACCTGGCCCTGGCGGACCTCGGATGGCTGATGGGCCATGTCGGCTTCCGCGCCAAGCACCTGCTTCGCGGCAGGTCGAGCGGCGTCCCGCCGCATCTGCTGCGCGACTTCATCCGCCACAGCCTGACGGGCAGGCGGGTCTCCGGCGCTCGCGGATAGGCAAGACCTCGCGAGGGGCTTCCGGGATGACCGGCCGAGCCGGACGAGGTCCTGACGATAGCGCGTTTACGTGATCCGCGGCCGCTGATTTCGGGCTTCGGCGCAGCCCCTCATCGCCCTGCCGGGCACTTCTCCCCGTGAACGGGGAGAAGACCGCCGTCACGGGCGCCTTCACCACTGTTCAACGGTGAGGATTGGCGAAACCGGTGCCCAAACCGGCCTTCTCCAGGCTAAGGCACCGCTGATTCCGCCACCTTCGGCCGTCCGGCCTCGACACGGGCGCTGTTGGCCTTTTCGACCGAGGCGGCGGCCTTGGGGATGTGCCGTTCGATGAGGCGCGCCGACTCGGCCACGTCGTGCCGCTCCATGATGCGCGACCGGGCGCGCGCGCCCATGCTCCGGATCTGCTCGGAGTTCGCCTCGATCGCCGACTGCATCGCCTCGCAGAGCGCCTCGGGGTCGCCCGCGGGAATGAGCCAGCCCGTGTCGGGACCGACCAGTTCGGGAATGCCGGCGATATAGGTCGAGATGACGGGCCGGCCGAGCGCCATGCTCTCCATCAGCACCACGGGAAGACCCTCGGCAAAGCTCGGCAGGACCATCGCCCGCGAGAGGCGGATCTGCTCGCGCACTTGCGGCTGGCCCATCCAACCGGCGAGCCGGACCTGGCCCGACAGGTTGAGCCGGCGGATTTCCGCCTCGATCGGCCCCCGCAGCGGTCCGTCGCCGACGAGGGTCAGGTTGAAATCGACGCCGCGGTCGCGAAGCATGCCGGCGGCGCGCATCAGCACCAGATGGCCCTTCTGCTCGGACAGGCGCGCCACGCAAAGGAGATTGGGCGCATCCCCGACCGGCTCGACCGGCTCGTCGAAATAGGGACGGTCGAGGCCGCAATGCACGACATGGATCTTGTGCCAGTCCTCGAGATTGGCCCAGCGCATGAGCTGGCTGCGCCCGAAGGAGCTGACGGCCGCGACGAAGGAGGCGTCGGCCATCTTGGCGCCGAGCCCATGCCACTCGGCACGGTCGAATTCCTCCGGCCCGTGGACGGTGAAGCTGAAGGGAATGCCCGTCAGCCGGTGAACCAGGGCCCCGACCGTCGCCGGGTTCGTGCCGAAATGGACGTGCAGATGTTCGACCCGCTCCTGCCGGCACCAGTGGGCGAGCGCCAGCGCCTCGAGATAGTAGGCCATGTGGACGAAGAAACCCCGGTTGGACCGGCCGGAGTAGCGCAGCGCCTCGACGAGCGCACCGACGGCGCGGCCCGGCCGCGACAGGCCCGTACGGGCCGCCTGCAGCAGCACCTTGACCGGCCCGGAGGCCAGAAGATGCCGGGTGCGGCCGAACTCGACCATGTCCTCCCGGTCCTCGAGCGGGTCCATCGGCTTGCGGATGGAATAGCGCAGGACGGTGTGTCCTCGCGCCTCCAGGGCAACTATCTCTCGGCGGATGAAAGTATGGCTGGTGGCCGGATACTGGTTGGTCAGATACGCTACACGCATAGTCCCCCTGCGGAGCTTGATATCCGCCAGCTTTCCGCCACGTTAGTTTAGCAAGGATTACCAGATATTAAGCCTGGGTCCGACCTAGCCAAATGGATAACCGAGCGTCAATTGCCCGCCGGGTCGCGCGCGTGGAGTATGGGGCGTCGAGAGCCGCGCCGGGGCGCCTGTCCGCGCGGCTGAACGTTTTGGGCCATCCGGCATGCACAGACGAGATTTCCTGAAACTGCTCCCCGGCGTCGCCGCGGCGCCCGCTTTGTCGACCTTCGCCGCTTCTGCCCAGCCGGCGGAAGCCGCTGCGGGGGCGGATTTCGGCGTGAACTTCGGCAAGGTGGCCTACTGGGGGTCGGAACAGCCGTTCCTCGACCTCGCGCGCACGGCCTCTCGCTGGCGGCTGCAGGAGATCGGCGGCCCGTTCAGCTGGGACATCCCGCTGCCGTCCGCCGACGCCAACGGCTATCCCACGACCGTTCCGGTCGGCACCTACATCGAAGCGTTCCTGGTGTTCACCCCGCATCGCAACTGGCTGCCGGAAACGCTGACCGTCTCCTACAAGGGCGATGGCACACTGGAGTACGTCGCGGGGGCGCAACTGGTCGAGCGGTTCGGGAACCGCGACACGCTGCGCGACCTGAAGAACGGCGGTCCGATCATCGCCCGGCTGACGGCGACCTCGGCGAGGAATCCGATCCGCGACCTCCATGTCACCTACGGGGACTATCCGGAGACCGAGATCTTCCGGCCCGAGTTCCTGCAGCGCCTCGAGGGGTTGAAGGTCCTGCGCTTCATGGACTGGATGGAGACCAACAATTCCAAGCTCGTCACCTGGGAGGATCGGCCTCGCATCGAGCGCTTCACCCAGGCCGAGGACGGCGTTGCGCTCGAACTGATGGTGGCGCTGTCGAACCGGGCGGGGATCGCGCCGTGGTTCACCATGCCCCACATGGCCGACGACGACTACGTGCGCAGCTTCGCTGAATATGTGCGCGACAATCTCGATCCCGGCCTGGAGGTCTGGGTCGAGTATTCCAACGAGGTCTGGAACGGCATGTTCGAGCAGTTCCGCTACGCCATCGGCGAAGGCGTGCGGCTCGGCCTCTCCGGTAACGAATATGAAGCAGGTTTGCGGTTCTACTCGCAGCGCACCACCCAGATCCTCGCGATCTGGGAAGAGGTGTTCGGATCGGACAGGGAGCGTGTCATCGGGGTCTACGCCGCACATGCCGCCAACGAATGGACGAGCGAGGTCGCGCTGACCTGGGACAAGGCGCCCGACCATGCCGAAGTTCTCGACATCGCGCCCTATTTCGGCGGCTCGCTCGGCGACCGCGACAACGCGCCGATCGTCGCGGGCTGGTCGCTGGATCAGCTGTTCGACAGCCTGGCCCGCGAGGTGGACGGCCCCAACCGCGACTTCATCGACAAGCAGGCGGCGGTCGCCAAACGCAATGGTGTGCGGCTCGTCGCCTATGAGGGCGGCCAGCACCTCGTCGGATACAGCGGAACGCCTCACGACGAGGTGCTCCACGGCTTCTTCGCCACGGCCAACCGCGATCCGCGCATGGGCGAACTCTACAGGCGCCACATCCAGCATTGGCGCGACGCGGGCGGCGGCACCTTCGCCTTCTACAATTCCATGGGCGAATACAGCCAGTGGGGCTGCTGGGGCCTGCTGGAGAACGAGGACGACAGCCACGACGCGCCCAAATGGCGCGCCGTCCAGGAAATGCTCAGCGCATGAACCACCTGGCGAACCAGGTCGACCTCGGGCGGGCGTTGCGGAACATGGCGCCGAGCACGAAATGCGACAGCAGGGCGCCGGAGAGATAGCCGATGTTCATCACCCAGACGATGATGAGCGCGGCGATGATCGCGGACATGTGCTGCTGGACGCCGAAGGTGAACAGCACCACGAGGAACATGATCGCGATGGGAATGATGGCGAGCGGCCGGAAGACCAGCCCCGCGATGAGGCCTGCGACGAAGGCAGCGAAGGACGCTATGATCATAGCGAGACCGATCCTGGCACAGCGACGAGCCGATTCAGCGAGGCTGACGGCAATGATCGATGCGGTCAACCGCACAATGAATGGAAACGAAATGGTGGTCGGTCAGGGGCAGTTCCATGCACGGCACCATTCCTAGTCTCCGGTCTCAGCTCTTCATGTCCGCGGCCGAACGACCAGACGTACCGCTTCTGGCTGCCGTCGCCATCGGGCGAAACGAAGGCCAGCGCCTGGTCGATTGTCTCTCGTCGGTTCGAAAAGGCGGCGCGCATCTGGTCTATGTCGATTCCGATTCGCACGATGGAAGTCCGCTGGTTGCCGAAAGGTTAAGCGCGGACGTTATCCACCTTGATATGTCGGAACCATTTACGGCGGCGCGCGCGCGCAACGCCGGCTACCGCGCCGCCACGGCGAAATGGCCGGATCTGGAGTTCATCCAGTTCATCGACGGCGACTGTTCGCTCGACCCTGAATGGATCGGCAAAGCCGTTGCGTTCATGCGGGAGCGGCCGGACGTCGCCATCGTCTTCGGACGCCGCCGCGAGCGCTTCGCCGCGCGGTCGGTCTACAACGCCATGTGCGACCGCGAGTGGGACGGCCCCGCCGGACAGGCACAGGAATGCGGCGGCGACATTCTCGTGCGCGTCGAAGCGTTCCGGGAGGCCGGCGCCTACAGGGGCAGCCTGATCGCCGGCGAGGAGCCGGAACTCTGCGTGCGCCTGCGTGAGAAGGGCTGGAAGATCTGGCGGCTCGACGCCGAGATGACGCTTCACGACGCCAACATCACCAGCTTCCGCCAGTGGTGGCGGCGCACCACACGGGCCGGCCACGCCTTCGCGGAAGTGGCGATGCTGCACTGGTCCTCGCCGCAGGCGATCTGGAAGCGCAGCATGATGCGCTCGATCCTGTGGGGCGCGGCATTGCCGCTCGCCATCCTGGCCGGAGCATTCGTCCATCCGGCGGCCCTGCTGCTTTTCGGCCTCTATCCGCTCCAAATGGCCCGCATCGCGCGCCGCGAAGGCTGGGCCCGTGCCGAGAGCTGGCGCCACGGTTTCTTCGACGTGCTCGGAAAGTTCGCCGAGTTCAACGGCGTGGCGAAGTACTTCGTCAACCGCCTGCTGCGGCGCCGCCAGCGCATCATCGAGTACAAGTAGCCGTCGCGGATCTGGCTGCCGGCGGCGCGACTGTCGTCGAGGCGCGGGATAAAGCGCATCCCGCCCGCACCTCTTCGGATCGTGTCCGGATGACGGACGAGCCGACATCCGCCGGCCGATCGATGCCTCTCCCGGAAAACCGTCCTTGCGGGACGCATGGAAATTGCGGGCCGCAGGCGATGACACCCGGCCCCGCCTGCCTGCGCTCGTCGAGGAGATTGCGGAGGTTGCGGCCTACGCGCCGCGCAGCGAGAACACCGTCCGCGCGACGATCTTCAGATCGAGCCACAGCGACCAGTTGTTGATGTACCAGAGGTCGCAGGCGACGCGCTCCTGCATCGACTCGACGGTCGGCGTCTCGCCCCTGTGGCCCTGGACCTGCGCCCAGCCGGTGACGCCCGGCTTGACGTGGCGGCGGGAGGCGTACTCGTCGATCAGCCGGTCGTAGACGTCGTCATGGGCCACCGCGTGCGGCCGCGGCCCAACCACCGACATGTCGCCGCGCAGCACGTTGAAGAACTGCGGAAGTTCGTCGATGCTCGTGGCACGGATGAACGATCCCATCCGGGTGATGCGCGGATCCGCCTCGGTCGCCTGCCGGATGCTCTGGCCATCCTCCAGGACCGACATGCTCCTGAACTTGATGATGCGGAACGGCCGGTTGTCGTGACCCCGGCGCCGCTGAAGAAAAAAGACCGGTCCGTCGCTGTCGAGCTTGATCGCCATGGCGACGACCAGGAAAATCGGTAACAGACAAACAAGCGCCAGGAGTGCAAAGGCGATATCGTGGTGGGCTTTGTACCTGGAATGCGACCACGCCACCGATGCTTTCTCTGTTACACGAGACGACGGAACCGGTAAAACTGTCGAACACTACCTTTACCGGGATGGGCAGACGGCGAAGCTCGCGCAGCATGTCCTCGAGATGCTGCTCCTGCGAGTCGCGCCAGACGATCACGACCTCGTCCACGGAGGAGGCGAGCGCCCCGCCGGAGACGCGCGCACGAAGATCGGCGATGATGTCGTTGTCCGCGTCCGAGTACCATGCGGTCTGCGTCACCTGCATGCCCTGGTCGCGGGAGAAGTGGTCCAGCCGGTCCTGCGGCAGGCTCTTCGGGAAGATGAAGAAGGTGCGGATGGGGCTGACCCACCCGGTCAGGATCGCGCTCGACAGGCGGTTCCGCCACAGCAGGCGCACGCCGATGAGCGACGGGATCGAGAGCGCCGCGAGGTAGAACACCGCCCCGCGCGAGAAGGTGTCGCCGAGCTTGAGGAAGAAGACCACGGTGAGCAGGAAGGCCAGCACGCTCGGGATGAGCACGCAGATCAGCAGGGCCTGGTGCCGGAACGACGACAGACCGTCGTAGCGGTAGGCCTGCAGGCAGCTCATCGCCAGCACGAACAGCGCGGCGGTCAAGAGGCCGATGCCGATGTTCATGGCAGGGTCGGCGAGAATTCCGAACGCCAGGTAGTGATAGCTGAAGACGCCGACCAGCGAGCACGACATGACCACCATGATGTCGACGATCGCGGCGATGACGGCCACGGCGTCGACCGTGAACGGACTGCGCCGCCGCGCAATCCCGGTGGTGCGATAGAACCCCTTGGTCCGCTCGGCTGTTAACGACATCTGTGAGTGCCCAAACCCGCTAGTTTGCTAACACGATGAAATATTGCGAACAATCACGTGCACTTACGCACTAAGGATGAGGGCTTCGGCGACTTTGATATGGTTAACGCCGATGGGGGTAGGGGCCGGCGCGAAGCCTGCCCGTTCCGCTCTTCCGGCGTGCCGAAATGCCCGTTCATCGAGGTGATGGAGATCATGTGCGCGTCCTGTCCGTTCGCACCCAGATCTGCTCGGACTTGCCGATCAGCGCGCGCGGGTAGAGCCACATCTTCGCCAGCATGTAGCCGGGGATTCGCAGCACCGCGCGGCCGGGCAGCACGTGCCGGCCATGGACAGCCCATGCCAGCGCCGTCGACACGAGAAGCAGGCCGAAGCCCGAAAGTCCGATGATCAGCGGCGCCGTGCCCCACCCGGCCAGCGCGACGACGGCGCCGAGGGCGGTCGCTCCGACCAGCGCCGCCGCGAGCAGCGTCAGGGGTGGCACCATGACGTCCAGCGTCATCGCCAGGCATTTCGGGCTGCCGAGGACCTGCCGGCTGAAGAGGCGACGGCCGCTCGCCGCCAGCATCGCGATGTGCCCGTGCTCCCAGCGCCGGCGTTGCGAGTCTGCACCGGCATCCGTCTCCGGAAAGTCGCTGCGAACCTGCGCATCCTCGCAGAAGATGGGGGGATACCCGGCCGCGGCGAGGTCCAGCCCGAGCTTCATGTCCTCGACCAGATTGCCGTGGGCGAGATCGACCTTGCCGATCGCGCTCCATGGCAGCGCCATCCCGGTCCCCGTCATCTGGCAGGGCAGGCCGAGCCGAGCCAGGCCGCGCGGCCGCACGAGGTTCTTCACCAGGAAGGCGAACTGGGCGACGCCGAACCGGCGCGACTGTCCCTCGCCCGCATCCATGAGGTAGCAGGCCTGGGCCGGGCGTCCGGTCTCCGAGACCGTCAGCGAAAGGGCGTCGAGCGCGCCGTCGAGCAGCCTGCAGTCCGCGTCGACGACGACGAGCACCGGACGCGGATCGGCGGAGAGGTGGGTGAGCCCGAAATCCAGCGCGTATCCCTTGCCGCGCCGCGACGGATCGAAACGCTCGATCACTTCCGCCCCGGCGGCCCGCGCGACGTCGGCCGTCCGGTCGCTGCAATTGTCGGCGACCACCAGCAGCCTGTCGCCGCTGGCCAGCTGTGCGGAGATGTTGCGAAGCGTCGCCTCGATGCCCTGTTCCTCGTCATGGGCCGGGACCAGCACGGCGACGGACGCGCGGGCCGGCGTGTCCGCCCGGCGACGCGCACGACGGGGCAGGCTGCCGGACAGGCACTCCGCCGCGTAGATGATCGCGGGAACGGCGAGCAGGCTGCACAAAACCAGCGCTGCCGACCAGATGGCGAGACCCATCGCGAAATCGCCTCGAGATTCGTTTGCGTTGGAAACCACTCGTAAACCGTGGTCGCCACAATGGAACCTACCCGTTCTCCGTAGCGCTCATGAAATGGGTGCACCCCCCGCCATCGACTCTCCCGTTGGTCGGTGAAACCGCTGGCGGCCTACGCCTTTTTGGTGCCTCGCGCCGCTTTTTCAGTCACAAGAACACGTGGCTAACCTGTCAGTTACATTGATACTGTTACTGATGGTCGGGTTGAGGGCTCGACTGTATTTCGCCCGCTCGAAGCAGTTTATTAACCGGATTGGCGCTGATGCAACCGGAGCCACGCATGACATCGATCGAGGCTGTTGCCGCGAACGACAATACGACCGGAATACGGCCACGGCAGTATTTCCTCAATACGCCGTTCGATTCGATCGAGCACGACGCCGTCGTCACGTTGATGGCGCAGGCCGACCCGGGAGCCCGGTTCCGCTACGTCGTCACCCCGAACGCCGATCACGTGGTGCGCCTGAACAGCGACCCCTCCCTGCGCATGTTCTACGACGCCGCCTGGCTGACCCTTTGCGACAGCCGGCCCATCTCCCTGTTCGCGCGCAGCCGCTCCCGCCAGATGACGCACGTCACCGGGTCCGACCTGACGGTCAGCCTGTTCCGGTCGGTGATCGGACCCGGAGACCGCATCGCGGTGATCGCCAGCGGCGAGAAGGTGGTCAACGATCTGCGCGCCGCCTTCCCCGGCGTCGACTTCCGCGTCCACATCCCGCCCATGGGCCTGTGGTCGAACCCGGACGCCCAGCGGGATTGCATCGAGTTCGCGGTGCGCGAGCGCGGGCGGTTCCTGTTCATCACGGTCGGGGCGCCGCAGTCGGAAAAGATCGCATACCTGGTTTCGCAGCAGCCTTCGGCGACCGGCATTGCCCTGTGCGTCGGCGCTTCGCTGGAATTCCTGGTGGGAACGCGGAAGCGCGCCCCTTCCTGGATGCGCCGGATGAGCCTCGAATGGCTTCACCGTCTGGCCACGGAGCCGAAGCGCATGTGGCGCCGCTACGTCTACGGCGTCGTACCGCTGGTCAGGCTGTTCTCGATCGAGCTGCGCGGCCGCCGCGTTCCGGCTCGGGCCGCCGACACCTCAGCGCAGAAATAGCACCGCCACGAAGTGGCCGTTCAGCAGGGCGATCGATCCTGCCAGCCGGTCACCCGCAGCGAAGGGCGGCACGTCCCCGACGAACCGCGCGGTGAAACGCCGCTCCGCCAGATCCATGTCGACATGGAACGTCTCGAAGCCGAACAGCGTCCGGCTCAGGGGATACTGGCACTTGTAGGCCGCTTCCTTGGCGCAGAAGATCGCCTTGGCGAGCATGCGCCCGTCGGCCTGGCCGGAGAGCCAGCGCCGCTCCGCGTCACTGCACACGTCACCGACGAGGTCGTCGTCGAGCGGGGTCGCATCCTCGATGTCGAGCCCGATCGCCGCGAAGCCCTCCGTACGCAGCGCTACCGCCGCGGCGGCCAGCGTCCGTGTGTGGCTGATGGATCCGACCGTCCCTTGGGGCCAGATCGGGGCGCGATCTTCCGACGCCCGAATGGCCTGGCCGACGATCCCCAGCGACACGAGGGCCTCACGCGCACATCCCCTTCCCGCGGCGAATTCGAGCCGCCGGATCTCCACCGCTGCCGGGGGAAGGAGAGCTGCTTCGTCGGGATGCAGCGACTGGACCCCGAAGTCGCCGATGGCGCAGGAGCCGAACGCGATCCCCGAATCGAGAAAGCCGGGCGGGAGCGCGATCATGCTCCCGACCCGGCCCTCGATCCGGTCGGCGGCAGGCCGAGGCCCGCCATCCTGATGCCGTTCATGCGTCGCCCGCCTGCGGTCAGACGGCGTTGGGCGTCCGCGCGAAGGCGGAGCGGCGCGATTCCATCGCCGCGCGGCGCATCGCGGCGCGCTCGGCCACCTTGCCGAGCTGCCCGCCCGTATCCGTCTTGCCGGCGATGTGCGCCGCGAGACCCGCCACGGTCGGGAAGCGGAACAGGTCCGTGATCGTCAGTTCGGGAGCGATCCCGGCCTTCAGCTCGCGGTGGATCTGCACGGCCAGCAGCGAATGGCCGCCGAGCGTGAAGAAGTTGTCGTTGAGGCCCACGCGGCCCACCCCGAGCGTCCGTTTGAAGCTCTCGGCGATGGTCTTCTCCAGCCCGTCCGCCATGGGCTTCTCGTCCTCGGCTTCGGCAGCTTGCTGCGGTCGACCTTGGCGTTGGGCGTCAGCGGGAAGGCGTCCAGCGTGACGTAGTGTGCCGGGATCATGTATTCCGGCATCTCCGTCGAGAGCTTCGCCTGCAGCGCGTCGACCGGGACGGGCCTGGACGTGCGCATGTAGGCGACGATGCGCTTGTCGCCGGGGCGGTCCTCCCGCACGATCACGACCACGTCGCGCACGCCGGGGAAGCCGGCGATGCGGGCCTCGATCTCGCCGAGTTCGATGCGGTTGCCGCGCACCTTCACCTGGTTGTCGGCCCGCCCGATGAACGCCAGCGTGCCGTCCTTGCCGTAGCAGACGAGATCGCCCGTGCGGTAGATCCGGCCCGGAGCGAAGGGATTGGGCAGGAAGCGCTCGCGCGTCAGCTCCTCGCGGTTGAGATAGCCGCGCGTCACGCCGTCGCCGCCGATGTAGAGTTCGCCCGGCGTGCCCGGAGGCACGGGCTGCTTCCAGCGGTCGAGAACGTAGAGCTGCGTGTTGGCGATCGGCGTGCCCAGCGGCACGACCTCGTGATCGGGCGTGGCCGTGACGGTCGAGGACCAGATCGTCGTCTCGGTCGGCCCGTACATGTTCTCGATCGAGGCGGTGGAGGCCTGGCGCAGCTCCGACACCAGCGAACTCTTCAGCGCCTCGCCGCCGATGAAGAAGTGCTTCACCTCCGCGAGTGCTGCCCGGTCTTCCGGATCGTTGAGGAACATGCCGGCCATCGAGGGCGTGCACTGCAGATGCGTGACCCCTTCGCGGCGGAT
>VFQQ010002332.1_pt1 | contig 21874 bp, 23 predicted proteins | sample 3512341 | NCBI WGS metagenome assembly VFQQ01 (sample SAMN10412373, study PRJNA504923) | tailings metagenome | isolation source: Relicate 2 Philex TSF1 revegetated site | place: Philippines: Tuba, Benguet | collected 2017-08-29 | reverse complement strand
AACACAAATTAAACACAAAAACTTTCTGTAAACAAATTAAAAAATGTTAAATTAGCTTTGTTATTACCGGAAAAGCTTTTGAATGGCCAATAAAACGCTAAGGAAAAGATGTAAATGGTTTTGGTGTTAAATTGCTAACGTTCCCACGCTTGGCGAAGTGGGGGATATTGAAAACGTATTCGTCAAGCAGTACAAAAGTAGCAAAATACCCGGATTTTTAAATTTAAAAATATAGCCCCCATTTTGCCAAACGTGTGTGGCTGTTGCACAACTATGTTTGTTAAGTCACTACCGATTTTTTGCAAATTTGGTGTCTTTAGAATTTGATATTTATGAACTAATATTCTTTAGCTTGTTTATTTTCAAATCTAAAGCCATTCGAACAAGCAAAAAACAAACCCAGGAACATTTATCTTAGTTGTGCAACAAGCACCCGTGTTATGCCTTCGCCCTTCTTTTTTGTATCATGTAGTTCAAATATAACTAATAGGAACGACTAATAAAAGATATTTGATTATGACTGGGGTCATAAAGCGATTATTAAAACAGCACTAATTTTGTACCAAAATAAATTAAATTATGAACAAGTTTAGAGTCCTCTCATTATTCGTCTCTGCCATTCTTTTGTATAGTTGCGGAGGTGGGTCAACCCAAAATCAACAAGAAAGCAGCTCTACTAAACCTCAAAGTATGGTAAAAGCCCCTGAGTCTTATGACCCAAAACGAGGTGAGGGTAAATTCTCTGCTGAAAACGTAACACTTGGTGCGTTAGATGATGCTATGGCAGGCAAGGGAGAATCTATTTCAGGCACCAAATGTACTTCGTGTCACAAACTTTCTGACGAAAGACTTGTAGGACCAGGTTGGAAAGGGGTAACCCAAAGAAGAGCACCGCACTGGATTATGAACTTTATTACCAATCCAGATCCAATGATAGATAAAGACCCAGAAGTACAAGCACAATTAGAGATTTGTTTAGTTAGAATGCCTAACCAAAACCTTGCTGACGAAGAGGCTAGAGCTATTGTGGAGTTTATGCGTAAAAATGACGGTGTTAAATAATTTTCAAAAAAGTTAAAAATATGAAAAAGTCAGTCACATTAACTATGTTGTCCATTGCTACAACATTAATTTTTCTAGGGTCTTGTAAACCCAAAAATACAAATAATGCAGTTACTGGTGATGCTGCTGCAAAGGCATATGTAGCTCCCGGAAAGTATGATGAGTTTTACAATTTCGTTTCTGGTGGTTTCAGCGGACAGATGAGTGTATATGGTTTGCCAAGCGGAAGGTTGTTTAGAGTGATTCCTGTTTTTTCTGTCGATCCTGAAAAAGGTTGGGGGTACAGTGAAGAAACAAAACCTATGCTCAATACTTCTCATGGATTTGTGCCGTGGGATGATTTACATCACATTGAATTGTCGCAAACAGCGGGCGAAGTAAATGGAAAATGGGCTTTTGCGAATGGTAACAATACACCTCGGTTAGCAAGAGTTGATTTAAAAACTTTTCGAACTGCTGAAATCATAGAGTTGCCCAATAGTGGAGGCAACCATAGTTCGCCATTTGGAACAGAAAATTCTGAGTACATAGTGGCAGGCACACGTTTTAGCGTACCGGCTGATGACTCTAATGGAGATGTACCTATTGATTCTTACAAGGAGAATTTCAAAGGTCATATCAGTTTTGTAAGTGTAGATAAAGAAACTGGTGCTATGGATATTGCTTTTCAATTGAAAACGCCCGGTGTTAACTTTGATTTGGCACGCAGCGGCAAAGGAAAATCACATGGGTGGTTTTTCTTTAGCTGTTACAACACCGAGCAAGCCAATACTTTGCTGGAAGTAAATGCTTCGCAGAAAGATAAAGACTTTATTATGGCTGTTAATTGGAAAAAAGCAGAAGAGTACATTAAAGCAGGTAAGGGAAAAAAACAAAAGGTTCGCTACGCACACAACGTATATAATGAGCAAACGCATACAGCTACCTCTACCATTAAAACAGAAGTAACAGTATTAGATGTTGCTGAATTCAAAGATATATGTTATTTCATTCCATGTCCTAAATCACCACACGGTTGTGATGTTGACCCAACAGGTGAATATATCGTGGGCAGTGGAAAACTGGCGGCTTTGATTCCTGTGTTTAGTTTTGATAAACTTCAAAAGGCAATAGCCAACAAAACATTTGATGGCGATTATTCAGGTATACCTGTTGTAAAATATGAGGCTGCTTTGTATGGTGAAGTTAAAAAACCTGGCTTAGGCCCATTGCATACTGAGTTTGATGGTAAAGGCTTTGCGTACACTTCTATGTTCGTTTCTTCTGAAATTGTAAAATGGAATATCAAAGATTTGGCTGTGGTAGACAGAGCCCCAACATTCTACTCGGTTGGTCACTTGTGTATTCCAGGCGGTAATACTGCTAAACCTTTTGGAAAATACTTAATAGCCTACAACAAAATTACAAAAGACCGTTATTTACCTACAGGACCTGAACTGACTCAAAGTGCCCAAATATTTGACATAAGTGGAGATAAAATGCAAATGATATTGGATTTTCCTACCATTGGCGAGCCACATTATGCAAACGCAGCCCCTGCTGAGTTAATCAAAAATAACGGTCAATTAAAAATATATAAAATTGACGAAAACAAACACCCTTTTGTTGCTAAAGGCGAAAGTGAAGCGAAGGTAACGAGAGAAGGAAATAAAGTACATGTTTATATGACATCAGTTCGTTCTCACTTTGCTCCTGATAACATTGAAGGGGTTAAAATGGGCGATGAGGTTTATTTCCATATTACCAACTTAGAGCAAGACTGGGATGTGCCACACGGCTTTAGTATAAAAGGTGCAAATAATGCAGAATTGCTTATTATGCCAGGGGAAACAACCACGTTAAAGTGGATACCGGACAGGGTAGGTATCTTCCCCATGTATTGTACCGATTTTTGTAGTGCATTGCATCAAGAAATGCAAGGCTACGTTCGTGTTTCACCTGCGGGGAGTTCTGTACCGCTTAGCTTCCATGTTGGCAAAAAGCCTGCTGCTACTAATTAATTTACAATGACTTGTTTTAAAAGGAGCAGAAAACGGTCGTATTCTGCTCTTTTTTTTATGCAATTAGGTTGAATTATGAATGTCAATAAAGTATCAATAGCTACAAGAACTATCTTGATTGTTAGTGCAATCATGTTAGGTATCTCCATATTCGTCCCTATATGGCGGATAGAATTAGAAGCTCCCCAATACCCCGAAGGTTTGGCGTTGCTTATCTATTCAAATAAACTCGGAGGCGATGTTGAAATAATTAATGGCTTAAACCATTATATAGGTATGCAAACCCTACATGCTGAAAATTTTATTGAATTTACCTTATTACCCTACATCATTAGTGGCTTTGCCATTCTGATGTTGTTAAGTGCAATTGTAGGTAGAAAAATATTGCTCTACACCACATTCATATCATTTGCCTTGTTTGGTATTTTAGCAATGGTTGACTTTTATCGTTGGAATTATAACTATGGACATAATTTAGACCCACATGCAGCCATCATTGTTCCAGGTATGGCCTATCAACCCCCGCTTATTGGTTACAAGCAGTTGCTAAATTTTGGAGCATATTCCATTCCTGACATAGGAGGGTGGCTTTTTATTGCTACTGCCGTTATGTTGATGATTGTAGTGTTTGCAGAAACAGGCCGCTTCGAAAAATTAAAAAAGTTTAGAACAAGAAAATTACCCTTTTTAGCATTTTCATTATTACTAATTAGTTGTAACCCACAAGAACCTGTACCAATTAAGTTACACAAAGATGCTTGCGATTTTTGTAAAATGACCATTGCTGACGGACGTTTTGCAGCCGAGTTAATTACAGATAAAGGCAAGGTATATAAGTTTGATGATTTAAGCTGTATGATTCGGTTTTCTAATGAAAATAAAAAACAAGTGTACACTCAAAAATATGTTAATGACTATACAAAAAACAATATTTTGATCAATGCAGAGAGTGCCTTATTCATTTATTCTCCCAATGTTCGCAGCCCAATGCGTGGAGATGTGGCTGCATTTGCTCTACAAGAAGATACAGAAAAACATGCTAAAATGTGGAACGCTCCTATAATAAAATGGAATCAGTTAAGTTCTGTCATTAAATGAAATCCGTAGTCTTTATTTTCCTACAATGTGTAATCCCATTGCTATCCTTTGGTAAGACATGGCATGTAGGAGAAAAACATATTATCAAAAAAATAAAAGAAGGTATAGCTTTTGCCCAAAATGGAGATACTGTTTTAGTAGAAAAGGGCTTCTATAAAGAAGGAAATATCGTTATTGACAAATCCATTTGTTTTATAGGTAGGAATTTACCCATCATTGACGGTGATAGAAAGTTTGAAGTACTGTCAATAAAGGCAAACAATGTAACGGTAGAAGGATTCAAAATTCAACATTCAGGCTATGCTACCTTAGATGACCCAGGTGGTATAAAAGTATATGATAGTGAAAGAGTGAATATTATTAACAATCTTGTATATGATAATTTTTTCGGCATTTATCTTCAATATAGTAAAAATTGTCTAATTAAAAACAACAAGATAATAGCCTTTGGTAAGCAAGAGCAAGAAATAGGCAACGGCATCCATTGCTGGAAAAGCGATAGCTTGCAAATTATCGGTAACGATGTTAGAGGCAATAGAGATGGAATTTATTTTGAGTTTGTAACTCATTCAGTGATTTGGCGAAACACATCTGTTAAAAATATTCGTTACGGATTGCACTTTATGTTTTCAAATAATGATGCTTATTTTTCTAACATATTTGAAAATAATGGTGCCGGTGTGGCAGTAATGTACACCAAAAATGTGGTTATGATGAACAATACTTTTAAAGAAAACTGGGGTGATGCAGCCTATGGCATATTATTAAAAGATATTTCAGATTCCTACATATTTAATAATCGCTTTCTTAATAATACATCGGCCATTTTCTCGGATGGAGCTAATCGTATAGTTATTGAAAAAAATATTTTCAAAGGTAATGGTTGGGGTCTAAAAATTCAAGCAAGCTGTATGGATCTAAACATGATAAATAATAATTTTTTAGGCAATACATTTGATGTAAGTACTAATGGTAGCTTAGTTCAAAATTATTTTAAGGCAAATTATTGGGATAAATACGAAGGCTTTGACTTAAATAAAGATGGTATTGGTGATGTTCCCTATCGACCACTCAGTTTGTTTTCTGTCATTGTGGAAAATAATCCACCAACTATGCTTTTATACAGAAGCTTCATGGTGATGTTGTTAGATAAGTCAGAAAAAATATTACCAAGTTTAACGCCTGACAACTTTATTGACAATAACCCTTTGATGAAATCTTTGAAACTGTGATAGAAATTAAAAGTATATCGAAGCGATTTGGTAAGCTACAGGTTCTCAATAAAGTAAATCTGGAATGTATTATGGGTGAGTGTATTGCTTTGATTGGACCCAATGGATGTGGAAAAAGTACGCTCATAAAAAGTATTCTTGGTATGGTATTGCCTGATGATGGTGAAATCTTGTTTAAAGGAAAATGTATTAAACAAGGTTTTGTTTACCGAAGCGAAATTGGCTACATGCCACAGATTGGACGCTATCCCGATAACATGACCATTGGACAGGTTATAGAAATGATAAAAAACATTAGGCAACATAAAGGTACTTACGATGAAGTGTTATACCATCAATTTATTTTGCCTGAGATGCTCAACAAAAGAATGAGCACTTTAAGTGGTGGAACTCGACAAAAGGTTAGTGCTGTAATTGCGTTTTTGTTTAATCCTGATGTGCTGATACTTGATGAACCAACAGCCGGTTTAGATCCTTTGGCAGCAGAAAAATTAAAAGAAAAAATTATAGCTGAAAAGCAAAAAGGGAAACTTATTTTAATCACTTCACACCAGTTAAGTGAACTTGATGATTTGATTTCTCAAATTGTGTTTATGAATGAGGGTCAGGTTATTTTTCATAAAGCAGTTGATGCTCTAAAACACGAAACAGGTGAGATAAGGATTTCTAAAGCCATAACAAAAATTTTAAAAAGCAGAATAGTATGAGCAGAATAATCCGCTTTATTATTTTAGATATTTTAAAAAACAAAATAGTATTGGTTTATACTGTTTTGCTTGCTGCTTTTGCGTGGAGTGCATTTAGTTTGGAAGATAATAGCTCCAAAGGCACACTCACCTTATTAAATATCATTTTGTTGATTGTACCTTTAGTATCAATCCTATTTTCTACTATTTACATCTATAATAGTGCAGAGTTTATAGAGCTGCTCGTTAGCCAACCCATAAAAAGAAATAAAATTTGGATTAGCCTCTTTGCAGGATTGTCATTAAGCTTTGTAATTGCATTTTTGTTGGGGGTGGGCATACCGCTTTTTGTGTTTGCAAACCCAAATATTGCCATCATGATGACCATTATTGGGTGTATCATTACATTGGTATTTATAGCTATTGCATTCTTAAGTTCCATTTTAAGTAGAGATAAGGCCAAAGGAATTGGTGTTTCTATTTCTCTCTGGTTATATTTTGCTCTCTTATTTGATGGCTTAGTCTTGTTTTTATTATTTCAACTTGCTGAGTACCCCATAGAAAAAATGATGGTGTTTTTAAGTGCTACAAGTCCAATAGATCTTGCCCGAATATTAATTTTGTTACAGCTAGATGTTTCAGCTTTGATGGGTTACACGGGAGCCATATTTAAAGATTATTTTGGTTCAACACTTGGTTTGTTGGTCGCATTTCTATTATTACTCATTTGGGTAATAGTGCCATTTCTATTCTCACTAAAAATTTTTAAACACAAAGATTTATGATTATTCAAGAATTATTTCAACAATTGGAAACAAGCTCACATCCGGTAGCGAGAGCACTTCATAAAACTGATCATAGCAAAGCATTGGCTATTGGTTTCAAAAAGGGCATGATTATGAAAGAGCACAAAACTTCATTGCCTGCAAAGTTATTTGTACTATACGGAACCGTATTATACAAAGAAGGTGCTTTGACGAAAACACTACACCAGTATGAAGAAACCGAAATCCCTCAAGATATTATTCACTCGGTAGAATGTATTGAAGATGCACTTTGCATGTTAGTACAAGGCTAAAATACATTACTATGAAAAAAGATATTGAAGACCGTAAGGATATTGAATTACTCATTAATTCTTTTTACGATAAAGTAAAACAAGATGCTATTATTGGTTCCTTTTTTACAGAAGTTGTACAAGTTAACTGGGAAAAACATTTGCCTGTGATGTACAACTTTTGGGAAAATATAGTTTTTCAAACAGGTAGTTACAACGGAAATCCAATGGATAAACACCTTGAGTTAAACAAAAGGAGTTTAATCACGATGGAACATTTTCAAAGATGGATATTGTTGTTTAACGAAACTGTTGATGAGCTTTTTTTAGGTACCAACTCAGAGTTGATTAAACAACGTGCCTTGAGTATTGCTACTGTGATGCAAATTAAAATTTTGCAAGCATGAACCATGTGTATTTGATATTACATTTATTGGGTGCATGCATTTGGATTGGTGGTCATTTGTTGTTATTGATTCGCTATCTACCACAGGCTATTAATGAGAACGAGCCAGATATTGTCAAGTCATTTGAGAAAAAATTTGAACCTTTAGGTTTGCCAGCCTTGCTTCTGCAAATTATTACTGGAATATTATTAGCTTATCATTACAATGTTAGAATAGAAAACTGGTTTTCATTTAGCAATGGAATAGAAATAGTAGTTTCAATAAAACTCATGCTGTTATTGAGTACATTGGTATTAGCAGTGCATGCTCGCATTTTTATTATACCAAAATTAAGTAGCCGTAATTTAACTCAGTTGGGTATTCATATCTTACTGATAAATATACTAGCCATTGCAATGTTGGTCATGGGGACTTTTATACGAAAGGGAGGGTTATAAAAAAAGCGATGCTTTTATGAGGCATCGCTTTTTGTAGTTTTTATTTTAAGAACTTTTTTATTTTGGAAGTAAAACATCACCTATAACATGAATAACGCCATTTGATGTTTTAATAGTCGCTAAAATAGGTGTGCCATTTACCAATATTTTATCACCTTCTTTTGTAATTTTTACTTTTCCGCCAAATACCATATCGTATTCAGCTCCATCTCGTAACAATACGCCATCTATAACTCCTACATAAGTATGATAGCCAAGAATGTTTTCCAAATCACCCTTTTTTTCTGATTTCAAAAGTCCTTCAACCGTCCCGGCAGGTAGTTTATCAAAAGCAGCATTTACTGGTGCAAAAACTGTAAATGGACCTGCATTACTCAAAGCATCAACTAAACCTGCTGCTTTTACAGCGGCTACCAGAGTGGTATGGTCTTTACTGCCTATTGCCACCTGCACTATATTAGGGTTAGAAACATCGTCTTTTACGCCTGATTGGCCAGCTAATGCATTTTCTTGGGAACTTGTATTGCTATTAGAGTTATTGCTATCGCTACTTTGGTTACATGCTGTAATAAACAATGCACAAAAAATCGATTGGATTAAGATTAACTTTTTCATATGAATTACTTTGTGTCAAAAATAATGGAAGGAAAACTTTACAATTATGACCATAATCATAACTGGTAAAAAATTAGTTTGATTTTCTATGTAAAGCGAATTGCGACATTAAAATGATACCGATACCACTCATGAGTAATAGTGAAACAAAAAATAATGATTCATTAATAAAAGGAATAAGAATATAGCCAATTGATGCAATGCCTTGTATTCCTAATAATAGTTCATTCAATAATATTCCAATTACAAAAATAGCTGTGCCAGCAAAAGAATACTTATTAAATATGGATAACTTGGTCATATATGCATACGTAACCAAAAAAAGACTAATAAATGCTAGTAGAACCAAATGCAAATAAGCTATAACAATAGACCTGAAGCCAAAAGCCAATTGGCTCACAGCAGGAATAGTAGATCCAAGTTGTAGTGCAAATTTTATGCTGCCAGCTATGGCAATAATAACGAGTAGCCACTTTAAAGGTTGAATGATATCTAACTCTTTCAGAATTTTTTGTTTATGTGCATAATACAAAATATTACCCCAGCCAAGTGCTTGAGCCAATGCAGCTAATGCAAATACTATTTCTGTCCAAATGGGTAAATGCATCCACAAAATTGATAATCCATAAGCAGGTACACAGCTATAAGCTATTAATCTAAAAGCCAAACCATTGGTAGCAAAGTGGGCATATTTTCTGCCTAAGTAATCATACAATAATCCCATGCAAGCAAAGAAAAACCAACCGTTATATTGAAAATGCAAATACCAATATACAGATGCCAAATAAGTGTGTTGTTGAATATTTTTAGTAGCCATCATCAACGTAAGCAATAAAGTACCCAATGATGACAATAACATAAAAACTAAAGCCCACTTAAACCATTGCCTTGTTATTACATTTGGAAGATATTTAATATCGAACCAAAACGATAGGGCAAATACAAATGAAATGACAATAGACAATGAAGAAAAGAAAATGGAGTATAACGCATACCCTTGTAGCATAAAAGAAACAAGCATTCCTAATGCAGTAATCCAGTTTGCCCATAAAAGGTAGTTATAATACCTAAACCTTTTGTCAGTAATTAAACTCCTTAATGAGTGTGTCAAAAAGAAAAACAATGATTGCGATATCCATCCAGCAAAGGCAAAATGTGAATGGGCGTGTTGTATGTTTTTTTGATCCAGAAATGGAAACGAAAAAGCAATTTTGTACCTCATAATTACACCTAACACGGCAACAATTAAAAAGCTAAAGAATGAAATTATTAGCCACCTATTTGAGTTAATTCGAATCATTTTAATAATATAACTTACGATTTCTTATTTCTACCTTGCCTTTGGCTTTAAGTCGCAATAGGACTCTGATAACAGTTTCTACTCTTAAACCAATGTGGTCGGCAATTTGTTGTCTTGTCAAGGGTATCAAATTTTTATTTTCCTGTAATCCATATTTTAATTTATAATAGTTTAGAAAAGATAATACTCGAGTTTCAGGCGAGCTGTTAATAATTATTTTCGTTACTACAGACTTACTATAAACACGATTGGCAAGAAGCAGTAGCATTTTATTTTTCAATTTAGGATATTCATCTAACAATGTTAGAAAATTTTCTTTCGGTAATCTTATTACGGTAGTATTAGAAGTTGCTTCTGAAGAAGCAGGATAAGGTAAATTTATGAGTAAAGGTGGCTCACCAAAGCTTTCACCAGAAGCAAATATTCCTTGCGTAAATTCTCTTCCTTCCGAATTTATATTAAACATTTTTATACTCCCTTCCACAATCTGAAAGTAGTATCGGCATTGATCACCTTCCGTAAATATTACATCTCCTTTATGGTATTTCTTTTGAATACCACCATAGGCAATAATCAAGTCTAGATTAATTAACATGCAGTATGATATTTAGAATTACTATGTCCCTCATTCTTAGTCAAAAGATAAAAATAAAGTTTTTTTGATGATGTTTTTTTCATTGTCGTCTCGTCTTATAGGGTGAGGCATAACTAGCATATATAAGCACCTAACCTTCATCAATCATTCAATGTAAGGTACTTAATAAGGCTATTGCAACACAAATTAAACACAAAAACTTTCTGTAAACAAATTAAAAAATGTTAAATTAGGTTTGTTATTACCGGAAGGGTTTTTGTATGGCCAATAAAACGCTAAGGAAAAGGTGTAAATGGTTTTGGTGTTAATTGCTAACGTTTTTTGTGCTTGTTGTATTTAGGGATTTTGAAAACGTATTCGCCATGCAGTACAAAGTGATTTAAGCATTAATCAGCAAGTCTTAAATAGGGGCTTGCATTATTGCAAAATGCGCATCTTCATTCTTACATCTTTTAATGGCCTGTCGGCTTCTTTGGTAGGTAAGTTTGCAATGGCATCTAACACATCTAAGCCAATAATTACTTCTCCAAATACAGTATAGTCGCCATCTAAATGAGGCGCTCCGCCATCTTTCATATACATTTCTACCTCCTCGGGTGTGTACATTAACGGGTTAGATTTTTGGTAAATTACATTTACAGCCTCTAGCATTTCGTCAAAATATTTTCTTAGGGCTTCTTTATCTCCTGCGGTTTGCAATTGTGTTAGTTTGGCATTAACACTATCAACTTGTGCATAGTTATAAAACATTTCTTGTTTGCGCTGCAAGTTTTTAGAGTTCATTATATTTTCCAGCTCTTTAATGGTGTATTTTTTTCCTTGCACAATATAAAACTGGCAACCACTGCTTTTTTTCTCCGGATTGTTATCGCGGGCTGCAGCCAATGCGCCACGTCTGTGTAAGTATTTGCGCCTAATTTCCGGGTCAATTCGGGTGCCATTATCGCCCATGCCTAATTGTGCAGCAGTATCGGCATGCTTAGACAGTGGGTCGCCACCTTGAATCATAAATTCTTTTATTACACGGTGAAACAATAAACTATCGTAAAAACCTTCTTTTACCAACTTTATAAAATTATCGCGGTGTAAAGGTGTTTCGTCGTACAGGGCCACCAATATCGATCCATAATCGGTAATAATTTCAACTACTCTTTGTTTTTGTTGTGTAGTTGTTTTTTGTTGTGCTACTGCCGGTTTTTTAACTGCACCTGCTGGTGGAGTAACCTTCTTTTTTAAATGTTGTGGTTGCTGTTGTGCTGTTGCTTGTTGGTTCAAACAAAACAGCAATAGTAAAGCCGTTAGTGATAAAAATTTGTGATTAAAATATACGTTTTTCATGTGTTAGTCTATTATGCCTTTATCTATAAAATAAGTTACAATTAATTTTTTTAGTAAGTTTTCCTGACTTATTAAATCAACAAAAGGGGGTTTTTGAATAAGTTTGTAATGTGGCCAGCCATCTTCATCGGTATGTGTGTATTGGTAATAACCTTGGTAGCTTAATAATTTACAGGTTGCAATATGCATTAAATCTTGTTTTTCGTCTTTGCTAAATGTTTTGGCCTTACCCAGCTCTTGCATGCCAATAATAAACAATATGCCGTTCATATCGGGTTTTTTACCAAATTGTTTTTTTAAATCAAACACAATGCGGTACCATTTGGCTTTGGTAACATCGTCTAACGTTATGGTTGTGGTATTTGTTGTTTGGTTGCTCATTTGTGGTATAACAGGCAAATTAAATGCAAAGTGTTTAATAATAGATATAAAAAAAGCCAAAACTGTTGCATGGTTTTGGCTTTTTTTAGAAAGTTTGGCTACATTTATTGGCCTTGAGCCAAGCTGTAACCAATTTTATCACCGTATTTGCGCAGCATTTCTGTGCTGGTAATGTAAATATCTTGTGCAATTCTGCTGCTTAACTCAAGCATTTCGGCTTGCGAAGTTTTATAATCGGCTTCGGCTTCAATACGTACGCGGTAATGGTCTACACATTCGGTAAACACGCTTCCGGTTGGCCATACTTGCGTACCACGGTTACTTATCATAACCAATTTTAGGCCCGGTTTTAGGTGTTTTTGGAAAATGGGTGCAATTTTATCGGCAGTTTCTTGACTTTCTACAAATAAATCAACACCAACTACTTGCTCAACCATGCCGGCCTGGCGTGGTGTTACCATTACCTTTTGGGTTAATGGTTTAGATGGGAGGGTAAAGTTACCTGTAGCTTTTCCAATACGCGCTTTATTATTGCTAGGTTCATTTCCTAAATTCTCTATAATGGCATTTGCAAATTCTGTGGTGTTGTAATTTTTGGTGTTTTTATCGCCAAAATCTCCGGTATGAACGCCATTTTCTAAGGTATAAAGCAAAGCGTTTTCAATTTTTACGGCATGTTCCATTAAACCTAAGTAACGCAACATCATTAAACCGCTAAGCAATAATGCAGTTGGGTTAGCAATGTTTTTTCCGGTAATATCCGGAGCGGTACCATGTACGGCTTCGAATATGCTAATGTTTTCGCCAATATTGGCGCTTGGGGCAAAGCCTAAGCCACCTACTAAACCGGCGCATAAGTCGCTCATAATATCGCCTTGTAGGTTGGTAAGTACCACAACTTGAAAGTTTTGCGGTTTGGCTACCAATTTCATGGCCAGGTCGTCAACAATAATATCGTTGGCTTCAATTTCAGGGTATTCTTTGGCTATTTCATAAAATACCTCTAAAAACAAGCCATCGGTAATTTTCATAATATTGGCTTTATGGGCGCAGGTTACCTGCGTAAATCCTTCTTTACGAGCCATTTCAAAAGCAAATCGATGAACCTCTTCCGAGCCGGGGCGTGTAATAAACCTGCGGCAAAGCGCCACATCTTGGGTAAGCATATGCTCTATTCCGCCATAAGTACCTTCAATATTTTCGCGCACAATGGTAATATCTATAGGAATACCTGCTTTGCTAAAAACAGTTTCAACACCATTTAAACTTCTAAAATGCCTGCGATTGGCAAAAGTACTCCATGTTTTACGCGCAGTAACATTAATAGACTTAACACCTTTGCCTTTAGGTGTTTCCATTGGGCCTTTAAATAAAATGCCGTTTGTTTCAACACTTTCCTTAGCTTCGGGTGTCATACCGGTACTAAAGCCTTTGTCGTAAAAGCTTTTTCCCATATCAATAAACTCGTAGGTTAAAGGCACTTGTGCTGCGTTAAAAATGTTTAAAACAGCGTCCATAATTTCCGGACCAATGCCATCTCCTTTGGCAACAGATATTTTAATATTACTCATTGGGTTTGATTTTTTTAAGCGCTGCAAATGTAGTTTTTTAGTGGTTTTGTAAAAATGCAATTTGCTTTTTATTTTGTATTTACCATTTTCTTACGTTTTGTAATGCTTGTTAACTATTTTAATTGTTACATGTTATTTTTCAGCGCACAACATAAATAATTGTATAAACTTTGCCTGCAGCAATAAAGGCAATGTAACTGCCGTTATAGGTTTGTATTTGAGTATTTTAAAAAACATGCTTGCTTGGTTGCGTATAAATTATATTTTTGTGTGCTTATGTATAGAATAAAAATTTTATTGCCGGCGATGCTATTAATGGTGCCGTTTGTATTAAAAGCACAATTTGTAGAAATTGGTTTATTACTGGGTGCATCAAACTACCTTGGCGATTTAAGTAACGAAACCATGGTGTTAAAAGAAACCAGACCTGCCGCTGCATTATATGGCAGATACAACCTTAGTCCGCGATGGGCAATTAAAGGATTTGGCGCCTATGGCAGTGTTTCGGGTAACGATAAAAACTTTGCATCGGAAAAACGCACTTATAATAATATTCCTGATGTTGAGTTTAATAGGCTTCGTAATTTAAAGTTTACCAGCGATATTTATGAGTTTTCGGTTCAAATGGAACTAAACTTAATTAAAAACGACCTTAAATCAAATTCTACTCGTCCGTTTATACCTTACTTATTTGGTGGTATTGGTGTGTTTAACTTTAATCCTAAAACCAAGTTGGGCGATCAAACTTTTGAGCTACAGCCATTAGGCACCGAAGGCCAAGGTTCAACCACATATAACGAATTAAAGAAATATGCTTTAACAGCTATTTCGGTGCCAATTGGGGTAGGCTTTAGACAAAAAATTGGAGATTCTTTCTTTTTAGGCATGGAAGGTGGAATTAGATTTACCAATACCAATTATTTAGACGATGTAGGTGGAAATTATGCCGATCCTAGCATTGTGCAAGGTGCCAGTGGCGATGCTGCCAGGCTATTAGCCGATAGATCGTGGGAGGTATTACCGGCAGGTTCGCCTTCGCCGTTTTTAGATGGCATGGCGCGTAGCGACCGCCGCATAATGAAAACCGATGCCTATTTTATGTTTGGCATTACCTTATCGTATGTTTTTACCGGAAAAGGAATTCCATGTCCGCAGTTTTAAAAAATACCTATACCTATATTTTATTTTGTCTTTTTTGGCTTGAACCCACTTTTGCCCAACGCATTGAAGTGGGTGTTCAGCTTGGATTGGCCAATTATTGGGGCGATTTAAGTCCTACCATTGCTTTTAACGAAACAAAACCCGGAGGGGGCATTTTTGGTAGGTTCAACATAAATAATACATGGGCCTTAAATGCACAGGTTAACCTAATGCAAGTTAGCGGTAAAGACGCCAATTTTAAAGAAAATGCCTTTAGAAATTTAAGTTTTAGAAGCAATATTACCGAGTTTGCGGGCTTAATCGAATATAATTTTTTAAATTATGGTCCGTATGTGCTGGATAAAAAATTTACAACATACGTTTACACCGGTTTAGCCGGCTTTATGTTTAACCCGCAAGCCCGTTTAGATGGGCAATGGTTTGATTTGGTAGATTATAAAACAGAGGGTGTTGCATACAATACTTTTGTAATGGCCGTACCTATGGGGATGGGCTTTAAATGGATGGCATTTAGAAATTTTGCATTAGAAGGTCAGTTAGGTTTTAGACGAACTTTTACCGATTACTTAGACGATGTTAGTACCGTTTACCCCGATATGAATACAGCTATTGCCAATGGCCGAATTACCGGCATTTTAACCGATAGAAGCACAGAAGGAACCGGGGGTGTGGTTGTAAACAAAACAGGTTACAAACGCGGCAACTCAGATTATAACGATTGGTATATGTTTGGTACCATTTCTTTGGCATTTAGAATAAACAACAAAGTAAAGTGTGCCAGATTTTATTAATTTTGCCTTCTTAACCTTACACAGATAGATGAGTTTAAAACAGCGGGTTGATTTAGCAAAGTTGCCACAACATATTGCCATTATTATGGATGGCAATGGCAGATGGGCTAAAGGGAAAGGAAAGTTTAGAATATTTGGACATAAAAACGGGGTTAATGCTGTGCGCGAAGCTGCCGAGGCAGCTGCCGAAATTGGCGTTAAATTCTTAACATTATATGCTTTTAGTACCGAAAACTGGAGCAGACCACCAAAAGAAATTCAGGCGTTAATGGAATTGCTTATAGATACCATTGAAAAAGAAACGCCTACCCTGATGAAGAATAATATAAAGTTGGCTACCATAGGAAATCTGGCCGATTTACCCGAAAAATGCCAGCGACAACTGCAAAAAGCAAAAGATACTACCTGTAACAATAATAGGCTTACACTCGTATTAGCGCTAAGTTATAGCGCCAGATGGGACATGGTTGAAGCCGTAAAAAAAGTAGCTAATTTGGTTAAAAACAATACGTTAAATCCAAACGACATTACAGATGAGGTAATTTCTAATAACCTTACTACTGCCTTTATGCCTAACCCCGAGCTAATGATAAGAACCAGCGGCGAACAACGAATTAGCAATTTTTTATTGTGGGAATTGGCCTATGCCGAACTGTATTTTACGCCAAAACTTTGGCCCGATTTTAACCGTGAAGATTTATACGAAGCAATTATTAACTACCAAAACCGCGAACGTAGATTTGGTAAAACCAGTGAGCAAGTAAGTAATTAAAATGAAGAAGTGTTTTTTTTGGTTGGTTATTTTCTTGTGCAGCATCTCATTATTCGCTCAAACCGATACAGGTTATGTTAAACTGAATTTTGCCAACCCAAAAACGTATACCATTGCAGGAATTGATTTAGAAGGTACCGATTATTACGATAAAAGTATACTTATTGTAATTTCGGGTTTGCAGTTAAACCAAACCATAAGGGTACCCAGCGACGATTTTAATAAAGCCATTACCAATTTATGGAAGCAAAAATTGTTTGACGACATAAAAGTGGTAGCTACCAAAATAGAAGAAGACCAAATTTGGTTAAAAATTATTGTTTCTGAAAGACCTCGATTATCTACATTCTCTATTAAAGGCCTAAAAAAGGGCAAAGCCGAAGATTTACGCGAACAACTTACCCTTAAAAGCGGCCAGATTATTACAGAAAATGTGTTAAGCAGCACCCAACGCGAAATTAGAAACTATTATGCCGAAAAAGGATTTTTAGATGCAAGTGCCGTTTTTGAGCAAACAACCGATGATATTAGAAAAAATACGGCCAAGCTTAAAATTACCGTGGATAGGGGTAAAAAAATTAAAATTAGCGATATATTGTTTGAAGGAAACGAACAAATTAGCGACAAAAAATTACGCAGACAATTTAAAAAAACCAAGCCTAAATACCGCTTCTTAGCTAAAAGTAAATTTATAGAAGACGATTACCAAGACGATAAACAAAAGCTTTTGGCCAAGTATTACAGCATGGGATACCGCGATGCACAAATATTAAGCGACTCTATTTGGCGCGACGAAACCAATAACCTTAAAATTAAAGTTAAGCTTTTTGAAGGACATAAATATTATTTTAGAAACATAAATTTTGTAGGCAATAGCAAATATACCAGCGAAGAATTAGCTAAAGTATTGCGTATAAAATCCGGCGATGTGTACGACCAGTCGGTGCTAGACCAGCGTTTAAACATGAGTCAGGATGGCATGGATATTAGCACACTTTACATGGACGATGGTTATTTGTTTTTTAGGGTTGAACCGGTTGAAACCAATATAGAAAACGACTCGATAGATATTGAAGTGCGTATTTTTGAAGGAACTCAAGCGCGTATAAATAAGGTAACAGTTAGGGGCAATGCAAAAACCAGCGATTATGTAATTATTCGCGAGTTGCGCTCTAAACCCGGACAATTATTTAGCAGGAGCGATATTACCCGTTCTATTAGGGAGCTGGCTACTGTGGGTTATTTTAACCCGGAAGCTTTAAACGTTAATCCGGTGCCAAACCCTGTAAACGGCACAGTAGATATTGAGTACAAAGTAGAAGAGCGCGCAAACGATCAAATAGAACTTTCCGGTGGATGGGGTGCCGGTTTTGTAGTTGGTACGCTTGGTTTAACTTTAAATAATTTTAGTGCCCGTAAGTTTTTAAACCCTAAAGCATGGAATCCGGTGCCAACCGGCGATGGACAGCGCTTATCGCTTAGGGCACAAACCAACGGTACATTTTTTCAATCGTACTCAGCCTCGTTTACCGAGCCATGGTTGGGTGGCAAAAAACCCAATGCTTTTACTGCATCTGTTTACCATAGTGTGCAATCTAATGGCTTAAGTGGCGACCGCCGAAGCGGATTGTTTACTACCGGTGTGGTGCTTGGTTTGGGCAGAAGGTTGCGCTTCCCCGACGACTTTTTTACCTTACAATACCAACTAAGCTACCAACGCTACCAAAATATTGTAGATGTTAACGGACAAGCATGGATTCCTTCTATTCCTGCCGGGGGCTCTAATAACGTAAGCTTTAGAATTATTTTAGGTCGTAACTCTACCGACCAGCCCATTTACCCGCGTTCGGGCAGTAATATTTCATTGTCGGTTCAAGCAACCCCACCTTATTCTTTATTTACCGGCATAGATTATAAAACAGCCGACCAACAAACCCGCATGGAATGGCTAGAGTTTCATAAATGGAAATTTGATGCCACCTGGTTTACGCGAATTTTTGGCAATTTGGTATTAATGAGTAGGGTAAACTACGGCTTTATTGGAACCTACAATATTGATAAAGGTACTACACCTTTTGAGCGTTTTTGGGTGGGTGGTAGCGGTTTAATGGGTTTTAACCTAGATGGCAGAGAGTTAATAGCATTAAGGGGTTATGCAGACAATTCTTTAACACCTTTTGCCGTTAATGCTCAAACATTACAATTGCAACAAACCGGTGCAACCATTTATAACCGTTATACCATGGAATTAAGGTACCCCATTTCGTTAAACCCACAAGCAACGGTGTTTCCGCTAGTATTTGCCGAGGCAGGTGGCGCGTGGTTGCGCTTTAGAGATTTTAACCCTTTTCAGGTTAACAGAAGTTATGGTATTGGGGTTAGAATATTTTTACCTATGTTTGGCATGATTGGCTTAGATTATGGTTGGGGCATAGACCGCGCACCTTTCCATCCTAGTCCGGACAGAATTAACGGTGGTCAGTTTCACTTTTTATTGGGTCAACAATTTTAAAAGTAGCAATGAAAAAATTAGTTTTTACCATACTGCTTAGCCTAGGTTTGGTTGGTTTGAACACCACCTCTGCGCAGCGATTTGCTTATGTAGATACAGAGTACATATTGGATATGTTGCCCGAATACCGATCGGCACAGAAACAATTAGATATGATTAGCGAGCAATGGGAGAAAGAAATGGTAGAAAAACAAGCCGAAATTGACAAATTGGTTAGAAACTTACAAGCCGAAATGGTTATTTTAACCGAAGAGCTAAAAAAGAAACGCGAAGCAGAAATTAAACAAAAAGAAACCGAATTGCGCGACTTTAGAAACAAAAAGTTTGGCTACGAAGGCGAATTGTTTAAAAAACGAGCCGAATTAATTAAGCCCATACAAGATAAAGTTTTTGAAGCTTGCCAAAAAATTGCAAAAGCTAACGCGCTTGACTTTATATTTGCAAAATCTACCGAGATGATAATGTTGTACAGCAATGCCAAATACGATAAAAGCGATGAAGTACTGCAAGAACTTGGTGTAAACGTAACAAAAAATAAAAATAACCAGCCTAACAATCAAACCAACCCCGGTGGCGGCAGATAGTTTGGCACAATTTTAGTTAAACCATAATTAATAAATAAAAACAGAAATGAAGAACACTTTAAGAACCATTATTGCCCTATTTGCTATTACCTTATGGGCTGCCCCAACTGCTTCGGCACAAAAAATGGGTTACGTAGATTTACAAGAGCTAATGCAATTAATGCCCGAATACAAAAAGGCTAATACCGATATGGAAAATTACGGCAAAAGCCTTGAGGAAGAATTAAAACGCTTAAGCGACGAATTTCAACGTAAAGTAGGCGACTACCAAAAAAACGAAAAAACCATGACGGAAGTGCGCAAGGAAGTAATGCAAAAAGAATTGCAAGACATGCAAGGCCGTATTCAGGAGTTTCAGCAAGATGCCCAAGAAAAAATTAGAAAAAAAGAAGCCGATTTGTTAAAACCTATTATTGAAAAAGCAAAAGGCGCTATATCGCAAGTAGCTAAAGAAAAAGGTTATAGCTATATTTTTGATAGCAGCATGGCCGGCTTTTTATACAAACCCGATGCAGATAATGTATTGGCCGATGTAAAAAAGAAATTAGGTATTCAATAAGCCCACTTTTATTAATAAAAAAGCCACTTTGCAGCTATTGTAAAGTGGCTTTTTTGTTTTGAACCTACACAAAATAACGCCAATAATATATAAGCATCGCTGATTAACGCCCGAATCTAATACTGTTCTGAATTTAACAGTAAGCCCTGTTTACAATTAAAAATCTGGCTGATACGATGCAGTGGTTATAAATGTACAGTGTAAAAATAAAAGTAGGTTCAACAAAAGCCATTTTGAATGTAATACAACCAGAAAATACCATACAGATAGTATAGAATTTCAAGGTAAAATAAACATAAAACTTGAAATATTATAGTTATTATATAGATTTTCAAGGTAAATCTGGTAATATTGCAGTATGGAAATCATACGAGATGATATTGCCTTACTTCAATCGAAGCTTGCAATGGCACCTGCAGTTGTGATACTTGGCGCTCGTTAGGTTGGAAAAACTACCTTTTCTACTCGAGCAGCAAAAAACCTAAACATGGATTACCTGTATCTTGACATGGAAAGTGGCCAAGATATTGCTAAATTAGGCGATGACCCAGAATCTTTTTTCGACTTCTATAAAGACAAGCTTGTTATAATTGACGAAGTTCAAGCCATGCCGGTACTTTTTTCGAGGTTGCGAAGTATTATTGACAGAAACAGAACCAACGGACGATTTATGCTATTAGAGTCGGCAACGCCTCATTTGGTGCATGGCATTTCAGAAAGTTTAGCCGGCAGAGTAAACTATATTGATTTGCATCCTCTTCGTTTGCAAGAAATTACCCCAAACTATAACATGCAGTTTCACTGGTACAGAGGGGTTTTCCAAAAGCATTTTTAGCAAAAAACGATGCCGCTTTTATAGATTGGATGGAAAGCTATATTAGGACTTATATCCAAATAGATTTAAGCACTCTTTTTGGATACAACCTTAACCCAAGTATTACCCGAAAACTATGGTATATGCTTGCTCATGTGCATAGTGGTGTAGCAAATATTCAGGATTTATCGCGATCGGTAGGGGTAACTGCACCGGTAATTAATCGATATATAGATTTTCTGGAAGGCGCTTTTTTGATTTATAAACTTCATCCTTGGTCGAATAATGCAGGAAAAAGATTGGTTAAAGCACCCAAAATATACATTAAAGACAGCGGAATTTTGCATGGCCTGCTTGGTATAAAAAGTTTAGACGATTTGGTGCTTAACCACATGGTGGGCGCATCTTGGGAGGGCTATGTAATTGAGCAAATTAAGTACCATGCAAACCCTAATATTGATTTCTATTTCTACCGCACCCATACAGGAACTGAAATAGATTTGCTAATGGTGAAAGCGGGAAAACCGATTGCCGCTATTGAAATAAAATTCAGCAATGTGCCCACTCCTTCAAAAGGATTTTATATTGGTATAAACGATTTAAATACCAAGCAAAACTTTATTGTTACACCCTCATCAGATACCTATCCGCATAAAAATGCGATGGTTTGTAGTTTGCAGGTATTTATAAAAGAATATTTGCCAAATTTATAAAAATCAAAAAAAAATGGCTTTTGCCGGGTTTTAATTGTGGTACTAACATTTATTGGGTATTTGTTTGCTGTTAGTGTTTCTACGCATGGCGCACTGGTGGATTCAAACTATATAGTCAGCCCTTAAAAAGCCTTTAAAACATTTAAATGTATTATTCATGTTTCAGGTACATTCAAAATTCAGGTAATA